>Ga0210398_10007328_pt1 | contig 10037 bp, 9 predicted proteins | sample IncBWC4OmetaG_FD_161047 | JGI IMG/M metagenome (GOLD analysis project Ga0210398, IMG submission 161047) | Forest soil microbial communities from Barre Woods Harvard Forest LTER site, Petersham, Massachusetts, United States - Inc-BW-C-4-O | ecosystem: Environmental > Terrestrial > Soil >...
GCGAAACATTGCCACATCCGATGGGCGGCCGGGTCACGCTTCACTGGCGCTCGTAAATCGTGAATTCTAAATGAGATGAAGAATTGTTCGGCGAGCCCTAGATAGTGCGTTCGACGTTGGGGAAGTCCAGCCAAACCTTTACGCCGCAGAAGTGGGAGCCTTCGGTGCAGATCGGAGTCGTAATCCCAGCGCGCAGATAGCACGGCGGTCCGATGTATTTTGCGAATTGCGGATGGACCTGGCGCAGTTGATCGAGTTCATCCATTGATGCGCGATAGATTTCTTCTTGCGCGTTGAAACATGTCCGCATGGTCCATTTGTGCAACAAATGGAGGAGGGAACCGCTTTCGACGAGGCGAATCGATTTCGCGTTGGGAAGCACGTACAGCGCAATCTCGGCGGGCACGCCGCGGTCGAGCAATTCGTTTTTCGCCTGCCACGCGTCGTGCATGGCGCGCTCATAGACTTCTTTCGCGCGCGGATTTCGATCGAGCAGCATGGGCGTGATGTAGTCGGGTTCGCGCGTGTCGGAAAGCGTGAGCAACGGGCGCGAACCTGGCACCATGCGGTGCCGCTGGTCCTGGCTGTCGGCGGTGTGGCTGATTTTCTTCGAAAACGTGTAGTTCGCGGGCTGGAGCGCACGCATCAGCGGGGCGTGAACACCGACGTTGAGCGTTTCGAGTCGGTAGATGTTGCGCGAGGGATTGAGAAGGCGATCGATCGCCTCCGCATCGCTGCATTGCGATTCGAGCAATCCGACGACGGCGCGATAAGCCTCGGCGGCAACGCGAGGCGCGTTCGGCGAATAATCGACGAGCTTTGATGTGCGGCCTTCGAGCTTGGCGTCGAATTCGCGCGCGAACGCCTCGCCTCTGCTTGAGTCGGCGCCGGACCCATTCGACGAGTCTTGGGACATCGCCGCCGCAACATTAGCCTCGCCCCACTCGGGTAACGCTTGAATCGGCTCGGTGCCGAATCGCTCGAAGAATTGTGGATCGATGTCGCGCGCCAGCTTGACCATCTGGCCGATGACTTCGCGCGCTTCGTTCGGGGTGTCGGATGCGGAGCACATCCGCCACAGCCGATGCAGCACGATGCCGGAGATCGTGTGCACCATTGTGGTGAAGGCCGCCAAAGGCAATACGTAACGCGCGATCTCGATCGAGCGCTTTTCCGCCGACTTCTCAACCTTTTGAATGCGATTCAGGTGCGACATCGGCCCTACGTGCCAGATGTCGTTCAGAATTTCTCGCGCATCGCTCGCGAGAAGCGCCGACAATTCGCGGTAATACTCCCAGGAACGCGCGATCGAGCGCTCGTAGATCTCGCGGCAGGCGGCGCTGAAATACAGATCCTCGGGCGGCACGTACGCATGCGCGCGATTCAGCCGGACGTAGCGCTGGCTTTGTTGTTCAGAGTTGTAAAAGGGGTGCGCGTGAAGGAAAGACCAAACGAACTGCCGGCTGACATTCTCAAGCCCGAATTCGAAATGCGCGTGCTGATAAACGGTGTGGTGTCCGCTGTAAAACGTCGCGGCGCCAATGTTGATGCGTTGCTTGTCGGTGATTTCTTCGGGGCCAATCAGGCGCTGCGCGTAACACGTTCGCGCGGCCGCGATCGCCGAATCGTAAGGGTGCGAGAAGGCGTTGCGTAAAGTCACGACGGGCGGACCGGTGTCGACCAGCTCACCGGAGCGCGAAGCATCGAACATGCGCGATTGGGAGGCCACGTTGTAGAACATTCTACACGGGTGAGTGCGAGAACCAACGCCGTGTCGCGAGATGTGCGATAGAAGCTGATCAGCCAAAAAGAAGGCGGACCCGAAGGTCCGCCTTTTTAACATCGCCGTAACCCTGCCGGCGTTTTTCAATTTGGATTGCGTTGCTTACTGCTGCGCGGCAACCGCGGCCTTGACCTTCGCGGCTTCGCCCGTGTGCGGCGTGTCGAAATCGATCGCCAGCCCCTGCTTGCTGAGGCACAGTGATCGCGCGACAAGGCCGTTGGATTCCGACGCGAGTGTCAGGCCCGAGGGATTCTCGCAGGCTTCGGTAGAGGCCAACGCCAGGATCGACGCCACTGGTCCCGGTTTCGAATCCGGACGAACGAAGACGAGTACGCGCGTGCCGGATGCCGTCATCTCAGTCACAGGCGCGATCGACACCGTGTAGTGGCCCGCGGGAAGAATCGTCGAGCCAAAACGCGTATCCGCGGTCAAGGTGAACGCACCCTTCACCAGTTCCTGCGCCTTTGCCGCACCCAGCAAGGCGACTGCGCCGAGCGCTGTGGCGAGAACGACTTTCTTCCCGATGGCAGTGATCTTCTTCAGATTTTCGATTTGCATGATTTGTACCGTCCTTTTCGAATTTGATTTCAGATTTCAGTTACACCACGACCGATTGGGCAGGCTTCGCCCATTCGCAACAAAACGGCGTAACGACCGACCGCGAATTGCGTTGCTTTGAAAAAAACGGCGAGCGAAAGAACTTCCGGGTTCTTCTCGAACAGGCTCGCGAAATGCAGGATGCGTCTCTACGCTAACTACGCCACCGATCTTGCGGCCACGCGGGCGAGTTGTCTAACGCAAAGAACCTTGGAAAAAAATCGAACGAATTGATGTTGGAATATTGCTATGAGAAGTTTTTCCGCTCGCAATGAGAAAGGAAGGTTTTCGTTCTCAATAAGAGCGAAATATCGGCGAAAATACAAGACCTCGCACGGGTGCTGCGGTTGTTACGAGACAAGGGAACAAAACGGACGCACATTACCATGGGAAAATTTGATGAAGCTTAGTGCGTGGTCTGCGGTGAAGCTGCTGGACCCACCGATGGCGGGTCCAGAAACGCTCGAATCAGCAGAACCATTCGCCAGCGCTGCTCATCCGACAACCGCTTTTTGAACGAAGGCATCGGCTTACGCCCTTCAGTCAGCTTGTAGAAGAGCTCGCCGTCTGTGACCGCACCCATGTGACGAGCGTCGGTGAAGTCCGTCGGTTTGGGATCATAAAGTGATGCGTCGTGTCCGTCGCCTCTGCCGGTTAGTCCGTGGCAGGAAGAACATTTGTCGCGATAAATCGGTCGGATTGAATCGAGATCAGCGGCCGAAGGTGCGATTGGATTTTTCATAGCGCGCGCGGACTCGGGAACCGCCCACGGGCGATTTTCCCAAATCGAAAAGGCGATCGCGCCCGCGATGACGAGCAACAGAATGACGAAGAGGACTTTTCGGGTGCGCAGGTCTTTGGATTGCCGAGCAGGCATGTTGGCAAGAAAAGTTTCGCACGCCGCCGCTTTGTGCGAAAGGTCGCTTTAGGCCCGCAGTGTCAGCCAGAGCAATTCGGCGTTAAAGACGAGGATCACCGCTGCGACGACCCAGGCGATCGCCGAAGTCAGGCGGGAGTTCGCGAACTCGCCCATCTTCTTTTTGTCGCCGGTGAACTGAATCAGTGGAATCACGGCGAAGGGAAGCTGAAAACTCAAAATCACCTGGCTCAGAATCAGCAGCGCAGTTACCTTCGACTCGCCTGCGATCCCGATCACGAGCACGGCCGGTACAATCGCAATCGCCCGCGTGATCAGCCGGCGAATCCATGGCTTTAATCGAATATCGAGAAAGCCTTCCATCACGATCTGACCGGCTAGCGTTCCCGTCAGCGTCGAATTCTGGCCCGAAGCCAGCAACGCGCACGCAAAGACCGTGCTCGCGAGTCCCGCGCCGAGCACTGGACTGAGCAACTTGTATGCGTCCGAAATCTCCGCGACGTTGTGGAGGCCGCGCGTGTGAAATGCCGCTGCGCCGAGGATCAAAATCGCGGCGTTAATGAACAGTGCAAATCCAAGAGCCACGGTTGAGTCCAGCACCGCGTAGCGCAGCGCTTCTCGCCGGTCTCGCACCGAAGAGCCAAACGCCCGCGTCTGCACGATGCTCGAGTGCAAGTACAAATTGTGCGGCATCACCGTCGCGCCCAGGATTCCGATCGCGATGTAAAGCATTTCGCGATTTCGCAAGATTTCCGTCGTCGGAATCACACCGCGCGCGGCCTCGCGCCATAGCGGCTGCGCGACAAAAATCTCGTACGCAAAGCAGGCGCCGATCGCCGCAATCAGTGTGACGACGAACGCCTCTACCATGCGGAAGCCACGCCCCTGCATCGCGAGTACGATCAGCACGTCGAGCGCGGTGATCAGCACGCCCGCAATCAGTGGTAGGCCAAACAGCAATTTCAACGCGACGGCCGATCCCAATACTTCTGCAAGGTCGCACGCCGCGATGGCGATCTCGCACAGCACCCACAACACGAGCGTCGTTCGCCGCGAATAGTGTTCGCGGCAAGCTTGGGCTAGATCGCGTCCGGTCGCGACACCCAGCTTCGCCGAAAGCGCCTGGAGCAGCATCGCCATGAAATTGCTGATGACGATCACGCTCAACAGCGTGTAGCCGAATTTCGATCCACCGCCGATGTCGGTTGCCCAGTTGCCGGGGTCCATGTATCCGACGGCGACGAGATATCCCGGTCCAGCGAACGCCAAAATTTTTCGCAGCCACGACGCACCTTGCGCTATTGGAATCGTGCGATGAGCTTCAGGAAGGGAAGGCAGCGTTGGAGCTTGCCTGCGCGCGGCACTGACGTCGCCGGCAGGAATGGGTGCGATTTGCGTGGTGGAATTCATGCGTTCGAATGCGTTGACCCGATCGCGAACGTCTCTCGAATCGAGTTAAGCATGGTAAACCTGTCGTATAAACTAGCATTAACACATCCGCATGTCAATCCACTTTTGCCTTCAGGTTCCTGTATCGTCACGCGCACGGCGGAAACCTCATCGCGGCTGTGATACTTTGTTTCATCGACTCCGCGAGAACGCGACGAAAAGGAGCTTCACAACATGGACGAGCAGCGCGCACCGCAAGCCCAGGGACAAGGCCAGGTGCAGATCAAAGCGGAAGAGAAAGAACTACAGGGCGAGTACAGCAATCTGGTGATGGTTCACCACAATCTGGAAGAGTTCACGCTCAATTTCATTTACATTTTTCCAAACGGGGCGCAAGGCAAACTTCTGAAGAGCATGATCGTCAGCCCCGGCCACGCGAAGCGCATCTGGCGCGCGCTCGGCGAAAATATCGCGCGCTATGAGGCGCAGTTCGGACCGATCAAGGAAGGGCCCGAGACGCCGGCGCCGACCGTCGGCTTCGTACAGTAGGTGGTGGTTTCATTCAGGCAGGCACAGTTCAAAGTTCGTGCTCGGCGTTTAAAATTCGCCGCAATTTGCCCGCGTTGCTGTTGCGAATCGCTCTCATGCATCGTAAACTGAGTGGGTTGTCCGCAATTCCTTCCGTGTTCCAATGGGCCTGTAGCTCAGGTGGCTAGAGCGCGCCCCTGATAAGGGCGAGGTCGGTAGTTCGAGTCTACCCAGGCCCACCAAACCTTCCAGGAAGTTGCCAGCCGGTCGCTTCTGTCCGATTCTCACGGAGTCCCGACTTATCAATAGTGGATACGCACTCCGGCGGTCGTTCGCGAACTCTCTTCGTCGTCCCTTTGTTACGCTCACTGGTAGCAATCTCTATTTGCATCAGCGAAATTCCATGCCTATCGCCGCTCCGTCCATCGAGCCTTCGCAAACCGAAGCCGCCCCTTCGGCGTCCGTCAGCGTTTTTATGCGAGTGCGCTTCGCGTTCGAAACTTACTTTGCGCGACTCACTGAAATTACGCAGACCGAAATCCCGTGGGACGCGACTACGTACCTTGCTTTGGCCGCTCTCATCCTTCTGTGGGCTGTGCGCATGTACACGACGTACGCGACTTGGGGCAATCTCTCCATCGATTCTGGGCACGAAGCTTACGTCCCCGCGGTGCTGGCGCAAGGCAAGACGCTTTACCGCGATGTTTTCTGGATGTACACGCCGCTCGCACCCTACGTGAACGCCGTACTCTTCCGCCTCTTCGGCATCCGTCTCGAGGTTCTCTATTGGGCTGGGTCGCTCGCCGCTCTAGGCTCGGCCATTCTGCTTTTTCTCATCGGCAAGCGTTTCTCATCGAGATTGTTCGGTTGGACGGCAGGGGCCGTCGTGCTGCTCCAGGCGTTCCACGCCTGGCACTTCTGCTTTCCGTTGCCGTATAGCTTCGCGCCCGTCTACGGTTGCCTGACGGCGTGTTTGTTCCTTTGGTGCGCTGTGCAAGCACCGTTTTCAAAAAGCGCCGCCTGGATTTTCGTGGCGGCTTCGTGTGCTGCGGTGGCACTTCTGTTGAAGCTCGAATTCGGTGTCGCTTGCTACGTCGCCTTCTGCCTGATCGTCATCACGTCGGCGATCGTTCAGCGCTCGTGGAAGGTCGTTGTCACTTCCTTGATTGCCGCGCTGCCTGGGATGGTCGTCTGTGCGCTCGTCATCCGCTGGATGGTTTCGATCGCTGGAGCCAGCTTCATCACGCAGGAAAACATCATGAGCTGGCCGACGCATTATTTCATGCGTACGTACGGCAAGATCTGGCTGGAGAAAACCGGGGTTTCGCTCTCTCCTGCTGCGATTGGTCAGGCCGCCGAGCGAGCGTTGTTCTTTGCCGGGTTCATTGCACTTGTCTATCTGACATTTTGGATCAAGCGCGTCGATGCGAAATCCATTCTGGTGCGTCTCGGCCTCTTCGCCGCCTTGCTCGCGTACGGGACGCTTCTCGGTTGGAAACCGCTTGGCCTGCTCGCGGGCGGTCTCTTTCCGCGAGACATGGTTCTTTACGTTTGCATTGCCACCGTTGGCGCTTTGTTCTTCTTCTGGTTGAGGCCGTCTCCCGCTGCTGCGAGCTTGGCCATTCTGCTGGGCTTCTCAGGGCTTCTCGCTGCGCGCCTCCTACTTAAGATGGTTCCCGGCGGCTATCCCATTTATTACAACGGTCCCGTTGTGCTCGCGTTCCTGATGCTACTGAGGCCGATTGTTCCGCGCCGCGACCAGCCGCGTCGGATCATTTTGCGATCCGAGATGCTCCTTTCGCTGGGTTGCATTGCGGTGGTTGCGCTCAACGCCGTCAACCTGACCGCTGATCGCTCTGACCTCGTTCCATTGACAACGAAGCGCGGCTCAATTTTTGTCCCCACACAAGTCGCGGCCAATTACAAGGCTGGTATCGCGTTCATCGAGGGAAAAAATCGTCGGGGTGAACTGGTGCTTTCCGTGCCGGAAGACGTCAGCCTGTATTTCCTATCGGGACAGGATAGCCCGACGCGCCTCTTCCAATTCAGTCCGGGCGTTGTGGCTCCTGGAAAGATGACCGATGGAGTCATCGCGGAAATCGAAAGGCAGCCGATTCAGTATCTGCTCTGGTCCAATCGAACGTACGCAGACTATGGAACGACAACGTTCGGCAAAGATTTCGATCAGGATTTGGGCGACTATTTGACCTCGCATTACCGCGAGGTTGGCCCGCTGGTTCCGCATTCCGATCTGGATTGGGAGACGAAATTCGACGTGTGGGAACGTAAGCCGGGCGAAATCACTGCACCGGCCCCCAGCGACCCGGCATCTCGCTAACTTTCAACGCAAGTCGTCGCGCGAAAAAAGCAAATCCACGTAACCCGCGGTTCCCAGCAGCCCACGAATCGAGGCCTCATCGCTCACCGGCTGAAGCGCCTCGCGGGTCAGGGCATAGAACTTGTATCCGCGCTCTGCAAAAAACTTCAGCAGCGCCGACGGTTGGAATCCGAGCTCTGCAATCGCGTCCGGCATGAACTCCAGGCACACTCCGATTTGCGGAAACTTCTCCAGAGTTCGCGACATGCCTTCGCAAACCGCGGTTTCATAACCCTGCACATCAATTTTGACGAACGAAATGCGCTCTAGCTTTCGTTCCGTCACAAAATCATCCAACGTGGTCACCGGCACTCGCGTGACTTCGCTCGCGTCCGGTCTAGCTTTCCGAAATTCCTCTGTTGCCACGCGATGATCGGCGGAATGATCTTTGTTGTGCCAAAACTCCAGGAAGCCTTTCTCGCTGCCGACGGCCATGTTGAGCGGCTCGACTGTCTTCTCCAATTTCTTTGTTCGAATCAGTTCTTCGAGCATCGCGTATGTCGTTCCATCCGGTTCGAACGCGTAAACTTTCGATCCCCCCGCGATAACTTCCGAAAACACCCACGCGGTGTAGCCGATGTTCGCTCCGATGTCCAACACGTCACCCGACTTGAACATCTGCGGCATTCTCTTCGCCAGACCCCAGAAGGGGTCTTCGTAATATTTCTTGTAGGCGAACGAAGACGCGACAAAGCCACGCCGAACCATCGGGACCTCGAGCAGCCCGGTCTTGCGGACCAGGCTGTAGGCCCCGGTGAGCATTTGGATGACGCCTTTGCTGCGCATAGATTTTGAGGCCGCCTTACGCTCGACGAATCGCCACGAATGCGAACAGGCCCAGTCGCGGCATCTGGCTCTTCAGCAGGTTCTCGAGTCCCAACCAGGCGCCGTGGGTAAATCCCGGCATTAGATTTCTCATCGTCACCCCGCCAGACACCAGATAGCGAAATGGCATGAACGGGCGGATTTTTTCGACTGACAATTCGGGAAACTCCGCTTCAAACCTTGCCCGATCGCGTTCGAACACGATCCACGGCATCGCGTTGTTCGCGCCCGATAAAGGCCCCCGCGGCGGAAAGGTCCATTCCGCGGAATTCGGTTCGAACGGTTCGTGATGCAAACGCGTGTAGACGATCTTCGACCACGATGTAACCCATGGCTCGATCATCAGGATTTTTCCGCCGCTTCGAAGACATCGCGTTGCTTCCTTGAAAAATTCCCAGACGTTCGGCAGGTGGTGCATCACGTTCGTCATCACGATCGCGCGCAACGTTCCGTCCTCGAACGGCATACGCTGCGCGTCAACCACCATCTGCACCGTGGAGCAGGGAAACGCCTCTGACGTAATGAGTCCTGGAATAAACTCCGAGCAATAGCCGCCGCCCGATCCCAATTCCAACACCCTGCCGTCGATCGGCGGCAGTTCGTCCGCCAGCGTTCGATACCACTCGTCGTAAATCGCCTTCAGGAAAGGTTTTGACGCAATAATCTGTTTTCGCAGCTCCGTGGTGGCCGGATCGTCGATCGGCATCGACGCCGTCAGCGGGTGCGCCAGCAATCGGTGAAGAAGCGCGGCAGGCAAGCAGCCCTATCCCCCCAACCTCTTCCAGGCATGCCAGCAGATCCGAAACATGCGTGCGCCGTTGGCGAAGACGCGCGTCATCTTGGTCACGCCAAAAATGCGCTCCTGGTAATGCACCGGAACTTCCACAATTTCCAGGTGCAGCTTGCTCGCCCCAAACAACAATTCGTAGTCGCCCCACAAATCCTTGATGCCCCAGGTGCCCAGATTCTTTTCCATTCGCTGCCAGTCTTTCTTCCACAGCACCTTCGTCCCGCACAAGGTGTCTTTCAGCCGCTGGTCCAGCAAAAACGAAAACACAACACCAAAACCCTTATTCCCCAATAAATTCGCAAATTTCATGGCTTGCTCTTGCATCGGGTACACCAGACGGCTCCCGTTCACGAAATCACCGCGCGAGCTCACCAGCGCACGCAGGAACATCGGCAATTCTTCGGGCATCACCGTCAGGTCCGCGTCCAGAATCATCAATACATCGCCGCGCGCCGCCCGAAATCCGGTCCACACGTTCTCGGCTTTGCAGATTCCCGGCCCGTTCAACAAGCGAATATCTTTTTCCGGATATAGCGCTTGCATCCGCCGCACTTCATCCGCGGTCCCGTCGGTAGACTTGTCGTCGCAGAAAATGATTTCTGTTGCGCGTCCCATGAGCGGGATTCGTTCGACCGCTGGTTGAATGTTCCCCCGCTCATTCCGGCAGGGAACAATCACCGACACGGTTACGTCTTCTTCGCGCTTCGGCGCCGATAGCGGTCGAGCCGCCATGACCTGCATCAGACACAACCGCCGCAACCCCGGCAGCCGCGCAAGAAAATCGTTGCAGAAGCTCGAGAACAGCGGCACCCACTTCGGAAACAGCATCAATCGCCGCTTCCGCACGGGCCGGAATCCCGCCAGCTTCAAA
>Ga0210398_10007329_pt1 | contig 10036 bp, 14 predicted proteins | sample IncBWC4OmetaG_FD_161047 | JGI IMG/M metagenome (GOLD analysis project Ga0210398, IMG submission 161047) | Forest soil microbial communities from Barre Woods Harvard Forest LTER site, Petersham, Massachusetts, United States - Inc-BW-C-4-O | ecosystem: Environmental > Terrestrial > Soil >...
GGCCGCCCCGACGACGAGAAGGCAGGCTGCGACAATGAAGGGCGCCTGCCACTTGTCGCCGTAGGCCAGGTAGCCGAACACGATCGGCGAGATGGCGCCGCCGAAATTGCCGGCCATGTTCATCATCCCGGACACGGTTCCTGAATATTTGCCGCCGGTATCCATCGGCACCGCCCAGGACGGACCGATGGTGCATTCCAGGAAGAACATCGACGCGGTGAGGCAGGCCACGGCGACATAAGGATCCCCGGTCAGCGCCGCCGGCACGATGAACACCGCACAGCCGAGCAAGCCGGTGATGGCCACGGAGCTGCGGGCGAGCTTGGCACTGCCGGTGCGCCGCAACAGCCAGTCGGTCGCGAGGCCGCCCACCGTGTCGCCGACGACGCCGGCCCATAGCGGCAGCGAGGCCAGCAAACCGCCCTTGAGCAACGTGAAGTGCCGCACGTCAATCAGATATTTCGTCAGCCAGGTGAGGAAGATCCACAGGCAATAAACGTAGGTGAAATATGCGAGCATGATCGCCCACATATTGGGCGAGCGCAGCAACGTAGCCCACGGCACCTCGGTCAGTTCCGCGACCGGCGGCGGATTGATTTGGCCGTTCGGGCCACGGCCGCGGATGGCTTCGAGCTCCGCCGGGTTCACCAAAGCGTGCTCTTCCGGCAAGTTGCGGTAGCTCAAGCTCCACCACAGCGACCACACCAACCCGACCAGCCCGCAAATCAGGAATGCCCAGCGCCAGCCGAGATTGATCATGATCAGCAGCACCAGCGGCGGCGCGATCGCAGCGCCGGCGCGGCTGGCGCTGTGGGTGATGCCCTGCACGAAGCCGCGTTCGCTCCGCGGATACCAAAGCTGCATCGCGCGCGTCGCGCCGGGGAATGCGCCGGCTTCGCCGACCCCGAACAGAAAGCGCAGGACGATGAACGATGTCGAGCTGAACGCCAAGCCGGTCGCGGCGGTCATGACCGACCAATAGGCGACGATCGTTCCCAGCACGCTACGCGCGCCGAAGCGATCGCTCAGCCAGCCGCCCGGCACCTGGAACAGCGCATAGGCCCAGACGAAGGCGGCGAAGATGTAGCCCATCGTGACATTGTCGAAGCCGAATTCCTTGCTGATCTGCGGCGCCGCGGTCGAGATGTTGACCCGATCGAGATAAGTGATCAGGTACATCACGCTGATCAGAAACAAAATGTACCAGCGGCCGCGGCTCGGCTGCGTGTGTGTCGGCTCCGCCATTTGCTTTGCTCCCCGGTCCTTTGCCCGCTGTTGCACGGCGCGAGCTTTGTGACGACAACTTGCCCGTTTATCGGTGAGGCGGCAAGGGAAGTGTGTCGGGGCGGATGAGTTTTACAAGCGCGCTGCGTTATAATCCGGCAGAGGCCAATCTGGGACAATCAGATGATCAAGCGCTACAGCGACCACGCCGCCAACGAGCGAACGTTTCTTGCCTGGGTCCGCACCGCCATCGCGGTCATGGCGTTCGGTTTCGTGATCGAACGGTTCGATTTGTTTCTTCAGCTCGCGGCGCCCCAACTGGCGCCGAAACAAGCCGCGCCGCACGGCCAGATGATCGCCAATATGGCCGGACTGGCCTTTATCGGCATCGGCGTGGTGATGATCGTCATCGCCGGCATTCGCTTCCGCAAAACCGCCAAGGACATCGAGACCGAGGACGCGATGCCGAGCCCCGGTGAGCGTTCCGACATGGCGCTCGCCGTTTTGCTCGTTCTGTTGGGCCTGGCGCTGTTTCTTTATCTGGCGCGGGCCGTGTTGCCGGCGCTCTGATCCACGGCTCGCTCGCGGGGTGGCGTCGCCCGATGATTCGTCGGAGAAAGGTTATTGGTTGGCGGACCGGCGCCGCGGCGCGATCGAGTCACGTCCGCACAGTTGCTCCGCTTCGAGCCAAGCCATTTCCAACAGGTGCGCCAACAGGATGAAATTTTGCGCCGCCGCCATTTGCGCCAAGTGCGCCGTCATCGTGGCAATATAGTCGGCGACCTCATGGTTGGACTTGCCGCTTTGATCAGCCATGAATTTTGCTCCGATCAAAATCCTGTTACGCCCGAAGAATAATTTCGCAAACAAGTCCGTCCGCGCGCCAGTCGAAGTGCGCTTTGCCTTTCAGTTGGCCGATCATTCGTTCAATGACTCGTGTGCCGAAGCCCCGGTGTTTAGGCACCTGCACTGCCGGGCCGCCGATCTCTCTCCAGCGAAGGATGAGCCGCCCGTCCGCCTCGTGGAGCCAACTCAGGTCGATCCGGCCATTGGGCATGGACAGAGCCCCATGCTTGGCGGCGTTGGTCGCCAGTTCGTGCAAAGTTACCGCAATAGCCTGAGCGGCGTCCGGCTCCAACAGAACTTGCGGGCCGTCTATGCGCACGCGCCTCTCATCCTTCTCGGAATAAGGCGCAAGCTCCTGTGTCGCGATGCTCGACAGCTCGGCACCTATCCAGCGCGTCTCGACAAACAGCGAGTGAAACATTCGCAAGCGCCAGGATGCGCCCTTCGATTGCCTGTTTGAGACCTTGGGGCGTGTCGGACTGAGAAAGATTGACGGTTGCTTGTACGGTTGCGAGCAGGTTCTTGCTTCGGTGCTCTGCTTCCCGGGCCAAGGTCGCGATCTGCTCCTGAGCCCGCTTCTGCTCGGTAATGTCCCTCGCGCTCTTCGATGCGCCGACAATCTTGCCTTCTGCATTTTTGACCGGAGAGACAGTCAGTGAAACTACGATCAAGCTGCCATGCTTGCGTTGCCGAACTGTCTCGAAATGGTCGATACGCTCTCCTCTCCTGATGCGCGTCAGAATCGCACGCTCTTCATCTTGCCGGTCTTGTGGAATGACGATTGTGATGGGTCGGCCGATGGCCTCCTCGGCAGTGTAGCCAAAGATGCGTTCCGCACCCCTATTCCAGCTCGTGATAATGCCATCGAGGTTTTTGCTTACAATTGCGTCGTCGCTGGACTCGACGATTGATGCCAGCCAACGCAATCGCTGTTCGCTTTCGCGAAGCGCAGCTTCGACGCGCTTGCGCTCGGTAATGTCGATTCCCGTTGGATGCAGGAAAGCGACCGTCCCGGACTGGTCGCGAATGGGGACCATCGCAAAATCCACGACGCGCTCGCTGCCGTCGGCGACCCAGTACCGAAGCTCTTCGCGGAAAACGGCACCCGCAGCAGCCTGATCCGTCGCGAAGCGAATCCTCGCCTTCATCTCTTCCGAGCCGCGCCACCAAGGGGTGTCCCAGAATAGCCGGTTCAGAACCTGCTCTTTGGTGTAGCCACAGGCATCCACGGCCAGATTGTTCACTTTGCGCACGTAGCCCTGCACGTCCATGATGCCGGCGAAAATGCCGGATTGGGTGAACAGGGCTTCGAATTTGGCGGTCGTAGCGCCCAGTTCCCGCAGGAGCGCTGCTTGCTGAATATTGAGAGCTTTGAGCTGCGTAACGTCGCGATTGACCTCGAGCACGGTATTATCACGGAGCAGCTGCATTCGGCTGTCTACGGTGACTTCGCGGCCATCCTTGCAGATATGGCGCAGCTCGCCTGACCAGTAACGGTCGTTCAACAGCTTTGAACGCAGCTCGGTGAGTTCGATCGGGAATTCGGTTTGCAACAACATGTGGCTGGAGCGACCGACTGCCTCGTTCGGTGCAAACCCGTAAAGTCGCTCAGCCCCCGCGTTCCAGAACTCGATCAATCCATCCAGACGCCAGGCAAACATCGGTTCGTAGGACAATGTAAGCAGATTAGCCAAACGTTCGGCACGTTCGGACGCCTCCGTCTCGGCCAACTCGCGTTCCAACTCGACTTCACGCTGCGCCACTGGACCCTCAGCTCCGATGCTGGAGGGAAGCCGTTGCCGGGTGGCAGAGCCTACCACGGCCAAAATCAAGTGCCTAAAATGATGATGGTGCCCAGGGGCGGAATTGAACCACCGACACCTGCATTTTCAGTGCAGTGCTCTACCAACTGAGCTACCTGGGCACACTTTGGGCGCTCCACGCGAGCGCGCCGTCTTATAGAGGCTCGAATTTCGGCTGTCCAGAATAGGGATCAATTCGGCGCGTCGCCGCTGTCGTCGCGCCGCTCGTCCTCTTCTTCGTCCTCGGTTACCGGGATCGCATAGCTCCCCGAAAACCAGCGGTGCAGGTCGACGTCGGCGCAGCGTTTCGAGCAGAACGGCTTGAACCGCTCGTCGGTGGGCTTGCCGCAGGTCGGGCAGGCTTTGCGGATTTTGGCGTCGGTCATGACATGAATATGGGCCGTGCCCGCGGCCCCGCCAAGCTCACACCGCGTTGAGCCAGCCGAAATGGATCGGAAAACCCTCGCCGCCGAGCAGCGTCATGGTCTCGTAGAGCGGCAGGCCGACGATGTTGGAATAGGAGCCGACGATCTTGACCAGAAAAGTTCCGGCGATGCCCTGCGCCGCATAGCCGCCGGCTTTGCCGCGCCATTCCCCGGAAGCAAGATAGGATTCGATGTCCTGGTCCGAGAGGCGCTTGAAGCGCACCCGCGTCTCGACGTGACGCTGCCGGAACGTCTCCTTCGGTGTCACCAGACACACCGAGGTATGGACGCGGTGATTGCGGCCGGAGAGCAGCCGCAGGCATTGCGCCGCTTCGTCGAGCAGTTCCGCCTTCGGCAAAATGCGCCGGCCGACCGCGACCACGGTGTCGGCGGCGAGGATGTAGGAGCCTTTGAGCTCCTCGTCGATGCGCACCATGTTGAGCGCCGCTTCCGCCTTGTTGCGGGCAAGCCGGGTGGCGCAGGCGCGCGGCAGCTCGCCGCGCTTCGGCGTCTCGTCGATATCGGCAGGCCGCAGCGCATCGGGCTCGATGCCGGCCTGGTTGATCAGCGACAGCCGGCGTGGCGAGCCGGAAGCGAGCACGAATTTCGGACGGCCGATCACGGCTGCACACTCTTTTCTTCAAAAGGATCCGGCGACGATATCACTTGAAGCGATAGGTGATACGACCTTTGGTCAGATCGTAGGGCGTCATCTCCACCAGCACCTTGTCGCCGGCGAGCACGCGGATACGGTTCTTGCGCATGCGGCCCGCGGTGTGGGCGATGATCTCGTGCTCGTTCTCGAGCTTGACGCGGAAGGTGGCATTCGGCAGCAGTTCCGAGACCACACCGGGAAATTCCAACAGCTCTTCTTTCGGCATTCGCGGACCGAGATTGCTGGCATTTGGCCGTCATCATAGGCGAAACCCCGGCCAAAATTGGCGCGGAACCTAGCGGATGACGGGCATTTCCACAACTGGCTGGGGCCGTCGAATTCACTCATTGCCGGTGCGCGGCCCGGCGAAACGCTCGCGGATGCGCGCCAACAGCTGGTCACGCACATCACGATAGGCATCGAGGCGTTGCTCGCGGCTGCCTTCGACGGCGGACGGGTCTGCGGTCGGCCAATATTCGACCTCGACGCCGCTCACGCGGGTCAATTCCAGCGCCCGGTGATGCGCCTCCGGCGCCAGGGTGACGATGAGGTCGAAGTTCAGCCCCTCCCACTCGTCGAGCTCCTCGAAGGTGACCGGCTTGTGCCGCGAAATGTCGATGCCGATTTCCGCCATGGCGGCGACAGCGAACGGATCGAGCTCGCCTTTGCGCACGCCGGCCGAGCCCACATAGGTCGAGCGGCCGAACATCTGCCCGAACAAGCCCGCCGCGATCGGCGAGCGCACCGAATTGAGCCCGCAGGCGAACAACACCGCGAGCGGTCGGGCCGCCGCCATCGAACCGCTCAGCCCTTCCAGTGCAGCACCGTGATCAATGTGAACAGCCGCCGCGCGGTGCCGAAATCGACGTCGACCTTGCGCTTGAGCCGTTCCATCACGATGCGTGAGCCCTCGTCGTGCAGACCCCGGCGGCCCATGTCGAGTGCTTCGATGCGATCCGGCGTCGCAGTGCGGATCGCCGCGTAATAGCTGTCGCAGACCGTAAAGTAGTCCTTGACGATGCGGCGGAACGGCGCCAGCGACAGCATGTGCGCGATCACCGGTGTGCCGTCGGTGAGGCGGATGTCGAACACCAGCCGGTCGCCGCGCATGCCCAGATGTAAGGAATAAGGCCCGCCGTCGTGGCCGACAGGGCGGAAACTGTTCTCTTCGATCAGATCGTAGATCGCGACCCGGCGCTCGTGCTCGATGTCGTCGGTGGAGCTGCCAAGCGACGCCTCGTCGAGCGTGATCGCCGCGAGGCGGCCGCCTTGAGCTTTGCGGGGCGGGCGAGACATCAGCGATTAAGCCGGATGGCGATGGAGCGGGCGTGGGCGTCGAGCCCTTCGGCCGTGCCGAGCGTGATCGCGGCATCGCCCAGCGCGCGCAATTGCTCCGGTCCGCATTTGAGGATCGAGGTGCGCTTCATAAAATCGAGCACGCCGAGCCCGGAGGAGAACCGCGCCGAGCGCGCCGTCGGCAGCACGTGGTTGGAGCCGGCGACATAATCGCCGATCGCTTCGGGCGTGTGCGCGCCGATAAAGATGGCGCCGGCGTTGCGGATGCGCTTGACGAGTTCGTCGGCGTTGGCGGCGACGATTTCCAGATGCTCGGGCGCAATGGCGTCGACCAGCGGCATCGCCTCGTCGAGATCGCGCACCATGATGGTCGCGCCGAAATCGCGCCACGACGCGGCGGCGACTTTTTCACGCGGCAGTCGGGCCAGCTGAATCGCTACCGCGCGCTCGACCGCGCCGGCAAGCTTTTCGTCGTCGGTCATCAGGATGGCTTGCGCGCTGGTGTCGTGCTCGGCCTGGGCGAGAAGATCGGCGGCGATCCAGTCCGGATTGCCGGTGCGGTCGGCGATGATCAGCACCTCGGAGGGGCCGGCAATCATGTCGATGCCGACCTTGCCGAATACCAGCCGCTTGGCGGCCGCCACATAGGCGTTGCCGGGGCCGACGATCTTGGCGACCGGCGCGATCGACTCGGTGCCGTAGGCGAGCGCCGCAACCGCCTGCGCGCCGCCGATGCGATAAATCTCGTCGACGCCGGCGAGTTTTGCCGCGGCCAGCACCAGCGGGTTGAGCACGCCGCCAGGCGCCGGCACCACCATCACGATCCGCGGCACGCCGGCGACTTTTGCCGGCACCGCATTCATCAACACCGAAGAGGGATAGGCGGCGGTGCCGCCCGGCACGTAAAGGCCGACCGCCTCGATCGCCGTCCAGCGCGAGCCGAGCTCGACACCGAGCGGGTCGGTGAAGCGGTCGTCCTGCGGCACCTGCCGGCGATGAAAAACCTCGATGCGGTCGTGGGCAAGTTTTAGCGCGTCGAGCGCGGTTGGCGCGCAGTCGCGCAGCGCGGCGGCGGTTTCTTCAGGGGTCACTTTGAGCCCGGCCCGTTCGAGATCGAGCCGGTCGAATTTTTGCGTGTACTCCTGCAACGCGCGGTCGCCTCGCGCGACGACGTCGGCGACGATGGCGCGTACGGCGGCTTCGACGTCAGCGGATGTCTCGCGTTTGCCGTCGAGAAACGCGCGGAACATTTGCGCAAAATCGGCTGAACGGGTGTCGAGGCGGATCGCCATTGCTTTGACCTGTCGGGCGCGATGACGCCTAGCAGCACTCGGTTCTTATAACAATTCTAATATGGGGCTTTTCGATTGACAAAAACTCCCCTGTTGCCCAACTCCATGGAATAATCGGCGGGCGCCCGCGCTATGGCTGTCATGACCGGAGAGAAAGCGTGAAGTTTTGCCGCAGCATCGGTTTGTTCGCTTTGGCGTCGCTCGCGGCGGCAGCGGCGGTTGGCAATCCGCGCACCGCGACAGCCGACGATGCGGTGACGCTGTCGCTGACGCTGAAGGACCACAAATTCGATCCCGCGGAGCTGCATGCGCCGGCCGGCAAGCCGATCGATATCCGGGTCAAGAACCTCGGCGACATCGTCTTCGAATTCGAAAGCAGCGCGCTGCATTTCGAGAAGATCGTGCCTCCGGGCAGCGAGGCCGTCGTCCATGTGCGGCCACAGCAGCCGGGCCGCTACAATTTCTTCGACGATTTCCACCATGAGACGCAAGGTTTTCTGGTCGTGCCATGAATCGCGAAATGAATCGTGAAATGAATGCCGACATGAGGTGCCCGTGCTCGCCGCGCTGCTGATCGTCTTCCGCGAGGTCTTCGAGGCTGGCCTGATCGTCGGCATCGTCATGGCCGTGACCGCGGGCGTGCCGGGCCGCGGGCTGTGGATTTTCGGCGGCGTCACGGCCGGCGTGCTCGGCGCTTGCGTGGTGGCGATGTTCACCGGCGGCTTGTCGGAATTGTTCGGCGGCAGCGGCCAGGAGATCTTCAACGCCTCCATTCTCGGCTTCGCCGTGTTGATGCTGACTTGGCACAATGTCTGGATGGCGCGCCACGGCCGCGAGATGGCCGCCGAATTGCGCGCGGCAGGCGAGGCGGTGGTGGAGGGTTCGAAGTCGCTGGCCGCGCTCGGTGCCGTGGTGGCGGTGGCGGTGCTGCGCGAGGGTTCCGAAGTGGTACTGTTCCTCTACGGCGTGGCCGCCGCACAAGGCGGCGCGAGCCTTGCCATGGTGGGAGGCGGCTTCATCGGGCTCGTGCTCGGCGCGCTGGTTTGCCTCGCGACCTATCTCGGCCTCGTCACCATTCCGGCGCGCTATTTGTTCGGCGTCACCAGCGCCCTGATCGCGCTTTTGGCCGCCGGCATGGCGGCGCAGGCCATCGCCTTCCTCGAACAGGCCAATATCCTCACCGCGCTCGACGAGACGGTGTGGGACACGTCGTGGCTACTGAGCGATTCAAGCTATCTCGGCCGCGCGTTGCACACGCTGATCGGCTATGTCGATCAGCCGACCGCCATGCAGCTCATCGTCTATGCGGCGACGCTTGCAGTGATCGTGGTGCTGATGAAGCTGTTTGCGTCGCCAGTCTCGCACCGGCCGCACGTTGCCGCTGCGGAATAAGGCCTCAAGCCGTTACCGATCCGCCGGCAAAGTGATCGGGGCAGATGGCTGCCGTGGTGACTTCGCCGAGATCGGCGAGCTCGGCTTCCAGGCATTCGACGTCGAGCCGGATAACGCCGCCGCCGGAGAAGATCAGCGATACGGTGCCCGCCGGCGCATCTTGTTCGGCGAATTCGACGGCGAGCAGATTGAGCCGGGCATCCTTGTTCGTTTGATCGAGGCCGCGGCATTTGCAGCCGAGCACGCGATCGAAGCGCAACGCGGTGCGGCAGCGCCGGTATTCCGCGGCGTGCTTGGCATCGACCACTGTCATCCAGTCGAAGCGGTTGAGCGCCATGACGAAGCGATGTTCGCGCGGCAGCCAAAGCATGTCGCCGACCCGCACCAGCGCATCCTGCACATGGGCCGAGACCACCTCGATGTCGTCGCGGTCCAGCGCGACGAGCTTGAGTTCTTCGGGGCAGACGCTCATGCGGGCTCGCTTCCTTGCTTGCGGCGTTCCTGTGCCTGGAAGTTAGGAAGGTGCCTGGCAGGCCGCAAGCCCCTTCGGCCTTCTTTCAGGCGCGGCGCGTACGGGCTCGCTAAAACGCCACGCAGGCCGGGCGCACGATGACGCCCACCGAGTGCTGGTGGAATGCGTGCTTGTAGGCGGCGACCACCGCATCGAGGCGCGCGTCGTCGTCCTTGTTGCCGGGCAGCACGATCTCGACGTGCTTCGACGGCTCATGCACGATCCGGCCGCTGTCGCGGTCGCGCCACTGGCCGATGGCGTCGATGATGGTCAGGCCGTCGGGAAAGCGCGACACCAATTCGCGCGCGACGAAGTGCTGCCATTCGGGCTCGCTGACGCCGACGCCGCGTCCGATGTCGCGGCCGAACATCAGCTCGGCGACCATCTTGGGCTGTTGTGTGCCGTGGCACGGCGGCACCGCGGTTTGCGCGCCGGCGCCGCTTGCTGTCGCAGTGAGCAGGGTGAAACAGAAAGCTGCAAGGCCGGCGATGCGCATCGCAGCAACACCTCGCCTTAAAACTCCTCGGGCGGAAGCAGCCTGCCGCCGCGCCGGATCATCATGTCGCGCTTTGCGGCGGCCGAGCCGACGACCC
>Ga0210398_10007330_pt1 | contig 10035 bp, 8 predicted proteins | sample IncBWC4OmetaG_FD_161047 | JGI IMG/M metagenome (GOLD analysis project Ga0210398, IMG submission 161047) | Forest soil microbial communities from Barre Woods Harvard Forest LTER site, Petersham, Massachusetts, United States - Inc-BW-C-4-O | ecosystem: Environmental > Terrestrial > Soil >...
GACCGGCAAATGGGCAATCCCCACATCGGTCCGGATGAACTCGAATGCCCGCATCGTAAGGAACGGAGCCAGCGCGTGCACGATGGGAATCCGCCCGCGTAGCGCCAACCCCGATGCCATTCCCACCATCGTCTGCTCCGTAATACCCGTGTCGATGAACCGGTTGCCTAACAGCCGCGGCGCATTCCGCACCAACGCGCGGTTCTCCGCCGTCATCACGATGATCCGCTCATCCTTTTGCGCTGTACTGATCAATAATTCCTCGTAAGTCATATAGCAAATATTATCGAACTACCAATGTTTCAGATTCTATAGCTGCCTCCTTGTGGCCATGCAATTCTTCCAGAAGCATTCCTGCCTCTTCCCTTGTGAAGGCACAAAACCACCGGTCCGCGCGGGCTTCTATACTCGGCAGACCCTTGCCCCGCACCGTATCCGCAATAATAACCCTGACCTTTCCGCCCCCGGCTTCAAGGACCGTCTCGAAAGCCCGCTCCAGCTCGCCTAAATCATGACCGTCGATCCGTTGAACGAGACAGCCGAAAGCCCTGAATTTATCCTCCAGCGGTTCCAGCGGCACCAGGTCCTCCGTCCGGATATTAGCCTGGAATTGATTGCGATCAACGACTATCGTTAGATTATCCAGACCATAAGCATTGGCTACCAGCAATGATTCCCAGACACTGCCTTCATTCAGCTCACCGTCACCCGTGATCACTACGATCCGGTTTCCGCCGCCGCGCAGTTTGCAATCCAAGGCCACTCCTGCCGCAACCGATGGGAGATGGCCCAGAGAACCGGAGTGAAATTCCACACCCGGAATCTGCCGGTTGGGATGCCAATAGATATGGTCGCTGGTTGATAAATGATGAGAAAGCCGGCTGATCGGGAGGAGGCCCATCTCCGCAAAGGTGCCATATAAGGTGGGGACATCATGCCCCTTGGAAAGGAACAGGTAATCTCGCTCTGGGTCATCCGGATTGTCCGCGTTCCTGCGGATCACCCGCGCATACAGATATACTATGATCTCTACACAGGATAGAGACGCTCCGATGAAACACCCGCCGCCTTCCGCCATGCGGATGATATGCTCCCTCACCCGCATTGCGGTAGCTTTCAGGGTATCCGATAATGCATTTGTCATAGCGTATGTATTTTGCTCCGGTCAGACTTTGTCTGTGCCGCGCCGACCGTTTTCAGTTCATCGAGATGGTGCCTGTACCAGTTCAGCCCAGCCAGATCGGCATTGATAGCATACAACTCGGGCCGCTTCTCCAGCAGTTCGAGGATCGCATTTACACCGAACAGCGGATCCACCGGATACAATTCCTCGAAAACGGCCTGAATCAACTGGTAATCGGCTGCATAGTCGATCGTGAACCGATGCGTCATGGAATAATCCGCCCCACCCTCCATCGTTACGTTGCCGATCCGGAACCGATCTGGCCGCTCCCAGATAAATGGAGTGGTATGTTCCCGTTCCATTGGGCGGTCCGCTTCATGCCAGGCCTGCTCCAACACATGGAAAGTCATGATCTCCACGTCATTCCCGTCCGGCCATGTAGCGGGATGCAGGTTGCTCACGAAATCATACTCCCCGGAATGCAGCAGCCAATATCCAATGACCTTATCGACAATGGCAGGATCGATCAGAGGGCAATCGCTGGGGATCTTGATCACCGTCTTGCCGCCAAATTGCAGCGCCGCCTGGTAATGCCTGTCCAGCAAATCACTGGGGTCGCCCCGATAACAGTCCAAATCTTCCGCCCGGCAGATCTCAGCGATCACATCATCCTCCCGACGACCGGTGGTGGCCACGACCACCCGCCCGCAAAGCCGTGCCGCCTTTACCCGCTCCGCCTGGCGCACGAATAGCGGCTTGCCATTCAAAGGCAGCAGTACCTTATCCGGCAGTCGGGTAGACCCCCTCCTGGTTTGAATAACGGTGAGGATATCCTGTTCTTTCGCGTTCATGTAAGCTATTGGTAACAACCCGCGCCGTCCGCAGAAACTCCTCCCTCACACCCTTGAATTCCACATATCGGCGGCACAGATCGGCAATCGAAGCAGCCGACTGACCGCCATTCTGCATCGGCGCCAGCTGTTTTAATTTTTCCACGTCGAAATAGGAGTGAATTTTTTTCCCAAGCGCAATCCCGATATAAACGACGGTCGAATACTGCGTAACGAGCTCATCGCAATTGGCAATCATCTGTTCCGTATTCCCCTCCGTAAAGATCAACGCCTCCGGCGGCGCAGCCTCCCGGATCTCCCGGATCCCACGCTCCTTGTCTTCATTTGGATGCAGCTTGAAGATCAACGGTCGGCCGGCGGCAATCGCGACACACCGGCGGATAAAAGCCGGGCGATCATCCTTCCGGAATGTCTCCCGGATATCCGAAGTAGCAACCAGCACATACCCCCGGTAAGGAAATGAGTTATTCAGGTGAACAGCAGCGTTGTCAAAATTCGGAATCCCAGTGACAAAGATCCGGCTGAGCTCCGTCCCCAGGCGGCCGAACTGCTGTTTGTATCCCTCTGAAGCTGCACAATAGATATCAGAAATATTGCTGCACCCATTAAAAGCCGTGTTCGCCGCCCAATAAGCCGGCAAACCCAGTCGCCGCGTCCACCTGGCCCACTTTGTGACCGGATCGGTCATTCCTTCTTGTACCCAAACCGTCTTTAAGGGTCGAAGATCGCGGGGTACGTAAAGGTCCGAACAAAGTACCGCCATATCATACTGATTGTCAAAAACGGAACGCGCATAATCGTTGGCCAGCCCATGCTGGTTGAGATATGCATCCGATTTCCGCTTGAATTCGCCGCCCATTATGGTCGTATCCAATATCCCCATGCGGACCAAAGGGCGAATGAAATAATTTTTACTATAGAGCTGGCTGAAGAAACAATCATATTCCGGCAGCTGGGCGGCTACCTGGTGCATTTGACTCGTCTGATTAAGAGACCCTACTATGAACAGGATCTTCTTCCTTCGGAATGTAGATTCTCTCGGCATCCTGATCAAAGTTCAATTTATATCCTGTACAAGAATCGAACCTACCGTAGAAATCACAATTCCTTAATATGCCTAAAATAATCTGCTAATATTAGTTATGTTCATTAAAGTGGTCAACTTATGCACTTGTTTTCCAGATTCCGGCGCATTCATTTATCCGGGAATTCACTTATCAAGATAAGGTAGCAGGATCTGCTGCCACGTCCGGTATCCTTTCTCATTCATGTGCAGCTTGTCGGCCAGAAAAAAGCTGTCCATCGGCTGCCCTTTGGAATCCAGCATCGAATGATAGACATCGACGAAGACGGCATGACTGTACTTCGCCATAAAGTCCCGTATCATGTCATTCGCCTCCTCCATCTTCGGCATCAACCGTGTCCGGCTGGGACTGGGCTTGATCGAAATATAGACGATGTCGACTTCCTTCAGACGGCTCCGGATCAGGTCATATAGCCGTACAAATCGATTGAATACCATCGTGGCCGTCACCGAATCCGAACTGGCCAGGTCATTGCCGCCGCAATCAATGACGATCTGCTTGGGGTGGTAGGGGAATATAATCTCACCTGCATACCGGATCACATCGGGCAGCGTCGATCCGCCAAATCCGCGGTTGATGATCGTATGACCCGGAAAATAGCTTTGGACGTTCGTCCATTTGCGGAAGGAAGAGCTCCCTATAAAAAGGATCGCCCCGGAAGGCGGACGCTGCAGGCTGTCCTGGTGTTTGAACTCGGCGATCTCATTCCAGAACGGCGGCGGCTGTTTTACAGGGGTAACAGTTAAAGGGACTGTTGTAACAGGTACTTGTTGGGCGAAGGACGAATTAACTATCGGTAAGGATAGACTGCAGGTTAGAAAAAAGGTTAGACGTAAGCCGGTGTTGATCATTACAACGTTTTTCCAAATCTACGAGTAAAAATTAAAAGGCCGCCCGCAAGCAACGCCATTTCAGAATTTCTACACTTTTATCGGGGAACTTTGAGGATATTCGTGTTTCATGAAAATCCTGATCATAGAAGACCAGCAGGAGCTGTCGGATAGCGTTCGTGACTATCTTAGCCACGAGAACTTTACCTGCGAAATGGCCTATGACTACTATGGGGCAATGGAAAAGGTCCACCTTTATGACTATGCGTGTATCATTCTCGATATCAACCTCCCTCATGGCAACGGTCTCAACATTCTTAAAGAGCTGAAATCCAATAACAAAGCAGACGGCGTGCTGATCATTTCTGCGCGCAATTCCCTGGATGATAAAGTTCTGGGGCTGAACCTGGGCGCGGATGACTATCTGACCAAGCCTTTCCATATGCCCGAATTAGCCGCCAGAGTCGCAGCGATCATCCGCCGGAAATCTTTCGAAGGCAGGAACCGGATCGTGCTGGATAAACTTTCCCTCGACCTGCAGGAAAAGATAGTCAAAGGAGCCAACGGGCGTGCCGATCTCACCAAGAAGGAATACGACCTGCTGGTCTATTTCATCGCCAATAAGAATAAGGTAGTCACCAAAGAAGCCATCGTCGAGCACCTTTGGGGCGACAGTATCGATATGGCCGATAACTATGATTTTATCTATACCCATATCAAGAACCTTCGCAAAAAGCTCCTACTGGCCGGCTGCCCGGACTATATCCATGCCGTCTACGGAATGGGCTACAAATTTTCGCCCGCGGAGGGCCGACGCCAATGAAGCTGTTCACCAAATATACCCGCATCAACCTGCTGGTCATGGTGATCGTTTTCTTCCTTTCAGTCGCTTCCACCTACCTGCTGACCAACTATGTGCTGATCCGGGAGATGGATGCCGATCTCTCGGGGATCCGTGACCGTCTCCTCGTCTACTACTCTCAATATCAGCAGCTGCCCACCGGGCATGTCCTTGACGAAGAACAGTTGACCTTTGAGCCGGCCGCGGGGCAGATGAAGGCCAGCGAATTCAAGTTGGTGACCCGCTATAGTCAGCGGGAAAAGAAAATGCACAATTTCCGCCAGGTCGTCTTCACCCTGCCGGCTGGAGATCATATTTACAAGGTCACGATCGCCAAACCCATGGAAGGGCTTCATCACCTCTTTCGCGCCTTCCTTTGGGTCTCCCTGGTCACCATCGGGATCACAATCCTGGCCTTCCTCCTGACTAACCGCATCCTCCTCCGCCGCCTGTGGCAGCCCTTTTACGATGCGCTGAACGCCATGCAAAATTTCAGGATCGGTCATACGAACAGCCTCCGGTTCCCGGTCACCACCACCGAAGAATTCAGCTTTATGAACGAAAGCCTGGGGATGGCCGCCCGCAAAGCCGAAGAAGATTACCTGCTGTTGAAAGAGTTTACGGAGAATGCTTCGCATGAGCTTCAAACGCCGCTTTCGATCATTCGCTCCAAACTCGAGATGCTCATCCAGGAACAAGACCTCTCCCAACGCCAAAGCGAAATCGTCAGCAGCGCATTTGCCGCCATCAAAAAACTATCCCGTCTTAACCAGTCCCTGCTCCTCCTCACCAAGATCAGCAACCAGCAATTCAATATCCTCGAAGAGATCCCGCTCGACGAACGTATAGAGAATAAACTTGGACAATTCCGGGAACTTTGGCAGACCAGCGGTATCGAAGTTTCATCCCACCTTTTGCCCGCCACCATCCGCGCAAGCCCCGAGCTGATCGATATCCTCCTCAACAACCTCTTCAGCAACGCCAGCAACCACAATATCCCGCAGGGCGTTATTGATATCTCGTTGGAATCCCGCCGGCTCAGCATCAGCAATACCGGCCTCTCCATTCCACTCGATCCGAGGAGGATGTTCACCCGCTTCTATAAGGGAGAGCAGCATACAGGCCACAATGGCCTCGGCCTTTCCATCATCAAACAGATTTGTGAAGTAACGACACTCCGCCCAGCCTACCAGTTCTCCGGCAACAGGCATACCTTCGTTTTTACCTGGTAACCACTCGCCGTGCTCGCCCTTTCCGCCCGCCCTCATCCCCGTAACTCCTCTACCGCCGCCGCCGTTTTTGCCAACGGTTTCCCCAACAATCGACTACCATCAGGAGTGATCAGCAGATCCTCCTCGATCCGAATGCCGCCAAAATGCCGCAGGACCTCAAGCTTTGGATAATTTATAAAATCCGCGTATTTCTTTTCCGCCCCCCAGCGATCCATCAGCTCCGGAATAAAATAAAGCCCGGGCTCGATCGTCACGACAAACCCCGGCTCAAGAGCCCGCGCCAATCTCAAAGATTTCCAGCCAAATTCCTTACTCTTCTTCAGCTCCTCCGTATACCCTACATACTCTTCCCCAAGATCCTCCATATCATGCACATCCAGACCCATCATATGCCCCAGCCCGCACTGGAAGACCATCGTATGGGCCCCGGCCGCAACCGCCTCAGCCGGATCACCCTTCATCACACCCGCCGCCTTCAACCCCTCTACCAGCTTTTCCGCAGCCAGGGCATGTACGTCCCTGAAGAGTACCCCGGGCCTCAGCGCCGCCACCGCCGCTTCCTGCGCACTCAAAACAATATCGTACATCTCCCGTTGGAGCGCAGTGAACTTTTTCCCGACCGGGAAGGTGCGCGTCATGTCACCCGCATAGTGCATCGGGTTTTCCGCCCCGCTGTCGCAGATCGCTATCTGGCCGCTCTTCATCACCGTATTGCTATAGTGGTTGTGGAGGACCTGACCGTGGACCGTTAGAATCGTCGGGAAAGACAAATTCCCCCCGGCGCTGATCGCAATGCCATGCAGCACGCCCGCCAGCTGCGCTTCCGTCATCCCGTCGCGCGCCCCCCGGATCGCCGCCAGATGCATTGCCGCCGTAATATCTACCGCCTCTTCGATCTGCTCCACTTCCTCAGCAGATTTGACCGAGCGCTGTTCCACCACCGCCTTGATCAACGGAACCGAAGCATGCCCCCGGACTGCCCCGGGCGCAAACCCCAGCCATGCGCTGAGCTTTAGGATATTTTCGGGCCGGTAAGGAGGAAGGAAATGGATCGTCCGGCCCGCGCCCCGCGCGCCAACCAGCTCGATCGGCAATGCCGCCGAAGGCCGGGTATCCGTAACGCCCGCCGGTTCAGCCTGCTGAGCCAGAGACGGCTGCGGCCCAGTCCAAACGATATCATCCAGCGTAAGGTCATTCCCAAAAACAATCTCCTGATCATGGTCGATATCGATCAATGCTGCCAGGCCAGGCCGGTCCATCCCGTAGAAGTACAGGAAGCTGCTATCCTGCCGGAATGGATAAAGGTTGTCCTTATAGTTCATGCTGCTGTCTTCATTGCCGAGCAGGAGCACCAGTCCCTGACGTAGCTGCTGCTTTAATTTCTCCCTTCGTGATATGTAGACGCTTTTATCAAACATAAATAAGATTTATAGATCATAAATGACCTTCTTCAGGTAAAAATCCCGCGTATCGATCATCGGCATGCTGCTGCTTGTCACCAGTAGACCCTTCTTATCCACGATCACCCGGCTCGTTCCCTCACTCGTAGTGATATCCAGCGGGAGCGGCATCCCGATATTCAGCAGTTGCACACGATAATGCGTAGCGTCCACCGGCCGGACATTGATCTCCAATTTGTCGGTGGTATACAGATACAGATGAAATAAAGGCGATAGGTCCTCACCCGATGCTTGCTCGAATACCTGCTCCACCGCCAGCGTATTTGTCGTATGGACGTAGGTGTGACTGCTGTCCGTCGCCACTTTCAACAAAGCCGGGAAAAAGATACTGTCGCCAAGCACATATCGTAACGTGTGCATGAAGAAGGCCCCTTTTGGATAGATATCGGGATGATAGGCGGCGTCTTCGGTGATATCCTTGCCCAGCACGACAGGCTTGTCATTGCGAAGGCGCGGCATCGACCGCTGAAAGATTTTTTCATACGCGTCTTCGCCTTCCATGTCAAGAGTATAGAGATCGTCAGCAAAGGTTTCGATACCCTCATGAATCCAATAATCCGCCCAATCACCCGCCGTTACCTTGTTGCCCCACCACTCATGGCCAAACTCATGATTCATCAGCCCGTCAAAGTCCTGGCCGCCGACTTGAGTATAACGGAACCGATTGCCATAGGCATTCATCGTCTGATGCTCCATGCCCAGATGCGGCGTTTCCACAATCCCGATCTTTTCTTTTACCCAGGGGTATTCTCCAAAGTATTTCTCCTTAACCCGCGCAAATCGCTCCAGCATCTCCAGCTGGTGCGGAGCCATCGCCGCATGCATCTTCAACACATAGAACTGCATCGGAACCTTGTTCCCTTTAATGGTGGTGTACGTGCGCGACACAACTGTATAGTCGCCGACATTAAAGACGATACTATAGTTGTTGATCGGATAATTGGTCTTCCAGTGATAAACGCTCCACCCGCCCTGCGTTTTTACCTCCGTCAGTAGCCCCGGTCCCGCCACTGCTAATCCCTTCGGAACATGGATGATCAGGTCAACCCCTTCATCCGGTTCATCCGATGGATGGTCCTTCGCAGGAAAATAGATCTTTCCTCCCGTTCCCTCCGCCGTTACCGCGACCCAGGGATGACCCGCTGAATCCTGGGTAAACGTGAACCCGTCATCCCACGGCGGCCGGACCGCGATCATCGGATGTCCAGCGTACGCGACCCTGACTGTTACCGGACCTGCCGGCCACGGTTGTGCACTTGTGATCCGAAGCTCATGCCGCTCATGCGTAAACTCAGCTGGTTTCCCTTCAACCGTCACGGTGGCCACCCTAAGTGAATCCATCAGATCGAACAACAGGCTGGTCGCCGGATGTAGCAGATCGCAACGGATAACCGCATAACCGGCTACCGACCGCCCGGGAATATCAAGGGTCAGATCGATCGTATAGTGCTTGATGTCCATATTCGCCTGCTCCGGCTTCAGCGGTCCACCGTACTGGGGCCGTGTGGTTTGAGCAAAACCAGCACCGCTGAGCAGCAGCAGACAAGTCAGGATCCTTATCATATTCACGCAATTTAGTTAGCGCCATAAGCCAGCCCATGCTGCACGCCCCGCAATTCCGCCAATCCCCGCAGCCTTCCGATCGCACTGTAGCCGGGATAGGTTGTCTTCCGGAGATCATCCAGCATCTGATGACCGTGATCTGGCCGCATCGGCAGCGAGATTTTCCTTCGCTGCTGCACCGCGAGGAGTTCGCGGATCACCCCGACCATGTCAACGTCCCCCCCAAGGTGATCGGCTTCGTAGAAATTGCCCGCCTCATCCCTTTTGGTGCTGCGCAGATGGATGAAGTGGATATGATCACCCAGCCGCCGGACCATCCCCGTAAGATCATTGTCGGCTCGAACCCCGTAGGAACCCGTGCAGAAACATAACCCATTGGCCGGCGAAGGCGCGCAATCAAGCAGCTCCCTCGCATCCCGCTCTGTACTTACAATACGCGGAAGCCCCAATATCGGGTACGGCGGGTCATCCGGGTGAATGGCCAGTTTCAACCCCTCCGCTTCCGCAACCGGTACTACTTGTTGTAGAAAATAAAACAGATGCTGCTTTAACTTCACGGCATCGATCCCTTCATAGGTCTTCAACGCGCCCAGGATCTGTTCCTCCGTGAACCGCTCCTCGCTGCCGGGTAATCCCAGCAAGGCATTACGGTATAGTGTTTCCTTCTCCGAAGCGATCATTACAGCCAGCCTCTTCCGGGCGCCGGCGATCTCCGCCGCGGTGTAGTCCTTCTCCGCACCGGGCCGTTTCAACAGAAAAAGATCGAAAGCAATAAAAGCCAGCTTCTCGAAACGCAGCGCCCTGCTTCGGTCCGGCATTTCGTAAGCGATATCCGTCCGCATCCAATCCAGGATCGGCATGAAATTGTATGTAACTACTTCCAACCCGCCCTTCGCCACATTTCGCAAACTCTGTTGATAATTGCGGATATACTGCTGATAATTCCCCCGTTGCTTCTTGATGTCCTCATGCACCGGCAGGCTTTCGATAACGGTCCAGCGCATCCCCGCAGCTTCCACTTCCGCCCTTCGCCGCGCGATTTCCTCCGGC
>Ga0210398_10007331_pt1 | contig 10034 bp, 9 predicted proteins | sample IncBWC4OmetaG_FD_161047 | JGI IMG/M metagenome (GOLD analysis project Ga0210398, IMG submission 161047) | Forest soil microbial communities from Barre Woods Harvard Forest LTER site, Petersham, Massachusetts, United States - Inc-BW-C-4-O | ecosystem: Environmental > Terrestrial > Soil >...
ACCTTCGATCTCGCTGACGGTCGGAGACTCGATATTTTGAAAAGTATTGGAGAGATCCGAAGTCATCTTTTCGATGGCGCCTTCGGCGGCATGGAAGGTCGAGTTGTTTTGCACGTCCTGAGTGCCTACTTTGCCTTCGGTGCTAACCATCATAAGCATACCGATGGCGATGCCCGACAAAAGCAGCAACAGCAGCAGAGTTGCAATCAGAGTGAATCCCTTTGACCTATGTCTCGTGCTTTCCATGTTGTAATTCTCCATATTGTTTCTCCAGCGTCTTGCCTGTTTTGACTTATATCGAGCCTGCACGGCCGCGATTTGTATGTCTTAGTTGGGGGGAGCAAATGTATAACGGTTCTGGTAACTCAGGTTGCGTGCACTGATAGAAGTCTGCACGTCATAACCTTGATATCCATTGGTGGCATAGAGCGCGCTGCGGGAACCATCGAGCTGGCTGCGGATGGTCAAATGCGCGATGTTAATCTTGCGGATCAGATTGAGCGAGACGCCGAGAGACTCGCCGCCATCGGGCAATTGATTGAGCAAGGTGCCATTGCTCGCATAAGTGTCATAAGTAAATTGAGTGTTGATGATGTTTTCCGCAGCCGGGACGGCAGTGCGGCCGTTGACCTGGCGCATCAAGACCGGTGTTCCCGCGGTTATTCCAGTGGGGTCAGGGTTATTTTGCAGATAATAAGTGATGACGAAGATGCGGTTGGCCACGGTGCCGGCTGAACTGGCTTTGCCGCCGGCGGTAAAGCCGGAAATCTGGCTGAGGTCATTGGCGGCGCCGACCTGATTCATTTGCAACGGGTCACCATTGGCAAAGGCGACGACATAGTTGGGAGCGGCGCCGGTAACGTTGGTTACTTCACCGATGGCTGGCCCTAACGCAGTATTTTGAAAGTACACCAGATCACCGGGCTGAAGGCCTACAGCGGCGTCGTTCACGTTCTGGGGAAACGTTAGTCCGGGAGGCAAGATGCAGCTTGACGGTGGCGGATTGGCAGGGGCGGTGAAGGTGACCACGTTGCCGGGCGCGGTGAAGGTGACGGTGTAGCAATTCAGGGCGAAAATAGTGTCACTGTAGGCGACGGTGATCAGATCGCTGATCGTGGGGCTGCCGGGAGGTGTGATGCCCAGGGCAAAGCCTGGAGTGAGCCCATATAAAGTGGGGATGCAGGGTCCGACGTTGGAAGCGCAGGGATATTTGACGCCGCCATTGGGCGGGCAGCCGGTGGCGAGACCGGTTTGGTCACACCCATAGATGGGGATCAATCCAGTACCGTTGGGCAGCGCGATGCCCTGGCCGCCGGCGATGCCAGCACCTGCCAGACTGATGTCTTTGACTAACATATTTTCAACGGCGCGAAGGTCCTGCTGCATTTCCGCACGCTGAGAGACGACCCAAGTGGCATCCACGCCCTGGCTGAACAGCTTTACGGCTGAGCCGACGACGAGGATGCCCAAAGTCATAGAGACCATCATTTCGATGAAGGTGAAGCCGCGCGCGCGATATTTGGATGAGTGTCCCATAACTCCTCTTCTAACGAAATTGCGAAACATAAGTTGTGAGCACATATTTCTGGGGAATCTTGAGTTGGGGATTGGTGTACTGAATGGTGACAGTGACGATATTCAGCGTGGGGATCGGATTGCCAAATTGATCGGTGGCTGGCGTGATCAGGATCTGACGCTGATAGTTGGTCAAGGGGAGCTGCACGTCATCGGCGGTGCCGAAGATTCCATCGGGGCCGGGCATGGTCAGGATCTGGGGACCAGCTGCGGCATCGTCGGCGGTGCCAATGATGCCGTCGGCTCCGGGAAGATCGATGGGCTGGAATCCAGAAAGGAAGACACCGCCCGAGCCGGTATTGGCGATGGCAGCCCAACTGACATTCGCGGTTTCGCGCTCGGTCAGGACTCCCTCCAGGGCCTCATTGGCCAACTGTTTGGAGATGGCATTCTGCTGTGAGGTTTGGGTGGAAGCCATGGCCAGGCCGAAGACTCCGAGGAGCGCGACCAAGCCGACGGTCATGATCACCATGGAGATCATGACTTCAATCAGGCTGAATCCCTTTTGCCGAGATGGCTTCACATTTGCCTCCAATACTTCACACCATTGTTGGTGTAGAGACGCCAGCCGCGGAGGCGCCCGGTAGCTCCCCACAGGGTGATGGCGTGCGAACTGAAAAGATCGCTGGTGCGAGCGATGTAGATGACGCCGTTGTTGATATTGCCGTTGACATCTTCGGAGGTGCCATCGGGATAGAAATAAACTGCGTTCTTGGCTCCGCCTGCGACGCCTTGATCAAAATCGATGGCTACAGTACCGCCGCCAAAATTGTCCGGGGCGCTGCCGGCTCCGGGAAGCCCGACCAGTGCCTGAAACGAGACGTCGATGGGGATCGTAAAGTTGCTGATGACGTTACCGTTGGCGCCTTGCGTGATGGTGATCTGGTCCGGGGGGATGGTGTTGTGGGTGAAGGTCACGACGTAGACCTGGCGTTGGGCAACGGCAGTGTCGCGAGCCTGGCGCATGGCCATCAGGGTGATGTTGTAGGCGTTGGTCTCGCGGGTATATTTCAGCGTAGGCTGAAGGGTGACGATCGCCATGGCGCTGATGACGAGACCGATGGAGATAACTGCCATCATCTCCAGTAGCGAGAATCCGCGCATTCTGCGTTGCAACATGTGATCCTTCTTCCCCATCGAGCTTTGGTGAGTTGAGCCAGCCGCAATGTATCTGCGCGAAGGAGCACAGGTCCATAAACGGACCTGCTGGCTAACCCAGTGAATTCCATCGTAAGTAGAGGGCAGAGGAGCGCCAAGGTATCGAAGGAGCAGAAAAGGCATTGACCTTAAGTAAGGTAATTTGAGGGTATAACTCTGGTCACTTTGGCACGCGGAAGAAAGCAAGTCTGTTCAGAAACATGGCCTTTCAGTGGGGGGAGGGAGGTTAGAAACGGGATCGGATGGCAGAGCCAGGACGCGGTTGGTGGTGGCATCTAGTGACGGAGGTAATGCGAGGCCGGAGTACGGCAGGGAGGATGCTGAGCGGAGCGGGCACAATGGCTCGATCTTTCCTGCTTTGTTTGTTCGAAGTTGTACCGAGATTTTCGCCCTCCTGTTAGGCACTACGAGAACGGTCGTTCGGGATCTTCTCGTTGACCTGCAACCCCGCTGAGCGCATAATTCGTCCACTAGATGTTGGCAACACCGGGCTGGGCTCGGTTCCCCGCATTAGTACACCTCGATTTTTGAGCCACGAAGGAGTTCCCATGACGAAATCCAATTATTGGAAAAGAATCTACACCGTGATTCTAATCTCTGCCGCTGCCGCGTCAGGACAGAACCTAACCACTCTGGCTAATTTCAACGGTACTGACGGCTGGCAAGCCGAAGGTGCGCTGGTGCAGGGGGCCGACGGCAGCCTCTACGGAACCACATATCTCGGTGGATATCTACACTGCAACGGTACTGGTTGTGGCACTGTGTATAAATTTACGCCGGACGGAAAGCTGATTACCCTCTATGTTTTCTGCAATAATACATTTCCTAATTGCCCCGATGGCGCTAACCCTTCAGGCTTGACGCAAGCCATCGACGGAAACTTCTACGGGACAACATTTGGCGGCGGTCCTGGTAGCTCCTGCCGAGAGAACACCATCAATGGTTGTGGAACGGTGTTCAAGATTACTCCGGCGGGAGAATTCAAGACACTTTATACATTTTGCGCCCAGCCCAATTGCAGCGACGGCGCAGAGCCTCTTGGCGGCCTTATCCAAGCTGCCAACGGAGACTTCTACGGAACGACGGAGTTAGGCGGGGCGTCCACCGACACTAGCTACAGCACTAGCTATGGCACGGTGTTCAAAATCACCACTATGGGCAAACTGACCACCCTCCACAGATTCCACGGCTCTGACGGTGCCGACCCCACGACGCTGATACAGGCCACGGACGGTAACTTCTACGGGACAACCTATGACGGCGGGGCCTATGGAAAGGTCAAGCCGGGGGACAGTGGCACAGTATTCAAGATTACGCCAGCAGGTACGCTGACGACTCTGTACAGTTTTTGCGGACAAGTTAGGTGTCCCGACGGCTCCGTCCCAAACTCACTGGTACAAGGTATCGACGGTAATTTTTATGGCTCGACGATGAATGATGGGGTCAATGATGTAGGCACCATCTTCGAAATCACGCCCGGAGGGGAACTGACCACGCTTCATACTTTTTGCTCCATTCAGCCTTACTGCGCCGACGGAGCGATTCCGGAGGGTGTGATCCAAGCCACTGACGGAAATTTCTACGGTGCCACCCGTTCCAACGGGGTCAATGGGTGGGGTACTGTTTTCGCAATCACGGCTGAAGGCACGCTGACGACCTTGTATAGCTTCAATGGCTTCGACGGTGCCATCCCCGGAGCGAATCTGCTCCAGGCTACTAATGGAAACTTTTATGGGACGACGACCGGAGGAGGTACCTACACAGTGGGTACGCTGTTCGGCCTCTCCATGGGGTTAGGTCAGTTCGTAAAAACGCTCCCCGCTGCGGCGAAGGTGGGAGCGGAGATTGGAGTTCTCGGCACTCAGCTAACTGAAGCCAGCAGTGTCACTTTGAATGGTATCCCAGCCCGATTCAGCGTACGCTCTGCGTCGCTCATTCTAGCAACCATCCCATCCGGCGCGACTACCGGCTACCTCACCGTAACTACGCCCAGCGGCATGCTGACCAGCAATGCGCCGTTTTACATAGTTCCTTAGGTTCGCGGAAACTCCTACGTGAGTTGGAGCGAGGCTTGGCGGAAGTATTCCAGTGACATGCGCAGGCCGGTTTCGAGATCGATTTTGGGTTCCCATCCGAGCAGGGTCTGGGCTTTGGTAATGTCTGGACAGCGCTGCTTGGGATCGTCCTGGGGTAGCGGTTCGTAGCGGATTGCGCTCCTGGAGCCGGTCACAGCCAGTACGCGTTTGGCACATTCGAGAATGGTAAACTCGGTTGGATTGCCAATATTGACGGGCAAATGCTCGTTCGATTTGGATAGACGGATGAAGCCGTCGACTTCATCGCTGACGTAGCAGAAGCTGCGAGTCTGGCTGCCATCGCCGAAAACGGTGAGGTCCTCGCCGCGGAGCGCTTGCTTCATGAAGTTGGGGACGACGCGGCCATCGTTGAGCTGCATGCGCGGGCCGTAGGTATTGAAGATGCGTACGATGCGAGTGTCCAGCTTGTGATAGCGGTGGTAAGCCATGGTGAGAGCTTCGCTGAAGCGCTTGGCTTCGTCGTAAACCGAGCGCGGGCCGATAGGATTCACGTTTCCCCAGTAAGTTTCCTTTTGTGGGTTTTCGAGTGGATCGCCATAGCATTCGGAGGTCGAGGAGGTCAGATACCTGGCTCCGTATTTGTGGGCTAGTTCGAGAGCGTGCAAGGTGCCGAGGGATCCGACTTTGAGAGTTTCGATTCCATGTTTCATGTAATCGACGGGACTGGCAGGGCAGGCGAAGTGAAAGACGTAATCGATCTTTCCGCAGTCGAAGGGAAGGTTGATATCGAGTTGGCGGAACTCGAAGCGGGAATCGTTGCGCAGGTGATCGAGATTGGAGGTGCGTCCGGTGAGCAGATTGTCGACGACGATGACCGAGTAACCTTCTGCAAGGAGTGCATCACAGAGATGAGATCCGAGGAAGCCGGCTCCTCCAGTGACCAGGGCGCGTGGTGAATTCATGCGTTCTTGAGTTTACCCGAAACGGTGGCCAGGGTAGCAAACATGATGAGTTCGAGGTGATGTTTGTCCGCCGGGCTAAAGCCCCGAACTACTAGAGGGAGCTTAACGGCACGATTGAAATCGTGCCCTCCCGTCTGTGGCTCATGGCTGTGGCAGAAGTAATTTCTTCCGTTGTGGTTTGCAACGGCATGTTCATTCGTCACAGACATCTCGGGCGAGTTTGCGATAGAGAGGTGGGAGGGCACGGCTTCAGCCGTGCCGTTACAGAACGAACGGTGCGACTTTAGTCGCTGAGGTAACATGGCCAAGCCTCCACGCGATCACACATCATTCGGTTCTAATACATACTTCATTTCGGCAAGCACGTGGGGAAAGCGTTCGCTGTTCCAGACTGAACGCATGGCAGGCTTGTTCCTCGATACGATGCTCCGCTACCGGCAGCAGGGGAAGTTTCTTCTGCATGAGTTCGTTGTCATGCCCGATCACTTTCATGTGCTCCTCACGCCGGCAGAGATATCCCTGGAGCGGGCAGTGCAGTTCATCAAAGGAGGATTTTCGTATCGAGTGAAGAAGGAACTGGGGATGAATATAGAGATTTGGGGACGAGGATACGTCGATCATCGAATACGAGATGAGAACGACTACCGACGGCACGTAGAGTACATTCATGAGAATCCAGTTGAGGCTGGGATAGTGGACAGTGCGAAGGAGTATTCGTATTCGTCCGCTCATGAGGGGTTCGAGGTGGATGCTTGCCCGCAGGGGCTAAAGCCCGCCGCCTAATCGGCTGTAACGGCACGGCCAAGGCCGTGCCCTCCCGTCTATGGTGCCCATGACGGCACGATTGAAATCGTGCCCTCCCGATTTGTGCGTCCTCGGGTCCTGCTGTTTTCCGGTTGACAAGGGCAGGGTTTCGCGGGAGACTCCGGTCATTCGGTTTTGTCCTTAATTGGTGGCGCGCCATGGCCCACAGCCCGATTTTCCGGCCCGAGTCTTCTGATCCTCAGCAATCGAGAAGTGCGTCAAGCGCGGCGGACAGTGACGGGCAGGCGGAGCCGGAAGTGTTTTCGCAATTGGCGCAATGGCAAAGCATTCTCAGCGCACACGGCGGAGGAGCGGCATCCGCTGACCTGGCGCTCGATCTGGTACTCAATGAGATTGTGGAAGTGACGCGGGAGTCAACTCACGCTCATGCAGCGGCGATCGCGCTGGCGCGCGATGGGGAAATGGTTTGCCGGGCCACTACGGGAGATGGCGCACCGGGCCTGGGAGTGCGACTGGGTGGCGATACCGGTTTGTCGGCGGCCTGTGTGCAGACGGGAAACTGGCAGCGTTGCGATGACAGCGAAAGCGATCCGCGCGTCGATGCGGAATTGTGCCGCCGGCTGGGCGTACGATCCATGTTGGTGGTTCCAGTGCTGAAAGCAGGGGAACGGCTGGGGGTGTTGGAGATTTTTTCAGGTCAGGCGAGGGCGTTTGGCGAGCGCGAGGTGCGGACTCTGCAAATGCTTTCCCGAAGCATTGTGGAGAACATTGAGTTGGCGCGAAGGGCGTCAGCCAACGCTGAGGCGGGACGAGCCATCGAGGTTGCTGATGGAAAAGGGAAAATCGAGGCAGAACCTAATCTGGTTAAAGCCGATCCGGTTGAAACTGGCCCGGTAGAAGGCGGAGAAGCGCAGGAGACTGCAGATTTCTGGACGGGCGCTCTGATGGTGGCGGTGGTAGTGCTGGCGCTGACTCTGGGGTGGATGGTGGGTCGCGGTAGCCGGCAGGCGACGAGAGCCAACAGCTTGCGGCAGAGCGATGCGGCGTCGCTGAATAAGGGCGACACCGGCAGAGCCAATGCGGCAGCAAATCCCGCAGCTAAACCGGCGACGACCACGGAAGTATCCGGTGGAGGATCAGTCGGCGAGTTGGTGGTCTTTCAGAACGGAAAAAAGGTTTTCCCCGCAACGCCGCCAGCGAGAGATGCGCAGCAGCCAGATACGCCGCCAGCGGCGGCAGTGCGGCCGGCTGTAGAAACCAGCAAGGTGCAAGCGGTAGCGCCGGTGCGGATCCCACCGGAAGTGTCGGTGGGAGTGGTGACGCAGCGGGTAGAACCGGAGTATCCGCAGTCGGCGAGGGAGCGGCGGGTTCAAGGTGCAGTGGTGCTGGATGCGACGGTGGGCAGGGATGGCGTAGTAGAGAAATTCACGGCCATTCGCGGCGATCCGGATCTGGCAGCGGCGGCGTCAGCGGCAGTGCGGCAATGGCGGTTCAAACCTCTGGTGCGCAATGGGCAGAGCGAAGATTTTCAGACGCGGGTCACGGTAGTGTTTCGGCTGCCGTGAGGACGATATTCACCACGGAGACACGGAGGCACGGAGAAAACCCTACGGCTTTTACTACGAAGAAAAATCGAGAGGGGAAGACGGGCTTTTCGAGTGCCCGGAGTTAGCTGGGTAAATTCGAGTTCTTTAGCAAGACGCGGGGCTCGGCCAGAGGCGGACGTTTTAGGGATTGCATTTTGGGGCGTGGGGCCTGGGCCTGTTTGAGTGTGTAAAGGGTGAGTCCGACGCGGGTGGTGACTCCGAGTTTCTCGAAAACGCGGAAGAGATAATTCTTGATGGTATGTTCGCTGAGCGAGAGCCGCTCAGAGATCTCGCGATTGCTGTAGCCTTCGGCGACCAGAACGGTGATTTGCTCCTCGCGCTTGCTCAGAGGACGTGATCCCGGGAGACGAGACACGACGGGGCCACGCTCGACGAGCGCTTCGAGCACGTAGTGAAGTCCGATTGAACTGACCCAAATCTGGTCTTCATTCACGCAACGGATGCATTTGCACAACGCTTCGAAAGTATCGGAGCGGGTGAAGATGCCGCGCGCGCCGGAACGAAACGCTTCCACCACCAGGCTGCGATCCAGGGCATCGAGCAAGACCACGATCCCGGCTTCGGGATGAGTGCTCTGTAATTGGCGGAGAAACTGCATGCTCTCGGCTGGGTCTTCGGAGATCCCTACCCCGACCAAAATGACCTCAAAACGTTCCTTTTCGAGCAGTTGGAGAACCTTCTTGGGGGTGGAGGCGGCGACGGCATGATAGTGCTCGCTGCGTTCCAAGGCGTCGGCCAAGAGGTGGCAGCTCATGGCGCCACTGTCGGCCACCAGCACTCTGATTCTCGGGTCGGGATTGGGAACAGGGATCAAAGTCTTAGTCTAGGTGGGCCCGGGGGCAGGGTCACAAACTGATAAGAATTCTACGGCGGAACGCGGCCGATGACAAGGAGTCCTGTGGCTCCGGGTGCTTTGGCGTTTTCGAAGGTCAAGTTGGCGCGGGTAAATAAATTCCGTAGAATCAATAACAGGCCAAGGATTCATGGAGCCCAGCTTGTGCTTAGATGCTAGACTCTGTGACTTTTATCCACTGGCCAAATGCCTGTTCGAGAGGCAAAGTGTAAGCGGGGAGATCCCTGACCGGATCTCCTGTAGGCGACGGAGGAGCGGGGAATGTATTTGAATTATTTCGGATTACGGGAACAGCCATTCGGAGTCACCCCGGATCCGCGATTCCTCTATTTAAGCGCTGCCCACCGGGAAGCGTTTTCTTCGCTTTACTACGGCATTGAAGCCAATCGTGGGTTTCTGGGCCTGATCGCCAAACCGGGGATGGGTAAGACCACGATCCTGTTTCATCTGTTGGAGAAGTTTCGCAGTACGGCACGCACTGCGTTTCTGTTTCAGACGCAATGCAACTCCCGCGAGTTCATGCGCTACTTGTTAGCGGAGTTGGGCTACGAAGGCGAATCGCAGGATTTTGTGCGGCTGCATGAGGAATTCAACCGGCGTCTGCTGCAGGAAGCGCGGGCGGGAAACCGTCTGATTGTGGTGATTGATGAAGCCCAGAACCTGGATGCGTCGGTGCTGGAAACGGTGCGGCTGCTGTCGGACTTCGAGACCCCGAAGGCCAAGTTGATGCACATCATTCTGGCGGGTCAGCCGGAATTGGCGGACAAGCTGGCCAGTCCCGGCCTGGCGCAACTACGACAGCGAGTTTCGATTATGCACGGCCTGGAGCCTTTGCCGGCATGGGAGATCAAAAGTTACATTGAGCACCGGCTGAAGATTGCGGGATACGAGGGCGAGCCGCTGTTCACTCCGGATGCCTACGAAGCGCTTTCCGACTTCACCGAAGGTATTCCCCGGAACGTGAACAACTTTTGTTTTAATGCGCTCTCACTGGCGTATGGACTGCAAAAGAAGATCGTTGACATGGACATCGTCAAAGAGGTCATCTCGGATCTCGACATTTCCAGGCTGACGACTA
>Ga0210398_10007332_pt1 | contig 10033 bp, 7 predicted proteins | sample IncBWC4OmetaG_FD_161047 | JGI IMG/M metagenome (GOLD analysis project Ga0210398, IMG submission 161047) | Forest soil microbial communities from Barre Woods Harvard Forest LTER site, Petersham, Massachusetts, United States - Inc-BW-C-4-O | ecosystem: Environmental > Terrestrial > Soil >...
AGGATAATTTTGAGGCACGCCTCGAAGAGCTTTTGGCTGCTCGTTAGCGTGGCGGCGGTAGTAATGGTGGTGGCGATGCAGCACGCGCGAGTGAATGAATTAACGCTGGCGGGTTTGCGGCCGGGACATAACAAGGTGCCTTCCGCGGCGAAGGAATTCCGGGACCTGGAGCGAGACCCGGCCGTCACGGATGCTTACGTGTGGGGCGACATTTGCATGCATCGCGAACTGAGAGTCGAAGCGGATGCGAGCGGCGTAGTAAAGACCGTAACGGTCGGGTCGAAGTACAAGCCGGACATTATGGCGAAATGCGCGGCGAGCGTGATGGAGCCTAAGCGGCTGAAACTGATCGCGAGCGGCCACGGATTGCAGCTGGGCGACGCGTGCGGCCGAATCGAAGAAATTTACGGGAAGGCGGAATCGCGGAGCCCTTCCGCGAAGGGCAGCGACAAGCTAGAATTGTATTTATACACATTTGATTGGGCTGGGCCGGATGTGCCGCAGGTGATGGAAGTATCCTGCGACGCTGCTACGCAAACAGTGGCGGAAATCACGCTCGCGGCGGCAAGCCTTTAACGGGACCTCATGAAAAAATTCATCGTATGGGCAGTCCTGGGTGCAGCAGCGCTGGGCGCGTGGTCGTGCGGCAGTTCTTCACCGACGCCTGCCACCGGGGCTGGCGCCGGCGACAAGGGGGCGCAGAATAGCGCGGCGATTCCTACTTCACCGGGCGCGCCACTGAGTGCGCCTGCCGCGCCGGCTGTGCCGGACGACATACAGAAGGCCGCGGAAACGGCGCTGGGTTCCGAGACCGAGGTGCTGCTGTACGGCGACTTGGCGAAAAATGGCTCGCGGCAAATTCTGGCGGTGAACCGCATGAAAGGCACGCCGCAGGCGGCCATGCCGGGCACGGTGATCACGCGCGGCGTGGTCCTGGAAAATATCGGCGGCACGTGGAAGGAAATCTTGCGCTGCGACGAACATTTGGAAAATCCCAAGGGATTTTTGGGCAATATTCCGCTGGCGCCGGTGAACGGCTGGCGGTTGCAGTACGAACAGGATAACGACAAAGGCCTGCTGCTTTATTTCACGCCGGCCGCGAATCCCAAGGGAGCGCGGGCGCTGCCCGTGGAAGTGCGTTGGAACGCGAAGGTGAAGCGGTATCAATCCATGGACCGCAATTTTGAGAATTTTCTGTACGAGCTGCCTGCGCTGGAAACTCCGGAGTCGCAAGTTCGCCTGTGAGCGCCATCGCCCAACCCGCCGCAGTAAGCGCCGCCGCACGACCGGCGAAAAAGCCTTCGGGCTGGGACCATCTGAAGACGCTGCTCCCGTACGTCAATCGCTACAAGAGCATGACTGCGCTGGGACTGCTGACGAACACGCTGATGGGACTGGTGGGAGCCTTCCCGCAATTGATTATCGGGATGATCACGGACTGCATCAGCGGCTCGGCGCATACACTCTCGACTCTCACCGGCACGGCACGCGCGGCAATGAGCCCGCTGCTGGCGCTCTACGCACCGATGAACCGGCACGCGCTGGAACTTTTCTGCCTGATTTTGATTGGCATCGTGTTCGTGAAGGGATTTCTTTCGTTCTGGACGCGCTGGATATTGATCGGAGTATCGCGCGAGATTGAATACGATTTGCGCAATGATTTGCTGGCGCGGTTGGTCGAGCTGGAGCCGGAATTTTACGTGCGGAATCGCACCGGGGATTTGATGTCGCGCGCGACGAACGATTTGAACGCGGTGCGCATGGTGCTGGGGCCGGGAATTATGTATAGCGCCACGACGATTGTGACGATGATCGTGGCGGTTTTCTTCATGGTGAAGCTCTCGGCCAGCTTGACACTTTGGGTGTTGCTGCCGGTGCCGGTGGTGGCACTCGCGGTGCGCTATTTCGGCGAGACGATTCACCGGCTATCGGAGCAGATTCAGGCGGCGCTGGGAACTTTATCCACGCGCGCGCAGGAAAACCTGACGGGCATTCGCGTGATTCGCGCCTACGCGCAGGAGAAACCGGAGATTGAGGCTTTCGATGTGGCGAATCGCGATTATGTGAATCGCAACATCAAGCTGATTGCCACCTGGAGCTTGTTCTTTCCATTTCTCACTGCGCTGATTGGGATCACATTTGTGATTTTGCTGGGCAAGGGCGGGCGCGATGTGATTGACCATCGTTTCACGGTCGGCACCATGTGGGCGTTCTACTGGTTCCTGGGGCAACTCGTGTTTCCGATGATCGCGCTGGGTTGGGTGACGAATATTTTTCAACGCGGCGCGGCTTCGATGGGGCGTCTGAATTATATTTTGCACGCGAAGGCGAGGATTGGTGATTTCGCGGGCGAGGCTTCGGAGACCGGGAACGGGGCTGGTGCTGTTGCGGTCGCGGGCCGCAACGGAGATTCGGCGCAAGTAGCGATGACGGCGACGAACGCGCCGGCGGCGGCGGAACCTGCGATTCGCGGCGAAATCGAGTTTCGGCATTTGACGTTTACGTATCCGACGGCGCGGAACGAGGATGGAAGCGGCGGCGGTCCGGTGCTGCGCGACATCAATTTGCACGTGCCGGCTGGTTCGACGCTGGCGATCGTCGGACCAACGGGGAGCGGAAAATCCACGCTCGCGGCGTTGATCGCACGGCTGTGGGATGCGCCGCCGGGGACTTTGTTCCTGGATGCCCGCTCGATTCGCGATTACCCGCTGGCGGAAGTGCGGCGGGCGATCGGTTACGTGCCACAAGACACATTTCTTTTCAGCGATACGTTGCGCGAAAACATCGCGTTTGGCGTGAACACCGCCGCGGAAGAGCACATTTTGGAAGCCGCGGAGATCGCCAGCATTTCCGGGGAAATTCAGAGCTTCCCGCAGAGCTACGAGACGATGGTCGGCGAGCGCGGGATCACGCTTTCGGGCGGGCAGAAGCAGCGGACGTCCATCGCGCGAGCGGTGCTGCGCCAGCCGAAGATTTTGATTCTGGACGACGCGCTTTCCAGCGTGGATACGGATACCGAAGAGCGCATCCTGCGGCGGTTGCGCGACGTGATGCGGGAGCGCACTTCTATATTGATTTCGCATCGGGTGTCCACGGTGAAAAACGCGGACCAGATCGTGGTTTTGCGCGAAGGGCGGATCATCGAGCGCGGGACGCATGATGAGCTGCTGGCGCTGCGTGGTTACTACGCGGATTTGAATCAGAAGCAGATGCTGGAAGAAGAGTTGGAACGCGAATGAGCGATTTCCGCGAAGAAGAGAAATTAGGCAAGCTCTACGATTCGCAGCTGACGCGACGATTGATGCAGTATCTGCGCCCGTACAGGCTGCAGGTGGTGCTGGCGGTTTCGTTCACGCTGGGGATCACGGCGCTGGAAATTGTGGGGCCATTCCTTTTCAGCGTGGGGATTGACCGGTACATTATTCCCGGATTTGACGGATCGATCGCGCGAACCGCAGCTGTGCTGGGGTTGGTTTGGGTCGCAGCCGCGTATGCGGGCTCGATACTGGCGAGTTTCGGGCTGCAGTACGTGCAGGTGCGAATCATGCAGTGGGTGGGGCAGGAAACGATGTACGACCTGCGCAAGGAAATTTTCGAGCATCTGCAGCGTTTGCCGATGAGCTTCTTCGACCGGAGCCCGATCGGGCGGCTGGTGACGCGTTCGACGACCGACGTGGACGCGCTGAACGATCTGTTCGCGTCGGGCGTAGTGGCGATGCTGAACGATTTCGTGCTGCTGATCGCGATGGCCGTGTTTTTATTCAAGTGGCACCCGACGCTGGCGCTGGCGACTTTTTCGCCGCTGCCGTTCATGATTCTGCTCACGTATTTTTTCCGGAATCGCGTACGTGATGCCAACCGGCGGATTCGCACGGCGATTGCGCGCATTAATGCGTTTTTGCAGGAGCATGTGAGCGGCATGGCGGTGGTGCAGCTTTTCAACCGCGAGGAGAAATCGCGCGCGAAATTCGCGGAGTTGAATCACACGCACATGGTGGCTTACAAGGATGCGATTGACGCGTTCTCGTTCTTTTATCCGGGCGTTGAATTTCTGAGTTTTTCGGGCATCGCGCTGCTTTCGTGGGTTGGGGGAGTAAGCGTGATCGCAGGAACTTTGCGGGTCGGGGTTCTGGCCGCCTTCATGATGTACGCGCTGCGGTTTTTCCGGCCGATTCAGGATTTGAGCGAGAAATTCAATATTCTCCAGAGCGCCATGGCGGCTTCGGAGCGGATTTTCCGGCTGCTGGACGAACCGGTGACGATTTTTTCGCCGGCGAAGATTCACGCGCTTCCTGCTCCGCGCGGCGAGATCGAATTTCGCAACGTGTGGTTCGCGTATCACGGTGGCGCGACGCCGAAAGAGGATGAGTGGGTGCTGCGCGATGTTTCTTTCCGCGTGAAGCCGGGGCAGACTTTGGCGATTGTAGGACACACTGGCGCGGGGAAGACCACCATCATTCAATTGCTGCTGCGCTTTTACGACATACAGGGCGGCGAGATTTTGCTGGATGGCGTGGATATACGCGAGCTGGACGTGCAAGATTTGCGGCGGCTTTTTGTAATCGTGCTGCAGGACCCGTTCCTTTTCACCGGCACGTTGGAAACGAATGTGAAGCTCGGCACCACAACGATCGATCGCGCGGGCACGGAGCGGGCATTGCGCGAAGTCGGACTTGGTGCGTATCTGGATTCGCAGGCGGCAGGGGTCGAAACGCCGGTGACGGAGCGCGGCGCGACTCTTTCGGTGGGGCAGCGGCAACTGGTGAGCTTTGCACGCGCGCTGGCGCACGATCCGAAATTTCTGATTCTGGATGAAGCTACATCCAGCGTGGATACCAAGACCGAGTTGATGATCCGCGAGGCGCTGGACCGTTTGCTGAAAGGGCGCACGGCGGTGGTGATCGCGCACCGGTTGAGCACGATTCAGCACGCGGATCGCATTTTGGTGTTTCACAAGGGCCGGCTGCGCGAGCAAGGGTCGCATCAGGAATTGCTGGCGCTGCACGGGATTTATTACCGTTTGTACCAGCTCCAGTATAAGGAGCAGGAGTTGATTGCCTCTCTGCCCAGTGGAAATGCGCCGGGCTTTTCGCAGCCGCTGCCCGCCGATGACTGACCGACGTGGGTCGGATGCGGCTCAGGCGCTACCGAGCCCGGAAGCAGACGGCAAGACCTGTACTTCAGCGGCTAAAACCGCTCGATTTTTCCGACTTTATGTCGTGGCTAAAGCGACGACCTACAAAAATTTTCACACCCTCTCGCCACACCTAGCAACTCCTCTTTTGGCGTTGATCAATCCTGAGCTACAGCTCCGGTCGACTGAAAATTATTCGCTGCACGAGCGTGAGCCGGCCCGATGAGCGGGCGCCAGGTGCTGATTTCGGCAGGCGAAGCGTCGAGCGATATGTACGCGGCACGGCTTGCGACGGCGCTGCGCGAGCGGACGGGCGCGAGATTCTTTGGCATGGGTGGCCCGCGCATGCGCGAAGCGGGCGTGGAACTTACCGCGGATTATCACGAAGTGGCTGTTGTGGGCATCACCGAAGTGCTGCACAAAATCCCCACGGTGATCGGAGTGCAGAATCGCCTGGCGCGCGAAGCAGCGAAGCGCAGCGCCTTGCTGGCGATTCTGGTGGATTCGCCGGGAACGCACCTGGGTGTGGCGCGGCGACTGAAGAAAAGCAAAATTCCGGTGGGATATTTTATTGGGCCGCAGGTGTGGGCCTGGCGTGCTGGGCGCGTGCGAGTGGTGAAGCGGCTGGTGCAACGCATGGTGGTGATCTTCCCGTTCGAAGAGAAAATTTATCAGGATGCGGGGGTGCCGGTGAATTTTGTGGGGCATCCGCTGGTGGATACGGTGCGGGCCACGATGTCCCGCGCGGAGTTCGCGGCGCGGCACGGGCTGGATGCCGGGCGGCCGATCGTGACCATTCTGCCGGGGAGCCGTCCGAACGAGATTGCACAAAATTATGCGCGAGTAATCGCCGCGTGCGAACGGATTGCGAAGGCGGGAAATGTGCAGTTTGTCCATGCCGCAGCGCATGGGTTGAGTGCGGAATTTTTCGCGCGTTATGCGCAGCCGAGCTTTCCCATCAAGCGGGTGGAAAACGCCACATACGATGCGCTGGCTGGGGCCGATTGCGCAATTGTGGCGAGCGGCACTGCGACAGTGGAAGCCGCGCTGCTGGGGACGCCAATGGTGGTGGTGTACCGCGTAGCCCCGGTGACTGCATCTATTCTGCGGCACATGATTCGCACGCCGTTTATCGCCATGGTGAATTTGATCGCGGGCAGGCTGGTGACGCCTGAACTAATTCAGGACGATTTCACGCCGGAGGCTGTAGAGCGCGAGGTTCGGCGGCTACTGGAATCGGCTGATGCGCGCGAGGAGGCGAAAGCCGCCCTGGCGGAAGTGCGCGCGAAATTAGGGCCCGGAGGAGCGATCGAGCGCGCAGCGGACATTTTTGCCGGGATGATGTAACCTTTTGTGAGGGGCAACTTGCTACAGGGATTTGGTATCTGAGTTTAGAGGGGCTGTCCCGTTACGAGCGAGGTACGTTTCTTGTTCAAATTCTTGCGCAAGTACGAGCGGCTTTCTGCCGCAGTTCCGGCCTTTCTGGCAGTGCTGATGGCGTCATTGGTGTGCGCGAACAGCTTGCCCGCGCAGACTCCGCAAGGATTTCCCTTCCGTGCGACGTACTACGAAGTGGAAGTGCTGTTGCATCCCGAGGACCAGACCATTTCCGGGCAAGCCAAGGTGGAATTTATCGCGCAGCAGCCTGGGCGCACCGTGGTGGTGGAACTGCATCAGGATTTGCGCGTGAATTCGGTGAAGCTGCTGAACGGCGGCACGCTCGAATTTGAACGCGACAACCGCCTGCCCCTGCTGCTGACGATTGGCTTGCCGGACGTTGTGGCGCCGGGAAAGACCGTCACGCTGGTGTTCGATTACACCGGACCGATTTCCAGCGAAGAAGATAGCCCGACGCGCGGCGTGCGTTTCGCAAATGTGGACAAGACCGGAGCGTACCTGCTGCTGCCGGCGCGCTGGTTTCCGCTGACGAACTATCCGACCAACCGCTACACCGGAAAATTCAAGATTGATGTGCCGGATACTTTTGCAGTGGCCGGCACGGGCAAGGCCGACCCGCCGACAATGCAGCCAGGAATCGGCAGGAACGCGGCGGGAACGGCATCGTATGTATTTCATTGCGATCATGCCGGGCCGGTGGGCACGTTCGTCGCGGGAAATTTGCAACTGACGCCGGTGCAGTCCGAAGGCTTCAACGTTTCGGTATTCACGCCTCCGGCGCAGGCCAGCACGGCGAATGCCTACGCGACTTCGCTATCGCACATCGTAAGTTATTTTTCCGACGTATTCGGACCGCTAGACATGAAGGAAAACGATCCTCCGCTGACCATCGCGCAGCTGCCGGACGGAACAGTGACCGGATTCTCTGCGCCGGGAGTGATGCTGATCAGCGCGCGGCAGTGGGGCACGCGCGCGAACGACCGATTGCTTTCGCAGCTGGCGGCGGAACAGTGGTGGGGCGATCGCGTGCTGGCCTCGACCGATTCCGATGTGTGGTTGACGGACGGTCTCTCGCGCTATGCGGAAGCGATGTACGCCGAGCAGAGCGATGGCAGCGCTGGTCTGCATAAGGCGCTGGAAGATTTTGCGGTGGGCGCGCTGATGTATGAGGATGCCGCGCCGATTTCACAGGCTGCGCGCTTGCAAACTTTCTCGAATGAATACCGGTCGGTGGTAGCCGACAAAGGTGCGCTGGTATTCCATATGCTGCGCACGGAACTGGGCGACGATGCATTCAATGCGCTGCTGCGCGAGCTCTACAAGAAATATGACGGCAAGAACGTCAACCTGAACGATTTCGAAAAAATCGCGATGACCAAGATTCCGCTGCCGGTGAAGGGACAGCCGCCGGTGAATCTGATTTCGTTTTTTTCGCAGTGGCTGAATTCGACGGGCGTGCCGGAATTCAAGCTGGAGTACATCGTCTATCGCACGCAGAAGGGATTCAAGGTGGTTGGCAAGATTCATCAGGACCTGGACACTTTCCGGATGCCGGTACAAATTCGCGTGGATACGGAAGGAAATCCGGAGCTAAAGACAATCCTGGTGACCGGGACGACGCAGCCTTTTGAGATTGAAACGTTCGGACGGCCGAAGCCGAACGGCATCTTGATTGATCCCAATAATAATCTGCTGAAATCCAGCCCGCGCTTGCGAGTGCACGCGTTGATTGCGCGCGGCGAAGGATATGCGGAAGTTGGGAAATACTACGAAGCGATTCAGGAATATCAGAAGGCGCTGGACGCGCAGCCGAGCAATTCGCTGGCTCATTTCCGTATGGGCGAGGCCATGTTCTACCAGAAGAATTACCAGGCAGCGGCGAATGCGTTTCGCGCGGCTTTGGGCGGCGATGCGGATCCGAAGTGGACGGAAGTCTGGAGCCACATTTACATCGCAAAGATCTATGACCTGCTCGGACAGCGCGAACGCGCGATAAACGAATATAGTTTGGCGCAGCATCTGGGCGACGACACTGCCGGAGCGCAGCAGGAAGTGGCGCGATACATTCAGAAGGCGTACACGGGTGACGATTCCACACCGGCCGGCGGTGCTGCTGGTGCGACGGCACCGACGACCCCTGCTGCGGCTCCTGCGGCTAGCGCACCGGCGGGGGACCCCACGAAGCCGACGCTAAAGAGGCCGTCACCGGGCACGCAGTAGGAAACAGGCGCTCACACCATCGTTCTGCGGGCGAGACCATCGTTTAAAAATTTCAAAACGTAGCGGGATCTTTTATAGGGGATCGAGGCCGGAGAGGTGCGGCCGTTCGATACCTTTGTGCTGGATGAGAATTTGAAAAGTTTCGCCCATGCCTTCGGGATAAATCAGCGTTTTGAATAGCAGCCGGGCGCGGGTTTGCTCGGTTTCGCTCATGGCTGGGGATTGCAGTTCGGCGAAATCGCTGTAGCGCGCCAGGCTCAATAGAAAATTTGATTGCGACGTAAGGCCAGTGCGCTGCAGTCCGGCTCGCGCGCCGTGGCGCTCGAGGGCCGTAAAATTGACGTGGGCGGTCAGGTCTTGCTGGCCGGGCGCGCGGAAAAAGTTTTCGCTGGCGCGATGTTTTTCGTAGGCGAGCAGGGTGCCGCGCATGTGGCGTTCATCGTATAGTTCTTGTGCTTCGTGGCCGTAGTCTATCGTGAGCACGAAACCGCGGCCAAGGCGTGCGCCCAGTTCCGCGATCCAGGCGCAGGCTTCCAGACTTACTTCCGCAAGCTGTCCTTCTTGGAGGGTGACGCCCTGCTCGGTGAGATATTCGCCTAGCTCGGGCGAAGAGAGCGGGCCGAACTGCTCGCACAAGCCGTTGGCGCCCAAACCGACGTATATTTCGCGCAGTTCGTCGCCTTCGCTCACCAGGCGATGAACCGGCAACGCGTCGAAAAATTCATTCGAGAATATGCAGCCGCAGGCAATCTGCGCGGGCATGTCTGAAACTATCGCAAAATGTTTGGCGGTGAGGTGTGGCGCGAGTGAGCCGGCAGCGGCGGCGATGCGGCGGGAGGTGGAGCACTCGACTGCTACGTATTGCAGCGCGCCGTAGAATTCGGGGAATGACTCGGCGGTGAAATCCAGAACTTGCGCGGCTAGAGCGCCCGTTCCCGCGCCGGGTTCTACGAGTAGAAATTCCGCGGGGCGTCCCAGCTGCACCCACATTTCCTGAAATTGGCGGGCGAGAAGGCGCCCGAAGATGGGGCTGGTATCCACGCTCGTGAAATAATCGCGGCGCGGCATTTGTTCGGCGCGCGTGTAATAGCCGTGCTGCGGATCGTAGAGGCACGCGTCCATATATTTCGCGAAGGTTATGGGCCCCCAGGCTCGAATGTGCTCGGTGAGCATGGTTGCGAGCTGGGTGGGAGCGTCAGGCATGGGGCGCGCGGTGCTCACGAGCGGGCGTCAATTCACCCGCTGCGGATTGCGCGTGAACATTTCGATGATGTAGTCGTG
>Ga0210398_10007333_pt1 | contig 10033 bp, 9 predicted proteins | sample IncBWC4OmetaG_FD_161047 | JGI IMG/M metagenome (GOLD analysis project Ga0210398, IMG submission 161047) | Forest soil microbial communities from Barre Woods Harvard Forest LTER site, Petersham, Massachusetts, United States - Inc-BW-C-4-O | ecosystem: Environmental > Terrestrial > Soil >...
GAATGATTCTGCAGGTGCACGACGAGCTGCTGTTTGAAGTCCCACACGGAGAAGTCGATCGCCTGTCCGCGCTGGTGCGCCGGGCGATGGAACACGTACACGAACTCGAGGTGCCGCTGCTGGTGGAGATGAAAGCCGGACCCAACTGGCGGGATATGAAGTAGGACGGGCTTTGAGCCTGTCGCATTCTGCCAATCCGCCCAGGCCGCTCGCGCTAGCCAAGATCAAATGAAACCCGACAGGCTATAAGCCTGTCCTACTGGAGGTCCCATGAAGCACACGCCGGGTTTTTTGGCGCTCGTAAATGATGCGAAGACGCGCGTGAAGGAGTGGAATTTTCGCGACGTGAAAAAGCGGCTCGACGACGGGGAGAAATTCACGCTGGTGGACGTGCGCGAGGATAACGAATGGACGCGCGGGCACCTGCCCGGAGCCGTTCATTTGGGCAAGGGCGTCATCGAGCGGGACATCGAGACCGCGGTGCCCGACAAGGCCGCGACCCTGGTCCTCTATTGCGGCGGCGGCTTCCGCTCCGCCCTCGCGGCCGACAATCTGCAGAAGATGGGCTACACCAACTGTATCTCCATGGATGGCGGCTGGCGCGCCTGGGCCGAGGCCGGTTTTCCCACAGAGAAGGAATGACTCCGCGAAACTAGCGCTTGGCTTTCCTAATTATTCAGGCTGTAAGCAGCCAATCGAGCAATTCCGGGGTCAGGCCGCGGGCCTTTGCTTTCTCTCCCACCTCGTCCAGGATTTGCTCCAGGGGGGGATTCTCCGAGGACGTGAGCTCGCGAAGCCAGAGACTTAGCAACGCCTGAATCTTTCGCTTTTGGTCGGGGTCGGCGGAGTTATAGACCCTCGCCGTCTGAGGGTCGAGCGGAATCGTGATGGTAGGGTTGGCCATTTGGCACCGCCTCATTTATTCTACGTTTTCCGGTGGAAAACACGGAACAAAATCTTTCGCCGAGGGCTTGCGCGTTATGCGTACAATGGTAGTCTTTTAAGGCTCTCTCGGAACGTCGTTTGACTGCTGGGGCGTGGTCCAATTGGTAGGACACCTCACTGTTAATGAGGACGGTGTTGGTTCGAGTCCAACCGCCCCAGCCAATTCTTTCCCCGTGTAATGCTCTCTCGCCGCTTATAGCTCCCGGAGCCCCAGGGCCTAACAGCCTTCTATAGCAGCAGCCCTGCGTACGACCTGCCCTTCCGTTGTCAGGGCAAGAAGGTCATACCTCCGAAACCTCCCAAGGTGGAAGCTGAAAACTCCTTGTCCTGAGGGGCATGCGGGAATCGAGTGGGAATCGGGGCACTGGCCTATCTTGCCCGATTCGTCTTGTAGGGCCGGGTTGTAGGGCCGGGTTCCAACCCGGCCACAAGACGACCTACGCGGCCCGGCTTTAGCCGCTGCCGCTGTGCTTGGTAACGCGATGGGAGAAACTCAAACGTTCAAAACGATCTGTTATTTTTGAAAGGACGGCGCCCGTGCTTCCGCCGATAGGTATGGTCCATTGGGTGTGGTTTTTGGGGTAGGCGGCGGAAGCAGGTCGGAGGGAAGATCGTGCCGGCCCAGCCCTCAATCCCCTAAAGGGATCCTCGGCGCGTCTTCCCTCCTACAGTCCTCAGAGGGTGCACGCACGAGGCCAAACACAAGACGCTGAAAACAAAGTGTTTTCAAGTGCGAACCCCCGGTAAAAAGGAAGTACTGCTGGAAATTTTTCCGGCGAAATCTTCAGCCTGTGGAAAAAGAACCCGGGTTTGCGGCGAGCTGTTCGCTGGCGCGGAATTCCTTTTCCTCGTGCGAATTCTGCAGGCCGCAGAGGCTCGATTGACTCCCTTTCCGCTCCCTGTTACGTTGTAGGATTACGATTGGGGGTATTTTACCCGCAGTGTGCTGGACCGGCAGTGGGGGCGGTATTCGCGACATGGGCCTGAAGAAAATCGTCATCCGGGGCGCGCGCCAGCACAACCTGAAAAACATCAGCCTGGAGATTCCCCGCAACACCCTTACGGTCATCACCGGTCTGTCCGGCTCCGGTAAATCGTCGCTGGCCTTCGATACGATTTACGCCGAGGGGCAGCGCCGCTACGTCGAATCGCTCTCGGCCTACGCGCGGCAGTTCCTCGACCAGATGGAGCGCCCGGAAGTCGATTCCATCGAAGGGCTTTCGCCTTCCATCGCCATCGAGCAGAAGACCACCACGCGCTCGCCGCGCTCCACGGTGGGCACCATCACCGAAATTTACGATTACCTGCGCGTGGTCTACAGCTCCATCGGCACGCCGCACTGCCCGAAATGCGGCAAGCCCATCTCCCGCCAGTCCACCGACCAGATCGTGCGCTCCATCCTGCAAGGGGAGCTGGCCAAGAGCGGCGACCGGGTGATGATTCTCGCGCCCATCGTACGCGGGCGAAAGGGCGAGTACCGCCAGGAGCTGGAGAAGCTGTCGCGCGACGGCTTCGTACGCGCGCGCATCGACGGCGAGCTTTGTCCGCTCGACGATCCCCCGCGCCTCGACAAGCGCAAGAACCACACTATCGAAGTGGTGATCGACCGGCTGCTGGTGAAGGCGGGAATCGCCGGGCGCCTCGAGCAATCCATCGCTACGGCGCTGAAGCTGGCCAAGGGCCTCGTCACCGTAGTGGTGGTCGGCGGGACGGAAGAAGTTTTCTCTGAAAAAATGGCGTGCAGCGAATGCGGCATTTCTGTTCCGCAACTGGAGCCGCGCTCGTTCAGCTTCAATTCGCCGTATGGCGCATGCCCGGCGTGCAACGGCCTGGGCTCCAAATACGATTTCGATCCGGCAAAAGTGATCACCGACTGGACCCGCCCGCTTTTCGAAGGCGCGCTGGGTCCCGGTTCCACCTCGGTGTTTTTGAAGCGCAACCTCGAGCTGGGGGCGATGGCGCACGGGTTCGATTTGTCGGTTCCGTTCGAAAAGTTGCCGCGCGACCAGCAGAACCTGATCCTCTACGGCAATCCCCCTTCGAATGCCAGGGAAAATGGCCACGGGGGGCCAGGTCGCGCGGCGGGCGGCAAGGCCCCCAAGGCGCTGCCGGGGCTGCATTTCCAGGGCGTGATCGGATTTCTGGAAAACAATTTCGAAGAATCGGGCTCGGATTCGTACCGCGAGTGGATCACCCAGTACATGTCGCCGGTGCCGTGCGCGGTGTGCGGCGAGCAGCGCCTGCGGCCGGAGAGCCTGGCGGTGAAGGTGGGCGGCCGGTCCATCGCCGAATTCACGGCGCTGGCCATCTCCGAGGCGCGCCCTGCGGTGGACAAGATTCGCAAGGGATTGACCGAGCGCCAGTCCGACATTGCCGGCCGCGCCCTGGCTGAAATCGCCGCGCGCCTGGATTTTCTGCTGGCCGTGGGCCTCGGCTACCTCAGCCTGGACCGCTCCGCCGCGACGCTCTCGGGCGGCGAGGCGCAGCGCATTCGCCTGGCGACGCAAATCGGCTCGCAGCTGCGCGGCGTGCTGTACGTGCTGGACGAGCCGTCCATCGGCCTGCACGCGCGTGACAACGACCGCCTGATCACTTCGCTCGAAAAGCTGCGCGACCTCGGCAATACCGTCCTAGTCGTCGAGCACGACGAGGAAACCATTCGCCGCGCCGACTACGTGGTGGACCTCGGCCCCGGCGCGGGCAACGCCGGCGGGCACCTGGTGGCCAAGGGCCGCCCCGCGGAAATCGAGCAGAGCGCCGATTCGCTCACCGGTCGCTACCTGCGCGGCGAGCTGAAAATCGCCGTGCCGCCCAGGCGCCGCGCGCCCAACGGGAAATTCATTCGCCTCTTGGGCTGCGAGGCCAACAACCTGAAAGACGTCGACCTCGATTTGCCGCTGGGCCTTTTGACCGTGGTGACCGGCGTGTCCGGCTCGGGAAAATCCACCCTGGTGAACGACATTCTGTACCGCGCGCTGGCGCAGTCGCTGTACCGCTCCATGGAGCGCCCCGGCGCGTTTCGCGGCATCGAAGGCGCGGACCAGATCGACAAGGTGATCGAGATCGACCAGGCGCCCATCGGGCGCACGCCGCGCTCCAATCCCGCGACGTACACGGGCGTCTTCGCGCCGATCCGCGAGCTGTTCGCCATGCTGCCCGAATCGCGCGAGCGCGGCTACCGCCCCGGGCGCTTCAGCTTCAACGTGAAGGGCGGGCGCTGCGAAGCCTGCCAGGGCGACGGCCTGCGCCGCATCGAAATGAATTTCCTGCCGGACGTGTACGTCACCTGCGAAGTCTGCCGCGGGCGCCGCTACAACGCCGAGACGCTTTCTGTGAGGTACAAGGGATATTCGATTTCCGACCTGCTGGACATGCCCATCGTGGACGCGCTGAAGGTGCTGGAAAATATTCCGCAGATCGAGGTGAAGCTGGAAACGCTGGTGGACGTCGGCCTCGGCTACATCCAGCTGGGCCAGTCTTCGACCACGCTTTCTGGCGGCGAAGCCCAGCGCATCAAACTCGCTAAAGAGCTTTCCAAACGCCAGACCGGCCGCACGCTCTACATTCTGGACGAGCCCACCACCGGCCTGCACTTCGACGACGTGAAAAAGCTGCTCGACGTTCTGAACCGCCTCGCCGACCTCGGCAACACCGTGCTGGTCATCGAGCACCACCTCGACGTGATCAAGCAAGCCGACTGGATCATCGACCTCGGCCCGGAAGGCGGCGAAGGCGGCGGCAGAATCGTGGCGCAAGGCACGCCGGAACAGGTTGCCAAGGTGAAAAAATCATATACGGGGCAGGTGTTGGCGCGAATTTTGAATGGGTCAAACGGAAATCACGCGTAGGGTGTTGAGTCTCCGCGGACGCGATGTATCTCTATTTTGTGCACACACACTACATACTTCTTCCAAAAATAATCGACCTGATATATATGTTCCGAGATGCGCTCTCACTGCGAATCTCGTTGGAACGTGCTCACGCTGGCTATTTTCATTGGCGGGTCGCTTTCCGCAGTAATATTCCGATACCGATCTGATCGAATAGCGTCATATTTCGGGTTGCCGATATTGAGCAGGTTCCAGCTTGGTTTTCTCTTTTCGGCATATGTGCTACCTGTTTTCTGCTCATATCTAGTCGTTTATTTTTTGAACCGACTTTTGATAAGGGTTTTTGATTCGACCGAATTACGACAAGCTAAGAAATCTATTGCCGAGGCCCTCCTCCACGCGGTGGGGTCCCAGGGGGAAGTGGACGTAAATCCTGCAAGTCTCACCGAAGAGACCGCTTGGATTGATCTGAGAAAATATTGGAGTTCTAAGTGAGGTTCCTACCAGGACGAGCAATTCCGTCGAAAGAACTCATAAAGGAAGTTGAAGTTGAAGTCTTGCGTAAGCAGCATGGCGAGATTGAGAGACTGCGAGGAGAGCTAACCCACTTACGGTCATTACAAGAAAATCAAATTAAGGGGTTCTCGAAGCTTTTGGTACGTGGGTGGCTCACTTCAAGCAATGGCAGGCAGGAGACGACGTTTTTCGAGGATCCAGTGTGGGGCGCAACTTGTGTTGATGAGGAATTGGCCGGGCTCTTCTTTCAGCCGCTTGTCCAAAGACTGAATCACATCAAACAACTTTCCTTTGCATATTTGACGTTCCCCAATGCAACCCATTCCAGGCTCGCTCATTCGCTGGGAACGTGCCGAAACTTGGAAAGGTCGTTGACTACTATTTTTCGCAACGATGTCTTGTACGAGCCCACAGCATCGAATCCATTCCGCTTGACTCGGCGGCAAGGCGAGATTTGATAATCAAAGGCAAGACGATTGCACTTTTACATGATGTCGGTCATGCGCCGTTCGGACACTCGTTAGACAAATTCCTCGGTTTTCTCAATCCCGCGCAACCGCTGACGAATCCAGACAAGCACTATTCGAAACAATATTTGGAGAAATATCTCGCTGGTAGCCTTCCGAAGAAGATCGACGCGAGAGACTTGGGTACAATTCTAGGACCAGATACGACTAACTTGACGGAGTGGGACAAATTAATCGCTGACCTACTCGATTCATCCCTGGACGTGGATCGGATGGACTTCTTGGTTCGAGATGCTCACATGACTGGTCTGTCGATTGGGGATATGGGCGTGGGCGTTGAAGCGATTATCGAAGGCATGTGCCCGTTTCGAGAAGGGGACCAAATATTTCTTACGTTTGAGGAATCTTGCGTTCCGTATATCGATGACTTCCTCTTGGCGCGAGAAAAGATGTACGCGGCTTGTTACGAACATCCCTCAAAGCTAGCCGCTGAAAGAATATTCACAAGGCTTGTTGAAAGCTTGGTTCGAGAGCACCAGCTGGCAATCGACAGCGTGGTGTTGTTAACTGACGAGCAGATACTCGCTTTGCTCGGGCTCGCGGCGATCAGCTCGGAGGCGAATGGAAAGCTTTTGGACGCGTTGCTCCAGAACATTGAGTTCAAGTGTGTGCTTGAAGTTGATCTAAAGACGGAGAATGCTCAGATCGAACAATGGACAAAGAATCGAGATTCCACTCGTATGGCGCATTGGGCATACATTGACGCACCAAGTGAGTGGGAAAGGAATATTACCAGGGCTGCGGGATTGGAAGATCGGAGCTGGCAGGTCTTAGTGACCGTTCCCGATAAAAAAACGAGCGTCCCAAATGAGATGGAAACTCAAATCCTGAAACGCGATGGCGCGGGACATCGCATTCAGCCTCTCTTTGAGGCGAGCCCAAACCTTTTAGCGCGGCTCAAGGAGGAAAATATTCCACGCAGCAAAATCCGAGTGTTCGCTGATTCACGTTTGTCCAGCGGCGAAATAGGGGAAGTGAAAAGAGCCGCCGAGGATCATCTTTGTACTTAGGCTGCCAACTTGCCGAGGACCGCCTCTAGCTGCTCGACTGCGGATGGGTTCTCTTCTCGTTCCGCACTTATAATTTCTGTCAGCGCCCGCCGTCCTTTTTCAGTGAGCTTGACTGGGCTTCGCTGGTCGGCATATCCAGCAGCAAGGTAGTGCCCGATCAACGCCTCGATATCTTCCGAGTAAAACCCTCCGGGGATTCTGCGGAGGGAGATTTCTCCCAGATCGACGCCAGCGCTACGAAGCTTGAAGAGGAGCGACGAGATATCCTCGATCTTCGGAAGCCCTTCGTGGCTTTGCTGCCGCTGCACTAGCGCGGACATTACCGCGGCGGCAAGGAGAACTTCCTGCCTTGTACCCCTGGTTTCTTTCGTCATGGATCGACTCCTTTTCAGGGAGGGGCGTTATGCTAACTCGCCACTCCCGTCACGGCAATGAGGAAATGTGTGCAAAACCTCATCCTGAAAGACTGCGTTTGAATCGGGCACGCGCCTTATCGTTGACGGGTAACTATCCGCATTCGAGCTTGGTCGATGGCTTCTCTTAGGTCCTCTTCATCCCGACAATCCTCTATAAAATTCCTGATCGCTGAGAAGATCAACTGCGACCGGGTTGCTTCTGCCCCCAATCGCCTTCTGCCCAAAGTCTCTCCGATTGAGTCGAGGATGATTTCTTGCTCGCGCATTCTTTGGGCGGCTTCATCAAAACCAGCATCGCTCAGGGTCACAGGATCGCTACCTCTTTTCGCCGTTTCTCTTAACTTGGCGACACTGATCTTCTTCGTCACCAGGCTCTTGATCTCATTGAAGGCCGGGCTCGCAGGATTTGCTCGATAGAAAGTCTGGTTGCCGCTCGTACTCTTGGCAATAAGACCTGCTTCAAGCAACTGCTTTACTTCTCGTTGCACAGCTCCATTACCCGCCCTAGTAACATCGACTAGCTGACGAAGATAGTATGTTTTGCCTTCATGCCCATACAAAACAGCAAGCACGGCACTTCTCGTACGGCCAAACAAAATCTCCGAAAGCGTACGCACAGCAGTCGTACTCATTTTGGGTACGATTGTACTCACTTTGGGTACAAGGTTCAAGCTGACGCTCCAGGACGCATGGGGCGAAGAAAAGACGAATATGCCCAGGATACGGGTTTGCGACGACTCCGTCAAGTTCTCGTAACGTGGACGATTTCAACATGCGGAATTGAATCGAAAAGGATCGCTCCTGGCGGATGGCCCGGGCTTTGCGGGAATTTGAAGCTGTGGGCGGTCCGTCCTTCGGGTTTTGGAAGGGCGGGGGTTTTGACTTGGCTTCGATCTGGGTTTAGCGGTACGAAGTATTTCCCACAGTTCGAAGAATTTCCCACATCGTTCCACGTGGAACATTTTTGACGATCGCCTGAGCTTCGCCTCTTGAGACGGGTGGCCGGAGAGATTCCCCACTTCGTTCGGAATGACAGAGAAGGGTAGCACTCCGCAAGCCGTTAGGAGGTCGGGGCTTCAGCCCCGACGAATAGCGCGGCTGGTGAGGGGTTTTAACCCCTGAAGCTTCAGGGGCTGAAGCCCGCAATGAAACGCAACCCGAATGGCCGAGCTGCCCTTCCTTCGTCAGGGTGAAAAGCTCGGCCCTCCTAAGGTCCGGGGCTTTTGTCGGCCTGTCCCGCGAAGTTTCAACGGGGCGCTTAGGGACAGCCAAGAGTGGCTGTCCTACATGACGGACTGACCGATTATTCGACATTCTCGTTTGACATCCGCACCCACGGTGATAGGCTGAATTTTAAGAACGAAAACGCGATTCTCGCTGGTCAATCAAGGGTGTACATGCGGCACAAAAAGCACAACTCGACGAAACAGGAAACATCGAGCGAATACAGTTTCACGGTGTTTTTTGAACCCGCCGCGGAAGGCGGCTACGTGGTCACCTGTCCGGCCCTGCCGGGGTTGGTCACCGAAGGAGATTCGCTGGCAGAGGCGCGAAAAATGGCACGGGACGCCATTCGCGCCTATCTTGAGAGCTTGCGTAAGGACGGAGAAGCAATTCCGAGCGATCCGAAATTCGTTTCAGACCCCGTAAAAGAAAAGATCAGCGTCGCGATTCCCGCTTAACGGTTCACGGAACGACCTAGCTTTTTGTCATTCCGAGGCGCGCTGCGCGCCGAGGAATCTCTCCGTTCCTGCGTTTAAAACAAAGAGAGATTCCTCACTTCGTTCGGAATGACAACATGGTGGGAATGGGCGCCCCGGGCGGGTGGCCTGGGCTTTGCTGGTGTCGTACTCGATCGAGTGCGAGAAATCTTAAGGCTTGAGCAGGACGAGTTGCTTCGCTTTGCTCGAAAAAGCCTGATCGAAGGTTACAAGGGTTAATTGCGCGGACTGCGCAAACGCGGCAAGGTAGGAATCGGCCCAATCTTTCGGTGCGGCTTGGCCTGACTGCGTTAGGGCGCGAAACGCCGCTTCTATCTCCGGAGGCTCATCCAGAAAGCCGATTCGTTCATCCTGCAGCCAGCGGTCATAAATCTTCCATGCATCCGCCTGAGGCATCACTTCCTGCAGGCCCATCACCGCCTCCAGGGTCAGAAGCCGCAGCAACCCCAGTTGCGTGAACCTGCAAAAGAACAGGCGCCCCGACCCGCCAATCGATTCGAACCATTTTATCGCACGGGTGTGGTGGACGTGCCGCTCAACCGTGAGGGCGATCCAGACGTTGATGTCAGGGAAAAGAAATGAGGTCGTAGATTTTGGCATTGTCGAGGTGGAGCGTACCTGGCTCCTTCGATGGCACGAGCGGAAGTTTCACCCTGCGGCCGCGCCTTCGCCGAGGCGCTTTCAAAATCTGCTCCACGCCCCGCAGGATCAGTTCTTTCGCGGACCTGCCTTCGCTCGCAGCGCGAGACTTGAGCCGGCGGTAAACGGGATCCGGAATGTCCACGGTCGTTCTCATAAGCTAATGCTACCATATTTATGGTTGATCACTCAATCCGCGAATGGTGATCGAGTTGAAAGCCTCTGGGTGTGCCGCAGTTCCGTTGGAGGTCGGGGCTTCAGCCCCGACAAATAGTGCTGTGGTCTGGGGTTTTAACCCCTGAAGCTTCAGGGGCCGAAGCCCGCATTTGAGGTGACCGGAATGGCCGAGCTGCCCTTCCTACGTCAGGGTGAAAAGCTCGGCCCTCCTGAGTTCCTAAGGGCGGGTGGCCTGGCCTCTTACGTTGAATT
>Ga0210398_10007335_pt1 | contig 10032 bp, 10 predicted proteins | sample IncBWC4OmetaG_FD_161047 | JGI IMG/M metagenome (GOLD analysis project Ga0210398, IMG submission 161047) | Forest soil microbial communities from Barre Woods Harvard Forest LTER site, Petersham, Massachusetts, United States - Inc-BW-C-4-O | ecosystem: Environmental > Terrestrial > Soil >...
ACTTTCGTATGGCGTCTCATCGCTACCGAAGAGATTAAGTAGGTGAAGCTGAGTGGCGAGTGGTGTGATAGGGTCAAGCGTTGGTCCGCGTTTGATCAACACAAGCGTTGTACTATTCGATGTTTTCTGTACGAGAGCAAAGACGAGACGAGGGATGGTGTGGTCACGTGCATGTTCAACTTCCCAACACAACGACCACCTTTCCGTCAGGTGGAACCCATTCATCCACCTGACGCCTCTACTATTCCCCGTGGGGTGCTTTCGGCCAGGCGCTGATTCGGCGTCCGTGGTGGCAGGCTTCCTGCCCTTCCTGCCATGGTGGTGTTTATGTTTATTGTATATTATAATATTTTATTTTAAATATATATATATTTTTTGGGGCTCATTTGATGTGCATTCCCAAGCACACCCAAGACAACTGTCAAGTTACGCCCGGCTACAGCACGTAACTTGACAGGTCGGGTGGCGAGTGAGAGTGAACGCAACATCGAGCAAAGGAAAGAGGACGATTGAGAGAACGTGAATTATATACCGCGGATATCGGGACCTGCCGGCGCATCACGTGGCGCATCGCGTGGCTCAGCGCGCTAGGCCCGCTGATCCGGTTATCTACCCGGCGCGTAGTTACCCCGCACTTGCACATACGCATACGCCACTTGTAATGTAACGCGGAACCAAAATATAAGATCTTAGAAATGAAAGCCATTGCCTGAGCAAACATATAACAAAAATAAAACGATACGAAACTAATATACATTCAAACTTTGTAGTACGCTCAACGAATTAGATGATCCGGGGGAGGGGTGTAACTTGAATGATAATGATGAACGCGTGTATCATTCTGGGAGGGACATCCCAGCCCCCTCAGACGCTACGCCGCACGCCGCCTTCGCGTCTCGCTCTGCCTTCTTTGCCTGTGCGTTTTGCCTCAATATACTGAGGTCCCTTGGGGACCTGCCCGTGCACGTCTTACAACGGCACCCATCCTTGTAGTATCCATCCCGCTCGTAACTGACTGAGATATCCGCATCGGCATGTATCGTTTTCAAAGCGATACACACGTATGAGTGTGTGTCTGGAATCCCATAGATCTTCCGCATTTCAGATAACAATTCCAGGCCAGACTCACTGGCACTCACCTGCGCGTTCGGGTTGCAATCATGATTCAGAAACCTGAATGGGCCCAGAATAAACCTCGGGACGTTTGGTCCCAGTTGCTTGACGCTTCCTTCAATGATTGATGGGCCTGGGGTCGATGCTGCATCCGATGACATGGAGCTGCACGTCTCCTTGATTGCCACACCAATAGGTATATCATGCCTCGCTTTCATGCCATAGGAGACTGTTTCTTCATCATATGTGACCTTCATAGATCCCACTGCCGTCGTTGGCGAGTACATCATCGCATACCTGAACAGTAGGCTTGCTTTGATTCAGAGACAGATCCTCAGTAGATAATATAATATAACGCACTGTTGTAAGCACGCAGACCATAGCCTCTCCCCTGACTGAAAGCTTGGGATCTCCTCCTGGAGCCTCAGGACAGCGCGACCGACGTCTTCCCAGGTGGCTTCCGGCTTGTCTGGGTTGTAATCCATCAAATGCTTGCAGATCGCTGCTGCTTTGCGTCCTTCCTCAGGTGGCATTGGTGGCTCGACTTTCGCGGCAGAATTTCCAGGGCCTTCAGCTTTCCCCGGCGTGCCTTTGTTATACCGCCGCTTTTTTCCCTTCCCAGCAAACAGGGCGTACATTAAGAGATTGTCTGCCTGACAAAATATCTTCGAGGGGAAGGCCTCCTTGTTGAGGCTATCGAGACGCCGATCTGCATCGGTGTAACGCGGGGAACCCAGGTCAGGAATCCAGTCATCCTCTTCCACCACAGATCGTGCACTGGCAGATCTTGCCGCTCTGCTTGGGTTCCTGCGAAGACTAGCCATAGCCGCCATATAACGACGATGGAGGATCAAGGTGGGCTAAAGAAGTTCCTGAATTATTCAATCGATAAGCTCAACCTGTATTCAATGCCTGGCCCTGTCTGTTGCCAATAATATACGCCGCCGAAGGGCGTGCTGCCTGCTTATGGCAACCCCGGGCCGGCCCATCAATCTGCACGGATCTCGCTACCCCGCATTTTCCCCACGCACGCATACGGACTGGGCACGTTAGCACAATATGCCTGTGTAGTTTGTATGAATAATAAGTAGGTTTACTGATTTGATGTACTGGTAGTTCACCCAGAGCAGTCGCGCACATGTTCCAGTTAGAGCGCTTAGATTACAATAAACGATTGGAGTAATTTCTTCCAAAACGGGTAAACCGTGTGGCGCATATGCATGAGTGATTGCTACTTTCCTTATTAGTACATACCGGGCCGCCTGGAACCGTTAACTACGCGGCCTCCCCACACTTGCCCTATATCACTGCACCGACATTTTTCCGAATCTGCGCGCGATCCCAGGCATAAGTCGCTATCGATGCAGCAGTTTACCCATCGGATAAACCGTATCAAAGTTAGGGAATCAGAGTAGTTCCGAACATACTGCGTGGGACCGTTATCTACGCGGTGGCTTCCCCGCACTCCGTCAGGCTTGCCGTGCCCTCCCTCTCCTTGCCCTCCTCTCCTCCGATTCCCTGGGCACTTGCGCTGAGGTGCCAGTGCCACACGTATGTGGCCCTGGGCACTCCGGCAGTAATCACATATCATAGGGGCATTACCCTTTATCCTAAATGGTGATGCTGCTATGATATGTGATTACGCCGGACCCCGGCGCGGCGTGGTCCCTCTTTCGCTCTCCTCGGTCTCCCTAGGGCACTTACATCGAAGAGCCACACATATATGGCCCTTCCTTTGGGCCATATATGTGTGGCTCTTTGATGTAAGTGCCCTAGGGTCGTCGCATTGAAGTGCAACGCCTGGGTTGGCCACTGGCACATCGAATAGCTTCAATCTCATGACCTATCATGATCATGAAATAGTGGCTATACGATGGCCTGTCCCTGGCTTATACAGTGCAACTGCAAATGCTTTTGAATGAAGCATTTTCAGCTACACTGTACGATGCGTGGTCCCTCTCTCCCAGTCTCGTGTCATCACTTGCACGTCCTGTCTCTGGCTTAAGACAGGACTTTGATTTCACTTCATTCCCGTAGTGGGACGTATCTTTGATGCATCCTACTACGGAAATGAAGTGAATTCAAAGTTCTTAGGGGTATGCGCACGCGCGGCGACTCTAGGCCCGTGGAGCCGGTTATCTACGCGCCGCGTAGTTACCCCGCATTTGCGCATACGCATACGCCCGTGCTTATAAAGCAGCCGAGTGCTCCGAGGTTCGCGCGCAGGCGCTACATAGAGATAAGCATACACACACAGACGAGGGGGCAAACCGATGTGTGATTGTATTCCAAGGTTCTACATACATCGATATGCTACTATATGCTTCGATGTTTTTCTAAGTTAATGATCTCGATCGATGCACTTCGATCTACGTCGACCTACTCCATTCTGTGAAGACGGATTTCTGACTGGGCATCACGCCGGGTGGACCGGAGAGCGTGAGCCAGCATGGTAAAAGTGAGTTCTTGGGCCATCTTAAAGGTGGGCGGTGGGTTCCAGGGATGCCGCTGTGTCGGAAAGCACGGGAGAGACCTGAATTGTGGAGGGACTTTTGGCATGGAGAGTGAGCCTCTACGTCGCTATTCCACCTGCGATCGTCGCCATCGACCTCCTTCTGATCGTCCACCTGAGCCTTTCTCGCAAGCTTCACCTTGCTCCTGGCAGCAGTTGCGGTAGCAGGTGTACGACCCACTTGTCCGAGAGCGCCTGTGCATCGCAAGATGCCTTGAGGCCAGCTGTATTCCAGGAACGCACCAACATTGACTGCAGCCATCATGCATCATGGTCCATTCTCGTCCTTCAGGTTCTTCTACGTATGCTGAGACTCGGAATGCTCAAGAAGGTGGGGGAGGGTAGCAGAGAAGTCGTCAAGCTGGATATTGGGGAAGAGCATTCCGTGCATAAATGCAAAAAGCTCCGGCGGGCGGGCATGAGGCCGGGTGCCGAGTGTCGTGCTTGCGCAGCTTGCGAACACAGTGGTAGGACAGACTTACGGCTTCGAACGGAACAGGATTTGTAAGCAGGCAACTCAACTCACATATCTCCCAGGCCGTACTAATGGTATCCCATTGCGTCCTGATCTTTCATCGGTTTCAATTATGGACATACTATGTCCATAATTGAAACCGATGAAAGATCGTAGTAGTATACTAGTATGGCGGTACTAGTACTGCGGACACAAGAAAAATGCCTTCAAGAAATGTGCTGCTACGGAGATAGCCGAAAATATGTACATTATAGTGGAAAAGGTAGTAGGGGAAAGATTGGGATCAAGAAAACACAGTCCTACGCAATTGGGCAGTCAAACTAGTCAAAGACTGAGCACATCGGGCCTTCTGGGTTTGACACCGGCCGGTCTCAACAGCTGGCAACAGCGTTGCGCTGCTTCCTAGCATTGCAGTGGGGACGCCTGTAATCACGAATGGTGTCACCGATGAGGCCGCCCCCTGTACTAGTAGTAAAAGTGGATGGAGATGTGACACTGTGAACCGCAATGGGCAACTAAGGCAGTCAGTTGGCCTTTCACGTCATTGAAGAAGTGACCCCATACCCGCTCTGTCCCCCAGCATGCATGGCGGGCTGGTGCCAGTGAAGTACCAGGCATGGGTGAGGACGTCAATCCTGCTGGAAAGGCTGAGCTCTTGCTTGCCCTCACTCGTTTAAGGATGCCCTCAGGCTCATCATGCTCAAACTCGCCTACCTGAGCATCTTCTATGTCCTCACTGGCACTGGCACTATCCACTGCATCGGTGCAATGTCGGGTCAACCCTTCTCCCCGCTGACCCTGAGACTCGGCTGGCACTTGGTACACCCATCAGCCCCATGCTCTGTGGAACAAAAATGGCCTTACTAACCCAGCTCTTTCCAACCCAGATGAAGCCCCCTCGGTACGGCGTTGCAGCGCTTAAGGCGTTTGGAGTTGAACTTGGACACACCGCTAGCAGTAAACATAAAGCGGATGCAGCAGAGGTGGAATTAGTATTTAATGGGATAAAAGGAAGCTACACCTACACATAGTCCGAAGGCATCTTTCGTTTGACCTTCTGAGATGTGCCCATTGGCATGTTAACAGTTTGTGCTGCCCAAGCTTCAGCTCGCGAGGAGTCCCTCCGAGTCTTCGCTTTCTGCAATTCAAGTTGATGATGAGTGCCATCCACCAAGCCGCAGCTGATGCGCATTCACTCACCATTACCGCTGGTCTATCACAACCAGCACCGACATTCTCTACACAGACTATGCTCATGGCTTCATCAGACTCTACCTGTGCTGAGCCTGCATCGCTCTCCTCTTCGCTACTTGTAGCTCGGAATTCGGAATCATGATCGCTCAGCTCCCTTGATGGTGGCGGTGCCTTAACCCCATGATTCGATTCATCACGATATCTAGTTGCATGCCAGTGACTAACATCTGAGTCTGAGGCTAGGTCTGATCCCGCGAAATGCCTGCCGTCATTTGTGAATTCCTCAGTCTAAGTCAATTGATCAACACCTTCTAGAAACTTACTCTGTTGCAGTTACTAATAGACCCTGTTTTCCTCTAGGGTGGGCACAGCAAAGCTTGTTCCTCTGAGAGCTCGAATGCACAGCTTGCTCCACTCTCCGTAACGAGGCATCTAGCTGCGCAATACGCACGAGAAGAGCACGGTGGTTTTCTTCTGCCTTGTCTCTTGCAGCCAGGGTCACGGCCACCGCCTTGGCATGGGCTTCGTCTTGCTTATTCTCCCTTTTGCTTTGTTGTGGCTGTTGGCTGCCTGGCACGATTCGACCTTTGTGAAAATCAGCGTCGTCTTTTCGCGCCTTAGCTGCCATGTGTGTGAGGAGAAAGGAAGTGGGTGAGTCCCGTCACTATGCAGCAGCCATTCCATTTCATATACGAGGGTGGCTTCAAGTTGAGAGTCCGTCACCCCAAACTTTGTGATACATGACGGAAGCTACAAAAGAAGCACACATCTCTCCAATAATTCTCCATTGGCTAGTCAGGCGCTGTTTGAAACACATTGGTATGGGCACTGCCGTATTTTGACCCACCTCTGCCTTCTTTAGCCCTGGTACCAAATGTTATGCCCGCATTGCCCGGCCATGTGGCCAGATAGAGCAATTTCAAGACCTCAACGTTCAGGGACACACAGGTATGATCCATTCGGTTCTCATTTCCGAGCCCAGAGAATTGTCTGACCTGCCTGTTAGTGCGAGCATAGACTGAGACTGAGGTGTGAGAGGGGGTGTATTATTGTGGTGCACATTGTTTCAAAAGTAGTGAATTACGGGAAGTAAATGGTGCAGGCCGAACGACATTGAACACTACAGATGGACAGCAGGGAACTCGGACATGGGCAAAGCGAAAGAATTGAAGATTTGTGTACCCAGTACAAACGCTTGTAACGAATTTGCGTATATTGCGAAGACGGTTAAAGGGTAGAAAGTGCCAAGGAGACCAAGGAATAGGAGGGGTGACGCTTAGGCGGTGGTGTGTCTACGAAAACCGACGTTTTTTGTCGATGTTTGTGTGCCCGCACAACCGGACAGACGTACCAACTACCAAGGGTGAAAGTGAGGCGTCGGTAGGAGGCGGGGGAGAAGACGGTGTGCGAGGGGGAATGAAGGCAGAAAACCGTCACAGTTTGTCAGTACCATCAACCAATGAGATTGTCTTTCAACAATTGACCATGTAGCACCACAGAACTGGCAGACAACCGTCATTTGTCCGAATGATGTCGTTTCAAACGAGTCAGAGTACGGCCGTCGCGCAACGGGCAATATCAGTAGAGCTAGGGGAGTAACAACGTAAGGAAGACAGGTGGACTACAGAAATGGGGGAACGCACAGGTTGTGGCAGTTTCCTGTTGTGATAAGAGAGAGCGCAGAAAGTTAGCAGGAGATCGAGGGGGCGACGGCGTTGGCGATCGCGTCCTGACCTCTCCCGTTCCCGGCAGCGACGTTGTGCCAATTGTCGGGAGGGTGAAGATGTAGGGGGCAGAGAGAGGTGCGGCCGTGGCGGAATGGCTGTCGAACGGAACCTGACCGGACGGAGTCCGTCGGGACGTCAGGGGAGACGGTGTTCGAGGGAGGGGATGTCGTTGATGATGGCGTTCTGACCGCTCGTGTTGTCGGCGCCCACGTTGCACCAGTTGTTGAGAAGATAGAGATGAAGAAGAAGGAGAAAGAGAGGGGGACGGATGTTTCCGGTACGGAAGACATCTGATGGTTACAGTTGGTGGCCGCGACGTGGGGGGAGAGCGAAGATGAAGGGGGGGAGAGGGAGGTGCCCCTGTGTCGGAATGGTTATCGAACGGAACCCGACCGGAGGGAGCCCGTCGAGACGTCGGGGGAGATGGTGTTTAAGGGAGGGGATGTCGTTGATGATCGCGTTCTGAGCGCTCTCGTTGTCGGTGCCCATATTGGGCCAGTTGTCGAGCATTAGGAGGAGGAGAGTGAGGTGCGCTGAGGTCCAAGACACGAGGCAGCGCAGGGAGCGCGCAGGCACAAGGCAACGCAAGGAGCGCGCAGGCATGAGGCAGACGCGCGGCGTCGAGCAGAGGTGAAGCGAAGTGAGAACGAAGTGTGTGCGGTGAGAGGAGTAGCTCAGACTAAGGGCACGACGAGGGGATGAGGAGAAAGAGTCCCATGACTCGAGGTAACATTACGCTGAGCGCACATCATGCTTCTATACGACTTACTAATAATCGTGTGGGGAGCGCCATCAGGCGACTCCCCCTCGATCCGTAGTCTTAGGTTATCATATATATCATAGTCCGAGGCCAATAAAGGTGAAACAAGAACAAAGGGATATAAGGACGAACAGCCTAGGAGCGGACACAAGTGTCCGTGCACAAGATCAGAGATCAGAGAGAGAGGACTCGGAGCAAGGAGGAGCGGCCCACAAGGCGTCAACTCCACTATCAATAAAAGACTAATATCAAATAGAAAATAGAAAACTCAGGCTGAGTACGTATATGTAAAACAAATGAACCATTGGCATTGGCCATGAGCGCGCCCATTATGAGCACTATGAGCCCCTGAGTGCACTGAGGCGCGAGCTGCACCACCTGATGCGACAGTCAGCCCACGCACACACCACCCTATCTGCTTCTGCTTTGGGCCAGAATCCAGTAGTATGAATGCGACATACCTTTAACAAATTTGTTAGCCATCACGTTCTTGGCAGTTGTGTTTGGCAATTGGAACTGCCCGAGGGACCTGAGCTGGTGTACTGAGGATGGGAAAGTTACATCACTGACAGTAGCAATGCAAATGGCACTTGTAACTGGCGCACTCACCTAGCACAGGTGTAGATGTCTTCCAGTACGGAATTATATAACGCGATATTCTCATTCTGAAGGTATTTGAAGCTGCCAATGTGATCTTCATATACGCGACGATAGGTACTTGGTGAAAACTCCGAGTCTGCGTTCCGAGGCTTGCCATCACGCCAGTCATCAATGGCAGCATGCAGCTAAAATAAAGAATTAGTATCTAGTTACGAGAAATATCACAGCACTCACCATTGTTGATACCATTGCCACCATGGCAACTGGCACTTGACGAGCCACCAACTCCTTACGATTGTTCATACAGAGGGCCCGCGGGAAGCAATGATCAAAACGATAAGCGAAGGACGACGTCCCTCCAGTGAAGAACAGGTCCCGGATTGCTCGGATGATCCGGCCGTTCCGATATGGTAATGAGGGCTCAGGAACCACTTCGTATTGCGTCTGCTGAAGGGTTGTCAGTGGGTATTTGCTAAAAAGCTGGCACTCACAGTTCGCGCAAAGGGGAATATGTAGGTATAGTCATACAGCTGTTTGTCAACAACGGTGGCAATGGTAGATGCTGTGCCGATAAATGAGAACTCAGGAAAGACCATTGTTGAAAAGCGGTCCTTGATCTCTTTCCAGAAGAGAGAAATGCGGGAGCGTGTCTGAAAATGGGATTAATTGACTAGTTGTATCATATTTAATACGATAGAACTCACCAGACGGATTAATGTTGTCAGATATTCTATGTCGTCCATGAGCCGCTTACGAACAATTGCCCTCAGATGTTGCTTTTCGGTGGCAGCAAGGAGTGACTGCCTGATGATCAAAGGCATTACGATGGCGTCTGGATATGCATCGTCAAGGATTAGAGTGGCTCGGAGCACTCCAAAGGCATCTTGGAGGACGCCACGAAGCAGGGGACCCTGCAAGGCAAACAGCAATTTGTTTGACCCTGGATAGTAGATGATGTTGGTATTGGTTGGCCACGTAGCTTGGGCCTGGTCAGCTGAGAGGGGGCTGTCTTCTGCACCACTTCCCTGCAGCGCGAGCAATAGTGATGTGGTGGGGGATGGAGCCTGGACCAAGGCGTTATGGTCTGCACTTGACATAGCGTCAGGGGGATTCGCTGAGACCTGCAACAATGGCCTCTGTCAAAGTAGTTTGTGTGAGAAGACTTAAATTAAGTCACTGCCATATACGCACCTCAACAGCCTGAGCCATGATTGTTGCTACCATTGCTGCGGGGGATCTCTCAGCGAGCTCAGCAAGCTGCAGCAAGGTGAGCGGCGGTTCTTCTTCAGTCTCTGGATCACTATCATTACCAGCAGAGTCATCAGCATCATCAACACGATCAGATACTCTCTGGGGGGAAGTGGGAACACGAATTTGGCAGCTAGTATCATTACGACAGGAAGATGGCTGCGCTAAAAAAATTGGTGCCAGGTTACTAATGTGACAAAATGTGATCTGTAAGCAGGTGACTCACGTTTCGATTTTGAATCCCTGCCACTGGCAGTGGCCCCACCTGTGCCCTTCCCCCTGTCGACTGCGCCAGGTCGTCGCTTCTTCATCACTGGCAGGGAGTCCTCCAAGTCATCTGAGTCGGTACTAGCTGGGACTGTGACGATGGATCGAGTTGAGACAAGGGATTGAACGGTGTGTT
>Ga0210398_10007337_pt1 | contig 10031 bp, 9 predicted proteins | sample IncBWC4OmetaG_FD_161047 | JGI IMG/M metagenome (GOLD analysis project Ga0210398, IMG submission 161047) | Forest soil microbial communities from Barre Woods Harvard Forest LTER site, Petersham, Massachusetts, United States - Inc-BW-C-4-O | ecosystem: Environmental > Terrestrial > Soil >...
GAGCAAAAGAGTTTCCTCAACTGGAAGCACGTACGCCCTGCGCGTCAATCCTTCTTCCGGCAATCTCCACCCCACCGAATTCCACTTCTGCACCCGAGGACTCGTCGACTGGCCGGATGGCCTCTACCATTACCGCCCGTCGTCCCACATGGCCGAACAACGCGCAATCGGAGATTTCGTCAGCAAGCTAACTGATACCACTGCCCCTCTCGTTTTTGTTATGACCAGCATCGCGTGGCGCGAGGCTTGGAAATATCGAGACCGCGCGTATCGATATTGCTTGCACGACATCGGACACGCCTGGCAATCGCTGACGCTCGCTGCCCGCGCCATGGGATGCGAAACCTTCGCGCTCGGCCAGTTCTCAGACGATAAAGTGTCGGCCTGCTGCCTGTTAAACGAAGACGAGTGGCCCATGCTGATCGTGACGGTTCAAGGCTCGTCCATTCCTGTCGCGACCAAGGGTCCCGTCGAGACAGTTTTGTTTCGCGGCGAATCAAACCGCCTCTCGGATGAGCAAGTGCCCTATCCGCGGATCGGGCAGATTCACTCCGCGACGAAATTTCTCACCGAAATCACGGCCTCCCCGCCCCAAACGAAACAGACCGACCGCGGCGAAATCAAGTTGCCATCTCCAATTTCCACGAGCCTCACGTTCGGCGAGGTTGTTCGTACGAGACGCTCGGCGCTCGACTTTCGGGGCGGCGACGAATCGATGTCCCTCCCACAGCTCGCGACTCTACTCGCAAGCACAGGGAAACCTCTCTTCGCCGATTTCGCCGCGCAGCCTTTCGTCCAACTGTATCTTTACGTTCACCGCGTCGACGATTTGGCTCCCGGCGTTTATCGTTACTGGTCCGAACACTCAGAATTGGAATTAATAACGCCGGGAGATCAGCGCCTAGTAGCGGCGGCGCTAAGTCTTGGACAAGACCTGGCAGGAAACGCTTGCGTCGCATTCTCCATGATCGGTGATTTTGAGAGCGCCACTCGACTTTACGGTGATCGTGGCTATCGTTACGTGCATTTTGAGGCAGGAGCGATCGGCCAGCGAATGTATCTCGCGGCGGAAGCTCTCGGGCTTCGAGCGACGGGCATCGGCGCTTTCTTTGATGATGAAGTTCACAAATATTTAGGTCTCGCGGTTGGGCGAGGACAAGTCGTGTACCATTTTGCCGTTGGTCATCCAGTTCACGATCCGCGTCTGGAGGCTTGAAGCGAAATGCTCGGCATCTTGGTACATGGTGACAATCATTTCATCCTGAGCGGGCCAGTGCCGGATGACGCGGAAGCACTGGCAATGGCGCGCCATTGGTCCATCATCCAGATCGGCGATCAGAGACCCCTTTCTTTCGATCGGTGGCAGATTCGCACGAAGGAGTTTCGAGAAAATCTGGAATGGGCCGTCGTCGTACCCGATGACCGAGACTCTTCTCCAGCAGTGTCGCAGTTGCTCGCTGAACTTGCCGCGCGAGGCATTACTATTCGTCGATACGGCAAGTCTAGCGAGGGAATCCCTTGAATCGCCATCGAGGACATGAGCCTTCGGCGTTGGGCGAATAAAAATATGTGTCCATACCTCGCGGGAAGGTTGGCGGTGTACAATGCGACCTGTCTGTCGAGCGCGACAATCAGACTTCTGTATAAATCCTGGTAGATCGAGAATCAGAACGGAAAAACCCGGCTATTGCCTCGATTGCATTTAGCGATTCCCGGCTCACCGCCGGAGTTGTCCGACTATCATAAAAGGAGATCAATCAATGAATCACGAACAAGCAGCATTCGCGACTGCAATGTTTGTACAGGGCCTTGAGAATGAATACACGATCACGAGGAGAGTGCTCGCCGCGGTCCCCGAAGAAAAGAAAGATTTCCGACCGGACCCTGACGCACGCACAGCATTTGCGCTCGCTAGCCACATCGCCAGTTCCGATGTTTGGTTCTTGAACGGGATACTGAAAGGTGAATTCGTACCCGAGGGCGATAAGAAGTTCCGCAGCGTAGCCGAAATCGTGGCCTACTATGAAAGAGAATTCCCGGCCGCGTTGGCCAAAGTAAAGGCTTTGTCACCAGACAAGCTGGCAAAGGTTATTCCCGCATTTGGAATGTTCGAACTGCCGGCGGCTGCGTATCTCGCGTTTGTCACGAACCATTGCATCCATCATCGAGGACAACTTGCTACCTACCTTCGGCCCATGGGTTCTAAAGTTCCGAGCATCTACGGCGGGAGTTTCGACGAGCCCATGCAAATGCCCGCCGGAGCCCACTAGGATTCTGACCAATACCCGGGGCGAGGTCATCCTCGCCCCTGTCCCACCGCATTTAGAGAAAACCCTTGCAGCGAAGCCGTTCGATGCCATCCAGAGGACCTACATACTTGTCTGAAGAACCTGTCATTCTTGCTTGCTCCCCGATAAGATATATACTTCTTCACCGGCGATTATGGGTATCGTGATCGTCGGGACGTCTGCTCTGCTCAGAGCGAGTAGAGGACACCCCTGTAAGTAGCTCTACGGACTGGCTACGGTAAATTACGCAAAGGCAAACTGTAACTGACCAATATGGCGCCCGAACTGCGCGACGCAAAAAACAATTCCTCCCCTGACCCTTTCACAGGTAAGCAAAGAGTTGCTGTGGTGGGCGGGTCGGCAGCCGGGCTATTTACCGCTTCCTTGCTGGCGCGCCAGGGTGTTCCAGTGCGTGTATTCGAGCGTATCGAAACACTGGAACCCGAAGAGCGCACTTTGATCGTCACGAATCGAATGCGGGCTCTTCTGGGGCGAGCCGGCCAGAAGAGTGTAGTTAACGAAATTCGCCACTTTGAGCTCTTCACTGACGGGCGCAGTGCTACCGTCAGTTTGAAGCACCCCGACCTAATTATCGAGCGCCGGACGTTAATTCAAGCCCTCGCGGAAGAAGCGCAACGTTCGGGCGCGAGTATCGAGTTGGGCCGCCGCTTTCACGCGCTGCACCCCAATGGTCGTGGATTGGTGCTCGAGGTTGATCGATGTAGTGACGGAAGCCGCGAGGAAGTTCGTGCGGACACGATCATCGGCGGCGACGGCGCTTCGAGCCGTGTGGCGCACGCGGCGGGCTGGGCGCCGCTTGAGACGGTTCCCCTAGTCCAAGCGATTGTGCCGTTGCCGAAAGATATGTCGCCGGATACGGCGCGGGTGTGGTTCGTACCGCAGGACACACCTTATTTTTATTGGCTCATTCCAGAATCGCCAACTCGCGGAGCATTGGGATTAATCGGAGAGACGGGTCCGGAAACACGTCATCATCTGGAGAAGTTCCTCGAAAAACGGAAGCTCGACGCTATAGGATTTCAAGCGGCACGCATTCCCGTTTACAAACGGTGGGTTCCGGTACACCGTCCGGTTGGTAAAGGGTCCGTTTATTTAGTGGGCGATGCAGCCGGGCAGGTGAAAGTCACCACCGTGGGTGGCATCGTCACCGGCTTTCGCGGGGCGCTCGGTGTCGCCCAGGCGATCTTAAATGGAGGATCCAGCGAGCTGAATACTCTGCGCCGGGAACTTGACCTTCACCTTCTGTTGCGTCGTTCGCTCCATGATTTCCAGCAGGCCGATTACAGCCGGCTGGTGGACTTGTTGAACGATCCGGCTAAACGGTCGCTAGCTGCGTACTCACGCGACGAAGCTTGGAAAATCCTTTGGCGCGTCTGCTTGAGCCAGCCTCGTTTGGTTCTGCTCGGTCTGCGCGGGCTGCTTTCTCGCAGCCATGCGGCGCGCCGGACTGACCTCTAAAGCACAACGTATCCCAGCCGGTTAAAGCTCGGGCTCGGTGCTAAGCCACTGAAACACGACTAATATCTGACATGTACATTCTTGGGCTTTCAGCAATGACGCACGATCCCGCTGCAGTATTGATCGGGGATCAAGGCGTCATCGCGGCGATTGAAGAAGGAAAACTCACGCGCACGCGCACGGCCGAAGGAATTCCTCGCGCCGCGATTCAATTCTGTTTAGATCGCGCGGGAATAGACATAGGCAAGGTCGAGCGCATTGCGATTGGCAGCCGCCCCACTCATTCCTGGAAGCGGCAGACCCTCTTCCGCGCCAGCCTTGCGCCATTCTCGCCAGCTTCGAGCGCTTATTTTACGAGCAAAGCCTTCGGTGAGCTGAGCCGCGAGTTGAACAATTTCCGTCTGGTAAGAGAAATGTCCCAGGGCCGGCAGTGTCTGGTGCGGGGCTTCGATCATCATCTTTGTCACGCAGCCAGCGCGTTCTTTGCTTCTTCGTTTGACCGGGCTCTCATTGTTACGCTTGACGAGCAAGGTGACGGCCGGTCCGGATCTGTCAGCATCGGCGAAGGCACCCGCATCCGAGAAATAGAGTCAGTTTCCTTCCCCAACTCACTCCCATGGGTTTTTACGCAGGTCACACGGCTTCTAGGTTTTCGGCCGCATGACGAGGAACACAAAACTCAATGGCTCAGTTTGGCCGGAGAGCCCGCTTACGTTGAATTGTTTCTTGATGCGCTTCGTAACGCACCCGCAGGTCCTCCACGACTGAATCGGAAATATTTCCGTCGGAGTTACGCGGGTGAGCTTTCGTTCAGCCCCGAATTCTATCGACGACTCGGCGTTCCTGTCACTGCGTCCTCACGTATGGAGGATGCAATTCGAGCAAACATTGCGGCGAGCCTTCATAAGGCGTGTGCGGTGATTCTGTGCGAATGGTTCGAGGCTCTTCGGAGTAAAACAGAAGCACACTCGTTGTGTCTTGCCGGCGGCCTTTTCTTAAATCCAATTCTGGTCGCTGCTATCGAATCCAACACGAATTTTGAGGAGGTTTTCGTGCAGCCGGCCGCCGGAAATGAGGGCACCGCGCTCGGTGCGGCATGGTTCACGTGGCATCAGGAATTGGGTCATCCTCGACTTTCTCCCGCCGCTAATCCTTACTGGGGTCCCGACTATTCGAGTGAAGCGATCAAAAGCGTGCTCGACAATTGCAAAGCGGTTTACCATTGGTGTGATTCCGAGAAGGATAAAATCGACGAGACTCTGCTCCTGCTTCAAGCCGGGAAAATCGTCGCTTGGTACCAGGGAGCAGCAGAGTTCGGCCCGCGAGCCCTCGGCAATCGCAGTTTGCTCGCTTCTCCCTGGTCGCCCTATGTGAAGGAGAATTTGAACGAGTACGTGAAACACCGAGAATCCTTTCGACCTTTTGCACTGGCGATGCCGGAGGAGGACTGCGGAGAGTATTTTGAATATAGCTCCAATGCGCGTTTTCTCACCACCATGGCTACCGCAAATGAAAAGGGGCGAAAATTACTGGAAAACCTCCCCTCAGGGTTTCTTCTGAAGGACAATTTGGTGCGGCTCCATGCAGTTCGTAGTGAGGATAATCCTTTGTTTTGGAAACTTTTGAAGCGCTCCGCGGAAAATGCTCCGGCTCCGCTGCTGGTAAATACGTCCTTCAATCTATTTGGGGAACCCCTGGTTATCAGGCCGCGCGACGCTGTGCGAAGTTATTTTTGTTCGGGCGCGGACGCTCTAGTTGCAGGCAGCTTCCTTTTGAAGAAACGATAGCAATCAATGCCGAAAATCGAAAAGGTCTCAGCTACGCGGAATCGACGCCTCATCTCCGTCGTGATTCTAGCAGTGCTGTTTGCGGCCGCGATCGTTGTGTTTCGCGGAGCCGGAAAGTGGCTGGTTCGCGAAGATCCGCTTGTGCACGCTGACGCTCTCGTGGTCCTAAGCGGCGGTATGCCGTACCGAGCGGAGGCTGCGGCACATTATTTTGAGTCCGGCTATGCCAGCGAAGTGTGGGTAACACGACCCGAAAGCCCTTCCGATCAATTGAACGAGCTGGGAATTCATTACGTCGGTGACGACGATTACAGCCGCCAAATTTTGATTCACTTTCACGTTCCGGAAACGAATATTCGCGTTCTTCCGAATACGATCATCGACACCGAGGAAGAAGTGGAAGAAATAACTCAAGAGCTACGCAGAACAGGCAAGTCCAGCGTCATAATCGTGACTTCTCCGGAACATACACGCCGGGTAAGAGCGTTGTGGAAAAAGCTGGCCGGCGACCATCTCACGGCTGTGGTGCGTGCAGCGCGAGAGGATCCATTTGACGCGGACCATTGGTGGCGGAACACGCGCGATGCGCTTTCTGTCGTGCGCGAAATACTGGGGCTGATGAACGTGTGGGCGGGACTTCCGATTCGGCCCCACGGCCACTGAGATCGATTTGCAGGTCAACTTCGCTGCTGATCGACATGATGAGCAATGCGATTAACTTCCGGCTCCAGAATCTTCCATCGGTCCCATGCGTCTTTCTTATTTAAATCGAGCACCGAAAGTTGCCATTCGAATCCAACGTCTTCATCCCGGTGAGAATAGAATCCCCGCCAAAAAGCGTGGTTGGCCCGAGTCTCGGGTGAGCCTCCGTTTGCAGAGTTTTCCGAGGGATCGTGGCTCCGAAATTCCGCAAGTTCTGCAGAGTCCAGCGGTACGCGAAAAAACCCAATTTGTTTGGTTCCTGAAGTGTTGGAAAGGCCATTGCCTGCCGATGCTGCGGGGAGATGAGCCCACAATTCCACCGATTTTTCCTTTAGTAGCAGCTCCAGAGATGGCGGACGCTCGCTCGAGCTTTCTATCCGCGCGAGAGGAAGTTCCCAGAGCGAGACTGTATCGGAGCCGGACTCTCTGTCAAAAAAGCAGTTGAGCGAACGAGTCTGCCATACAGCAGATTGGCGATCAGGCAAAACTTCCGTAATCGTCGCTACGCTGTGGCCCCGCCACCGCTCGATTTTCACTGAACCCAGAAAACTGCCGAAGGCCCGAATGAAGGCTGAGTTTTCTTCGCTTGTATGCAGCGTCTCGCGCCAGAACTCGTCACTTAAGCGGAAGGAAAAGGTGAATACTTGTTCCAGCGGAGAGGGCGCTGATTCGTCGAGGCGTCGCCGAAACTCCGGATCGTTAACTTCCTCCAGAGTCTGTAACCGTGCATTCAGCCGGCGGATCGTCCCGTTTTGGTGGCGTAGAATTCGCTGCCAGTGCTGCGCGAGCACATAGAATACAAAACCAACGAGAACGCAAATGCCGAGTGTCGGCCAGAGAATTTCCATGGCTATGTTTGTCGCGCTGTGAAGCGTTAGCGACGAAATGGTCCTGATGTGGCGGAATTCTACTACGGGTCACGTCGGACGCCAACTGGGGCCTTTCGGATCGCAGCCGATGAGGCTATCGCGTCGATTGCACAGCCTGCGCATGCCGTTCGCGGAAATATTCGTAAGTTAATCGCAGGCCTTGTTCGAGCGTTATCTTCGGTTCCCAATTCAATATGCGGCGGGCTTTCGTGATGTCCGGGCACCGTTGCTTGGGATCATCCTGCGGCAAAGGATGGAAATTGATTGGAACTCCGGCGCCCACGAGGGCGCGAACGCGTTCAGCAAATTCCAGAATCGTAATTTCCTGAGGATTACCAATGTTGGTTGGTTCGTGTTCGTTTGACTCCAGGAGCTTGTAGATTCCATCGAGCAAATCCGTAACGTAACAGAAGCTTCGGGTCTGTTTACCGTCCCCATACACGGTGATGGGCTCTCCGCTGAGAGCCTGGTACAAGAAATTCGGCAGAGCGCGCCCATCGTTTAATCGCATGCGCGGCCCGTAGGTATTGAAAATTCGAACGATGCGCGTGTCCAATCCGTGATAACGATGGTAGGCCATAGTCATTGCTTCTGCGTAGCGTTTGGCTTCGTCGTAGACTCCGCGCGGGCCAACCGGATTCACGTGGCCCCAATAGGTTTCCGGCTGCGGGCTCACCTGAGGATCTCCATAGCATTCCGAAGTGGACGCCAGGAAAAATTTCGCGCCCTTCGCGAGCGCCAAACCAAGAGTATTGTGCGTCCCCAGAGCGCCTACTTTCAGTGTTTGGATCGGAAACTTCAGATAATCCGGAGGGCTCGCCGGAGAAGCAAAATGAAGCACCGCTTCGACCGGGCCTTGTACTTCGATGTAGCGCGAGACATCCTGATGGGCGAATCGAAATCGAGCATGGGATTTCAGACGGGTGATGTTGGATTCGTTTCCGGTTACAAGATTATCCAGGCACAATACGTCCCAGCCTTTTTCGAGCATCAGCTCGCAGAGATGCGAACCCAGAAATCCCGCTCCTCCAGTAATCACCGCACGCAATTTGATTTCTCCTTCGCAAAAGAGCAGTTAACCCGTAGCCATTATCTCCAAAGCAGCGTCCGGGGGAAATGGTTTTGCGCAAACTGCAATATCCTTTGTTCCGATGCTCGATGCTCTACCTATTTCAGCGGACTGCGCCACTCAAGGGCAAAGCACATATTAGCAGCTAGTGAGAGGCTGTCGATGGAGAAACAGGAAAACCGGTGGTATGGTCCGCAACGATTCGCCACTGATCCGCGAACTTGCGAAAATTGAGTGTAAAGATCCCGGCGGGCTTGTCCTTTTCCCGCTCGAGTTGAAACTCTCCGATAACAAACGCCGCGTCCGGGCAGACCACATGAACCTCAAGTTTGGAAAACGTCAACTGACCCATTGCTTTCGCGTCTGGATAATTCCGGTGATAGCGGTCGAGGACTGCTTGCCATCCCCGAGTGATCCCGTTCGCGCCCACAAACTCGGTTTCCTGGGATTTCCAGTATCCAGCCATGAAGGTGTCGAGGTCCCCGCGGTTCCACGCGATGGCTTGGGCGTGGAGGACCGAACGAATCTGCTCTTCTGCAGAGTCTTCCGGTACCGCATTTGCGCGCGGACTAATGCTTACGCAGAAAAGAACAGCGACACATAGACTAAGAGCTAGCTGGATGCTACGCGGCATGTGACTCGCCTCCGGGAATTGCGCAACGCATTACCAAACAATTGCACCGGCATTTTGTACGCCATCCTCAGCCTTAGCACAAGCTTAAGCGCTTACATAATCGCGTCCCGCGCGTTACCCCACGACTGGTACGGACGTTCTATTGTCTCCGGCGGAGTGAAACGGCAAACTGTCGTTGGTCGAAAATGTTAATCGCAGCCTTCATCCTCGTGATCTCAATGGCAGCGCTGATACAGTTCGCTGTTTTCAGCTGGCGCGCATCGCTGCTTCGAATGGTCTCTGAACCCTTGATAAACGAGGCGGAGGGAGCGTTGAGCCCATCCCTTAACCTCTTAAGTTCCAGCAGTTTCCAGGAGGTAATCGCCGTCTACCGCGACCTCTGCCCTGACCTTGGAACCGGCTCGACCTCCAATCTGCGAGGAGTGAGCGTGTATTACGCCCTCATGCGCTTCCTGGGTAGTCTAGCGAGTTCGTTTATGCCTGAGGCGGGAGAAGGCTGGACCCAGCGCGAAATGGCGCTATGCACGCAATATGCAACGGTTCGGCTATCGCAGCGTCTGGAACGTAACGTGGCCTTGGCGAACGAAGCACGCTCCTACCGATAGTCACCTTTTACCTCACCGTTTCGTCGGTACCCCTACTAATCTCCCGTTACAGCTTCCGGCCGGCCGAAGCATTGCCCAGATTTCCTCAAGTTCCCACTTCCTCATGACCCGCCCTACCTACGCTAAAGGTTCGTCCTGTCCTCTAGTCCGGTTGCTTGATACGCCATTCTCGCCAGTCATTTTTCAACTAGTTATCCGGTTTTGTGGCCAAATTAAATCTTACCAACTTAGGGGCGCATGAGCTGTCCCGATTGAAGGAGGCGCCACGATGAAGCGCGCCGGAATGTCACTTTTGCTTGCGGGTGTTTTGCTGGCCCTAATTCAATTCACTGGCTGCGCTGACACACCGGCGACCTTCAACAAGGTCACAATTGTCTCGCCACGTGGCGCGCAGATCATCGGACAGGGACAAACCGTGTCGATACAGGTTAGTGTGTTGAACGATAGCGGCGCCGGCGGCGTGACGTTCGCTCCCGTCGGTTTCGGCACTGTTATTCAAACGAGCCCAACCACCGCGACATACACGGCACCTAACGTGGTTACAGCAGAGACTGTCGTCAAGATTGTCATCACGTCTGTGGATTTTGCGAACCCATCG
>Ga0210398_10007338_pt1 | contig 10030 bp, 5 predicted proteins | sample IncBWC4OmetaG_FD_161047 | JGI IMG/M metagenome (GOLD analysis project Ga0210398, IMG submission 161047) | Forest soil microbial communities from Barre Woods Harvard Forest LTER site, Petersham, Massachusetts, United States - Inc-BW-C-4-O | ecosystem: Environmental > Terrestrial > Soil >...
GACCACGGCAACAAAAACCACTAGGCGCAACCAGCGCAGCCGTACCTCCGCGGCCATAAACGACGCGGCCAGAACCAGAATTCCTGTCGCGAGCATGCCGCGAAATACCGTGGCTCCCATTGCGCCCAGCCCCGGATAGATCGCATCATACGAATCACCGAAGCTCGCTGGAAGTTCGCGGTGCAGCGTCGGCCACCATGCTGCTGCAAAATCGAGGAGCCGCCGCAATCCAATCAGCGCCGCCGATCCTCCCACTCCGATCCAGAATGCGTCTCGATAATAAAGTGCAGGCATTCCAAGCCAGCCGGGTAGATGTTCTTCGCCGAAGGTCCGCGCGCCGAAGGACCACGCTAATCCATACAGAACGGTGATGAATCCAAACAAAAACGCACAAGCTAATAAGATAGCTACGGCCCTGGTGCCGGAAAAAATGCTAAATGGCATGGACGTCTCGTAATCTTGAAGAAGCGCGGGGATTCCGCGCCCGAACAAAAAACTGACGGCGTAACCAATAACCCCGGCCAATCCCCAAACAAACAAGCGCCGCCACGGTATCCTCACTGGCGGTTGCACGCGCAAGCGCTTGAAGAAAAATACGAGCAGGCCAACCAACAGCGCCAAAGCTACGCAAACCTGGAAAATCGTCACCAGGATTCGTCCAACCGTCTGCTCTCCCTGCTTGCGAACAAACTCGTCCGGAATCTTGATGAAGGTGCGGTAGTTCGCCGGTTCGTCGCCCAGCACCGTAACGCTCATGCGCATGTGCGCGTGGTCGGAAGAGTTGGCGTCGCCGGATTTTTCCGGATCGAGCGAAGTGTTTTGTTGCCAGATCAGCAGATGGTCCGTGCGATTCGGCCGCTTGTCGGAATCCGAACTTACAAGTTTCCATCCGCTCAGGTCGATCTGCTTCTTGTCTTGCAAGTATTTTTCTGCGATCCCGATCGCCTCTTCCTTCGTCAGGTTCGCTCCCTTAGCGGCCTCGGCCAGCGTGTGCCAGAAGCCATGCAAAGAACCATCCGGCTTCTCCGTCACTGCAAATTCTTCTACCTGCGAATCCCGGAAATAACGCACCCTCCAAAGGGCGCCAGGTACCCGCTGGGCGTAAATGTCATTAATCGCGCTAACGGACATGCGGCGGTGCAGGAACTCATTCACTGTCGGGTCGGTAATGTTTACCATCACCGCGGACTTGCGATAGCCGTGCGGGTCCTGGCCATGCTCGCGCATCACGGCGTCACCGCGTTGCGTCGCCTCCGTGCGGTCGACAGAAACTTCAAGGTAGTCGCCAATGTGTTCGCGCTTCAGGCGCCACGCCAACAATCCCCCGACGATCACGCACACCGCCAGGACGCCCATTGCTCCGGTGGTGAGCGCATCATAGCGTCGTGCGGAATATTCAGCTTGCTCCGGGGCGGCAAGCGGTTCGCGCGCAAGTTTGATTTCGGGCGCTGGCTCGGCCTGGTTCAGCAGGTCGTCCACAGCTCCAAATCGCCCGCGCGTCAAATACAGCACACCGCAATAAGCCACCGGCACCATCGCCGCCAGCCCCACAACGATTCCGGAAATTTTGAAGTACAAATTATCCGAGCGAATCAGCAGCATACCCACCAGCGACGCATCCACGGTGTAATGCCAGATCAGCGTTGCCACGATTCCCCAACGCAGCATCACCAGTCCTGCCACAATTCCCATGATCCCGATTTCAATCCCACGAATGTAGCCGGGTTCCTGGGGATAATTGCTGTGCAGGAAGCTCCAGAAAAACGCGGGGAGAATCACGGCGAGCACGCGCGAGCCCGTCAGTTTTTGCATAAACGGAATCGCGAACAGCCTGAACGTAAATTCCTCGTTGGTAGCCGCTAGAACTCCGATGGCCACGCCGGCAATCCACGGAAACGGCGTGTTCACAATGTCCGAATACTTGATGTCCTGCGGCGCCCAAACTCCAAATCGGTTGCCAATCATGTAGAACGCGGTAATAAACCCAATGTGCGCCGCCGCCAGGCACACGCCGACGACTCCCGCGCTGAAAAACTCCTTCGAACGAATACCGCGCAACGTGAACGCCTTGGGCAACCGCAATTTCTCCGGTTGGCTTGCCCGGTACAGCGGTTCGCCTCCCGGATATACAAGACTGATCGTGAACGCCGTGCCCACTGCCGCCAGCAACATAAAGAACAGTCTCTGGATTACGAATCCTCCATAGGCCACCTGGGTGTCATATGCCGCTCGCACCGAACCCCAGTCATTCAACTCCATCAGGTAATAAAGCACGGTGACCACCGCGGCAATCTTTAGAGCCGCTGCCCACGACGTTTTCCCTTGCCGCCAGAGAGTTATGCCCAGCCATAGCGCTCCGCCCAACAAAAATCCATACGGCACGAGCGCCAGCTCTTCGTAAAAATTGTTGGTCGAGCGCAGGTGTTCGTACCCGCGAACCCAAGCTTCTGGCACCTGCAAAAATTCCTGGCTGTCCCCAACGTGGTCGCCCTGCAATCCCACTTGCAGCCGGTAGGGCGCTTCCTTCGCCTTAAATCCTCTGCGTTCCCAGGTGAACGACCAATCCACGCGATTCGGCCGCGCCTGTGAATTCGCTTCCGCCGGCAAGAACTCCCACTGGTTCAGGTCCGCGCCAAGTTTTGTCTCCGCGAATTTTTCCGCCTCAGTCTCTGCCTCGTCTCGACTGAGAGATTTCGCCGCCCGAGCTTCTTCAATCTTGCGGTCGTAGCCCACGACTTTTCCCGCCGGGCTGATGCGCACCAAGAACTCTTCTTCTTGCTTCGGCCGGAAAAAGCGCACGTCCCAATACCAGATATTCAATTGACCGGACATCAGTTGGTTGGCTTGTTGGAGTCCCAGTTCCCGTTCCAGATAGGTCTTTGCGTTTTCGTCTACATCGAAAACAATCGTGGATTGATAGCCGTTCAGGTTTTCGCCGAGGCCTTCCACAAATTGCTTGGCGCGCGCCTGCGCATCCGCGCGGGACACTTTGAAATCCACCGACGCTTCGGGAAACGCCCGGAAAAAATATCGCTGCGCAAAAAGCGCGCCAACCAGCCCGCACAGCACCCATAGCAGCAGGACGCGCTTGTCTGAACCGCTCAACCGATCGTCTGCCAAAGTACCCTCCTGGGCGAAATTCGGCGTGGCAACCCACTCTATCGGTACCCATGCCGGTGGCGCAAGCTTCACGAAAAGCACGGCTTACTTCGGGATGGTATAAAGAAGAGAGCGATGACCGTCAGCCTCCAGACCAATGTCCAAATGATGAAGGGTGTGGGACCGCAGCGCGCCGAGCTTCTTGCGCAGCGTGGCATTTATACTCTGGAAGATTTGCTCAACTATCTGCCCTTCCGTTACGAAGACCGCATTCATTTCTCAAAAATAAAAGATGTGCAGCCGAACGGCACCTACACCTTGCGCGCGCGCGTCATGAGCGGCCAGGCTGTCCGCGGCATGTATGGTCGCGACGCCATTTACCATTTGCTTGTGCAAGACGATACCGGCTCGCTTCCCTGCAAGTTTTTCCACGGTGGCTTCCTCGAAGGGCGCCTGAAGCCCGGCCAGGAACTGATCCTCCACGGCAAAGTGGAAATCGATAAGCAGCGCCCCGCTCGTCGCGAAATGGTGAATCCGCAATTCGAAGTGTCGAGTGGCGAAGACGTGGACTCCACGGAGATGGGCCGCATCGTGCCCGTTTATGAGGCCATCGGGACGTTCGGGACGCGCCAGATTCGCCGGGCCATTTACGCCACGCTGCAAAATCTTGAGCACACTATTGTCGATATCCTTCCATTGGAATTGTGTGATCGCCTGGGATTTCCCTCTCGTCGGGACGCCTTAATCCAGGCGCATTTTCCTTCCCAGGAGGAATCGCTGGAAGCGTTGAATCGGTTCGGCTCGCCCGCGCAGCGCCGTCTCATCTTCGAAGAATTTTTTCTATACCAGCTGAGTCTGGCGTTGGGCCGAAAAGCTACGCGCAAGGAAAACGCCATTACCTTCCGTGTTCGCGAAGACAAAATTCGCGATGCACTGAAAAAAATTCTTCCGTTCAAGCCCACCGGGGCGCAAAAGCGCGTTCTTGCCGAAATCGCCGGTGATCTCGAGCGGCCCGTGCCCATGAATCGCCTTCTTCAGGGAGACGTGGGAAGTGGCAAAACCATAGTTGCGTTGCAGGCTGCCGTAATCGCCATGGAAAACGGTTGCCAGGCGGCCTTGATGGCGCCGACGGAAATCCTTGCCGTGCAGCATTACCTTGCCGCGCGCCGCTTTCTCGCCGCCGGTGGCTATCACGTCGATCTCTTGATCAGCGGCCTGAAGACTGCGGAAAAAGCTGCCGTTAAGGAGCGCATCAGAAACGGTGAAGCGCAACTCGTCATTGGCACCCATGCCTTGATCGAAGACAACGTGGAGTTCCGGCGCCTGGGCTTCGTCGCTATAGACGAACAGCACCGCTTCGGCGTGATGCAGCGCAAAAAATTAATGGATAAAGCCGTGCAGCATGGCCATGCGCCTCATGTTCTCGTTCTCACTGCGACACCGATTCCGCGAACCCTTTCCCTCACTCTGTATGGCGATTTGGACGTCTCCGTGATCGACGAACTTCCTCCCGGACGCACGCCCATTTCCACGCGTATGACCACCGAGCAGCATCTTCCCGGCGTGTGGGAAGGCTTGCGCCGCGAGGTTCAAGCCGGCCATCAGGGATACGTGGTTTATCCCGTGATCGAGGAATCCAAGCTGGAACTCAAGGCAGCCATGGAAGAGTACGAGCGCCTGTCCAAACTTGTTTTCCCCAAGCTGAGTGTCGGCCTCCTCCACGGCCGCCTTTCCAGCGAAGAGAAAGACGACGTGATGCAGCGTTTTCGTCGCAACGAAGTGCAGATCCTCGTGACCACCACGGTCGTTGAGGTCGGCGTCGACGTTCCCAACGCCACGGTGATGGTGATTGAGCATGCCGAGCGCTTCGGCCTCTCGCAGCTTCATCAACTGCGGGGGCGCATCGGTCGTGGCGCGCAAAAATCGCATTGCATTCTGGTCGCTCCTTATCGTTTGACGGAAGAAGGCCGCGCCCGGCTGGAAACCATGGTGCGCACCAACAATGGTTTCGAAATTGCCGAAGCCGATCTGCAATTGCGCGGACCTGGAGAATTTTTTGGTACGCGCCAATCCGGTGAGCTCGGGTTTCAGATAGCCAGTCCGCTGCGCGATCGCGAATTATTGGAAATCGCGCGCAAGGAAGCCTTCACGCTTGCCGAAGATCCCGCCAAAAACAATTCCCTGCGCGAGATCCTTCGCGTTCTGCCGAGCGAATGGCAGCGGCGCTATCATCTCGCCCGGATTGGTTGAGGCACAGGAACCCTCATGCGCGTTATCGCCGGAAAATTTCGCAGCCGCCACCTGCAAAGCCTTAAAGGGCTCGATCTTCGCCCCACAAGCGATCGCCTTCGGGAAACACTCTTTAACATTCTCGGCGAACTTGTGGCCGGCTCTCGCTTTATCGACGCTTTTGCCGGCACTGGGGCCGTCGGCATCGAAGCTCTCAGCCGTGGTGCCCGCGAAGTTGTGTTCATCGAAAAACGTGCTTCCGCCGTCGCGCTCATCAAGAAAAATATCGCCTCGCTGCAAATAAAAGAAGGCGCTCGTATCCTCGCCATTGACGCCCTCCGCGCCCTGCAAACTCTCGCGCAAGAAAACTCCGGTTCCACGGCACGGCCGCAAATCCTTTTCCTCGATCCTCCTTACGATCATGCCGCGGATTATGATCGCGTGCTCTCTTTCCTCGGTTCTGCTACGCTTTTGACTGAGGGGAATTTGGTCATCGCGGAACATCGCCGCAATTTCGCTCTCCCCGAGGTCGTTGGAAAGTTGCAGTCTGTGCGTGTGTTGCGTCAGGGTGATGCAGCTCTCAGCTTTTATCGCTTGATCAAAACTATTCGGGTGAACGATCCAGCTTCGGAGTAAACCCTCCGCCGCCTACCGGTCATCTTATTTTCTTTGCGTCCTCGCGACTCTCCCCGGCCCCGCGGGAGCCAGCGGCTGGCACGTTATAATGGAAGGCAATGTTTCGTAGATTTCAGGTCAATCCGTTTGATTTGCTCGGCCAGAACGAGATCTACCCGATCGCCGTGTATCTGCCCGGCGCCGGCGAGCCAAAACTGACCATTGCCTGGAACAGTTTTCATCAGAATTTTTTCAGCGAGCTCGCCGCATTTTCCCGCTGGACGCGCGTCCCCAAAGGCGAACCACACGGAAATATTTTCGTCGATTGCCGCATTCAGCGGCGCGTTCCTTACGCAGCCATCCTGGCTGCCGCGCTTTGGCACGTGGTATTTTTTGTTGTGCCTTGGCCGCATATTTCCATGGCGCCAAAACACGTTGCCGCCTTGGACAATACAGAGCTCACCTGGTCGGGCAAGATCGAAGATCTGCCGCTAATCAATGTTCCGAAGCAGGGACATAAAAATGTCTCGCCAAAAACTCCTGCGGACACTCCTCCTGCGGAAAACACAGACGCCTACCATCCTCGCCAACGCATCTTCACCGATCCCGCTCATCCCACGCATCCGCGGCAAACTCTGGTGAATACCTCCGCGCCTATGGAGCCACCGAAGTTCGTTCCGCAGCTTCCGAATATGGTGCAGCTCGCCAGCCCGGCCGCCCCCGCTCGCCCGCATTTGCAAATCAGCGAACAAACGCTTGCCAAGCTCCGTCCAAAGCAAGTGAAGAAGAAAATCGCCACCACCGATGCGCCGGCACTCGACGTGCCGAACACGGAAACGCGTCCCGCGGATCTGAGTCTCGCCCAGCTGCCCGATGCTCCTGTGAAACCGCGACTGGAAATCAATGCAGGTTCCGTGCCGCGCGTGTCCGACCGCACACAAACAGGTGAAGTGGCGCCCGCGCCGGAAGTCGCAACCGCGGCGGCGAATTCCTCCAGCGGTTCCGCTGTCACAATTATCGCGTTATCGTCGACTCCTGGGCCGCCTGCGCCGGTCGTGGAAATCCCGAAAGGCAATCTGGCCGCTCGTGTCGCGATCTCTCCTGAAGGCAAAGCAAATGGCACCGGCGGCGGCGCGGGGAATCCTTCGAATGCTTCGGCTGGGGGAGGTTCTTCGAATGCAGGCGACCTGGCAGGGAAAAGTTCGATCGGAATCAGCATCAGTGGCGGAAATCCAAAACCAAATGCCGGCGTTTCAGGCCTCGGCACTCCGGGAAAATTAACCCTGCCGAAGGCTTCTAACGTTTATAAGCGTCCCGATCCGAATGGCGGCGATGATCCGCCGGAGCGCACGGGCCCTCCCAATTTCGGCTCGCTTCCGCCCGGCGCGCAGCCCGAGGATATTTTTGCGGCGCATCGCGTGTATTCCATGAACGTCGATATGCCCAACTTGAATAGCGTCACTGGGAGCTGGATCATTCACTTCGCAGAAATGCATGTGCCCGGTGTTCCTCGCAACAGTGCGCAGCTCAATGCACCGGGACCTCTCCACAAAGTGGATCCCAAATATCCGCAAGACCTGATCCAGGAACATGTGGAAGGGGAAGTGATTCTCTACGGCGTGATTCGTCCCGATGGCAGCGTCGATAGCATTCAGTTGGTGCGCGGCCTGGACAAGCAGCTCGACGCAAACGCTATCGAAGCCTTCAAACAGTGGAAGTTTCACCCGGCTACAAAAGACGGGCAACCTGTCGCTCTGGAAGCCATTGTCCACATCCCGTTCAAAGGCCCCGAGCGCGAATAAAAGCCTCGTGAACTCCTACGTTCCGAATCCTCGCTCGTACAGCTTCACCAGTGTGTACAGGGTATGATTCACCGGCGTCGGCACGCCCAATTTCTCTCCTAGACTTGCCACATAGCCATTCAACGAATCGATCTCCGTGCGTTTATCTCGCGCCAGATCCTGGGCCGTCGAGGAGCGCGTTCCTTTCATCTGCTCTGCGATCTTGAATGAGCCCGCAATCGCGGCTTGCGGATCTTCAAGCCCGGCGGGTTGAATGCCCTTGGCGTGCGCGACCCGCAAAGTCTCGTAGACCGCAGCCTCAACCACTTTTCGTGCGTCCTCGCTCTCGATGATCTCTCCGTACGTTACGCGGCCGAGCGCCGAGACTGCATTCAGCGCGCAATTCCAGATCAACTTCGTCCACAACTCGCCCTGAATATTTTCGGAAATCCGGCAGGGAATCCCGGCGGCCTCAAAAATCTCTGCGATCTTTTCCGTGCGTTCGTTCTTCGGCCCAACCACAATATCTCCGCGTCCCAGGTGTTTCACGGTTCCCGGCGTGGGCACGGACGCGGCAACATACACAACCGCGGGCAACGCATCGATTCCCGAAACTGTCCGTATGTCCTCCGCGTTACTCACACCATTTTGCATGCTGACCACCAACGCATCCCGCGGCAATATCCCAGCCAATTCTTTCGCTACGCTCGCGGTGTCCGTGGTTTTCACGCAAAACAGCACTACATTCGCGCCCGCAGCCGCCGCCAACTCCGTCGACGCCTCCGGGTGCACCGTGTTCTGAAACTGGAACGAATCGATTCGCAGTCCGGAATGCTGCACCGCCTTCACTAACGCGGGCCGTCCGATCAGCACTACCGGAACGCCCGCCCGCGCAAACATTCCGCCGAAATATCCGCCGACGGCTCCAGCGCCGACGACTGCAACCTTGGAAGCATGGCTCGACTCGCGCAAAGTTCCTCCGCAATAAACAGCTAAAAATGATTCCGTAATTCCCGAAACGCTGGCAAAATCACCAATTTCCCCGATCCCGCCAACACCGGTTCATGTTCCAGTTGCCATGTATTCACATGCGGGATGTACACCGCGTTCAATCCTGCTTCCATCGCCGGGTTGATGTCGCTGCGCGGGCTATTCCCAATCATCCATCCCTGGGTCTTCACGATCTTGTGTTTGTTCACCAGGACTGTGTAAGTCTTCGCGTCTTTCTCCGCCACAATTTCAATCGCTTCAAAAAAACCTTGCAGCCCGGAGCGCTCGACCTTCGCCGCTTGTTCCGCCGGTTCGCCTTTTGTGAAAAGAATTAGCCGGTGGCGGCTCGTGAGGTACGCCAACGTGTCCGGCACTCCATCCAGAATTTTCGGCGGCGTCCGTTCCAGGTCGGTCACTCGGTTATGAATCTCCGCCAGCACTTCTCGCCGCGCCATCTGGTCCGCCAGCTTGATGTATGTTTCCTCCAGCGATCGCCCGAAGCTCCGGACTCCGTATCCGTACTGCCGGATATTTTTGCGCTCCGTTTCATTCAGGATGTGCCGGATGTACGCCCGGCTGTAGCCGGAAGGTTCCACCAAGCTGATGAAATCCTCAATCAATTTCTCGAAGAAAACATTATTTTCCCAGAGCGTATCGTCGGCATCGATCAATAACGTATTTCGTCTCATGATTTATTTATTCAATCCGGTTCATGCCCAAATGAACCGGATCAGTGTAGCAGCCCCAGGGCGTCTTCCGCGATTATCCGCGCCGCGTCCGGCCGCGCCATTGCTTTTGCAGCTTCGCGCATCGCTTGCAGTTTTTCTGGATTATCGAGCAGCGTAGCAATTTTCCACGCCGCCGCCGGCAGATTATTGCAGCGTATCACCGCTCCGGCCTCCAACAGATGATCCGCGTTGCGCTCTTCCTGGCCCGGAATCGGTTCGATCAGGATCATGGGCAATCCTCGCGCCAGCGCTTCCGATGTCGTCAGTCCTCCGGACTTGCCAATCAGCGCATCGGCCGCGGCCATGTATTGATCCATCTCTTTCGTGAATCCCACGGCTACCAGCCGGTTTCCGCCATCCGCCAATTTTCCGCCGATTTTCGAAAGTTGCTCCAATCGCGCCTTCAATTTTTCCGCTTTACCCGCAATGGCCACGATTTGCCACGGCCGCCCCAGCGCCAGCAAACTCCGGACTAACTGCTCCACCGGGCCCACTGCGTAACCTCCGGCGGAAATCAGCAGCATGCGGGAATTCGCTGAAAGTCCAAGTCTCTGCCGCGCGTCTTCGCGATCAACGGGCGCTTCAAAC
>Ga0210398_10007339_pt1 | contig 10028 bp, 10 predicted proteins | sample IncBWC4OmetaG_FD_161047 | JGI IMG/M metagenome (GOLD analysis project Ga0210398, IMG submission 161047) | Forest soil microbial communities from Barre Woods Harvard Forest LTER site, Petersham, Massachusetts, United States - Inc-BW-C-4-O | ecosystem: Environmental > Terrestrial > Soil >...
AGCCTATGTCAGCGGCACGCTCGATGCCTCGACCAACTGGTTCAACGCTACAAGTTTCGCAACCGGCGACGAGGTCGTCGCCAAATTCAACGCGCAGAGCTACGGCGGCAGGCTGGAAGGCGGCTATCGCTCCGCGGTTGCGCCATTGAGCGGCGTTACACCCTACGCCGCTATACAGCTGCAATATTTCCGCACGCCGAGTTATAGCGAAACCGATCTGAGCGGCGGCGGCCTCGGCGCCAATTACGGCGCGACGGACGGAACCGACACCAGAAGCGAATTTGGAGCGCGCTTCGACACCTTGCAGATTATCGCCAACATGCCGGTCGTTCTGCGCGCGCGAGCCGCCTGGGCCCATGATTGGCTAAGCAATGGTTCGGTGACGACAGCGTTCCAGATTGCGCCCGGCTCAAGTTTCATCGTCAACAGCACAGCGCTGGTGCCAAGCGATTCGGCGCTGGCGAGCCTGGAAGCGGAAGTGCGCCTGACCTCCAACTGGTCGCTGGCGGCGAAATTCGACGGCCAATTTGCGAGCTCTTCGCAAACTTATCTCGGCACCGGCACGCTGCGTTACAGCTGGTAGCCACAGCTTCATCCCAATGTCCGCTTTTGTCCCGAAAAGCAGGCATAGGCCGGCAACGCAATTTGCGCGTCAGCTCAGCGGCGAAACCCGTGCGGGTTTGCGGGTCGGCGTGTCGCGCACCATCAGTTCGCGTGGATATTAGCGAACTTGACCACTTTGGCCCATTTTGCGGTTTCGGCGGCCAGGAACTTGGCGAATGCGGCGGCGTCCATCGAGGTTGTCTCGCCGCCGAGATCCTTGAACTTGGCTACCATCTGCGGGTCGGCAAGCCCGGCGGTGACAGCGCTGCTGAGCGCGTCGACGATGGCCGGCGGCGTGCCCTTTGGCGCGCAGAAACCGTCCCAGGCGGTGGCTTCGAAGCCGGGCAGCGTTTCGCTTACCGCAGGGACATCCGGCAGCACTTCCGCCCGTTTTTCGCCGGTGACCGCCAAGCCGCGCAATCGGCCGTCCCTGATGAAGCCGATCGCCGTCGACAGCGTGATGATGAAGGCTTGAACCTGCCCGGCCAAGAGATCGGTAAAGGCCGGCGCCGGGCCGCGATACGGCACGTGCACGACGTCGATGCCGGCCTGCATCTTGAGAAGCTCGATCGCGACATGCATCGGCGTGCCGATGCCGGGCGAGGCAAAATTGATCTTGCCCGGATTGGCTTTGGCGTAAGCGATGAATTCGGGAAGCGTCTTGGCAGGAAACGATGGATTGACCAGGAGCACCATCGGCAGTTGGATCACGCCGGCGATTGGCGCGAAATCGCCGGGAAAATCGAAATCCAATTTGGCATAAAGCGTGGCGTTGATGGCGTCGGAGGTCACGCAAGTGAGCAGCGTGTAGCCGTCCGGCGCGGAACGGGCGACGGCCTCGGCCGCGATATTGCCGCCGGCGCCGACCCGGTTGTCGACGACGAAGGGCTGGTGCAGCCGCTCCGACAACCATTGTCCGATCAGCCGCGACACCAGATCGGGCGTGCTGCCGCCGCCAAAACCATCGGTGATACGCACCGGGCGCGTCGGATAATCAAGCGCCGATGCCGGCCGCGTCACGGCGGCAGCAGCCGACGCCGCCGCCAGATACCAAAGATGTCGACGGGGAATTCTCACGTTACGGGTTCTCCGGCGCGAACCGCTGGCAGCGCCGGAGCCTATCCCGCCCGAACGAATGTGAGAAGTGCCGTGACAATCGGTCCGCCGCTTGCGGCAGCGGCGTTGCAACGGACCTCACACGCTCTCAACCACCCAAATAGCCTCCGATGATCGGCAGGATCTCGCCGGTGATGTAGCTCGAGCAGGTGGGCGCGGCGAGAAAGACGAAGGCCGGCGCAATTTCCTCCGGCTGCGCCGGACGCTGCATCGGCGTCTCGCTGCCGAATTTGGCGACGGCTTGCGGCGGTTTGTCGGCGGGGTTGAGCGGCGTCCACACCGGCCCCGGCGCCACAGCGTTGACGCGGATGCCGCGATCGACGAGGTGGGTCGCCAGCGAGCGGGTAAAGGCGTGAATGCCGCCTTTGGTCATCGAGTAATCGAGCAGGTCCTTGTTGCCGAGCAGGCCAGTCACCGAGCCAGTCATGACGATGGCGCTGCCGGCCTTCATATGCGGCACGGCGGCTTTCACCATATGGAAGTAACCGTAGAGATTGGTCTTGATGGTGCGGTCGAAATGCTCCTCGGTGAGATCCTCGAGCGTGGCGTGCTGCTGGAACGCCGCATTGTTGACCAACACGTCGAGCTTGCCGAAGGTTTTCACGGCTTTGTTGACCGCCTGTTCGCAGAACTTCGGATCGGCGACGTCGCCGGAAATCGTGATGCAGCGCCGGCCTTCGCCCTCGACCGCGCGCTTGGTTTCCTCGGCATCCTCATGCTCGTCGAGATAGACGATCGCGACGTTGGCGCCTTCGCGCGCATAAAGCACGGCGACGGCGCGGCCGATGCCGGAATCGCCGCCGGTGATGATCGCGGCGCAGCCCTTGAGCTTGTCCGAACCCAGATAGGCCGGCGCTTCGTACATCGGTTGCAGCTTGAGATCCGCCTCGACGCCCGGCTTCTCGACGTGCTGGGCGGGAAATTCCGACGGATAGCGCCGCTGGCCTGCTTGCATCGCGCCATTCGATTTGGACGGTTTTTTGCGGCCCGCCTCCAGACGATCGATATGAGCCTGGATCGATCGGCCGCGAGCGGCGGCCCCTTCGGCTTTTTCGGAGAACGATGCCTTGGCCGCCGAACGCTTCGTCATAACTGTCTCCCGAGCGAAGGTTGAGCCCTGCCCTTCTTGGGCGCGATGACATATTAAGGCGCGCTCAACCGCCGGGTTCCCCTGCGGCGGCGCAGATCAACCATCCCCTGGGAACTTCAGCGGATCGTCGGCCGATCCGTGCGGATCACTTCTTCTTCGGAACCCTCTTGCCTTCCTTGCGTGCCTCGGACAGAGCGATCGCAATCGCCTGCTTGCGGCTCTTGACCTTGCCGCCCTTGCCGCCGGGGCCGCTTCTTGCGATGCCGCGCTTATAGCGGCGCATCTCGCTTTCCACATCGCTCCCCACGCTCGGGGAATATTTGCGTTTGCGTTTTTTCTTCGCCATGGCGTCCTCCAATGATCGTTCGCGCAATTAACCTGACCTTGGCCGTCGCAACGGCCCGGCAGGTAAAATGAATGATATCTCGCTTCGGTCCCGATGGGTTGGCTTTCTCGCTCCAAATACCTGACGGTGTCAGGCCGCGATTTTCAGAACGACCTTTCCCTCGGTGTGGCCTTGCTCGACATAATCCTGAGCGCTCGCCGCCTCGGCCAGTCCGTAGGTTCTGGCAATCTTCGGCTTGACCTTGCCCTCGTCGATCAAGCGGCCGATCTCTTCCAGTTCGCCGCCGTTTTCCTTGACGGTGTAGCGCATGGCGCGCACGCCTTGGGCGCGGGCCTTCTCCTGCGACGGCTCGGCGAGCGTCGACACCATGATGCCGCCGCGCTTAAGCACGCCCCATGATCGCTCCTGCGTTTCGCCGGCGATCAGGTCATAGACAAGATCGACGTCCTTGACGACATCCTCGAACCGTTGCGCCTTGTAGTCGATCACCTCATCGGCGCCGAGGCCGCGCACGAAGTCGATGTGCTGCGCAGACACCGTCGTGATCACATAAGCGCCCCTGACCTTGGCGAATTGAATGGCAAAATGGCCGACGCCGCCCGAGCCGCCATGAATCAGCACACGCTGCCCGGCCTTCAACTCGCCATACCGGAACAGGCCTTGCCACGCGGTAAGACCGGCCAGCGGCACCGAAGCCGCGGCGACGAAATCGAGTGAGCGCGGTTTCGGCGCCGCTTCAATGTCTTTGGCGATGGCATATTCGGCGTAGCCGCCACGGTCGATGCCCAGCATGGCGAAAACCGCGTCGCCTTCTTTCCATTCGTCGACGAGACCGCCGCAGGCCTCGACGACGCCGGCAATTTCGCGCCCGGGCACATAGGGCAGGTCGTCGGCCTTGACGGCGGGATATTTGCCCTCGCGGATCTTGTAGTCGACCGGATTCACGCCGGCCGCCACCACTTTGACCAATAACTCCTCTTCGCCAAGATCGGGCCGCGGCAGGTCCTCCATTTTCAGGACCCCCGGGCCGCCGAAAGCGTGAAAGCGCTGCGTCTTCATCATCGTTCTCCACGTCTGGATTGGGTCGATCTTTAGCGACAACCAGGGGAGACCCATCGGGGTTCCGCCGGACCCCGCCGCGCAGTTAGACCCCCGGATAATTCTTCCGCTTGAGCAGACGCGCCAGATGCACGGCGTTCGACGCCAGCATCGGATTCCACTCGGCTATCACCTTCGGCGTCTTCAATAGGTCCTTATATTCCTTGCTGCCCATGGCCTCGCCGACCCAATAGGTCATGCCGCCTGGCGGGATGGTGAAGCCGACCTCGATGAGAGCCTGAAACAGTTCGGCGCCGGTGTGATGCGCGCCGTCCTCATTGCCGACGACGACCGCCAGCGCAACCTTTCCGTAGGACGGCATGCGGCCCTGCTTGTCGGTCTCGTCAAGGAACGCGTCCATGCGCTCCAACACGCGCTTGGCAACGCTCGACGGCTGACCGAGCCAGATTGGCGTCGCGATGATCACGATGTCGGAATCGATGACGCGCTGGCGCAATTGCGGCCAGGCGTCGTTGGCGCCCTCGTCGGACGAGACGCCGGGCTTGATCTCGAAATCGACGGCGCGGATCACCTCGCCTTTGGCGCCGTGCCCCGCGAGTTCATCCAACAGCTGCTTGAGCAGCGCATCGGTCGAAGACTTCTCGCGGGCGTGCGCGCTTTTGAGGCTGCAGTTGAAGGCCAGCACTTTCAGCTTGGGCGACGCCATCTGTAAGTCAGCTATCCGACTGATGGGCAAGGCTCGGCCGGAAACGGGGCGTGGACGGCGACGCCGCGGCGGCCGCTGCTACCGTCGCCGCCGGCTGCTCCTGCGATTTCCGCGCGTCTTCTGGACGCTGCCGCCCGAGCGTCCAGTTTTTGTAGATGCGTACTTCCGGATTAGGCACCGTCCAGCAGGCGCCGTCTTCGTCCATGAACACGACCCAGAACAGCGCCGATTCCGGCCCGTAATCGATGAGGAAATGCGCCCAGCCTTCGCCTTTCGGCGTCACCATGGGCAATGGCGGATTAAGCTGCAAAATCATGGCCACGCCTTCCGGGACATTCAACAATGTCGGAAACGTCGTGGCGGCGAAAATGGTTCCGGCTCTCGGGCCCAACGAAACAACCCGCGGCGGCGGCCGCCGCGGGCCTTGTTGTGTGACCGTCCAACGAGACGCTCAGTGCGGACTCATCCGCGCGGAGCCCGGCTGCCCCGGCACTTTGAAACGTTTGCCGGTGTCCGTGACCTTGTTGCCGTCGACGCGCAGTATGGAGAAGTCGCGGTCCATATAGTTGCCGACATAGATGGTGCGGCCATCCGGCGTGAAGGCGACAGCTTCCGGCAATGCGCCGACGTCGACGTCGTTGAGCCGCGTTACTTTTTTGCCGTCGACCGCAAACACCGTCACCACGCCGTGCGGGTGATAATACCAATCCGTCTTGGGATGGTTGGAGCCGGTGGCTTCGACCGCGACGGCGATATTACCCTTCGGGCTGAACGCCAGCCCCTCCGGACTGTCGGGGACCGTGATGTGGTCGATGACGTGCACCGGCGCCGTCAGATCGATGACGCTGACGGTGTCGACATTGCCGTCCGAGGTGCCGTTGTTGCCGTTGTCCGCCGTGAGCGCGATGGCGCCGCTTGGCGCCACGACGACATTGTAAGGAAACAGGCCGGTCAGGATATCCTTCTTATTGTACGTCACCGTGTCGCCGTCAACGTCGAGCAGCGCGACTTTGTTGGCGGAGGCCTTCGAGGCGAGCGCGTGCTTGCCGTCCGGCGTAAAGACGACGGCGGAAACCTCGTCGCCCATGTCGACACTGCCGACGAGCTTTACGTCGGTGCCGTGGATCGACAGTACCGAAATGGATTTGCCGGCGCGATTGGCCACCAGCGCGAGCGTGCCGGCCGGATTGATCGACAGACCCGACGGCTGCTTGTCGCCCTCGATGGTGTTGATCAGCTTGGCCGGCTTCGCCTTGAGATCGATGATATAGATCTTGTTGTCGGGCACTTGCTTCCAAGTGCCGCCGTCCTGCACGGCGTTCATCGAGTCGGCGACGATCGCCACCGAATTTGTAGGATCGATAGCCAGATTGACCGGCGGCCCGACGACCGAATTCTTCAGCGGCAGATTGGCGACGATTTTAGGACTGAGCGGATCGGCCACGTCGACGATCAAAACCGCGTCGTTGCCCGGCGGCGACACGACGGCCTTGCCGTCGGCAAATCCCGCCTTTTCGTCGTCGCCGACGATCATGAACGGCGCCGCGCGCGCGGCGGTGACGCCGAGCACGACACCGAGCATGGTGACGAGCTTCAGCGTCATGAGCTGAAAGCGCATGAAATCCTCCCGGCTGCGGTTATCTGTTGGGTTCGGGTCTTCGCGCCCGTGGCAAGGATTGTTGCGCTTTGGCGGCGGTGCGGCAAGTAGGTTGCGGCTTAGGCCGGCCGCGGCAGCACCGGGAATTACTCAGTTTCCGATAGGTCGAACTGCCGGCGTCAGCGCGATGCCGCCTGCGGGCGCCACGCCAGCAGCCGCCATTCTATCAGAAGAACGACATAGTACATCGCCATCGCGACGACCGCCATGACGAGAAGCGCGGTGACCGCCCCCGTCATATCAATGACGTTCAGCGAGTTGGTGATGTACCAGCCAAGCCCGGCGCTGGCGCCGACAAGCTCGCCCACGACCGCGCCGGTCAGCGCCAAACCGATCCCGATCTTGGTGGCGGCGAGCAACCAGGGAATGAGCGACGGGATCACCACATGGCGCAGCATCTGCCATCGGCTCGCCCGCATGCTGCGCAACGCATCGACCAGGTCGCGATCGATGCTTTCAATTCCTTCGCGCGTATTGAACAGCACCACAACAAAGACGATCGAAACGGCGAGAAGAACTTTCGACAGAATCCCGATACCGAACCAGACAACGAAGAACGGCCCCAGCGCCACGCGCGGCAGGCCGTTGATGCCGATGACGTAGGGGTCCAACACCGTGGCTGCAAATCGCGAGCGAGCCATCAGGACCCCGCCGCAGATACCGACCATCAGCCCGAGCAGCAGACCGCCGATGGTTTCTTCCAGCGTAGGCAGCAGATTGCGCCAAAGTTCGCCGTTCTCTGCCATAGTCATCAGCCGGTCAGCCACGAGCAATGGCGAGCTTGCGAGTGACACGATGCCGGGAACAGTATCTGCCGCGATTTGCCAGATCACGATCAAGACAAGCGCAAGCACCCAGGATGCGAGACGCGGAGCTAGGCGTAAAAGGTGGTCGGTTATCCCTTGGCCCGAGCGCATATCTCGCTTCACTCCTCCATCTCCCGAGTAACCGGCAGCGCCGTCCAAACACGACGCTGCAGATCGTCGAAGCCGGCGACAAAGCGGCTGGCATGGTAGTCGCGCGGGCGCGGCAGCGGGACGGCGATTTCACACTCGATCCGTCCGGGTCCATGGGACATAACGAGCACGCGGTCGGCCAGCACCACGGCCTCCTCGATGTCGTGGGTCACGAACACCACCGTCTGCTGAGACTCGGCGAGCAGGCTTAGGAAGAAGTTGCCGACGTGGATCCGGGTCTGCGCGTCAAGCGCGCTGAAGGATTCGTCCATCAGGAACACGGCGGGATCGTAAGCGAGCGCGCGAGCGATGGCGACGCGCTTTCGCATACCGCCCGACAACTGCGCGGGGAACAGATCGGCGGCATTTTCCAGTCCGACATGGGCGAGTAACGCACGCGCGCGATTTCGCGCAGCCGCGGCGGATGCGCCCGCCAGCCGGAGGGCGAGTTCGATATTGCCGCTGGCGGTGCTCCAGGGCAACAGCGCATCGGTTTGAAAGACAAAACCGACGCGCGTTTCGAGGCCGCCGCCGAATGCAATACTGCCGGACGTCAGCGGCACCAATCCGGCAATCGCCTTGAGCAGGGTGGACTTGCCGCAACCGCTTGGACCGACGATGGCAACAAACTCGCCGGCCGCGACCGAAAAGCTGACATCACTCACGGCCGGCACTTCGGATACACGTTGCGTGCCCCGCTGCGGGTAACGCACGGAGACATTCCTCACCGCCAAGCTGCTGCGGCTCGCGTCCACTACCGGCATCAACGCAACGGCCTACGAGTGCGGAGCGCTCTGCGTCAGCGTCTCGTAGCTCGGAAAATCGTTGGTCGGAAAGGCGCCCGAGTTCAGCAGCACGTCCTTGCAGGCATCATAGAGCTCCCTGGTGAACCGCGTCTCTTTCCATTCATCCTTCATGTAAAAATCCAGCTCCGCCTTCACGACGTCTTCGGTCGTGCCTTGGCCCCAGAATTTCAGCGCCGTAGTCAAAGCATAGCTTGGATCGGCGTACATGCGCTGGACGGCCTCGTTGTAAGCCTGCATGAGCAGACGAAACGGATCCGGATCCTTCTTCACTTGGTTGGTGCGCACCATGAACACGTTTTGCGCATAATGATAGTCGCGGAAGTCGAAGACCATCTGGACATCGTGCTGATTGAGACCCTGATCGAGCGCCGGACTGAATAGCGTGCCGGCCGCCACGGCGCCGCGGATGATGCCCTGGAGAATGGTCGGCGGCGGACCAAGCGGCACGAGGCGCATGACGCTCGGATCCAAGTGGGCCTTGGTCTTGAGCGCCCACTTCAAAACGACCTCGCTGGCCGCGCCGGCGCCGGTGATTCCGACATTCGTGCCTTTTAGGTCCTCCAGCGTGTGATAAGGCGATCCCTGTTTGGCGACGAGCGCGTACAGCATGTTCGTCATGTTCGTGCCGACGATGGTCACCCCGCCGGGAACGGCATTGGCTTGCGCCAGGCGCAACGGCGTATCGGCGGCGACCAAGGCTATGTCACCGGTGCCGCCTTCAAACTCGACGGCTAGCCCGCCGCCCCCCGTCACAGTGATAAGCTTTACATCGAGGTTCAGCTTGGGCGCGAAGTCGGCAATCGCGTTGCGCAACGGCAAATCAAAAAAGCCGGGAGTGGATTCCAATATCGTTATTTCGTAGGGCTGCGCCGCTTGAGCGGAAACGGCGGCCGGCATCGTTATGATTGCAATCGTTACGCCCGCAATCCAAGGCATGACGCGGTGCCGCATCGCTTCTCCTCCCCGAGCTTGTTTTTTTAGGACTTCACTATCGCGCAGGTCAGAAAGCGTGACAAGTTGGCTCAAGCGGCCCGCGGCAGCGCCCGGAATTCCTCCGCGCTCGCCATGCCCCAGGCCATCTGGTAGCGCTTGTCTGCGCTGCCGGTGAGCAGTTCACCGGGCGAAAGCGGCGGATAAAGCTCGGCGAAGCTTTTCACCTCGTGTTGCGACACGCGCCGCGAAAAATGCGCCGGCGAAAATTGCGTCGGATGATCGAGGCCCGCGGCCGCGACCAGTTCGGCGAGCGACTCGATCGTGGCGCGGTGGAAATTGTAGACGCGTTCGGCCTTGTCGGGCACCACCAGCGCGCGCTGGCGCGACGGATCCTGCGTCGACACGCCGGTCGGGCAGCGGTCGGTGTGACAGGACTGCGACTGGATGCAGCCCAGCGCGAACATGAAGCCGCGCGCCGAATTGCACCAGTCGGCGCCGAGCGCCATGACGCGGGCGATGTCGAAGGCTGAGATGATCTTGCCACTGGCGCCGAGCTTAATGCGGCCCCGCGCGTTGATGCCGACGAGCGCGTTGTGCACGAAGGTCAAGCCTTCGCGCAGCGGCATGCCGAGATGGTCGGCGAATTCCAGCGGCGCCGCGCCGGTGCCGCCTTCCTTGCCGTCGACGACGATGAAGTCGGGATAGATCTTCGTCTCCAGCATCGCCTTGCAGATGGCGAGAAACTCCCACGGATGG
>Ga0210398_10007340_pt1 | contig 10027 bp, 5 predicted proteins | sample IncBWC4OmetaG_FD_161047 | JGI IMG/M metagenome (GOLD analysis project Ga0210398, IMG submission 161047) | Forest soil microbial communities from Barre Woods Harvard Forest LTER site, Petersham, Massachusetts, United States - Inc-BW-C-4-O | ecosystem: Environmental > Terrestrial > Soil >...
CTGCTTCGCGAATGGCGTCCAGCAAACTGGTTTTGCCGTGATCCACGTGACCCATTACGGTTACGACCGGAGCGCGCGGCACTTCGTTACCGGTGCGCTCCTCCTTTACCTTCTCTTCCTGCACCAATTGCTCTTCGAACGTGACGACTTGCACCACGCCATTGAACGCTTCGGCCAGGTTCGTCGCCGTCGGCACGTCCAGCGCCTGGTTGATGCTGGCGAATACACCGCGGTCGAGCAGCGTCTTCAGCAGGTCCTTGGCGCGGATATCGAGCTTCTCCGCCAATTCGCGCACCGTGATTCCTTCCGTGACGGTTAGGGCGCGCGGCTCCCGTTTTACCGGCGTGACTGGTTCAACCGCCGTCGCGCGTCCTCCCGGGCCTACGCCCGCGCGTGGACGAACTGGATGCAGTTTGCGTTCGCCTTCCGCGTAACGTTTTTCGATCAGCGGCCGTCCGCGTGCCGCGGGCTTGCGCGCATACAGCGGTTTACCTGGCTCCGCCTTGGGAACTCCCGCGCCGGGACGCTGCGTGCCGACCGGCCCTTTATTGTCGCGGCCACCTGGTCCGCCCCCGCTTCCCGGGCGTTGTGGGAACCGCGAAGGCGGCCCTCCCGGACGTTGCCCTGGCGCACCACCCGGACGACCCTGCGGCGCGCTACTCGGACGATATTGTTGCGGTGCTCCGCCACTCGGGCGCATGCCTTGCGGCGCACCGGGACGCGCTTGCCCGGAACCTGGAGGAGGCGCACCGGGGCGCGGATAACGTTGCAAAGTCGAAGGTGCGCCAGCAGGACGTGCGGCGCCCGGCGCTGCTGCCGCAGGACGTGCTCCCGCGGGCGCGCTTCCCGCTGCTGCCGCCGGCCGCAGCGGCAAGCCCGGTCTTGGGGCAGCAGGTGCAACGCCGGCACGTACAGCCGTGGTTGAAGCTGGAGATGCTGGTGCTGCTGCCGCCGGTTTCGCGGCGGCGGGCGCCGCACTGGTCGCGTGCGTCGCCGGATGAGTGGCCGTTGCGCCCGGCGCTGTAGCAGGACGTGCCGCTCCCGGCGCAGTTGCGGGGCCAGCCCCGGGTGCATGCGCACCGACGCCCGGTCTTGCAGTAGTAGCAGCTGGAGCAGCCGGCATCGCGCCAGCAGCAGGCTTCGCGCCTACGGCCGCGGGCGCAGCAGGAGCCGCTGCGGCAGGCTTCGCCGCAGGCTTCTTCGCCGTCGTGGCTTTCGCCGCCTTTGCCGCTTCCTCAGCTTCTTCCGCAGCTGCCAGGCTGCGGAAATGCTTGCGCACCAGTTCAGCGTGCTTCAGGTCGATCGAGCTCGAGTGCGTCTTTTTTTCCGTGACGCCGGCTTCCGGGAGGTAATCGATCAGGACTTTCGCCTTGATCTCCAGTTCCCGTGCCAGCTCGTTAATCCGGACTTGATTGGAATCTGCCATTCGCCTCTTTTCAACAGCGCAGGCACTCGTGCCCGCACTTTCCTGCATTTACAAAATCTTGCAAAGAACAAACGAGCCGCGAAAATCCGTTACTGCTCCGCGCCCTCTTCTGACGCGCCGATCTCCTCTTCTCTCACCTCTTCGGTCGCCTCTTCTGTCGCCTCGTCCACCGCTTCGGCTTCGGCTGCCACGTCGGCAGGAGCCGCATCCGGCACCACCTCGGCTTCGCCGGCCGCAATTTCTTCGGTGGCTTCCTCGGTGGCTTCGTCAACCAGCGCCGCTTCTTCGCCCGCCGCGGCCGCAGGTCCTTCCGTCACCACGCCTTCGCCCTCGGTTGCGACTGCGGCGTCTACCGCATCTGGCGCGGCGGTAGCTGCCGTTTCCAGCGCTTCGAAATACGCGGCGACCGACTGGTGAATTTTCTCCACCATTTTTTCGCCGATGCCGGGAATTTCCACCAGCTGTTCGGGAGTCATGTCGGCGAGCTTCTCGATCGAAGTAACGCCCGCTGCTTCCAGCTTCTCGATCGTCTTCGGACCTACGCCGGCCAATTGCGTCAGCGCGGTTCCCGGAGCTGTGAGCGCGGCCATCTGCGCTTCAATCTCGCGGCGTTTTTCTTCTTCGCTCTTGATGTCAATGTTCCAGCCAATCAATTTGCTGGCGAGGCGAACGTTTTGCCCCTTCTTGCCGATCGCCAAAGAAAGCTGCGTATCTTCCACAATCACTTCCAGCCGCTTTTCTTCCGGGTCAATAATCTGGACGCGCGTGACTTTCGCGGGGCTCAAGGCCTTCTGCGCAAACGCAACGGTTTCTTCGTTGAACGGAATAATGTCAATTTTCTCGCCGCGGAGCTCTCGAATGATCGACTGCACGCGCATGCCCTTCATTCCGACGCACGCGCCTACCGGGTCCACGTCCTTGTCGCGGCTTTCCACTGCAATCTTAGTGCGCTCGCCGGCTTCGCGAGCCACCGCACGAATCTGCACCGTACCGTCGTAAATTTCGGGCACCTCCATTTCAAACAAGCGCTGTACCAGCGCGGGATCGGCGCGCGAAACCACGACCTGCGGTCCTTTCGCCGCGCGTTCGACTGCGCGAATGGTCACGCGCAGGCGGTCGCCCACGTTGTACGCTTCCAGCCGCGATTGTTCGCGCTTGGGCAGCCGCGCTTCGGTGCGGCCCATGTCCACGATAATGTCCGGGCCTTCCATGCGCTTCACCACGCTATTGATCAGCTCGCCGACGCGCGTGTGGAACTCGTTGTAAATGGTATCGCGTTCGGCTTCGCGCACTTTCTGCAAGATTACTTGCTTGGCTGTCTGCGCGGCGATGCGTCCGAGCACGTCCGTCGGCTTGGCCTGCGTGATTTCCCCTCCCACTTCCACGTCCGGCTGGCGCTTGCGCGCTTCGTTCAGCGAAATTTCGCGCACCGGGTCCGCCACTTCGTCGACGACCGTGTGCACCGAATACACGTCCACCTGTCCCGTGGTCGGATTGAACTTCGAGCGCAACTCTTCCTCGGTGCGGTAATACTTCCGCGCCGCAACCACCATCGCGTCCTCAATCGCCGCGATGATGATTTCCGGTTCAATGTGCTTTTCCCGGCTGATCAGCTCGATCTGTTGGTACAGCTGACTCGCCATTCGCTCTCTCCCGTACGTCCCAAGAAAAAACTGCGCTTGCCAAATGTCAGTCGCCTGCCGTTACAACTCCACCACCAAATTCGCTTTCTTGATCCCGGCGTAAGGCACCGCGATCTCGCGATCGCGCACCGTGAACTTCACCACGCCGTCTGCAATTCCCGCCAGCCGCCCTTCAAAGTACGCCTGCTTCTCGAGCGGCTCGTGCAGCCAGATTTTCGCCAGTCGCCCGACGAAGCGCTCGTAATCCGCGGCCTTGATTAGTTTCCGGTCCAGCCCCGGCGAACTTATCTCCAGAACATAAGCCGGCCCCGGTACCAAATCTTCCATGTCCAGGATCACGCTCAACTGCTCGCTCACCCGCTCACAATCCTTGTGAGTGACACCTAATCCTTCCGGATTCTGCGGGCCGGGCAGCCGGTCAATATACACACGCAGCATGCGCTGCTTTCCAACCTTCCATTCGATGTCGAAGATCTCGAGGCCCAGCGAGCCTGCCACCCGCTCGGCCGCCTCTCGAACCTTTTCCAGTTGCATTCTATTCCAAGAGCAATATTTAGCTTCGGGCCGAAAGCCAGGCTAGAATCGCCCGGCAACGCCAACAGGCTCGCAGCTCATATGACTACAAGTTCCAGTACTGCCCTTCGAGCGGTTTCCAACTCCAACGCCAGCCCTTCCTCTGACCGCAGGCACCACGGGCATTGACGCACCGGCATCCCGCCATCCGTCGCGTCCAACAAAAAAGTGGGCTCGCGCCCACTGGCTCATGCGACCTGTCTGGAAGCAACCAAGTATAATTTCAAGCGGCCCAAAACGCAAGAACAGCCGTCCCAGCCCCGCGAGCCCGCCCGCGCGCGGCAATCCAGGCGTAGCGACGCGGTCGCTCGTTCGCTTTCACCGCAGCGGATTCCCAGCAGTACCCAAGACGCCAGAAAGATACTTGGCGACAGCTGCGCCGTCGTGTATATAGTCTCGCACTACGTCCCTAGAATGTCATCAAGGAGATGTCGGTGGCTGAGAAAACCATTTTACGAACGGCATGCGCCGCCACACTTCTGCTCGCCGCCTTTAGCAGCAGCACTGTGCGTTCACAGCAGAAGATGGACAACTACAACCGGGACCGAGCGCGTGCAATATTGCACGACGCCTACGACAACGTTAAGAAGCACTACTATGATACGAAATTTCACGGCCTGGATCTTGACGCGCGCTTCCACCAGTTCGATCAAAAGATCGTCGACGCCACTTCTCTGAGCCAGTCCTTTGGCGTGATCGCCGCATTCCTGGACGGGCTGAACGATTCGCACACGTTCTTCACTCCTCCGGCTCGGCCCTTTCGCATGGACTACGGCTATCGCTTGCAGATGTACGGTAACGACTGCTACGTCACGCGAGTGCGTCCCGGAACCGACGCGGAAACGAAAGTGCATCCCGGCGACCAGGTCCTGGGCTACAACAAATTCAACGTCAATCGCGAAGTTTTCTGGAAGATGAGCTACTACTTCAACAGCCTGGCCCCGCAGAGGGGGTCGGTACTCGAAATTCGCGACCCTAGTGGCCAATCCCGGCAGCTAACGATTGACGCCAAAGTGCGCGAGTTAAAAAAAGTGCTCGACCTGACCGGACAAGACGGAGGAAGTGATTTCTGGGACCTGGTGAGGCAGGAAGAGAGTTCCGATCATATCGTTCGCCAGCGCTGGGTGGACGCAGGCGACGTGATGATCTGGAAGATGCCGGAATTCTTCGTGGAGGACCACGAAGTGGACCGGATTTTCAATGATGCCCGCAAACACAAAACTCTCGTCCTGGACCTGCGCGGCAATCCTGGAGGCGCTGTGGTTACGCTGGACCGCATGGTTGCCAACCTCTTCGATCATGAGGTAAAAATCGCGGACCGCGTGGGCCGCAAGGAACTGAAACCGGAAATCGCCAAGACGCGCGGCGGCGACATATTCACCGGACAGCTGATCGTGCTGGTGGACAGCGTCTCAGCCTCCTGCGCCGAGCTTTTTCCGCGCGTCATCCAACTCGAGCATCGCGGGACCGTTCTAGGGGACCGCACCGCGGGAGCGGTGATGGAAGCCAGGCACTATCCCGGTTCCCAAGGCACGGACACGAAAGTTTTCTACGGCTTTTCCATCACCGAAGCCGACTTGACCATGAAGGACGGCAAGAGTCTGGAACACACGGGCGTGACGCCCGATGAAATCATAATTCCTACGGCTCAAGACCTGGCGAGCGGCAAGGATCCTGTGCTTGCGCGCGCTCTGGAACTGGCCGGCCACAAGATTGACCCCGTCGCCGCCGGGACGATGTTCCCGTTTGAGTGGCTGCCCAACTGAATCGCATTCGCCCTCGCTGCAAAAAAAACCTCCCGGATTTAATTCCGGGAGGCCTTTTGTCTTTCGACCAATCGCGCGACAAAAATGCTGCGCTGGGAAACTACGGCTGAGGCGGTGTCGCCGGCTTCGGCGCTGGTGCACGCTGCGGCGTCGGAGTGCGCGGAGTCGTTGCCCCGGCCTTGGCCGGGTAGCTCTGGTCGAATAGCCGAATAATATCCTGCGTGACGTCCACTGAATTCGCCGCGAAAATGACCGGCGAAGTCTGCCCGGAACGATCCAGAATCACGCTGAACGCGTTGTCGCGGGCGTATTTGCTCAGCACATCAATCATCCGGCGGCCGATGCGGTCCACAATCTCGCGCTGCGCTTCGTTGAAATCGTCCTGAGCGTCCTGCGATCTCCGTTGGAAGGTGCGCTGGAGCTGTTCGCCCTCGCGCTGCAACCGCGCCTTTTCATCGTCGCTCAGCGTGGTCTGTCCGGTGCGCAATCTCGTTTGGATATCTTCCATCTGCTTCTGCATGTTGGAAAGCTCGGTCTGGCGGGGTGCGAATTGCGATTGCAATTCCGCCGCAGCCTGCTTCCCTTCCGCCGTGCTGGTGATCGCTACCTGCACGTCGATCACACCTACCTTGCCTGAAGCCGCTGCCGTCGCGGCCGAAGAGCCGCCTGTCTGCGCCCACATCGCGGGAACCATCAGGAACGCCGCCAGGGCCGGAACTGCGAATCGAATCTTCATTCTCACTCCTTAGAGTAGATAGTCTTTCGGATGCCGGTGCCAGCAACTGTGCCGCGTATCGTGCAGGACACAAATCGGAGATTATAGCTGTCGCCGGAGAAGCTGGTCAATCGCTTTCGCTTCGCCTGCCGGTCGCCTGGCGTCCCACGCAACCGGTCGTTTGTGAGATGCATTCGCGGAACGCATGGTTGGTCTCAGCAGCGCCGCCACGCGACGCTCCCCTGCGTCGCCCACCAACCTCGCGCGGGTCCGTGCGCGCCACGAATCCGAATCCGTTAGTGCGGCAGCGGCACCAGTAAGATGCGGTTATTGGCCTGATCAATCTGCACGGCAAGGTTCAGCCGCGGATCGATCGCTATCGAATTCGGACCCACCACTACAGACACCAGCGGCTCCACGGTGCCTACGTCCAGAATTTCCCGCACTCGCGGCACCGGGCAATTCGACACGCCATTGGGATTCGGTGGACATACATAAGCCAGAATGGAAAGCGTGTTGCTCGCCGCGTTCGAGGTAACCAGCGTGCTGGAATTGAAATTGTAATCGAGCGAGGTGGGATTTATCCCTGCGCTGGCAGAGAACGCTGTTTGCGTGGTTAGCGGATCAACCAGAATCACGTTGTTGGCTGTGCTGTCCGCCACAACGAACACTCCGTTCAGCGCGTCGAACACCACTCCGGTAGGAAGCTGCATCTGGATCCGCGTGACCGCGCCGGCGGGCAAAGGAAGTAAATCGAGGCCATTGAATTGCGATGCCACGGTCACCGCGGCCATCGTTTGTGTCGGGTCATTGTTGAGAACCGGATCGATCGCCACAGCCAGGGGAATGAAATCCACGCAGGAGTTACTAGCCGCCGTGCCGGAGGTCGAGCCCGGCACCAGGAAGGATGCCAGCCCACCGCCATTGTTGGTGGAGCTGGTATTCTGGCAGATCTGCTGGTTGGCGATTGTATCGGTAACCGCCGCCAATCCCGAATCCTGATCTACGGTCACACCAAGCGGCAAGGTGCACCCCGAGCACAACGAAAAGTTCACAGGAGCGTTGAACACATTGTTCAAGCCCTTCTCGTCGAGTACCGTGATGGTGTTGCTCCCGTTATTTCCCACCACGGCCTGACCCGTGCGCGCCAAAATCCCCACGCCGTAGGGAATAGCGCCCGTAGCGAAAAAGCTGGGCGATTGCGGCGTGATTTGCGAACCGTCCAGCAGGTTCACCACAGAGATGCTGTTGCTCCCGGAGTTCGTCACCACTGCCTGATCGAGATACGGATCCACAGCCACACCTACCGGTGAGGTGCCCACCGCGACGGGTTGGATCACCGTCAGACCGCTGACGTTTGAAATAGCCCCGCCGGTCTGTACGTACACGGCATAGCGCCGCGCAGCCATCAGGTCGCTGGATGGAATCGCAGCCGTCAGCTGCCGGCTGCTCACAAGAGTGGTGGGTACGGTGGCGCCGTCCAGAAACACTTGTGAAGCGCCAGTGAATCCAGTGCCGATAATTGATAGCGTCAGTCCCGCCGCCGGACTTTGCACAAATGTAGTCGATGGACTGGTCTCCAGAATTTGCAGAGGGTTCGGCGTGGTGGTGGCCATGGGAAAAACGGAAACGGTATTGTTGCCCTGGTTCACAATGTACGCCGTGTTCGTGAGCGGATTCACCGCAACCGCCTGCGGCGAGTTCAAGCCGGCCACGGTTTGCAGCACCAGATCGTTTGCTAGGTCCAGCACGAAGCCGTTGTTCGCCGTGCCGTTCACCACGATCCCAATATTGGCGAGCGGGTTCACGGCGGCCGCCACCAATCCCAAATTCGTGAACGGAATTCCCCCTTGCGTAAACGGAACCGAGCTCACCGATTGATCCAGCATGCTGAACGACGAAACCGACGGCGCCGCCGGAACTTGGTTTGGACCCTGCGGATCCGCGAACACCGCCTGGTGCGTCGCGGCATTAATTCCCACGCCCTGCACCGTGCTGGAAATCGAAAGACTGGCGATCACTACCGGAGAGCGCCCAAAATCGGCCGGACTCGCACCCACTCCGGGATTGCGCCCCATATCCACAATGGCAATCACGCCGGAGCCTCCCGGGGTGATCAGCGCCCAATTCAATATCGGATCCACCGCTACTTTGGGATTGGTGCCGGTGCCGATGGGCGTCAAGGTGCCACCCAGAGTCTGGATCACCGTGGGAACCCCGGCGGAAAAATCCATAATGAGTACGTTGTTGGTGGACTGGAAAGCAATGAGCCCGCGGTGCGTCAACGGATTGATGCCGATCGCGAACGGCACCGGTTGCGCGTTTGGCGCTGTATTCGGATTCGGCAGAGCAAATGCTGGCGCCGCTGTCATCGTGGTCAAATCAATCACCGAAATAGTGTTGTCGCCGCTATTGGTCACGACCGCGATGTGATCGCCCAGCGCTCCTGCCGCGGTGGTGACTTGATCGTCAATCGCCACGGACGTAGGAGCGGTTCCCACCGGAACGGTTGTCGTCGCCAGCGTGCCAAGATTAACGATGCTGACTGAGTTGCCCGCCGAATTGGCGATCACCGCCAGGTTCAACGCCGGATCGACCGCGATGCCCACCGGCGAGGCGCCTACCGGGAAGGTGGAGCTGACACCCGTGGAAATATCGCTGGGCCGCGGCTCAACCGTCAGGTTCACCGCGGACATCGCCGGATTCGGCGCCGTTACATCAGTATTTTGCACGAACAGCGGATACTGCCCCGGCGCCGGCGCGCACGTGCTCGGTATGGTGACGCCCAATTGCTGGCTGCTGGTAAGAGTCGTCGCAACCCGCGTACCCTGTGTCGTTCCGTTACAATTAACCACAGTGCTCGGCGAGAAAAATCCGCCGATCAGATTCACGCCCGCCGTCCCGCCATTGGGCACCACCGTATCCGGCGTTAACGCCACCACCGCGGGGCGCGACGGCATCACCGTCAGTCCGTCCGTTGGACCGGTAAGGACATTCGATAGATCTCCGTTCTGCGCTTGCACGACCATGGACACTGACCCCGCGACCGATAGCGGGCTTGCGGGAATCGTCGCGCGCAGCAGCGTGGGGCTCAGAAACAATGTCGGCACCGGCGCGGGCGGCGTTCCCACCATCACCACGCTATTGGAGGTGAAGTTTGTTCCGGTGAGAAATACCTCTTGCTGCGCGGAGCCTTCGCCCACAATGTTCGGCGCCGCCGAAGTGAGCGCTGGCGCCGCCGAAGTGATGACCGTGATCGTCGCGGTACCTGACTCGGCCGGATCGGCTGCCGAAACTGCGGTGATCGTAGCGCTGCCCGGCGGATCGCTAATCGGCGCCGTATAGGTCGCGGTGTTACCATTACCTCCGCCCGGAACAATGAATCCGTCCGTTACGTCGCCACCGGCAATTCCATTTACCTCCCAGGTCACCGCCGTATTCGTCGTGCTGGTCACGTTCGCCGTTAAGGTGACGGAATCGCCCGGCGCGATGGTTGCACTGGTGGGCGAGATGGCCACGCGAATGGTGGAATCAAGATGCACCACGCTGATGCCGAATACCTTTGTGTTGACAGTGCTGGTAGCCACCACCAGGAAATCGTTCGTCGGCGAAAGAACCGAGGGCGCGGTGTAAAAGCCACCCGGCGGCGTATTGGTCTGCCCGGTCGTGATAATTCCGTAGCCGCTCGGCATCTGCGTCTGCCCCGTCGTGGCCGGGCTGCAAACGGTGGGCTGCGCGTTGGTCGGAGTCGGCACCAAACAGAGTTGCCAGGTTACCGAGGTCGTGGATGTGCCGGTGACGACGGCTTGAAACTGCTGCTGGCCACCCAGCGGAACAACCGCCGGATTCGGGGCGACCGTCACGCCGACCGGCGTGGTGTTCCCGCCGCATCCAATGAGCAACG
>Ga0210398_10007342_pt1 | contig 10025 bp, 5 predicted proteins | sample IncBWC4OmetaG_FD_161047 | JGI IMG/M metagenome (GOLD analysis project Ga0210398, IMG submission 161047) | Forest soil microbial communities from Barre Woods Harvard Forest LTER site, Petersham, Massachusetts, United States - Inc-BW-C-4-O | ecosystem: Environmental > Terrestrial > Soil >...
ACCGAGAACGATATGGTGCGATCCCCACGCATGGTCAGAACCAGCAGCCGAGTTCGGTTGGAACGCACGCCCGAAGTCCGACATCGTAAAGCTTGTCACATTGTTCTGCACGCCAAGCTCCTGCGTAGCCTGATAGAAAGCTCCGAGCGCCGAACTGATCGTGGCCAGAAGTCCTGACTGTAAGTCCAACTGGTTAAAATGTGTATCGAAGTTGCCGATACCTGCAAAGAAGATCTGTCGATTCACACCCAGCGCGGAACGCACCTGGATGATCTGAGCGATCTGCTTAAGCTGCGCAGCCAATCCGTTGTTAGCGGGGAAGACTGTCTTCAGCGGACTTACCGATTGAACCGCATCCGAGAGCGCCTTCGCATACGCATACCCCTTCGTCGTAATGGAGTTGTCGGCCTGGACGAGTGTAATGCCGGAGTCGAATCCAAGTAGAGCCTGGGCAGTAGCCTGCCGCGCCGCGCACTCAGATCCTTCCGAGCATTGACCGGCGCCGACGCTGCCCGGAGTTACCGAGACAGGTGACGTATGATTTCCATCACAAAATAGCGTGTCGCCCGCGACCGAGGTCACCATGGGAAAGTTGCCATTCGCGTTGTACGTAACGTTCAGCGTGTCGGCGATGCGTCCTGCCCAGCCGGTCGGTGTGGCCATGCTCGGCGCCGCATTTTCCCACTCAAGCCGCTGGTCAGGGTGAGAAAAGAGATTGCTTGGGAGCCCATTACCGTTGAACTGGCTCGCAAGATACTGCGACCTATTCGTCGGCTCGATCAGCGTTCCGACGTTCGCAACAAAAGCCGCTGCTTTGTTGTCGAAGAGAGTCTGAATATCAGGAAGATTTGGATGCACCGCAAAGGTTGGCGCGGCGCTCAGTTGCAGAAGCTTGCTCTGCGGAATAGCAAGCGGGCCACGTATGCTGGAATAGTTGGCGTAACCTTTGGTATCAAACTGCACCAAGGTATTGTTTCCATCGTTACCGCCAAAAAGGTAGATGCATACCAGCGCCTTGTAATCGGTGGCGCTTTGAGCAAGAGCATTCAGCGCGCCGAACGGGCGAAGGCCGGCCGCGCTGCCCGCTGCCGCGAGAGATGCAGATTTAATGAAGGTGCGGCGATTAAAACTCATGTTGTTTCTCCTCTTTGCGGCGATAGCTAGTTTTCGATCTTGTACTGCGAGGACGCGATGACCAGGTAAGTGGCTACGCGAACGCGCTCCGGAATATTGGTGATTGTCGCGACATGGTTCACGATCGCGGTGCGCATCTGTGTCGGCATCTGGCCATGCATAAAGATGATGCCAAGCGAATCGACCAGATTGCCCGCATCGGTAGCTGCGACGCCAGTCTTGGAAGCCGTGATGCCAAGCGCGCTGGTGGCGCTCAGATCCCCGTTGAAGTTGAGAATCTTGTTGGAGACGACATTGTCGGCAAGCGTGAGACGCAGGATCGCGCTGCCGGTATTCTCCAGACTGAACTCAGGCGAGTTAGTCGTTGTTCCAGGAATAACGTAGTTAGGAGGGAAGAAGTTGAATACACTGCTGGACGCGTACGGAATCTCTCCAATGGGATTCGAAGAGTTGTTGAGCACACTGTAGTCGCCGTTCGACGAGGTCAACGTAAAGCCGAGCCCGCGGAGCACGTCAGTCAAATAAAGCATGGGCTCGCGCAGGTGGCCGCCATCGAAGGCAGGGTTGGTATCGCCGGCACGCGCCTCCTGGTCTTCGAGAATCGCACGCACCACAGCCTGCATATCTCCGCGAACCCCATCACCGTTATTGCCGAACACAGCAGCGACACGTTCAACATAGGCAGGGCTTGGATTGCCCGTGACAAGATGTTGAATCAGCTGCCGGCAGATAAAGGGGCCGACGTTGGGATGCGCAAACAGGTTCGCCAGTGCCCCCGCAAGATCCTGTTGCGCTGTCTGGCCTGCAGGGAGAACGGTGCCATTCAACAAAGTCTTCGCTGTCGTGTCGTGCGCACTCGCCACCGCGACTATAGGAACAGAGTAGTTGTTGCTGTAGGTAGGAAACGTAGTAGGAACCCCTCCCGTCGACGTCGCGTAGGTCCAGCCGGTATAGGCGCGAGCGAAGGCCTCCACCTGGGCTTCGGTGTAAACCGGAATCGGATTGCCGTTTGAATCGAGTTGAACCGTCCCATCCGGGTTCAGAACATCGATACCTGTAGTGAACAGTTGCATCATCTCGCGGGCAAAGTTCTCGTTCGCAATCTGTCCCGCGGGCGGCTTGCCGCTGTTCACCATATTCAGATAACTACCCATGGCCGGATTAAGCGTCACGTCTTTCATGATGGTCGAGAAGTTCGCTAAAGCATCTTGCGCAAGCGTGTTCTGGTACGTCACGATGGCGCGAGCGTCCACAGGCGCCGTCGACACAACGAAGATCTCCGAGAGTGCAAAAGCAACTCGTTGACGAAGCTGGTCCGGCGCGGTCAGCATCGTTTGCCACCACTCCGATTCCAGGCAGGTCGTGCAGTCGCCAGTCGTGTTGACGATAGCCAAAAGCGTTGCTGGTTTACTGAATTGCTCAGTAATGTATCCATCAATGCCAGTCTGCTGGACGTGCTCAATATCGGTGAGTGTCGGTCCGAACGTAGCCTGGTCGAGCAGCCGAGCCGCCGCCGTAACACTAAGATTGGCGCTCGTCCCATTGATAACAGCAGTCGCCGTCGCCGACGGTGTACCGCCTGAGAAGGGATTGACCACGTTGACGGCGAGCGAGGTCGTACCGGAAGCGACCGTCACGGCAGCAGTCAATTGGGTCGCTGACACGAAAGTTGTAGTGACCGGTGTGCCGCCAACCTGGATCTGCGCTCCATTCATAAAGCCGGAGCCACTCACAGTGATGTTGTAGGTGGTAGATGTTCCGCTCTGCGTTGCGGTAGCGCTCGTTACACCAGGAATAGGATTGAGAATCGTCGCAGCCATGGTGCCGGGAGCCGACGCGGCGGAACTGACAGCCGAAATCGTGACAGTGTTCGGTGACGGCAAACTCGCCGGCGCAGTATAGAGACCGGCAGTAGAGATCACTCCCGCTGCGGCCGAACCACCAATGGTTCCATTGACCTGCCAGCTCACGGCGTTACTGCTACTACCTGTGACCGTCGCCGTAAATTGCGCACTGCTCCCAACGCGAACCTGGCTGTTGCCTGCAACAGCAACGGTCGCAGCAGGGTCCGTAGGAGAAGTCCCGGTAGATCCCGTAGAGCCTGTAGCACCGGTAGATCCCGTAGTACCGGTCGTCCCTGTAGACCCTGTAGTACCTGTGGATCCGGTAGATCCCGTTGACCCGGAAGACCCTGAGGTTGAACCCGGATTATTGCCGGCCGCGCAACCCACCGAAACGAACAAGAGTCCGGTTGCGAAGCCCATCACGAGAAGAAAACTTAAAGAATGCGTCCGTTTTAAGTCGCGGACAAAAAAGGATGAAACACGCACGGGGCCTCCGACTGGTTTGTAGAATCGTTCCTACTCGTCAGAACTTCCGGCAGAAAAAAGATTTGTTCAGTTATGCTCAGTTACTCTATGAAACTTTGTTGGTTACCAACATGTGCCTTTTAGGGGATAGACCTTCCCATCGCTTCGACGTCTGATATGCAGGGCTCCCTCTAATCCGGCACGGTAATCACAGTCCGAGCCTGTTAGAAGCTCTCGGTTGCAAGCAACAATTAGGCGAGTGACTGCCGATTGAGCTAATCGCAGCGAGGTCGACTGCACGACAGACGCAGTGGGCTGAAGCCAGTATGTAACTCTAAGTGTTGTTTTATGAGGAGAAGCCTGTCTCCTCGAATTGCGGACTTATTACCTGCCCACGCCACCCGCCGTATTACCCATGTGGATCAAACGAGAGATCCGAACCGGATAATATCCGCAGGTCGCCCCGACTAACAGCGTCGCCGGAAACATTCGTTCCAGCCCCGCTTCCACGCCAAATATACTTCGCAACACTGCCGAACAAAGGTAACCAAATATCGTACTCATCTTCATTCACTCTACCATTGCAATTGAATCTCACGCGCTGCACTCGCCTGTTAAAAAGTCGGCGGTCGAAAAATTGTGAACCTTCAGCAGCAGAAGATTCACCGCCGGCAACACAACATAAAAAAAGATTGTGTCGGCCACCAACACCTACGTTCTGTTCACCAGCAACCAGCCCGCAACACCCGTTGCATTGAAATGTGTCGCAACCACTCGAAAGCTTCACCACAAAGCCTGCCGCGCCCACAAAGCACAGGGCTTTTCTTTTTATCACCGTCGTCGCTATAGCTTCCTTGAACTTCTTAGGCTGGTACACTTCTTGCGAAAATCAAAGGCGGTCCAAAGTATGTCCCGTAAAACACGGCCTGACATTTTGATTCGGACCGCTACTCCAGAAGACATCCCCATCTGCGGGAAGATCTGCTTCGACGCCTTTTCCACGATCAATGCGGCCCACTGTTTCCCCTGCGACTTTCCCGAGCCACAGGCTGCAATTGGCGCGATTTCGGCTATGTTTTCGAGCCCCGACTTCTATTGCGTCGTTGCGGAACACGATGGCCGTATCGTAGGAAGCAACTGCCTCGATGAACGCTCCATGATTCGTGGTGTCGGGCCAATCACAATCGACCCGGCCGCACAAAACCTCGGAATCGGCCGCAAGCTGATGCGGGCGGTGATGGATCGTGCAAACGAGCGCAATGCCCCCGGAGTTCGGCTGGTCCAGACCGCCTTCCACAATCGTTCGCTTTCGCTGTACGCTTCCATCGGCTTTGACATTCGCGAGCCACTCTCCTGCATGCAGGGGCAGACGCTCGAACGGAGCATCCCTGGATGTGTCGTGCGACAGGCCAAACCTGACGACGAGGACGCCTGCAATGCTCTATCGCGGCGGATCCACGGATTCGATCGAGCCGTCGAGCTCGCGCAGGCGATCGAGCGGGGCACTGCAACAGTAGTCGAGCGCGCAGGCCACGTAACTGGGTACACGACGCACCTCGGGTTCTTCGGCCACTCCACAGCAGAGACGAACGTGGATCTGCAAGCGCTCATCGCTTCGGTGGAATCCTTTGCGGGCCCGGGAATCCTAGTGCCTTCAAGAAACAGCAGTCTGCTGCGCTGGTGCCTGGCGAACGGTCTGCACATCGTCCAGCCCATGACACTGATGAGCACTGGGCTTTATAACGATCCAGCGGGGGCATGGCTGCCATCAATCCTCTTCTGAAGCGGCGCAGGTCACTCAACCACTCGGACAAATCCTTCACTTCGTATTCAAGTCCTTCGCCTTATAAACAGCCTTGCCCCCAACCAGCGTTAAAACCGACTCCGTCTTCGGCAACTCCTGCATCGGCACAGTGAAAATGTCCTGAGACAACACCGCGATATCCGCAAGCTTCCCCACTTCCAGAGATCCCTTCTCCTTCTCCTGAAACTCCGCATACGCAGACGTCAGCGTATAGGCAATCACAGCCTGCTCCCGTGTAATCGCTTCAGAGTGCCGATCCGCATGGATCGTCGCAAACATGATATTCAGATAAGGATTCAAAGGCCCATCCGATCCAAGGGCTACCGGAATCCCCGCCGCCAGCAAAGACTTCAACGGCTGACCATCCCGAAACAGCTCCGTTCCCGGCGGTGCCGTGGTAAGCATAGCGCCACCCATCAGGTGTGACGGATTCTGCACAACCACCACTCCATCTTGCTTGATCCGCTCGTACAAATCCGGAAAGACCCCGTCCCCATGCTCGAACCGCACCCGTCTTCCATCCCACACAGCCTTTCCACCCGAAGCATCCATCGCATCGAGGGTTGCCTTCGCACCCTTATACCCCGAGATATGTAACAGTAACTGGTCGTTGTTCTTAATCGACTCCTGCAACATCGCAGCAATCTCTTCTTTCGGAAACGTGAGTGGAAGATTGTTGAACCCCGCATCCAGCGGCAGCGCTGCTGGAATCTTGATCGCGCCTCGTGGAGTGAACGTGCCCTCAATCCCCACGCCATCCACCATCCACTTCTCCCCGCTCACAGTAATCAGATTCGTCGGATGAGCAGGCACACCCTTGCCTTCCTCCACGTTCCGGGCCGCCGTCGTCCCAGGCATGCGCACGATGCGCACACGAATCTCCGTAGGAACAGCCTCCAGCAGTGACACGGCACGAGCAGGCGCGCTGAAGGCGGACAGCTCTTGAATCGACGTAATCCCAAACCTCTCCGCCTCATCGAGTGTCTGCCGAAGCTGCCCAACCGCAACACTCTCCGGCACGGAATCGTTCAGAACGCGCTCTATGTCCAGCCCCGCGTACTCGCGCACCGTCCCCGTCAACCTTCCCTTCGCATCGCGCTCAAAGCGCCCGCCGAGCGGGTCCGGCTGATTCTCCGCAACACCGCACAGCCGAAGTGCAGCTGTATTCAGAATGAATCCATGGCCCGTAAAAGTGCCCAACATCACCGGATTATGCGGCGCAACTTGATCAAGCGCATCTCGGTTGACCGACACATCCTGAAAGATGGCCTCGCCTATCTCAACATTAATCAGACTATTTCCAGGCGACTTCGCAATCGCCGCGGTTATCCCCTCCTTGGCCTGACTCCACGTCGGGTCCATAGTCTTGAGATCCACATCGACTGCGTTTGGGGGCTCTAATCCAAAATGGTGATGAGCGTCATTGATGCCTGGAATCGCCGTGCCGCCGTGAAGATCGATCTGGCTCGTCTTCGGCCCCGCCATCGCTACAATCGTCTTCGTATCACCAATCGCAACAATGCGTTCACCACGAATCGCCAGCGCCTCCACATAAGGGTGCGCCGCCACACTCGTAAAGATCTTTCCATTGAACAGGATGAGATCTGGAATTGCTTGTTGAGCCAACGCAGACGTACAAACGCAGAGAACACCGAGGCCCAGAAACGCTTTCTTCATGATTCGCTCCAGGTGGGCACAACTTCTGCCGAAACGTAATGTTTTCCCAAGCTCGATAGGGGTTCGAACCAATTCTATTGGCTTTCGCAAAATTAGTCCCAGCAAAAACCCCGCGCCGACAAAGCGCAGGGCTTTCTTTTTGCTGAGACCATCCATAAAGTCCGAGCAGACCAATCATGCGACCTATGGCTTCGCCTTCCAGAAACTCGGATCAGCCTGAACCATCTCATCCGTCGGATAACTCATCTTCGGATCGATCCTGAACAGATTCGTCTGCTCCGACTCCACGCACGAAGCCTCAAGCAGTGCCATCTTCTTCATCCCGTCTTCGCCCATCGCCTCTTCAAACTTCTTTCCCGCAGCGAAGTTCGCGTCGATCTCGGCCGCAGACTTCATCGTCACGATAATGAGAAAGCCGCCGCCCGGCGAGCCATACGCCTCTTCATACGCTCCCCAGTGAGCATCCGGAATGCCCTTCTTATATCCGTCGAGCACAAGCTTCACCAGATCCTCCCACTCCTTGAAGTGTCCCGGTTTAATGCGAAACTGCGTAATCTCTTCAATCCGCGATCCGACACGAAAACCCGGATTGAGGCTCAGATCCTCCCGCTGCACCCACAGGCTCGACTCAGTCGAAGAGAGCAAATCTCCATCAGCAATATTCGCGCTGTCGAGCGCAGCCGCAAGAGGAGCATTGCTATCGACGCTCTTGCGCTCCGCCTCCAACGCAGCAAAGCTCGGATAAGAGCTCAGAAACAACGCTCGCGACGGCCCCGACAGTGAAGTCACAGCATAGTAGTGATCCGTAGCCTTGTACTGCGACATGGCATGAACAAACGCGCCCTCCGTCTTTTGATGAGGAGAACCGTCCTTACCCGGCTTGGTAAACTCACGCGTAATCAACAACACCTTCGGACTGCTGATAATGCTCTTATCCTGCGCAGACACAGTGAGAGCACTACTTGCAAAACCGAGCAACAACAGAGGGAATGCAACAGATCGACGACAGGATGGCAGCATCATAGAAATTTCTCCTCAAGATCGAACGTGAGAGAAGCGTAGGCGGTTGCGCGGCCGACGAGCTCCTCCGGTGTCTTCGCGAGAGGTATATCGGCTGCAATGCGGACGGGCACGCCTGAATAAAATCTTCAGCGGGACTGCCCGGAAACGAGTACTTCCCCGGAGCCTTTGAAACAAGGGTTGAATAGTGCGGGTAATAGTAGGAACTTCAATGCAATAAAGCAATCAATTTCTGCGACTTACAAAGTCGCACGGAGTCGTGCGACTGGCTGACGTTGCTGCATATCTATCGTCGAACCTGTCGCTTGCGCCAGACGCTCGGCAGCAACTTTTAAATACTTTGAAGTTCAAACTATATTGGTGCTAGAGTTGTCTGCCATGAAAACAGCCCTCACTCTCACCCTCATCTCTGCTGCCCTCTCAGCCACAGCCCAGCAGAATCCCTCTGCCTTCCCAAAGATCGGCACCGTTGACCCGCGCTTTCAGTCCTACAACGTGGAGATGGTCGAGATCATCGGTGGCCGCTTCTGGAAGCCCTACGGCAGCAAGACCGCAACACCACCTCCCTCCGCCGCAACCCCCGGCGGCATCGATCCCGGACTCTTCGAGCAGCGAACGCCGATCGACCTCTCCAATCCACGCCTGCGCAAACTCGCCGCGGCACTCGGCCCAGCCTACATCCGCGTCTCTGGCACCTGGGCCAACACCCTCTACTTCCAGGACACCGACGCTCCCGCACCCGTCACCCCTCCCGAAGGCTTCGGCGGCGTCCTCACCCGCGCCCAGTGGAAGGCCGTCATCAACTTCGCAAAGTCCGTTGACGCAAATCTCGTCACCTCCTTCGCCACCAGCGGCGGCACACGCGACGCAGCCGGCGTCTGGACACCAGCCGAAGCGAAGAAGTTCATCGACTACACCCACTCCATCGGTGGCTCCATCGCCGCAGCTGAGTTCATGAACGAACCCACCTTCGCCTCCGCAGCAGGCGTTCCCAAGGGATACGACGCAGCCGCCTACGGACGCGACTTCGCCGTCTTCCAACCGTACTTTCGCAAGGCCGCGCCAGAGGCCATTCTCCTCGGCCCCGGCTCCGTCGGCGAAGGCATCGACTTCGTCCCCGTCAAACTCCTCCCGTCGAAAGAGCTCCTCGCTGCAATGGGCTCAAACCCCGTAGATGCATTCTCCTACCACTTCTACGGAGCCATCTCCGAGCGCTGCGGCTCCGGAATGGGGGCCAAAAGCACAACTAATCCTGACGCTGCCCTCACCGAGGGCTGGCTCACCCGCACCAGCACAGTAGAAGAGTTCTATGCGGGCCTCCGCGACACCTACGCTCCCGGCAAATCCATGTGGGTCACTGAAACCGGCCAGACCGCCTGCGGAGGCGACCGCTGGGCTTCCACCTACCTCGACAGCTTCCGCTACCTCGATCAACTCGGACGCCTTGCCCAGCGCAACGTGCAGGTCGTCATGCACAACACCCTCGCCGCAAGTGATTACGGCCTCGTCGACGAAAAGACCCTCATCCCACGTCCGAACTATTGGGCAGCTCTACTCTGGCACAACACCATGGGCACGACCGTCCTGAACCCAGGCCCCGCACCCTCAACCTCCGTCCATCTCTACGCGCAATGCACGAAGGATCACCCCGGCGGCGTCACGTTGCTCGCAATCAACCTCAGCCGAACCGAAATCGCCCTACTCCCCATCCCCGAAAAATCCACGCGCTACACCCTCACCGCAACGGATCTGATGAGTCGAACCGTTCAGCTCAATGGAAAAGATCTCACCCTCTCCGCCGACGGCGACGTCCCCACACCCAAAGGTCTTGCCACAGCAAAAGGAACCCTCACCCTCCCCACCGCCAGCATCACCTTTCTAACAATCGCAGAAGCGAATAACCCAGCCTGCAAATAAGCTGAACCCGCATCATCTAATCAATCGAGCGGCAGGAGGCGTAGAGGGCGCCGGTTACTTCTGCGCCTTCATGAACTCACGCACCAGCTCCGCAATCTCATCAGCTTTGGTGTCAAGCGCGAAGTGTCCTGCCTCAAGCACGTAGACCTCGGCGTTCGGCACAT
>Ga0210398_10007343_pt1 | contig 10024 bp, 7 predicted proteins | sample IncBWC4OmetaG_FD_161047 | JGI IMG/M metagenome (GOLD analysis project Ga0210398, IMG submission 161047) | Forest soil microbial communities from Barre Woods Harvard Forest LTER site, Petersham, Massachusetts, United States - Inc-BW-C-4-O | ecosystem: Environmental > Terrestrial > Soil >...
TATACTCCAACAGAGCATATTATATACTGTAGTTGAGTATAAGCCTTGTCAAGCCCCGGAAATCGGAAGTTTGGTTCCGGCAATGGCGCGTTGCGCAAACACGGCGCCGCGGAACCGGAACAGTTTGGCCGGACGCCCGCCAGTGTCCTGACTCATTTCGCCGGTCTCCTCGATTAATTCCTGCTGCTCGATCAAGCGGCGAAAGTTCGGCTTGTGCACCGGCTTTCCGGCCAGGGCTTCGACGCAGCGTTGCAATTGCAGCAGGGTGAATTCATCCGGCATCAATTCGAACACCACGGGGTGGTATTTGATCTTGGCCCTGAGCCGGGCAATGCCGGTCGCCAGAATCCGGCGATGGTCAAGGACCATGGCTTGCCCGGGCATGTCCGACATGGCATCGCCTGACTTGGATGGCGAAGAATTTGCGCGCATCGCCTCCGGGATCAGTCCCGCCTCGTACAAGAGCTCGTAGCGCTGCAGAACCAGTTCTTCGTTCCAGACGTGCTCTTCGAAGCCGAAAAGCATCGCGGTGCGCTGCCGGCGAAGGCGTTGCGCCGCCCGATCGGATGCGGCGGATGCCCAGGCTTTGAATCTCGGCTGCAGAGCTTCCTGAATAAGTGCGGGTGGCCCGAGGCGATGGTCCTCCCATGGGAAATAATCATACCAACCGCGCCAGCTTGCCTCGTTCACGCCCAGTGCCGGTTGCTCTCGCGTCAGGCCAAGATAGCTGATCGAGATGGCGTGCTGCGCGGCCGCACCGGCGCGGTCACGATCGGCAAAGGTGTAGAGCTGTTCGATATAACCGAGCGGCAGCCGCGTCTGCCGCTCGACCCAGGCACGTAGTCCCGATTGCAGCGAACGATGGGCGAGTTCAAACGGGCCGGAGGGAAGGGCGCGCCCATCCTGAATCGTTAAAATACGAGGCTCGCCTGAGGTGACGGCTGCCAGCACGGCAATCAGATCAGCCGCAATTCCCTGCGGCGACGAAGGCGCCGGCGCGCGCGTTTTTGCCCCGGAATTGGTGCCATCAGGCGGGTCCATAGTATGGTCTGCTTAAATGTTCATAGGAGTAAGGATGAAGGGCGGCATGGCGAATCCGATATTCTTAACATGAAGCCGCAACGCGGCGCGCGCGGCAATAGCGTGTTGCCCGGCGCTGGCGCGTTCGCCGGCCCGCATCCATGCGGGCCGAACTGAGCAGTCATTTCATCTCTCACCATATCAACCAAAATAACGAGGGCTTCTTGAGCCGTACGCCGGAAAACCGAAGGCAGTTGTTTCTCGAGGGACCGATCGGGTCAGCGCTGCTTCGGCTCGCGTTTCCCATCATTCTCGGCAACGTGCTGCAGACCGGATATCAACTGACCGATGCGTTTTGGGTCGGGCGATTGGGTGGCCCAGCGGTGGCTGCTGTTGCCGTCAGTTTCCCCGTCACGTTCCTCGTGATCGCGTTGGGGGCCGGCCTTGCGATCGCCGGCGCAACCCTGTCGGCTCAATACATGGGCGCCGGGCGGCAGGACATGGTCAATCATGTTGCCGCTCAAACCATGCTGATGGTCGCCATCACGTCGGTGTTCATGGGCGTGGCAGGCTATGTGCTCTCGCCTTACCTGCTCAAGCTGATCGGAGTGGCCCCTGATGTCTATCAGGGTGCGCTCGGTTTCATGCGCATCTCGTTCATCGGCATCATCTTCGTCTTCCTGTACGGAATGTTCCAGGCGCTGATGCGCGGGGTCGGCGAGACGAGGATGCCGCTGATCATTGTTCTCGGCACGGTGATCCTGAATTTTCTGCTCGATCCGTTGTTTATTTTCGGGTGGGGATGGATTCCCGGCCAGGGCGTGATGGGGGCCGCTCTCGCAACGCTGGCAACGCAAGGGCTTGCCGCCGTGCTCGGCATGGTCATCTTCCTGCGGGGGCGGCACGGCATCCAGCTTGGATGGCGGGATTTCCGGCCCGACCCGCAATATATCAAGCGCGCTTTTTTATTGGGGCTGCCGGGTTCGATCGAGCTTTCGACGCGCGGGCTCGGGCCGTTGCTGATGACGTTCCTGGTGACAGGCTTCGGGACCGTGACGCTCGCCGCCTACGGTATCGGCTCGAACATCCTGCAGTTCATCGTCATTCCTGCGATGGGGCTGTCGATGGCGGTGTCCACGTTGGTCAGCCAGAACATCGGGGCAGGGAATATCCTCAGGGCCTCTCGCGTGACGTTCCTTGGCGCCGTCTGGGGCTTCATCATTCTCACGGCGGTCGGTCTGATGGCCTTTCTGTTCGCGCCTTCTCTGGTGGCTTTCTTTGTTCCGAACGATGCCGAGGTCATCGCCGAGGGTGCAAGCTTCATCCGCGTGATGTGCCTGGCATGGGGCGCCATGGGTGTGCAGCTTTGCATCGTGTCGGCGTTCCGCGCCTCCGGTAACCTGCTCGTTGCCATGGTGATCGCGATCGTCTCCCAGTTCATGCTGCAGTTTCCGCTGGCTTACGTCCTCTCCAAGCACACTGAACTACACGCCGCGGGTTTGTGGTGGTCGTTTCCGATCGCCAACATTGCCTCCGCTTTGGTGTCGGTATGCTGGTTCGCGCAAGGCGGCTGGAAGAAAACCCAGCTGACCGAGGAAGACAAAGAGGTCGCCAAGGTGACCGAGGAAGTGGCCGAAGAGGGAATTCGGTAGGCGGTCGCGCGTCAGCTCACCGCCGGCGGATGGGCCTTTTCACCCTTATTTTCGCTGCTGCCGAAACGGCGCTTGGCGCTCTCGCGCCATCGCTGGAAGGCGACGTAAAGCATCGGCACCAGGAAGATGCCGATCGAGCTTGCCGCGAGCATGCCACCGAACACCGCCGTGCCGACCCCGCGGCGGCTGATTTCGGCGGCGCCGGTTGCGATCACCAGCGGCACCAAGCCGAGAATGAAGGCGATCGAGGTCATCATCACGGCGCGGAAGCGCATCCGTGCGCCGAGTTCGGCCGCATCCGTGATCGACAGTCCGGCTTCCCGCTGCTCCTTGGCGAATTCGACGATCAGGATGCCGTTCTTGGCGGCGAGTGCGATCAGCACGACCAGGCCGATCTGGCCGTAGAGGTCGAGGTTCAATCCGCTGAGCTTGATGGCAAGGTAGGAGCCGAGCACGCCGACTGCGACCGACAACAGGACCGGCACCGGAATGGTCCAGCTCTCATACAATGCGACCAGGAAGAGGTAGGCAAACAGTATCGCCAGCCCGAGAATGATGCCGGTCTGGCCGGAGGCCGCCTGCTCCTGATAGGCGGTCCCGGTCCATTCATAGGAATAGCCCGCGGGCAGCGTCGATCTCGACAGTTCTTCCATCGCGGCGATCGCTGTCCCTGACGAAACGCCGGCCGCGGGGCCGCCGTTCACCGTGACCGAACGATAGTTGTTGTAGCGGGTGATGACTTGCGGCCCGGTGACGATCCTTATGCTGGCGATCGAGCGGATCGGCACCATCTGGTTGGCGCTGTTGCGCACATAGATCTGCCAGATGTCGGGAATGTCGCCGCGGTTGGCGGCTTCGCCCTGCACGTTGACCTGCCAGGTGCGTCCGAAAAGATTGAAGTTGTTGACGTAGATTCCGCCGAGCGTCGCCTGCAGCGCGGTGAAGACGTCGCTCATATTGAGACCGAGCGCCTGCGCCTTGGCGCGATCGATGTCGAGATAGATCGACGGGTTGGTCGCGGTAAAGGTGGAGAACACCCGGGTCAGCCGCGGATCGCGGTTGGCCGCGTTGATCAGGCCGGTCATCACGCTGCCGAGTGCGGCCGGGTCCTGTCCTTCAAGCGCATCGAGCTGGTATTCGAAACCGCCCGAGGTCGAAAGCCCGATGATCGGCGGCAGGTTGAACGGCAGGATGGCGGCTTGCCGGATCTGCGTTCCGGCGCCGAAGGTCCGGCGGATCGTTGCCTGCACCGAATCCGCCGCTGCCCTGCGATCCGCAAACGGCTTCATGCTGGCCACCACGAAGGCGGAATTCGGCTCGTTGCCGCCATCGAGCAGCGAGAAGCCGATGATCGAGAGCACATGATTGATCGCCGGCATCTGCTTGAGCTGCGCTTCGACCTGCTTGGTCACCTCGCTGGTGCGCGCCACTGACGCGCCGTCCGGCAACTGAACCGCGATGAAGAACGCGCCCTGATCCTCCTCCGGCAGGAAGCCCGTCGGGGTCAGCCGCGCGACGCCGGCGATGCCGGCGCCGAACACGAATACCGCGACGACCGCCAGTGTCGCGACACCCAGCAACCGTCGCACCAGGCCGGCGTAGCGGTCGCGAACCCAGTCGATGCCTCCGAGCACGCGCCCCAGGATGCCGCGCCGCGGGCCGGTGTGCCGCAGAAAGACCGCGCACAGTGCCGGCGAGAGCGTCAGCGCGTTCAATGCCGAGATCACCATCGCCGCGCTGATCGTCACCGCGAACTGACGGAACAGGGTGCCGGAGATTCCGGGGATGAAGGCAATCGGCACGAACACCGACAGCAGCACCAGCGTGATTGCGATGATCGGCGCAGTGATCTGCGTCATCGCCTTCTTGGTGGCATCGGCGGGCGAAAGCTCCGGCTCTTCCTCCATCACCCGCTCGACGTTCTCGACCACCACGATGGCGTCGTCCACCACGATGCCGATGGCGAGCACCAAGGCCAGCAGCGATACCGTATTGGCGGAATAGCCGAGCGCCAGCAGAACCGCGAAGGCGCCGATCAGGCTGACGGGGACCGCGATCGCGGGGATCAGCGTGGCCCGCAGGTTGCCGAGGAACAAAAACACCACGATGACGACCAACACGAAGGCTTCGCCGAGTGTCTTCAGCACTTCACTGATGGTGTCGGAGACGAAGGTCGTGGAGTCGTAGTGTACGCTATAGGTCAATCCCGGCGGAAACCGTTCTGATAGTTTGGCGAGCGTCGCCTGGACGGCTTTTGCCGTCGACACGGCGTTGGCGCCGGGCGCAAGATAGATTCCCAGAGGCACGGCGGCCTGGCCGTCGATCCGCGACTCGCTGTCCATGTTCTGCGCGCCGATTTCGACCCGGGCGACGTCCTTGATGCGCAGCACCGATCCGTCGCGATTGGCGCGGAGCACGATGTCGCCGAACTGCGCCGAGGTCGTCAGCCGCCCTTGCGTCTGCACGTTGAACTGGAATTGCTGGTCGTCGCTGATCGGGCGAGCGCCGATGCGCCCCACAGGGGCCTGCACGCTCTGGGCGCGGATCGCCGCGATGACGTCGGACGGCGCCAGGTTGAGGCTGGTCAGCCGCTGGGTGTCGAACCAGATCCGCATCGAATAGTTCAGCTTGGCGAACAGCGTCGCCTGACCGACGCCGGGCGTGCGCGAAATCGCGTCGAGGACGTTGATCACGGCGTAGTTGGTAATGAACAGCGGATCCTGCTCGCCGTTCTTGCTGTACAGAACGATGAACTGCAGCACGGCCGAAGACTTCTTCTGGACGACAAGCCCTTGCGCCTGCACCTCGGTCGGCAATTGCGACAGCGCGGTCTGAACGCGGTTGTTGACGTTGACCGTGTTGATGTCGGGATTTGTGCCGAGCGCGAACGAGACCGTCAGCGTATAGCTGCCGTCGTTGCCGCTGGTCGACTTCATGTAGAGCATCTTGTCGACGCCGACGACCTGCGCCTCCAGCGGCTGAGCGACGCTGGCTTCCACCACGTCGGCGGAGGCGCCGGGGAAGACGGCCGTTACGGTGACCTGCGGCGGCACGATATCGGGAAACTGCGCGACCGGAATCTGCATGAGCGCGAGCGCGCCAGCAATCGTGATCACGAACGCGATGACGATGGCAAGCCGCGGACGGTCGACGAAAACGGCTGAAATCATGGAGAGGTGCCCGCAGGCTTCGTGCCGCCGCCACTGCGTGACGCAGCGCCACCATCTGCCGTGCTGTTCATGCTGGACTGGATCAGAGTGCTGGCTGGACCGGGCGCGACGGGCTGGTTGGGACGCACCCGCTGCAGGCCCTCGACGATGACCTTCTCCCCCGGTTGGAGACCGTTTGTCACCGAAGCGACCGTGGACGTCGATTGTCCGAGCTTGATCCGCCGCTGCTCCGCCTTGTTGTCGGCGCCAAGCACGAAGACATAATCCCCTTGCTGGTCCGACAGCACAGCAGAGCGCGGGATCGCCAGAACCTCGACCGGCTGCACGCCTTCCAGCAAGACGCTGACGAACTCGTTGTCGGTGAGTTCGCGCAGGCCGGAGGCCAGTTCGGGATTGGGAATGGTCCCGCGGAGCAATATCGTGTCAGTGCCTTGATCGATCGTGTTGTTGACGAAATTCAGTTGGCCGACCTGGTCATAGAGGCGGCCGTCGGTCAGCCGAAGCCGGATGACGACCGCCTTGAAGCCGCCGCGCGTCGAATAACGATCGCGCAGCCCCAGGCCCTCGCGCACTGAAATAGGAAACGTGACATACATCGGGTCCTGGCTGACGACGGTGGTCAACGTTCCGGAACTCGGTGTGACGACGTTGCCTTCGGTGACGGCGGTGCGGCCGATCCGGCCGTCGATCGGCGAGTGGATCTCGGTGTAATCGAGATTGATCTGGGACAGGTCGACCTGCGCCTGCGCCGCCTGTATCTGCGCCTCGAGGCTCTGCTGGTTGGCAAGAGCGGCATCGTAGGTGGACTGCTGACCCGCCGGTCCGCTCAGTAGGGTCCGGGCCCGGTCGGTCGTGAGCTTGGCGTTGACCAGCGTCGCCTGCAACTGGGCGACCTGGGCCTGCTTCGACTTGAGATCGGCCTCGAACGGACCGCGCTCCAGGTGATAGAGCAGGTCGCCGGTCTTGATTTCCGTGCCTTCGGCGAAAAGCCGTTTGTCCAGGAAGGCCGTGACACGCGCGACTATGGCGACGCGGTTGACCGCCTCGATCCTTCCCAGAAATTCGTTGGACTCGGTGATGGGCCGCTTGGTCGCTTCAAGCACACCAACCGCCGGAGGTCCTGCCTGACCCTGCTGGGCCTCGGCGGCGGCCACCATGCCGAACGCACCTACCGTGAACGCGACGACACCAGCGACCCAGCCCATTGTCACCTCGCAAGCTTCATATCTTCATTCTAGGCATCTTACCGCAGATTGTAACGCTTGTTTGGCGGGTTGGTCGCGTGGGCACCCGGGTTGGCCGAAAATCTCGATCCCGGCCGGTGGCGTCCACGCGGGTACACAACGGCTTCTCAACAATTTCGTTGGCTTTTTTGTCTTTTTGGACGCGTCGGCTTCCTTCGACGGTCAGGTGGAGTCAGAAGCGTTCACCCACCATCTCCTCGCTCCTGGCCCAGAGCGCCTTGGCGCGCTGCGGATCGAGCGCATAGGATCTGACGCCGGGGCTCACCGGGCTGACCGGTCCTTCGATGATCTCCGCCACTTGGCAATTCTCGCAGTAGCGGCCGCCGACATTCTCCGATGGGGCAACGAAAGCCGCCCAGACCGATGTCGCGGCTCCTTGCGGGACCGTCTTCCATTGGAAGGGCGGCTGGCCGTCGGCGGCCAACTGGGCATTGATCTGCGCAACCAGCCTGTCGAGTTCGTCAGGCGCCATATGCCGGCCGAGTTCTGTCCTGATCCCGCCCGGATGCACCGCCGTCGCCCGCACACCGCGTGCCTTGTGCCTCGAATCGAATTCGGCTGCGAACAGGATGTTGGCGGTCTTGGACCGGCCATAGGCAATCATCGGATCATAGGGCGTGCGCGCGAAATTGGGATCGTCGAGGTCGACGTCCGAATAGCGGTGACCGGACGAGGCGACGTTCACCAGTCGCCCGCCGGGAGCCAGCATTGCCGCGATGCGGTTCACCAGCACGAAATGGCCGAGATGGTTGGTGCCGAACTGGGTCTCGAAGCCTTCCGTGGTATGCCCGAAGGGCGTTCGCATCACTCCGGCATTGGCAATCACGGCGTCGAAAGGCCGTCCGTCGGCGACGAGCGCATCGGCACAGGCACGCACGCTGGCGAGCGAGGCGAGATCCAGCTCCACGAGTTCGAAGCTGTCGCCATTCGCGCTCTGGGCGCGGATCCCGCTCGTTGCGCGCTCTGCCTTGGCGAGATCACGGGCCGTGCCGACCACACGGGCGCCATGCGCGACGAGCGCGCGCGCCGTTTCCACACCTAGCCCCGCCGATACGCCCGTGACCAGAACGCGCTTTCCGCGGAGATCTATACCCGCCAGCACCTCGTCGGTGGTGGACGTCGCTCCGAAGCTATTCGTCATGACAAACTCCTTGGGTCTTGTTAGCTCTTGGCCATGACGCTCCCTTGGCGGCAAACCATTGTCTGCCAACCCAATTTGACGTAAAAGGAGAGCGTCTCCGTTTTAGATATGGAGGCACTCTCCGTTTATCAAGGGGTATTTTGGACGTGATAGATGAGGGCAAGGGCCTCACTGGTCGCAAGCCGCGGGCCGACGCGCAGCGCAACCGCGCCCTCTTGCTCAAAACCGCAAAGGCCGCCTTCGCCGAAAAGGGAGCGGCAGCGAGCCTCGACGAGATCGCGCGAACCGCAGGTGTCGGGGCCGGCACGCTCTACCGTCATTTTCCCACCCGCGACGCGTTGATCGAGGCGGTCTACCGCCATGAGACGGAGCAGCTCGTGACGGCCGCCTCACGGTTGGCCGAGACGCGGGCACCGATAGCGGCCTTGCGCGAATGGCTGCACTTGTTCGTGGATTACATGGCCACCAAACACGGAATGTACGACGCGCTCAATTCGATCGTCGGCGGTACATCCGAGCTCTATTCGGCTTCCGCGGAACAGATGACGCGGGCGATCGCGAAGCTGATCGATCGCGCCGCTGCGAGCGGCGATATTCGTTCGGATTTCGATCCGCTCGATCTACTGCGCGCATTGGCCGGGGTTGCGAACATGAGTTCTGGGCCGGATGGCACGCGAGCCGCCAAACGCATGATCGACATTTTGATCGCCGGAATCCGGACCGGGACGTGAGCGCATCGCGCGCTTTCGATTTAGTTAAAATTCGAGTAGCCGCGCAGCCCTTCGGTGGGCTTTTTTCATCCGGTGGAAATCGCTTGGCATGCTCACTCTCAATCACGGCGGAGATCACGAAAAACGGCGTCGTGATTGAGTGTGACTCACGCTCGTTTGAATCCACGCTCGGGAACGTGTTTCGCTTGTTACGGATTGTGAATGTAGGGAAATGTCACGAGGAGGGGTTCACCACGTAAAGATGGAAAACCCTATGACCATTAAAGCACTCACGGCTGTCGCCATCGTGACAGCAGCACTTGCAAGCCCGGCCTTCGCGCAGGACGAATCTGCCCCGCAGAAGCCGGCCCACGCCCTCCGGCACTATCGCTCGACCTACAACCAGGTGCAGTCGCCTGCGTTCGTAGCGCCGCGCGAATCGACCGGCACCTACCTCGACAACGAGAGCTTCGATCGTTCGCGCATTGGCGACCACGATCCGGATTTCAATCCGTCCGGCAGCTAAGCTTCCCAATCGCCTGTTCCGGGCAGATAACGGGACGGTGCAACGGCGGCCCGGCATTATGCTGGGCCGCTGTCGCGTTGTGTTGAAGGGCTGCGCCACTACGATTGATCCGCGGTATTGGCGTGTTTCCGCGCGATGATCCCGGCGGCAATCTGCAAGGTCGCGCCGACCGCCCAGGCCAGACAAATCAGAAGCGCGGAAGTGGCATGCGCTGCTTCATCCAGCACGATGCTGGCTACCGAGATCACCGCCGCCACCGCGGCGAGGAACGTGCCGGCCGCACTCAACAGCTCGACGGTGTCCGTGCCGGTGCCCAGTCCGTGGCGCAGCGGCAGGTGCATGTCGTGATCGGCAGGCGGGTGCGGCAGGTCGATCCCAAGGTAGAAGCCGATCGCGCCGTAGATCATCATGGCAAAGACGGCAGTCGCCGAGCCGATCAGCTCGATGTCGGCCCGTCCGACATGCGCAGCTACGAACAGGCCGCAGGAAGCGCCTGTCAGCGCCAGTCCGATCCGCTCAAGCACATGTGCCGACCTCGAGATCGTCGAGCGGGCTCTGTGT
>Ga0210398_10007345_pt1 | contig 10023 bp, 8 predicted proteins | sample IncBWC4OmetaG_FD_161047 | JGI IMG/M metagenome (GOLD analysis project Ga0210398, IMG submission 161047) | Forest soil microbial communities from Barre Woods Harvard Forest LTER site, Petersham, Massachusetts, United States - Inc-BW-C-4-O | ecosystem: Environmental > Terrestrial > Soil >...
GACGCGCGTGTACGTGCTGACGGGAGACGGCGAATTGGCCGAAGGGCAGGTGTGGGAGGCGGCGGCGTTCGCGGCGCACTACAAACTCGATAATCTGACGGTGATTGCGGACATCAACCGGCTGGGGCAGAGCGAACCCACCATGTACCAGCACGACATGGAGCGCTACCGGCTGAAATTCGAATCGGAAGGCTTCGATACGCAGGTGATTGGCGGGCACGATGTGGCTGCCGTGCTGGCGGCGCTGGACCGCGCCAAGGCGGTGAAGGGCAAGCCGCAGGCGATTGTGGCGCGCACCATCAAGGGCCACGGCTTCAGCCAGGTTGCCGACAAAGAGCACTGGCACGGAAAACCGTTCTCGAAGGAGCAGTTGGCCGCGGCGATTAAGGAACTGGGCGGCGGACCGACGGTTCCACCCGATCCAGGAAAATCGTACGAGCGAACTCCTCTGCCGACGCCGCCGGCTTTTTCCGCGCCGCCGCCTCCGGATTACAAAGCGGACGCGCAGGTGGCGACGCGCGAGGCCTACGGATTCGCGCTAAAGCGCCTGGGCGCCGTGAACCCGCACGTGGTGGCGATATCGGGCGACGTGAAAAATTCCACGTTTTCGGAAACGTTTGGCGATGCCTACCCGGACCATTTCTGGCAGGGCTATATCGCGGAGCAGAACCTGGTGAGCGTCGCCGTGGGACTTCAGGCGCGGGGCAAGGTGCCCTTTGCCGACACGTTTGCGTGTTTCCTTTCGCGCGCCTATGACAACGTGCGCATGGCAGCCATCAGCCGGGCCAATATTAATTTGTGCGGGTCGCATTGCGGCGTCTCGATTGGCGAAGATGGGCCGTCGCAGATGGCGCTCGAGGACATTGCCATGTTCCGCGCGATTCATGGCTCGGCGGTGTTTTATCCGAGCGATGCAGTTTCGACGGAGCGCATCACCGAAATCATGGCGGCGCGGCCGGGAATCAACTACTTGCGTACTTCGCGGCCTAAAATGCCTATCCTGTACTCGAAAGACGAGAAATTCCCCGTTCCCGGCTTTAAAGTGCTGCGCAAGAGCGCGGACGATAAGGTGACGGTGATCGGAGCGGGCGTGACGCTGCATGAGGCGCTAAAGGCGGCGGATCAATTGAAAGCAGCGGGCATTGCGGCTCGCGTGATTGACCTGTACTGCGTGAAGCCTCTAGATGGCAAGGCGCTGGCTGCAGAGGTTGCTGCTACGGGTGGCCGGCTCGTGACGGCGGAAGACCACTGGCCCGAGGGCGGCTTGGGCGAAGCTGTGCTGCACGCTCTTGCCGCGGCGGGCGCATCCCCTGCGAAGTTTAAGCTGGTCGCAGTGAATGGCATGCCTCATTCGGGCAAGCCCGACGAGCTCGTGGATGCGTTTGGAATTTCAGCGCGGCACATCGTCGAAGCTGTGAAGGGCGTTCTCTAGATTCGCCGGCGGCGTCTTTTGCTAGCCGTCCCCGCGCCGGGCGGAGCGCGTAGTCGGCATTTCCTGCCGAAGCACGCGAACCCGAAGCATCCAGAAGCTGTTTTTGCTGCCGGAATGACAGTTTTTGTCACTCTGCGCAGATTTTTTGCAGAGCGGTGTTCCACGAGAAACTGAATCGAGGATAAATTGGCGGAGAAGCGTGTTCTAGTTGGTGTTTTGCCGGAAGTGGTAGTGCTCGATCCAGGCGATCAAGCGGAATGGATTTCGAATGCGGGGAACATCAAGATCGAGTTCGACTCGCAGCGTTGCCCGTTCTCTTCCAACGTGTTTCAGGCGCCTCCCGGAGTGCGTCTGGTCAGCGGGCCGATACGCCCCGGCCTGAATCCGGGCTCTTATAAGTACCGGCTGTCGCTAAATGACGTAGTCTTGGCGCAGGGTGAGGTTTTGGTTCGCGAAAAATAGACCGCTCAGAAGCTTCGCAGCAAATCCTTCTTGCACACTTAGTCGCCAGCGGCAGCTGAACATGCCCGCTCGCGCTCCTGAGACACCGAATCCGCGAGAACGCGCCGAACCGGTGCGAGCAGCGACGCGGGGACAGGACGTTCGCTCGCCACGCTCATTTCCGCGACTTTGCGAGGGAATTCGCGACGGCGGTCCAACCACAAGCCGGAATCTTGCAACAGGTCCCCGGCGAGATTCGGATCGTCAGTGCGTTCGACACCCCAGAAACGCAAGCGCTCTTCGCTCTTCTGCAGCAGTTGCAGGGATTCTTCGAGCTTCTTCATCCCGGCGTTGAAGGACGACGCGAGAAAATAGACCGATAAATCCCAGCCGCCGCGCTCAAACTGCGCGCGGATGCGGATGTTGTACTTGCCGTTCTGATTCTTCTCCATGGCGCAGTGATACAGATTCCCGGACGCGCCACTCTTGGTGGACATCATGCTCCTCAATTTTCCGTTGCCCGTGGGCTCGACTAGTCCTGCCCGGATGCGGCCTCGCTTTACTTCCGAAGCAGCCGCTGCAAGCCTGCCTGCCCTAGAATTCTTCAGCGCCATAGCATCGCTCCTTAGAAAGGTCTGTATGTTTAGCACCAAGCGACATAGGGCTGGAAGGCAGCTACCCATTATTCCCGAGTGATCAGGGAAGAGGACCCCGCTGGCTACGGGGCAGGCTCTGCGGATGTAAATAGTCTAGCGAACTGGATTACGGACAGCAAGAGGAGAGTGCTAATTATTTAAGGCCTTTATTGTCAGACGCTTAAGAGGGACGCGAGCCGGTCAATCGCTTCAGCGCGTCGGCGTTGATTACCAGCTTCCCTTCCTTCTTTAGTCGGTTCTCGAGAGCCACGCGGAACGCTTCAAATGCCGCCTTCTGCTTGGATTGGAGCAGCTGCTGGCGGATTTGGTCGGCCTGTAACACCACAGCGGCGTCGTTGACAGGCTCGTGAGCTGCAACACGATAGACGAGCCAGTTGCCGGTTACATTCTTGGCGTCACTGACTTGACCTACGGGCATGGTGAATGCCGCATCGAGCAGCTCGCCCGAACCTACGTCCGGAATCGAGCCGCTGCGCGACAGTGATTCGGAGGTCTTGGCGTCCAGATTGAGAGACTTGGCCGCCTTATCGAAAGGTTCTCCGCCTTTCGCGAGTTTGGCGAGCTCTTCGGCCTTCGACTTAGCCAGCTCGAGCGATTTCTCCTGTTGATAGTCGGCGAGAACGCGGCTGCGAACCTCTGCGAAGGTGCCTTGGTGCGCGGCCTGAATGTCTTTGGGCGTAACAATCGCGAAACCCTGCGGAGTTTGGAGGGGCTGGCTCAGCTCACCGGGGCGAAGCTGAAACACCGCAGTGCGCACCTCCTGAGAGTTCGCGAAAGCTGCGAGCGGATCCGTGACGGAGGCGAGAGGCAGTTCGCCTACGGTGAGATTGAACTTTTTCGCCAGGTCCTCAAGCGGCTGGTGATTAGACTGGCGAATGGCGGATGCCATCTTCTCAGAGATGTCGTTCGCCGCGGCACTGACCTTTTCATCGAGGACCGTCGGCGCGATGCTGCCGCGAACCTCTTCGAACGATTTGGTGTGAGCCTGTTCGCGATCCAGAACTTTAATGATATGAAAACCGTACTGCGTCTTGACTAAATCCGAAATGGATCCCTTGGGCAGGGTGAAGGCAGCCTGCTGAAATTCGGGCACGGTCTGGCCTTCAACGATCCAGCCCAGATCGCCGCCTTTAGGTTTCGTGCCGTCGTCCTCGGAGAATTTCCTGGCAAGATCCTCAAAATTCGCGCCGCTTTTTGCCTTCTTCAGAACGTCTTCGGCCTTCTGGCGGATTTCCGCGATTTCAGCGTCGGTCTTGCCAACGGTCTTGAACAAAATGTGCTCGACGTGGGCGCGATTCTCGACCTTGTACTCGTCGATATGGGAATTGTAGTAAGCACGCAGCGCATCGTCACCGACAGTGGTCGTGGCGCGCAGCTTCGCGAGGTCCAGTAGCGCATAACGCGCCGAGCGCTTCTCCGGAACCTGATAGAGCCCCGCATGCTTGGTGTAATAGGCGGACAATTCCGCATCTGTCGGCTGGATCGTGGGCGCAAGTTCTGCCGGCTTCAGCAGCACATACTCAATCTGAACTTTTTCGTTGCGGCGGCGATATTCTGCCTGTATTTCGGCGGGGCTAACAGTAATTGCATCCGTGACCAGTTGCCGAAACTTGTCTTCCAGCATTTGGTCGCGCAGAAAATCTTCAAATTCCGGAATGGTCATGCCGGTGCGAGTCTGGACCTCGGTGGTGTAGCGGTCTTTCAGCAAAGTGTCGCCGTTCCACGCAGCCGGCAGAATCTGCTTAATTCGATCCGAGAGTTCCTGGTCGGTAACGCGGATACCGAGGCGCTGCGCTTCCACGGTGAGCGCCTGTTTGAGGATCATCTGATCCAGAACTTGTTTCGCGTACATCGCTTTGTAAACGTCCGGGAGCGACTGCCCGTGGAGCGCGGTGTTGAGCTGCCGTTGCACGTCTGTGGCGGTGATGCTCTGTCCGCCGACGGTCGCGACGGCATCGGGACTATTGGTGAACGCGGCGCTGCCCATTCCGGGGATCAGGTAGGTCAGCATGCTCAAGCAGATGACCCCTAGTAGGATGCTCATCCCGATCTTGACCCAGCGGTTTCGTTCCAGGTCCCGTTGCTGAATGCTTTTCAACATAACTGTCTGGGGCTCCCTCTACCTTGGCAAATCATGCAATTATAATGGAGTTCGCCATCGCCGCTCAACGAGATTCCAACGGAATCGGCCGGAATGCGCGAAAGCGGTTGTGGAATCCGGGGTAGCACCTGCGCGTGGGACTCCGGACGTCGAAACTCGGAGGTGAGCTATGACCGAAAAGATCCATTCGACCGCAGGCTATTTCCTCGCAGGACTGGCTATCGGGTCGCTCGTGGGTATCGTCTTCGCGCCGAAATCCGGTGAAGGCACTCGCGAATTCCTTTCGAAGAAGGTGAAAGAAGGAAGCAAGCACGCTCGGAAGAAAGCGCGGGAACTCAGCGAGCGAGCTGACGACTTGGTTGATCGCGGCAAGGAATTGGTCAACCAGACCAAAGAACAAATTGCCACGGAATTGGGCGCGGCCGATAAACCCTCTCCGCCGGACAAATCGAAAGCGAAAGCCGTCTAGCAAGGCCACGAATGACGTGCTCGAACCCTTGTTTTAGCGAAAGCAATTCCTGGAAGAGATGAACCTTCATTTTTTCCTCCTCTCAAGAATCGCCTTCGGTGAAGAGGCTCGCTTGCGCTTTGGTCTGCGTTTCTTTGCAGCCTGAGCCCTTTTCGCCTCAAGGAGCTTCTCTTCCGCCTGAGCCGACCATGGCAGGACGACGATCCGCGGGGGAAGGCCCTGCTTCTTGCGCTGCTCCTCCCGCTCCTCGGCATCCAAGAACACGTCGTCCGGATCTTTGAGCCACAATTCGTACTTGCGATGGATGCGGGACCAATGGGTCGCCTGCTCCTGCTCGAAATCGCTAGCTTCCGCGGTCACCTCGAAGCCCGCTTGTGCCCTCACGTATTGAATCTCGTTCGACAGGGGTGTCAGCACATCGGACCTCTGACCCGGACACTCAGCGAGCTGCTTGAAAAGGTTGACGGATTCGCGAAGATTGCGGTCGAGTAGGGCAAGCAGTTCGTAAGCAGTTTGTTTCACGTCGGCGTACCTCCTGTTTGGTTTTCCTGTTCGCTGTCGCTTGTGATCCGAGGCTGTTCGGGTTGGATCGGGAGCGACGGCGCGGCCTTTTGCATGGCCAGGATGCGATCGTCATCGGGCCGGATCCAAGGCAGAATCACGGCCCGCGCCGGTAAGCCCTGTTCGCGCCTAAGCTTTTTGCGGGATTTCAATTCGAGGTAAATCTCGTTGCGACCTTCCTCGGCCTTCTCTCCGTTCCGACGAACGCGGTAGAAGTTCTTCTCTTCCTCCTGCGTCATCTGCGCGATCTTGCAAGCAAAATGGTTGTTTGCGCAGGAGAGCAGCTCGCTCAGATTGGTGCGGACGCTGCTGACGCCCTCGGGAGACCCTAGCTCCCGTTTCTCGACGATGTTAAGGAACTCAAGTGTTTGGTCCATTCCCTGATTGAATCGAAACAAGGCTTCATAAACACGTAGGTTCATTGGCCGAATTCCTTCTCCGCGCGCGGAATCGAATCGTTTCGCTCGGTGAGGAGCGTCAACTGTGCCGTTCCCTCCGTCGAAGCACACAAGTAGTGCGGTGATCGAAAATCGGACCACAAGAAAGGTGCGTCGAACAGTTTTCAGTGAGGAGGAGATTCAGCAACCGGCTCGGGTGGGGGCAACGTCGGAAACGCCAAGCACAGCGAGAGTTGCGCCCCAAATGGGAAAAAGTTAACTTCGTTTGCAGCCATCGTTGCCTCCCTGTGAGGTGATGGTGGTCAGGGGCGCGCTCGGTGCTTCAACACCAACGCGTCCCGTCTTTTCTTTTCGAGCCGCATTCAAGAAGACTTATACGAGAAGCGGTTCTCGTATGGATATTATCGCAAACACTGGGGAGTCTGTCAACGAGCAAAGTGGCAAGGAAGTTGTCTTCGTTCTAGGATGGGTGTATGAAACGCGATCTGATATCGGAAGTTATGCGTGCGATGGGGAAAAAAGGCGGGAAGGCCGGTGGAAAGAAAGGTGGAAAAGCACGTATGGCCGCGCTAACACCAGAGGAGAGGAAGCAACTTGCGAGAAAGGCAGTTCGAACAAGGTGGGCTAAGGCTAAGAAGGGAAACCATCGCTTGGGTAAGACACGCGGCGAATGAGCGAGCGCCGTACCTATTGAATTTATTGTGGCTCCCGGTCCGGATGGATCTGGCTAGCTACACCTGTCGGTTCCGAAAAATCTGGGATTCCTGATTCCGGAAATTCTGGCACGATCCAGGATAGCCGGAAGAGTTAGAAATCTCCCTAGCCAACCCAGGCTTTGCTTAAACGGAGATTCCTATCGAGCTCCTTGCGAGCAAGTTCTCGGACGCGATGGATGGCGATGTCAACAATACAGGAATTCGAAAGATCTCCAGATCCATCATATGCAGCCGCGAAGTCTCTTGGGAAGCGATGTGAAAGAAAATCTCATCACGCTTTGCAGTGCATGCCATCGGCAAATCCATCTCAGTGTCGAGACACCTGCACGGTTCAAACGAGGCGAGGGATAAGGTAAATGATGCTCGGGAATCGCGAACAGGTAATTACCTTTTTCGGCGCGATTCTGATGAACCAACTGAATCAGTTTCGCAATGCTACCGCCATCCTGGCGACGCTTATTTGCAATCCCAGCCGCCACGCCAACCGGCCTGCGCTACGTCATTCGGCATTTTCCACAGTGTTCGCAGTCGCCGTAACGGCATGGCAAAGTGCACGGTGCCGACGACTGGAACGAAGTGCTCTTGCCAGAAATCGAGGGGCCAACAGGAACTGGGGAAAGAGGTGGTGTTTCGAGCCGATTGTGCGTTTGCCAAGCCCGAAATCTGCGAACCACTGGAAGAATGGGAAGCGAAATGTGCGATTCGGCTTCCGGCGAACGCCGGTTCGAGGCGGGACATTGACGAACTGCCGTCGCGCTCGGTGGGGCGTCCAAGTTACAAACCGATCGGAGCCGAACTAGACGGCTCTGACGCCTCTGCCCGACCGCTGTAGTCTTGACAATCGGCGTCGAGAATGCGAGTTGTATTGTGTACGGTCCGATCGTCAGCGTCTGATACGCCTAATGCGCGATCAATTAACGGGGCATTTGCTTAGGTTTCAGAATGCCCTTCCAGATATCATGCGGCTACGGAACTGTGGGGAAGGGTCTCCGCTATGAATCTTCCCCGCGATAAGTAAAGTGCATGTCGAATACATCAAAGCGCGCTGAATCTCCTCGCGTTATTGCTGATCGCCGTCTCTGCGCTCGTAAACCGGTCACGTCGCTCGTATATGTCGGCATGGGCGAGAATAACGGCGGGATCATCGTTGATACCAGCGAGAACGGATTGGCGGTTGCTTCAGCTGCGCCCTTGGATGGCGATGGCCTCGTTCCGTTAACGTTTCAAGTACCTGGAGACAACCACCGGCTGGAGGTGAACGGCGAAATCGTATGGATCAGCGAATCGAAAAAAAGAGCTGGCGTACGTTTTGTGGATCCCTCCGAAGAAACCCGCAATCGAATCAAGCGCTGGATTGTGCTCGAGGCCCCCGCCGTCGAAGCTCCATCAGAACCAGTCGAAGCTCGCGAGATGACTTGGCGGCGCCTGGAGATGCCGGACATACCCATATTTCAGAGCCCACCTTTCCAACCTGCAAGTCCGGACCAAGTCATCCAAGAACATGCGCAGGAATCGCGGTTAGCGCCGATCGCGACGCCCGCATTATCAAGCGCAGGGACATTGGCCGCCGCTGCGGCGCCTCGCGAGCGAAGCCCGAGATTATCGGATGGAAAAGAGGATAGGCAAGGCGTGCGCGCGGGAGATAGTCAGAGGAGATTTGTTGCGCGGACGCGAAGTTGGGGAACCCTTGCGGCGGTGATCATTGTGGCAGCATCCATATCATTTGTAGCCGGCTGGTTCACGGCGGGGCTGGGAACTCGAAGCGGAACACTCGGACGGTTTGGGAAGACGAAATTGCAAACGGGTGAAACCGCGAAGAGTGTCGAGTCATCCCCCGCGAGCGCAGTCACCGTTGTTCCCGGTCCAGCGGTGCAGAATGTGCCCCCACCAACACCCGGCTCCTCGAGTGCGACGGTCGACGTTCCCGGTCGAGCAGTCAGTGATGCGCGCACGGATGCGCATAGTAATCAGCCGGCTTCAGCAAGTAGGAGCACGAACGTTGCTGTTTCCTCAGAGCATGCAGTGCAGCCGCATGTTTTGGAGTCCGGCGCTGCGAGCCCTGCCGCCCCGAGCCCCCGCCCCCAGACTGAGCGTGCGCAGCTACCGGTTCCCGCGAGTGCAGCCGTACAGCCCAAGGACACAAGCGTCACCACCGCGCCGGGCTCAAGCGCGAATCCGCCACAGATCGCACGAGCGGCTGGTACGACCGAACAAACCTCGTTGCCTCCGAAGCCGGCAGAAATGCCGGAAGTCATGAAAGGTTCGGTCTCCGTCAGTTTTAGCCCGTATCCTTCGCTTCGAGTACCGGCCGCGCTAAAAACACAGATGTCGCGACAAGGTGCGACTTTGCAGATAGGGAAGCTGTTGTCGCGCGTGGATCCTGTTTACCCGGAAGAAGCGGAAAAGCAGAGGATGGAAGGGACGGTAATACTTCATACCGTCATCGGGCAAGATGGAACGATTCAGGGCGTTGAGCCAAAAAGCGGCCCCGCTCCGCTAGTGGCAGCGGCAGCGAATGCCGTCCGGCAGTGGCGCTATACGCCAAGCTCTGTCGGCGGACAGCCGGTAGAGGCCGAAGAAGACATCACAATAACATTCCGACTGCTGAAGCAAGCAGGCCGCCCAAACTAGCGTGACCTTTGCATTGACTGCGATCGATCCGGGCAGACGAATACCAAAAACCGAGCTGCGGATTAGATTTGGATCAAAAAAAACGCGGACGCGAGGAAAATCTTCGTGGTGGATTGAAATCGCAGGCGCGGACTTCAAGGTTCGGACTTCAAGTCGGACGGACTAACGGTCTGACCGTGTCCCTTGCCGCCCAGAGCCACCGCAGCACCTACGGCGCCAGCCGCTCCTGCCACACCTAGAATAATCAGGCCGGTATGGCTAGACTTTCGCACCGACGCGGACGGCGGAGTCGGTGAGGTGGTCGTAGTCGAAGCGACTGTTGCTCTCGGGGCAGACAATTCACCCTGCGGAGAAAGGCTGATCGACTGACCGACCTGGAGGAAGATACCGTTGGGAGACCCGTCGAGTGGAACAACGCCGACGCTGCCTTCTGTGCAACTGATCACGAACGAACCGTCTGCGGCACCGTCAACCTTCGCTGTGGATTGTTCTCCTTGCGTGACTGCCAGCACAACATAATTTCCAATTCGCAGAGTAATACCGGAAGATCCGCTGGAGGAACTCATCACCACGGTCCCCGACTTCAACTCAGCGACATTTTGTTGGCTGCCGGTGAAT
>Ga0210398_10007346_pt1 | contig 10022 bp, 9 predicted proteins | sample IncBWC4OmetaG_FD_161047 | JGI IMG/M metagenome (GOLD analysis project Ga0210398, IMG submission 161047) | Forest soil microbial communities from Barre Woods Harvard Forest LTER site, Petersham, Massachusetts, United States - Inc-BW-C-4-O | ecosystem: Environmental > Terrestrial > Soil >...
AAACGGCCGACAACCCGGAAGGCGTGGACAGGAGTGTCTTCGAGGGTCTCAAGGCGGCCATCAAGGCGGACCGGCCAGCCCTGCTGATGGAATTTCTGCGCAACTTCTACAACTACGATGTCACGGGAGGCAAGCTCGTTAGCGAGCGGGTCGTCGAGGGCGACTGGAACGTGGCGGTCGGCGCGTCTGCGACTGGCACGCGAGCTTGCGTCGATGCGTGGATCGAGGACTTCCGCCCGGACATTGCCCGCAACACCGTACCAACGCTCATTTTGCACGGCGATGCCGACCGCATCCTACCGCCGGACGCTGCATCCAGACGACAGGCAAAGATGATCAAGAACGTCCAGTTCGTGGAGTTGAAGGGCGGCCCCCACGGTGTGCTGTGGACTCATGCGGAGCAGGTCAACACCGAGCTGGTGAAGTTCCTAGCGTAGCGGATGCAGGGTATTCGCGCAGCGTTCCTGATTGTGAGGTGATTGACTTATGCGCCCGCACGTTTTCTATCGCACAGTAGAGGTGGATGGACTCTCGATCTTCTATCGAGAGGCGGGGCCGATGGATGCCCCCGCCATTCTCCTGCTTCATGGACTGCCGTCTTCCTCGCGAATGTTCGAGCCCCTGCTTTCGCGGCTTGCTGATCGCTACCGCTTGATCGCGCCTGACTACCCCGGTTTTGGACACAGCGATTGGCCGGACGCGTCGAAATTTGCCTACACGTTCGATCATCTTGCTGAGATCATGAATCACTTCACCGAAGTAATAGGGCTGCCTTGCTACACGCTCTTCATGCAAGATTACGGTGGCCCGGTGGGCTTTCGCATGGCCCTCAGCCAACCTGAACGGATCAATGCGCTGATCGTTCAAAACGCTGTGGCGCACAATGAGGGCCTGGGGGCCATCTGGAAGGCGCGGCGCGCTTTTTGGGGCGATCGCGGGCCCAATGAAGAGACGCTGCGGACAAATCTACTGTCGCTGGCAACGACGCGGACGCGCCACGTGGGCGAGGATCCCAATGTGGAGCGCTATGACCCAGATCTGTGGACTGATGAATTTGCGTTTCTAAATCAACCCGGCCAGGCCCAGATTCAAAGCGATCTGTTTTTCGACTACCGCACCAACGTCGATTCTTACCCACAGTGGCAGGCTTGGTTGCGTGAAAAGCAGCCTCGGCTACTGGTCGTGTGGGGAAGATTCGACCCCTCCTTCGCGCTTTCGGAACCCGAAGCCTATCCTCGCGACGTACCGAATGCCCAAGTTCACATTCTCGACGCGGGTCATTTCGCGCTGGACACGGCTGCCGACGAGATCGCGGAGTTGCTAAGAGGTTTTGTCGAAGATAGCTGATCCCAGGCCGACTATAATCTGATGATGAACCGCCAATACGATGCCATTGTTATCGGTGCCGGCCAGGCCGGACCTTCCTTGGCGGCGCGCTTTGCCGGCGCCGGCAAGTCAGTCGCGATCATTGAACGCCATCTTTTTGGCGGCACATGCGTCAACGCCGGCTGCACTCCGACCAAAACACTGATCGCGAGCGCGCGCATCGCCTACGATGCACGCCGCGCACACGACTATGGAATTGAGTTCCCTGCGGCCGGCATCGCAGTCAACATGCGTGCTGTTCAGGCCCGAAAGAAGCGGGTAGTCGATGCATCTAGGAGCGGCTTGGAGAATTGGATTCGCGGCATACAGAACTGTACGGTCTACGAAGGTCACGCAAGATTCGAATCGGCGCGATCCGTGAGTGTCGACGGGCAGGTACTCACCGCTGAACGAATCTTTATCAACGTAGGCGGCCGACCGCGAATTCCCGTTTTCCCCGGCATCGACCGTGTCGCGTTCTTGACCAGCACTTCGCTTCTCGAACTCGAGGATCTGCCGGCGCATCTGATTTGCATCGGCGGAAGTTACGTCGGCCTTGAATTCGCGCAAATGTACCGACGATTTGGCAGCGATGTCACGGTGATCGAGAAAGAGCCTCGGCTTTTGTCCCACGAGGATCCGGAGGTGGCCGCGGCGATCCAGGCCGCACTTGAAGCAGAGGGTATTCAGATACGGCTTGGGGCCGAATGCATTGAACTCGCCCACCATGCCGAGTCGGTGACTGCCAATGTGATTTGTTCGACGGGTTCTCCGCAAATCACAGGCTCTCATGTACTCGTTGCGATGGGGCGAGTGCCCAACACCGACGACTTGGGCCTTGAAAAAGCCGGCGTGGAAACAGATCACGCCGGGTTTATCAAGGTCGATGATGAGCTACGCACCAATGTCCCCGGCATCTGGGCTTTGGGCGACTGCAACGGCAAGGGCGCGTTCACGCATACCGCCTACAATGACTATGAGATTGTGGCCGCCAACCTATCAGAAGGGAACCTAAGGCGGCGCTTGAGTGATCGGATCCCCTGCTATGCCCTGTTTGTGGATCCGCCGCTGGGCCGGGTCGGACTAACCGAACGCGACGCCTTGGCCCAAGGCCATACGATTCGTATCGGCAGTCGGCCGATGACCCGAGTCGCAAGGGCCGTCGAAAAAGGCGAAACCCGAGGTCTGATGAAAATCGTGGTCGACGCGCGATCCAACCTGATTCTGGGTGCCTCGATCTTGGGTGTCGGCGCTGACGAGGCCATTCACTCGATCATCGACGTCATGGCCGCGAGAGTGCCGTATGCCACTCTACAAAACACCGTACATATCCATCCCACCGTGGCGGAATTGATACCCACCGTGCTCACCGAACTGGGACCAACCATTAGCGGGCAGCCCGGCTGATTCTGCTGCTCGCGAACTCTTGTGAGCCGGCCGGCACGCCGGTTGGCTCCAAGTAGAATTTGTACTGAGCCTGGCAGGAGCGCAGGAAACTCCGTCCGCTGTGCCCGGCTCTGAGCAATACGGAGCGGTGCGTCAACCACACCACTGCCGCGGTACTTGCGAAGAAGATCCGATGGACAAGGCGCGTCATGGCCTGCAACCGACCGGCACGCCCTGCCCGCAGCGTGAATAGCAACTGGGACTCGAGTCCGACATGGGCGAGTTCGTCCGAAACGATGGTTCGGCAGAGAACTTGCAAGCGCTCGCAATCCGTAACTGACTCTAGCGCGCGATAATAGACGTTTCCAATCAGCTCAGCGCAGATGAGCACGCAGAGATAGAGCTCCAGTCCGGCCAGTCGCCGTACAAGACGAAAAATCCGATCCGTCCAGTCGGTTCTCTTCAGCGGCATCCGGTGATCCTGCATGAAAGCCCGCAAGAGCGATGCGTGACGCTGCTCCTCGCGGATAAGCAATTCAATGATCCTGAGCAAGTGAGGTACCTTTCCCGCTGCGAAGCGCTCTGCCGCGCGAAGGAGTGTCCGCCCCTCAGACTGCTCGCCGAGCTGAAACGTTGCGATGGAGCTTGCAATGAGCGCTCGTTCATCGGGCCTCAGAACATCGGCAAGCCCGTGCGGAACACAGCGCGGATGCAGGGCGTGATGTTCGAAATGATTCAACCAGATCTCGAGATCTCCAACACCCATGCCGCCGCCCTCCTCATTGCACAGCACCGAATGTGAGACCTCACTCGGGCAATCCAGTGGAGGAATTCGGGCGGATTGTGGCGGCGACTAAGGGGAGCTAACATTTCCGTAAGACAGCCCCCAGATCCACCAACGGAGACAGAGAATGGCCAAAAACGTAATTTGTCTTTGGTATGACGGCACAGCCGAGGATGCCGCCAAGTTCTACGCCCAAACCTTTCCAGATAGTGCCGTGATTGCGGTTCACCGCGCCCCGGGCGACTACCCGGACGGCAAACAGGGCCAGGTGCTCACGGTCGAGTTCACGGTGCTTGGAGTGCCCTGCCTCGGCCTCAATGGCGGGCCGGCGTTCAAGCACTCTGAAGCTTTTTCATTTCAGATCGTCACCGAAACCCAAACCGAGACGGACCGCTACTGGAATGCAATCGTCAACAACAACGGCGCCGAGAGCGCGTGCGGATGGTGCAAAGACAAATGGGGCTTATCCTGGCAGATCACCCCGCGGTCGCTGCTGGAGGCAACGACCGATCCCGACCGCGCGGCCGCCAAGCGCGCGTTCGAGGCCATGATGAAAATGAAAAAGATCGACATTGCCGCCATCGAGGCGGCACGGCGCGGGACTGCTCGCGCTTAGAGCACGGGTTAGGGGCGGCATTCCGGTGAGCGATTTGTTGAGTGCCGGATTGAATGACGCCGCCCTAGTTGGCTTTGAAGCGTTGTTTCAGCTCCTTTGCCCCGAGGCTGGACAGCAGCGGCGGAAAATTGTGCTGCGCTGTGACGCTCGCATCCCGATTGACCACCAGAAACTCTTTCTCTTCATCACTCCAGGCAGGCCAATTGGGCAAGCCCGAAGCGTTCGGGTTACTGGTCTTTGCGAAGTTGGTCCAATAGGTTTGCAGCAGGTCGGACAGCGACGCATCATCAGCAGTTGAGGGAAGCCACTGCCATTCTCGGTCCCGCAAACTACCGAAAACGTAGGGTACTTCCAAACTATGAAACGCCCCCAGTTCAGCCTCACCCTTCCCGGGAATCGAGCGGTCAAAGCGGTAAACAAACACACGCTGACCGGAGGCGTTGGTAAGGCTTGCCATCGCGCCAATCGGACACGCGCCAATCAAGTCATTCGCGGCCCCATCCAGCCCGGCATTCTTGTTCAACAGTATTCTGCCGAAGTAGATGGCGATGGCGGGTTTGGTCCAGCCTCCGAAGTAGGGACGCGCTGCCTCCACAAATTTGCTCAGCCCACCGGAATCTGTGACGCTGCTCTGACCGCCCGAAGATTTCGCTGCCGCCGCCGCGGAGAGACGAAAGGCGCTGAGCTCCCGCCCATTGAAACCGATCAGGAAATCCACTTTTTGGATTGAGCCCGTAAGAAAGGCTTGCTGCGGCGACATGGGCAGTACCCACCCGTCCGCCGTCGCGGCGGTGATGTCGGCAGGGAAATGTTCCTTGGCCTTGAGTACCAGTGCTTCAACTTCCGTTGCTGACAGTGCGCGCAATTTCTCCAGCGGCGTCGACTGCGAATTGCCAGGCGCCAAGGCACTCACTGCGCTGCCGAAAGCTTCCGCTTGAGACGATGTTTGTCCCGACCCAAACGCCGGGCCGCTTTCTGATATCACGCGTTTGAATAGTCCCGCGGCGAGCGGCGAGGCCATCAATTGAGCTGCGTCAATCGCGCCGGCTGACTCGCCGAACAGCGTGACGTTATCGGGATCACCGCCAAACTGAGCGATGTTTTGCCTCACCCAGCTGAGCGCGGCTAGTTGGTCCAGCAATCCATAGTTGCCCGAACTGTGATGCGGCGATTCGGCCGAGAGATCAGGATGACTGAAGAATCCCATCACCCCAAGTCGATAGTTCAAGGTGACCAACAACACACCGTGCCGCGTCAAGGAAACTCCGTCATACGTCGACTGTGTGCCGCTGCCCACGGTGTTGCTGCCGCCGTGCAGCCAGACCATCACGGGCAGCGCGCGTTTCACGGGCCACTCTGGGACCCATACATCAAGATAAAGACAGTCCTCGGACGATTTAATCGAAGGTTGCTCAAAAGCTGAGCCATACGCTTTGGCCATCGGGGCGATAAAAGGAGCAAGCCCCGAGGTTCGCTGCGTGCAAGCGCTTCCCGGCTGCAGCGCTTCTCGCACGCCTTGCCAGGGTAGCGGTGGTTGAGGCGGTTGCCAGCGCAACTCGCCGACTGGGGGCCGCGCATAAGGTATGCCTCGAAACGCGATTGCGGAACCTGCGATGGCACCACGCAGCGTTCCGGCACCTATCTGCACCAGCGGTTCGCCGATAGGCGCCGCGCTCGCGGTCGGCGGCGTAAGGTGCGAAAAACTCGAGGCTTTATAAATCGGGTAGTGTCCACCACGATTCTCGATGAAAACCACAGAAGCCACGATTGCCAGCAGCAGCGCGCCGGTAATCCAAAGCATCCACTTCCACTTTGCGGTCATATTTTATAGTTCCAAAAAAACATCTGTACACGCAGTCCGTTTATAACAGGTGCTTGAAGAAGCGGTTGAGGTTTACGCGGTTTCGACGGGATGTCAGGACTAATACCTGTCCAGCCATGTCCGCTGTCACGGACACGCTGCAAATGTCCTCCATAAGGGATATGTCCTTTTAAACGGATATTCTATATAATGTCCTCCATGAAGGACATCATTCTACGTACCCCGGAACAGTTAGGCGCAGCTATTCGCCTGAAGCGTAAGGAAAAAGGCCTTACTCAAAGCGGTCTGGCCGCCCTCTTGGGTGCCGAGCGCAAGTGGGTCATCAATCTCGAGAGCGGCAATTCCAAGGCAGAAATCGGCCTCATCCTGCGCGCCTTCGAGGCCTTGAACCTTCGCGCTTCTCTCAATGATGCCGGAAAACCGAGAAGCCGCGGCACGCTTCCGGACGCCTCACGCTTGGATCAAGTTTTCCAACGCCTGCAACAACCTTCCAAATGATTGATCTCGATGTTCTGATCGAAGGCGAACTGATCGGTCGCGTTCGAATGAACAAGTCAGGCCGCCTGTCATTTGACTATGAGCCCCGCTGGCGCGATTCGCCGGGAGGCTATTCGCTATCGGTCAGCATGCCTCTCGCCAGCATCACCTATTCACACAATCTGGTGTCGCCATATCTTTGGAACCTGCTGCCGGAGAATCCCCATATCCTGCAGCGCTGGGGACAACAGTTCCATGTCTCCGCAGCGAGTCCGTTCAAGCTTTTGAATTTCGTGGGGGCCGACCTGCCCGGTGCCGCGCAATTTTTTCCGCCCGCACAACTGGCATCCATTCAATCGCAACAACGTCCGTCGATCGATTGGATCAGCTGGGATGAACTCGCTCAACGGCTCACGCAATTGCGATCCGATGCGGCCGCAGTGCGGCGCCCAGGCGATTCTGGCAAAATGAGTCTACCGGGTGCGCAGGCGAAGACAGCATTCTCCTGGGATAACAAAGGCAAACGATGGGGCGTGCCGAGCGGCCGTGCGCCGACCACGCACATCATCAAACCCGCTATTTCCGGTTTTGCCGGCCTCGTTGAAAATGAACACTTATGCCAGGCTATCGCCGCGCGATTGGGTCTGCCCGCGGCGAAATCGTCCGTGCTCACGCTGGGCGATACCTCTTACCTCGTAATCGAACGCTTCGATCGCCTGCCCCCGGCGCCGGGATCTGCCTTCGTGCAGCGGGTGCATCAAGAAGACATGTGTCAGGCGCTTGGGTTAATGCCCGGCCGCAAGTATCAACAGGACGGTGGGCCCGGCATTGCCGACATTGTCTCGCTGATTCGCCGAGTGAGTTCAGACCCCAACACCGATGTAGAGCGATTTCTTGACGCGAATGCATTCAATTGGCTGATTGGCGGCACCGATGCGCATGCTAAGAATTACTCCCTACTGATCGGCGCCGGCGATGAAGTTCGCTTAAGCCCCCTCTATGATCTCTCGAGTCAACTGCCCTACCCGGAACTGATCGACCAGCGTGTCGCCATGAAGATCGGCGACCACTACGATATTCCGCTCATCGGATTTACCGAATGGCAATCTCTCGCTTCCGCCTGCGCCGTGAATCCGGAAATACTGATGGATCGGTTGCGCCACCTCACCGACAGACTGCCCGATGTCATCTCCGCTGCTCGAGATCAAGCGCTGACTGACGGGCTGAATCGTCGGATCATCACGGACCTTGCGACTTTGCTCACCCAGCACGTCAGTGTCAGGCGCGCCACGCTCGATGCTGCATCGAAACGCCGTCGCTCGCGCAAGCAAAAGTCACGCACTGACAACTTGCGAACTTGAGCGAAACAGCAAGGCGTTGATTTCGGAATATTGCCCTGCGTACGATATGATCTGCTTCCACGCTAGGGAGAGGATCACACATGCAGGCAAGCCACTGGGTGCACCGGATCGCAGGTGCCGTCATTTTTTGCGGCCTCTCAACAGCGCCGCTCGTTGCCGCCGACAAGCGGCCCTTCGCCAGTAGCGACTTCACTTCGTTGCGCTCGGCAATGCCGGTAGCGATCTCGCCCGACGGCAAGGCTATCCTGTTCGACGTGCGCTTCTTTGATGAGAAGGGGCCGGCCAAGGACGAATGGCACACGGTCCCGGCGGCAGGCGGTGAGGCTCTCAAGCTTGATCTGCCGGAAAAATTCACACCCTCGGGCTTCACCAAGGACGGATCGCTGTTCGGCGAATATCGTATCGACGATCAGACACAGCTCGCCATAGTGCCCATCACCAGCGGCAAGCCGACGGTAATCTTCACGCTGCCGCGCGGCAGCCACGCGGCAACCGTTTCACCAGATGGCACGAAGATCGCCGTCCTCGCGGATGCTCGAGCAAAGGACAAACACGATCAGCACAATGTCGTCGAGAACGACGAGGCAAGCCTGTATGTCTTCGATCTCCATTCTCATGGCGGCGCGTGGTGGTGTCAGGAACTGCGCGCCATCAGCGACTTTGCCTGGTCGAAGGACTCCAGTCGGTTGGCGGTTGTGACGCAGCTGCCAAAGCTGGGCAATCACGATGCGCACTCGATGCTCAATGTCTGCGGGGCGGACGGGTCGCGTCAGCTCGCCGATGTGTCCACGGTCACGGCCGGCGTGGCTTGGTCAGCCGATGAAACGGAATTGGTGTTTGCCTCGACGAAGGCACCGACCCTAACGGCGGAACACGTCTGGACAGTGTCCCTCTCCGGCGGTGCCCCGGTGGACCGAACGCCGGATCTAGATGGCACGGCCACTACGGTCAAGTACCATCACGGCGTCGTCCTGGTAGAAGTGCATCGCGGCGTGCGCACCGAAATCGACAGTTTCGCCGACGGCAAGCTCACTCCGAAGTTGCGCTGGCCGAACGGCATCACGATTGGGATGCCTGCGGCAAATCCCTTCCCGGATGCCGCCGACGTGCTGGCTGTGGGCGTGGGCGATCCTGGTCACTCGAACAACGTCGCCATTATGAGGGACGGACAGCTGCAGAAGATCACCTCCGAGGGCGACGCGCAGCTCGCTGATATTAATCTGGGCGAGACGAAAGTCGTGCACTGGACTTCGAAGGAAGGTGTCAAGTTAGAGGGCATCGCCACCTTTCCGCCCAACTACTCGAGCGGTAAGCGCTATCCCTTCCTGGTGTTGCCGCACGGCGGACCGGAGGCAAACGATGAACTCGGGCTAGATCCGATGGCACAATATATCGCCGGCAAGAACTATGTGGTCCTGCAGCCCGAATATCGCGGGTCTACGGGTTACGGCACGGCGCACTTAGCAGCCATTTACCAGCATTTCGGCGATCGGGCTTACCGCGACGTCGACAGCGCCGCTGACTTCGCAATTGCGCAGGGGTGGGCGGACCCCGCGCGGCTAACCATGTTCGGCTGGAGCGCCGGCGGGTTTATGACCTCTTGGACCGTCACGCAGACGCACCGTTACAAAGCGGCGATCGAAGGCGCAGGCATCACGGACTGGCTGAGTTTCATTCCCACCAGTGACACCTGGCAGACCGACTACGATGCGCGGTTGCAGGAGAAGGACCCGAGCCCCATGCTGAGATTCTCGGCGGTGATGTTTGCTGACAAAGTCACCACGCCGCTTCTCATTTTGCACGGCAGCGCCGATGTACGCGTCCCGACGTTTCAGGGATCGGAGTTCTATGCCCTGCTCAAGGAACGCGGCAAAACGGTCCGCATGGTGACCTATCCCGGCTCACCGCATTTTCCGCGGCTGGCCGAGCAACGCCGTGATGTGCTCGACGAGGTCGGTTCCTGGTTGGATCAGTACAATCCTTGAGAAGCTCAGTTGATCACGCGGCACTCACCGAAGCAACGGGATCACCGAACCAATAACTCAGGCGACCTTGCTGTGCGTCGCCAAATTCTCCGACGATTGCGGTGACTCGATGATGTGAGCGAGATCCGTCAGCAGCGCAGAGAGTTCGCCCGCCATGACGGCGAAATCGATATCGAACTGCTCCGCGGGATCCACTTCTTCAGCTTCGGTCTGATCCTTGCCCACT
>Ga0210398_10007347_pt1 | contig 10022 bp, 5 predicted proteins | sample IncBWC4OmetaG_FD_161047 | JGI IMG/M metagenome (GOLD analysis project Ga0210398, IMG submission 161047) | Forest soil microbial communities from Barre Woods Harvard Forest LTER site, Petersham, Massachusetts, United States - Inc-BW-C-4-O | ecosystem: Environmental > Terrestrial > Soil >...
TGATGTAAAAACAAAATATGTCAAAAGCGTCAATGGAATGGCGAGCTACACATACTATCATTGCGGGCAGAAATGCCGAGGCTGCCTTAACCAGACTTCGATCAATAAAAATGAGCTTTGCGAGATTATAGCGGACAAGTTGGGACGCTACGAGATACCGGACGAGCTAGCGACAAGAGGCATAACTTATGTTCGCTCCCAATTACTAACGACGGCTCAAGACAACGCCCTTGTGGAAGAAGCAACCCAAGTACTTGAGACAAAAAAGGCCAACCTTCGCCAGCAGATTGCAAACCTAACCCGAATGTGTGCCCGTGAACTAATACCGGACTACGAGTATAGCGCGGAGAGACAAAGACTTGATAATGAACTAGCAACACTGAACCTGAGAGCCGAGCAGGAACCCAATAAAAAAACAAGCGTACTACTTGCAATGGAGAAAGCTCTTGCCTTTGGATTGGAACTAAAAAAGCGATTCCTAAATGGCAGCTTAGAAAAACAAAATGAGATACTTAGTCAGTTTGCTCGAACTTGTACCTTAGAAGGCAAAACCCTAATAATTCAGGGATGTTTAGAGCTTGAAAGCATTGCCACAAGCGTTGCCCGCGTACTGCACGAAATGACCCTGCTCGAACCAGACAAAACCAATACAAGTGCAGAACAAAGTGCAGTGTTTAAGCCAATTAACACGTTTTGGGACAACAAAAAAGACCGACTACAAGTGGTCAGTCTCTTTTGGCACGCCGAACTCGATATGATCATAAACCAATTAACAGAGCACCATGAAGACGAAGGAATTTTGGACTAGATAACAAGGGTGTAAAATGGGGAAAGCCGCTCATGTGCGAGCAGCTTCCAGTAAACCGAGATTGGAAAACTTGGGTCAATCTATTTACCGGAAAGGAGGGTTTTTATCCTGCCTTGTATATTCGCATATACCGTAGTCAGTTTTTTCTTTGACGCATCGGTTAAGAGAGCGGTATGTGCAATGGCGTCTCTGATCGGCTTGTATTCATTGGCATCTCTCGGAAGACATGCCTCTTTTATCGGGTCTTTTTTATCGACTAGATACGCAAGATCGCTCATAGATAAGTAACCAAGATCATTATCCGTTTCTCTAATATCTATACTGATATTTCCCTTTTTTTTGTTTTCTGTTTCCGCTTTCTTCCACCGGGCAGCCTCTATATTGGCTTCCTTTGACAGTGGAATCTTCTTTTTTTGAATGTATTTCCGTACCAGATTTTCGGAGATGAAACATTCCGCGTAAGACTCGAAGTTAAATGCTGCATCATCGCTCAATTCATCAACCCACTCATCAACGTCTTTTCTGTTTTTCGAATCTTTTGGAAGATCATACTCTTCCGAAACAGCATTGTACAACTCAAGAGATTTTCTCTTTTTCTTAGATACGGTTTCATTTTCCGAGTCGCCGTCCTTTCTATGCTTGATTCTCCATTTATCCCAATCAGTGACAATATCTAAGATTTTTTTCCTTAATTCTTCCAGAAAACTTCTATACTTGGGATCATCCGCGACAACCCCTTCTCGACTGCTCGTAAATCTGTCCTCTTCGTCATCTAATTTGTCGAAGTGGATCTGTCCGTAAAGGTAGTTCTCGGCAATTCTGGCCGTCGGTATGTGCTTCAAAATATCTCGTTCGCGCAATCTTCCATTCACGAAGAGATCAACGCTAACCCTCTCATCCGTTCCTGTTATCGTTAAATCCCTCGGCTTACCAACAGAGGCAATAAAACCGCGCACTTCGCCATCCATTTTAACGGCTTTGGATGGCTCCTTGAGGCTCGTAAGTTTTTCTTTGACGTATGGGTCATCAAGTTTATTGATATTCCACGCGAATTCCGTCTTTTGAGCCAGATCGTTCAGATCATCGTTGGTGATTTTTTGACCATCAATGAAAATGTTGAACGACCCGTCCAAGAGGGAAAATCTGAAATACAAAGCGATGATCTTTCTCAAAAATCCTAAACTGTTCCTTATACCGTCCTTGATGCCTTCAAAATATATGATCGTGCCATGATCGTGATCTTTCACGTACTTCTTGAAAGCTGACTGATTCAAATTTCCCAAAGGGTATTGTTGCGGCGTTAAGTCTTCGGTTATTGCCTTGTTCAAACCGGAATTGTCAATAACTCCGCCAATATAGCTGCCGCCATTAACCTTAGATATTACGGAGATTTTATCAGCGCACGATAACAAGGCCAATTTCCCTATTCCCTTTCTACCTATATATGGTCTACCCTTTGCGGAACTCTTCTTTCCGGCCTTTCTTTTTGAATATCCTATTTTCAAAAACTTGTTTTGAAAATCGTCCGCCGTCATTCCAACGCCGTCGTCTTTTATGAAGAAGCAGCTTTTCTCTTTATCAATGTAGATCCAAACGTTCTTAGCATCCGCGTCCCATGAGTTGGAAATGGCTTCGCCTAGAACAGTTGCGAAACTGCGGTATAAATTTCTCCCCAAGTGATCTAAAACGCTCAGAGAGATTTCAAACGTGAACGGTTTGTTATTTGGCATATTCTTTCGCATGAGCCTTAATGCTTTTACCTATCACGACGCCTAGTCTTACCGGAACGGCATTGCCGATAAATTTCGCGATATGATCCGTGATGATGGGGGCTTTGGGGTCTGAAAATTTATAACCCTTTTTGAAGGTCTGAAACAACGCGGCTTCGCGGAGACTGATCGCTCTGTCCTGTTCGGGATGTCCGAAACGGCCGTTACCAAGGCCAACACATTGAGTAGTCATGGTAGGTGCCGGTTCATCCCAACGCATACGACCATAAACCGTACTGCGATACGTCTCACCGGATTTTTTCCGATGGCATTTCAAAATCAAGCTCTCATTCCAGCTACGGGAATTGCCGCCGTTGTGCGGCGTCGCCTTGATCCTTAACAAATTCTTTTCGCTAAGCCTTCTTGATCGATGGAGAGGATCGTCTTGGCTGATTTCCCCGTCTTTTAATGGTGGCAGCCTCTTTATAACATCCCGCACCGTCACCTTTTTGTTTTTATGCGTTCTCTTTATCAATGCAATCTCGCCGAATTTAGATGCGAGGAGAACTAAGCGTTTCCTGTTTTGAGGAACACCGTATTCCGAAACATTAACGATTTCATACTTATAGTCGTACCCATTTTCTTCGAGAGTATCCAAGAACGTTTTGAAAATCGGATATTTTTTTACGTTCGCCAGGCCACTAACGTTTTCCATAGAAACAATATCCGGTTGGGTTTCGTCAATGAGCTGAGCAAATTTCCCAAGCGGTTCAAGTTGTTTCTTGGTTATTTCCTTTTGATTCAGTTTCGAAAATGGTTGACATGGCGCGCAACCGGCTAAAACCCTTATCGTTCTCTCCCTTTCGCCGAACAAATGATTTATTTCATTTGCGGAGACCTCAAGAATGTCCTTACTTATGAATTTCGCGTTCTTGTTGTTGTATTCATAACCGAACTTACACGAATCGTCATTGTCTATACCTGCGATCACATCAAGGCCTTCTTTAATGAGACCATGCGTCAATCCTCCTATTCCACAAAACAAGTCAACGACTTTTATCTTTTTCATATATCAAATTTACAATCCTTTTTTTTAAGCATATCAGAATTAGACTGAGATAGAAATAGTTGTCGCCGTCTCTCGGCATTTAATTTGGCAAAGAAACCATTCCTGCGCTATTGCCAGAAAACACGGCCAAGTGATACGCTCCCGTCACAACCTCCTGTTTCCCTACGCTTCCAATGGCTTGGACAAAATACCTATTCCGCTCGCCCTGGGCTAAGCCGTAAATTTGTCCGAGCTTAAACCCTTTCACGGAGGCGCGGGCAGCTATGGCAGACCTAGAGGTTATTGCGAGCGGGGGCAATTTCTTGGACGAAATCGAAGTCCAGACCAGCCCGAGGGAGTTCTATCAGGCAGTAAAAGACGCCGTAGAGAGGCGTAAAATCCCAGGCGTGAAGTTCGCCACTGTTGAGCACAAAGTTGGGGGGATTTTTTCAGACAAGCGCGAATACCTCAGGATCACTTGGAAAGACCTAGTCTATGACATTTGCGGCGCTCCCTTCGGCACTGGCTTTTTTGTTTCCTGGTGGCAGCAAGCGCCGAAAGACAGCGGCATTTTCACTGGCTTCTTTGGTGAGACGGCTGTTGGGGTGGCAAGGGCTTTGGTTAAACCAGACACATTCTACAAAGCGGATACAGTATCCATGTTTAAGGGTATTGTCTCAAACGCCTTCAACGAAGCGGTAGATAAACTCAAGGACGGGGCAACGCAAACTCCGCCCGCTGAAGTCGGAGCCATGCCCACAAACTCGTCTTTTTATAAGTAAGCGCTCGCATAACCCGCGTTTATGCCAAGGCCGACTTACGAGGATTTTCTTACCTGGGAACAGCGTACGCGCGGCTGGCAGCTTTGGCCGGAACGCGTTGCGCTGGAGCCACCCTTACGGCCTTTCCAGGTGCTTACTCCCTCCGCGCCTCCGCGGGATGACGCAAGAAAGGAAGGTCTTTGGAGCCTCCTGCGCGGCAAAGACTACCGCGTGTCTCCCCCTCCGCCTCCTGTCCAAATTGAGGAACCGCCCCCGACCCTAAGAAGTGAATACGACGACCTTGTTGAAATTCCGGTCGCGCTCCCTGCTGACTTCTTGGTGCGCCCAGATGTCGCGCGGGAGTTTCTTAACAGCCTCCAAAATTACCAGAACCCAATCAGCTTTGAGATTATCGGGCTTGAGGGTCGCGTTGTCGTGCAGCTCGCTTGTCGCAGGGAAGATCACGCCAGCCTCAAAGCGCACCTGACCGCCTTCTTTCCCGAAGCAACGACAGACAGGACAGAAACGGATGACAACCTACTTTGGGGTTGTTTCAAGGGAATCTTAAATAATGGCAATGCCGCATTTTTCGACTTCGGCCTAAAGGGCTTGTTCTTGGGCACACTTGAATCTTCGGCGAGTTTTGCCATTGATCCATTTACTGCGCTGGTCGGTGCGCTGGAAATGGTGCGCGAGGATGAGATCGGGGTTTTCCAAGTCTTGTTTCAGCGTACAACGCAGCAATGGATAGTTGAGACATTGGACGCTATTGCTGCTTTGGACAACGACGCAGAATTGCAGCGCCTTGAACGGAGCAAAACATCCTCCCCGCTCTTTGCTGTTACGCTCCGCGTTGCGGTTGCCGCAGAAAATGTCTATCGGGCAGAATCATTTGCGCGCTCGCTCGGTATGGCTGTTATCGCCCCAACCAGGACACCGACGAACGAGCTTATTGCCCTTGATGATGAAGGCTACCAGTTTGACGCGCGGGTTGATGACCTGACGGAGCGCGCAACGCGCCGCAATGGCATGATCCTCAACCTTGAAGAACTGGCAACCCTGGTACACTTCCCGTCTGCTTCGGTGAAGTCGGAAAAACTGGTGCGCTACCAGGAGCCAACAAGCAAAGGCTTGCCGCCGATTGTCAAAAGTGAAGGGTTGATTATCGGTGCAAACACGCATGAAGGCAAAACCCGCAAAGCTGGCTTGTCCGCAGAACAACGGATGCGCCATATGTATATCATTGGCGCGAGCGGAACGGGAAAGTCCACGTTCATTATCAATACCGTCATGCAGGATATTGAGGAAGGGCGCGGCGTTGCTGTGCTTGATCCGCACGGCGACCTAATTGATGATGTGCTTTCGCGTATCCCTGAAAGCAGGATCAATGATGTTGTCTTGCTCGACCCAAGTGATGAAGAATACTCGGTCGGCTTTAATATCCTTTCGGCGAAGACTGAACTTGAACGGATACTATTGGCGTCTGACCTAGTTGAAACCTTTCGGCGTCTTTCAACGTCCTGGGGCGATCGGATGAACTCGGTGCTTGCAAACGCGATCATGGCGTTTTTGGAAAGCAAGCAGGGCGGTACGCTTCTCGAAATGAAGCGCTTTTTAATTGATGACAAATTCCGCGCTTCATTCCTCGAAACCGTAAGCGATAAAGAGATTGTCTACTTTTGGAAAAACGAATACCCGAGATTTAAGGGCGGTGCGGAAGCCCCGATCTTAACGCGCCTGGACATTTTCTTGCGCCCCAAGCCCGTGCGTTACATGGTTTCGCAGAAGGACACGAAGCTCGACTTTACAAAGGTCATGGATGAGGGCAAGATATTTTTAGGTAAGCTCTCGCAAGGTGCAATCGGCGCTGAGAACTCTTTTTTGCTCGGCTCCATGATTGTTACGAAATTCCAGCAAGCAGCCATGAGCAGGCAAGCGATTGAAGCAAGCAAGCGCCGTGACTTCTACTTGTACATTGATGAATTTCACAACTTCATTACGCCGTCGTTAGCCGAGCTATTGTCCGGCGTCCGCAAGTATCGCATGGGACTTGTTCTCGCGCACCAAGAACTAAGGCAAGCAGCCAAAGACCCGGAAGTAGCAAGCGCGATCCTGGCAAACCCCTACACTCGTATTTGTTTTCGGGTGTCTGACCTGGACGCAAAGAAGCTCGCCGAGGGGCTTTCATCCTTTGAAGCCAAGGACTTGCAAAACCTTGGTATCGGGCAAGCTATCGCGCGGGTTGAACGCGCTGAGTATGACTTTAAGCTCGACACATTCCCTGCTCCCAAGGTCAACCAAGAGGAAGCAAGCGAGCGGATCGCCGCAGTTACGGAAGCCTCACGCCTCCAATATGCTGCTCGCAAAAGTGACCTTGAACACTTATTTGCCTACCTCGAAGAAACACCAGCGCAACCCGAGAAAAAGACCAGAGCGACCAAGAAGAAAAAAGATGAAGAACTAGAAGCGGCTCACTCGACACCCGAGCGCACATCTCAAGAGCCGCACGACATAGCCGCTGCCCTCACCACGCCGAGCAAGCGCCGTGAAGTGGCACCTGAGTTTGCAAGAGAAGCTAGGGATGAAGCACCCAGAACAGAAATGCCCAAAGTGGCTATCCCCAACCTGCCTGGGCGTGGCGGCGCTGAGCATAAGCGCATCCAGTCGCTGATTCACCACTGGGGCAAACACAAGGGCTACAAGACGACGATTGAGCGAGGGGTCAATGATGGCGCTGGCAGCGTTGACGTTGCCCTGGAAAACGGCGACTTCAAGATTGCCTGTGAGATTTCGGTCACAACAACGCTTGACCATGAGCTTGGCAATGCGGAGAAATGCCTTGCGGCTGGATTCAATCACGTGGTCATGGTGGTTGGAAATGCAAGAACCCTGGCACGGACGAACCGTGCTCTCTCCGAGACCTTGCCAGAAGAGGCACGGGCAAAAGTAACCTGCGTCATACCTGACGAGCTATTTGCTACGCTTGAAACCCTGGACAAGAATAAGGGCGGTGGAGAAACGCTCCACGGCTATAACGTCAATGTCACATACAAATCTCAGAGCAAAGAAGCAGTGGACGAAAAGAAAGCAAGTCTGACGAAAACAATGCTCAATGCGTTGAAGAAAATCGGAAAGAAGAAAGCACCATAGATTCCTACAATGACAGCAATCTAGCTCATTGCCAGTGGTGTGTGACTTGGGTATATTCCCTGGACAGAAATTCTTTTGGCTACCGCGCAAAATAGTGTGCCGGTAGCCTTTTTCGGCTTCTGCCGAGGACTGAAACGATGAAAATGAAAGTTAGACGGAGCGAGACAGAGCAAAAACAAGTCGGCATTTGGATTAGGGTTTCAACCGAACAGCAAGCACAAGGCGAGAGCCCGGAACACCACGAGAAGCGCGCCCGAGCATACGCAGAGTTCAAAAACTGGACAGTGGCGCGCGTCTACCACCTTGAGGGGGTTTCGGGAAAGAGCGTCATGCAGCACCCTGAGACGCGGAAGATGCTTGAGGATATTAAGAGCGGGCGTATCTCAGGGCTGATCTTTTCCAAACTCGCGCGGCTGGCTCGCTCTACCAAAGAGCTTTTGGAGTTTGCCGACATCTTCCGCTCGCATGATGCTGACCTGATCTCGCTCGGCGAATCCATTGATACATCCACCCCTGCCGGTGTCCTGTTCTATACCATGATCGCCGCTATGGGTCAGTGGGAGCGTGAGGAAATCGCAAGCCGAGTAGCTGCCTCGATCCCGATCCGCGCCAAACTCGGCAAGCGTCTTGGCGGTGCTGCCCCCTTTGGCTACCAATGGAAGGAGAACAAACTGGTCATTGACCCCAAGGAAGCCTCGATCAGACAGCTCATGTATGAGACCTTTGAGGCCAACGGCTATCGCCTGCGGGCAGTAGTCAGGACGCTCAATGAAAAAGGACTCAGGAGCCGTGGCGGGAAACCCTTCTCATATACCACTGTCCGCCGTCTGCTCCTGGACACCAGCGCCAAGGGGGTCAAGCTCGCCAACTACACCACGCGCGCGGAGAATGGCAAGGACATCATATTGAAGCCCCAAAGCGATTGGGTAATGACTGAGATTGAGCCAATCGTTTCAGCAGACCTGTGGGAGCGCTGCGCGTCTCGCCTCACCGACGACCTGCATACTATTAGGAAGCGCAGAACCAAGCGCCCTGTTCATCTGTTTGCCGGACTGCTCTACTGCTCTTGCGGGCAAAAGATGTACGTCCCATCCAACAGTCCGAAGTATGTCTGCAAAGCCTGCCGGAACAAAATTGAGCCAGAGACGCTTGAGAACGTCTTTGCCGAGCAAATCCAAATGTTTTGCCAGTCAGCAACGGAGATGCAAGGCCACATTGAACAGGCTGACCAAGAACTCGGGCAAAAGGATGATCTGCTACTGACCCTCAAAGCGGAACGGGAGCGCCTGGTTTCCGAGATGCAAAAAACCCACAGGCTATTCCTGGACGACCAAATAGACGGCGAAACCTTTGGCAAGCTCTACAAGCCGCTGGAAGAACGTGGGCGGCAACTAGATGATGAAATCCCAAACCTCGAAGGAGAGATCGACTTCCTTCGGATGCGTTTATCCTCCCGCGAAGAAGTGATCCAGGACGCTCAACACCTCTATACCCGCTTCCCGAGCCTACCCTATGAAGAGAAGCGCTCCATTGTCGAAACCGTGACCGAGCGCATCACCGCTTCCGAAACCGGCCTACATATCGACCTATGCTATCTTCCTAACTCAGAATCTGAACTGGTGGCAAAAGAGCCACTAAACCACCCACCACCGGATCATACCAGCGATTGCGGACATAATAGAGCCGTGTCGAATCCCCCTCGTACATCAACCCCTTCCAGCCCAGCCGATTGGTATCCGCTAGCACGTTGATCGGGCGACTGCTGAGCTGTCCCCACGCCGTGTACCGCGTGAATTGATCCATCGTGGCCGTGTCCCGCAGCACTGCGGTCAAGTTCCCTTCCTGCGGATCTTGATAGTAGTAGCGCACCTTCGCCGTCCCCCCGCTATCTGTCACGATGGCAAAGGGTTGATCTGTCCCCCCATAATATACGTACTGGGCGAGGAGACTGCTCGTGCCGCTCACCTCAGCGACCAGCTGTGTCCCGTCCCACACGAAATACCGATCCACGCCGTAACTCCCCGTCCCCACCTTCGTCTGCCGTTGGACGATCTGGCCGAAGGTGTTGTACTGATACCAATGATGCAAGCTCCCACTGACGACGCTGTCCAGTTGCCCGATCGCATTCCAATAGAAGGCGTCGGTGACGCCACTATGGACGCGAGTCGCCAGGTTGCCATCGGCATCATAGGTATAGGTCACCCCACTCGGACCAGTCAGGAGATGATTGCCTGTCGTGCTATAGGACGCCCCAGGAAAGAGGCGATTCCCCACCGTATCGTAGGTCGCACTGTCCTGGATGGTGGCGGAGAGTATCGGACACGAGGGGAGGGAGACCCCAAACGCCACGGTATCAGTGGTGATCGCGCTCCCGCAGGCGGTCGTGAGACTATCGATCGCATTCCCGACTTCCAGCAACTGGCCCAGACTATCGTAGACGAAGGCCCGCAGGGGAAAATGGCCCGTCGCCGGATTCTCGCCTCCAATCTCCCACGTCACGCGCCCCAAGGAATCGAGGCCAACGGAGCGCAAGACAGAATCCATTT
>Ga0210398_10007348_pt1 | contig 10021 bp, 6 predicted proteins | sample IncBWC4OmetaG_FD_161047 | JGI IMG/M metagenome (GOLD analysis project Ga0210398, IMG submission 161047) | Forest soil microbial communities from Barre Woods Harvard Forest LTER site, Petersham, Massachusetts, United States - Inc-BW-C-4-O | ecosystem: Environmental > Terrestrial > Soil >...
ACCCGGCGGAGCCGGCGCTGTGGGGATGACGTCGGCCACGGAATATTTTTTTAGGCGCCGCGCCGGATGTTGGGAGTGTCGCGCCGCCCCCATTGTCCGGCTGAAGCGGCGCTAATATTGCGTCGGCAGTGGATAATCTGTGGGTATCTCGGGCTAAAGTGTCGCAAACTAGATTGCACGCTCTGCGCTTATGCGATTTGATTCGCTACGGATTTGGCAATGGCGAACGATGCACTGGCGCAGTCCGGTATCGATCTCGGACTGCCGCAGGAAACGGACTATGACGCGGGCTACGCGGCGGTCACGGCCACCGAGCGCGACCGCAGCTTTTCGACTGAGCTCGCGAACCGCAATCGTCACCCCGATACCGATGCGCTGATGGCCGCCATTGCGCGCATCGAGGCTGCCCTTGGCAGCGATGCGCCGGCAAAACAATCGACACGTCTGCCGGACATCAGCGCCGCCGCCGAGCGCCTTGCCGACATCGCCTTCGGGCTGCGCGAGCGAGGGGCAGACGGGACGCTGTGCGATGCGCTCGATGGTGCTGTAAGGGAAATCTGCACGGCCTGCGGCAGTGACGCAAAAACTCGTGAAGCCGGAAACAGCGTTACGCTCATCGGCCGCAGTGAGGTGGCGGCGCCGGTTGCGGACAATGTCATCGATGCAAATTCGTTGTCGTCCGAACCTCTCGACATGGCGCTCCAGGACGGCGAAAAGTTCGCCGCGGCAGCTGCTGCGCTTGCCGCGTCACTGGCCGCGCTTGGCGAGGAAGCCCAGACGGCAAGCGAACCGGAAGGCACTTCTTCCACGACTGCGGCCGATCCGCCGCACAATTTTCAAGCGGTTCCGGCACCGCAACCTGCGGCGAAACAACGCCCGCGCTGGCACATCGAAGGGCCCGACTTCGTGTTTCATCAGTCGCAACGTGAAGCAAATGACGGTGCGGCTGGGTTCGCCGGTCAATCCAGCCAGCCACGGGCGCCGCTTCCAGGTCCGCAGCTATTGCCGAGCCCGCAAGAGGATCCGGCGGAATTGTTTGAACCGTCGCCGAAGCGGGTTGCTGTTCTGCCCGCTTCCGCGCCGGCGACATCTATTGCAAAACCGGCGCCGACTCCGCTGGCATCGGCGGTGTCGGCGGCTGCCCAGGCTGTTCGCGCGACGAGCAATCCGCCCACGCGGAGCCCGACCGGTCCCACGGTGCGGCCAATGCCGCGGCCGGCGCCGGTTAGCCCGCTCGCGGCGTTGCGCGCTTTGACTGAGGAAGAATTGATCGCCCTGTTCGGCTAGTTCCGGAGCATGATCGCGAAGTGGATTCCGATTCGCGGAAAGATCATGTCAAAAAAGTGCCGAAGCCGGTTTTGATGAATCAAAACCGATGACGCTTCGGTCCGTTGTCGGCGGAACATTGCGGCGATCCGCATTAGCTGCTCGTTAAGCACTAAAGTTTTCCAATTGTCGCGTTCCTAACACGGCACGGAAGTTGCTTTGAGTGATTCCGAGCGGATCAACGACGACATGCAGGCGATGCGTGCCGAATGCTCAAGGTCTGCAGAATCCATCGTTCGCGGTCCGCCAAATCGATCACTGGAGGCCACGATGCACAGACTTATCAGTCTTGCTGTGACGGTGATGGCGTTGTGCATGCTTGTATCGATTCCCAGTCACGTTTACGCGCGTGATGACGGTCGCTACGCCAATGCACCGCTGAAAGCTTGGTTCGACCAACTCGCAAGCGGCAAAGGCCTATGTTGTTCGTTCGCCGACGGAGTGAGCGTCGAAAATGTGGATTGGGACACCCAGAACGGCCGCTATCGCGTGCGCATACAGGGACAATGGCTTGTTGTTCCTGACACGGCGGTGGTGACCGAGCCCAATAAGTACGGCCCAGCGGTGGTATGGCCGTATCAGGATGCAAACGGCGCAACGCAGATCCGTTGCTTCCTGCCAGGGGCGGGCGCCTGAACCGGGTAAGGCCGCGGTAGCGCGCTACGCGACCAGCCGGGAAAACACTTCCGGATCGACATTGCCGCCCGAGAGGACGGCAACGGCGATCTTATTCTTGACGTCGACTTTGCCGGTCATCAGCGCGGCGAGCGCGACGGCGCCGCCCGGCTCGACCACGAGCTTCAATTCGGCAAAGGCAAAAGCGACAGCGGCGGCGACCTCCGGGTCGCTCGCCACGACGCCGGCGCCGACCAGCGATTGATTGATCGCAAAGGTGAGCTTGCCCGGCATGCGCGCCATCAGCGCATCGCAAATGGTGCCGGTCAATGCCGCGTTCTGCTCGCGCTGGCCGCTGCGGAACGATCGCGCGTGGTCGTCGAAGCCTTGCGGTTCCGCGGTGTAGAGCATGGCCGTCGGCACCCGCGCTTTGATGGCGAGCGCGATGCCGGCCGTCAGACCGCCGCCGGAAGCGGTGATGATCACGACGTCGGGCACAAGACCGAGCGCGCCAAGGTCTTCGACGATTTCGCGGCCGGCGGTACCCTGGCCGGCAATGATCAAGGCGTCGTCATAGGGCGGCACCAGGATGGCGCCGCGCCGTGCGGCGATGTCGGCGGCGATGGCCTCACGATCATCGTGCGCGCGGTCGTAGAGCACGATCTCGGCGCCGAGCGCGGCGGTGCGCTCGCGTTTTGCGCGCGGCGCATCGCGCGGCATCACGATCACGCAGCGCATGCCGAGAAGCCGCGCCGCCGCGGCAACGCCTTGCGCGTGATTGCCGGAAGAGAACGCCACCACGCCACCGGCGCGCCGCTCCGGCGGGATCGCCGCGAGCTTGTTGTAGGCGCCGCGGAATTTGAACGATCCGGTGCGCTGCAAGGTTTCGGCCTTGAGAAAAACGCGCCCGCCGGTCATGGCGTCGAGCGCGGCCGAGGTCAGAAGCGGCGTGTGGAGCGCAACGCCGGCCAGGCGTCGCGCCGCTTCATCGACATCCGCGGCAGTGGGCAGTGCTACCGGAGCATCCATCGCACCCACCATGCGCACTAACCACGGCGCCTATGCTGGCGCCAACAGCAGCATTCGCGACGGTAGCGCCGCGATTGCATCACAAGCAAGGGCATTCGCGACGCGGCATCGCCCGGCGTTTGACCCGCACCGCGAGGCGCGACGCGTCAGTCGAAGCGGCCCGCGGCATGTGCCAGCATGGTGTAGACCTTGCCGGTATCGGAAATGAGATAATTGCGGGCCACTGCCGGACCGCGATCGCCCCGCGAAACATCGTCGAGCAGCCGTTCGAACTCGTGGATGTAGTGCTCGACGGTCTGACGAAATTCGGGATCGGATCGGTACTTGTTGCGAATTTCGTCGAACGCCTTCTGGCCCGGCTGCGTATAGAGGCGCCGGGTGAAAGCGCCACGCTCGCCACGCTTATAGCGTTCCCACAGGTCGGCGGCGGCTTCGTGGTCGATCATCCGCGCGATATCCACCGAAAGCGAATCGATCGAATCGACGCTATCGCGCTGCTGCCGCTCCTCGCCTCTCGACTCGCCCCGCGACGGCTCGCGGCCGCTGGGCGGTGCAATCGATGGGCTGTCGTCGCGCGATGCGCGCGTGAGGAGATCGGACAGCCAGCCACCGTTACGGGCCGCGTTTTCGTCCTTGCCGCCTTGCACCGGGCTCAAATTGGGCGGGCTACCCCGCCGCGTCGGCGCGCCGGTGATGTCGCGCGGCGGTGTCGCCGCTTGCGGCGGTGGGGCGGCGGCGACCTCGGCCCGTATCGGGCGGGCCGGCGCGCGGCCGCCGCCGTTGGCAAACAACGGCTCGGCGTCCCGCCGCGCCGGTTCGGCGGCATCGAGCGAGCGGCCGTGGCGAGCGACAATGCGATTGAGCTCGGCCAACGCCTCGATCTGATCGACGATGACGCGGCGCATTTGCGCCGTGCTCTCGGCGGTCTCTTGCGGCAGTTCGAGAATGCCGCGGCGCAGCTCGGTGCGTGTCGTCTCGAGCTCGCGCTGCATCTCCGCCGCCATCTGCTTCATGCCTTCCATGATCTCGGTGAAGCGGCCCGCACTCTGGTTGAACATGGCTTGCGCTTCGCTGGAGGCGTCGTCGTAAATCGAGTTGAGCGCCTCGCTGGTGCGCAGCCGCTCTTCGTCGGAAGTCTTGCGCACCAGTTCGTACTGCTGCTCGATCGATTGGACGCTTTCGTTGCTGCTCTCGGCGATGATGCCGGCGATCTCGCGCGCCCGCGCCGCGGCGGTGTCGAGCGATTCGTCGAGCAGGCCGGAGAAGCGTTCCAGCCGCTGGCCGAAATCCTCGGTGCGCGCGTCGAGCGTCGAGACCAAGGCCTCGATTGTTGCGTGTCGCGTGGCGATCGATTCGTCGGTCCGCCGGTTGCTCGTGTCGAGCAATTCGACCGCGTCGGCCAGCGTCCGCCCGTGCGAGCTGAACTGGTCCGCCAAGTCGCCGAGGTCGTGCAGCACCTTGGTGGTGACGTTATTGAACGTGCCGAGATGCTGTTCGACCTTGGCGGTCGTCGCCCCGCTCTTGCTGGAGAGGTCGCTCATGGCCGCGACGAATTCGGACACCCGTGCGGCCATGGTGTGCTCGATCGAGTTCATATTCTCCTGAGCGCCGCTGAGCACTTCCTGGAGCAGGATATTGGCCTCGCGCAGGCGCTCGAACAGAGCGGTGGAATCGGAGCGCAGCATAGTGTGCGTCTCCATCATCTCCGCCACCGTCGCCGCCGCGGTCTGCTTGGATTCCTCGATGGCGCCCTTGGTCGCCCGGTGCAATTCCTCGAGCGTCCGGCTTATCGTCAGCTTGGCGGCTTCGGTGACGCCAATCGCTCCTTCCTGCATTTGGCCGAGCGTCCGGGTTATCGTGCCGGTCGCGCTGAGGCTGGCGTCGTTGATCAGGCGGGCGATTTCTTCGCTCTTGTCCATCATGGTCTGGGTGAAGACGAAGCCCTTGGCGTCGATCGCCTTGACCGCTTGGTCGGTGGCGCGAGACACCTCGCCGGCAAACTGCTCGCCTTTGCCGGTGAGCGCCACAATCAGCCCGTTGGAATTCTGGTCAAGCACCCGCGTCATGTCGTCGACGCGCTGCGTCATTGCGGTGTGGATCTCATTGGCCTTGCCGACGAGGTTGCGCGAGACCTCGGTGCTCATGCCGACCAGTTTGCGCTCGGCGTCGTTGGCGCTGCGGCCGATCGCGTCGGCGCTGGTCTGCGTGCTTCTGATCAGAAGATCCGAAGCGGAGGCGGTCGCCTTGCCGATCGTTTCATTGGCGCTGGTGGCGCTCTTGGCGAGGAGATCGGCGGCGCCGGCCATCGCCTTGCCGATCGTTTCGTTGACCGCGCCAGCACTCTTGGCGAGAACGTCGGCGGCGGTGGTCGTGGTCTTGCCGATCGTTTCGTTGGCCGCGGTGGCGCTCTTGGTGATCGTGTTGCTCAGCGCGCCGGCGCTGCGGTTGAGCGCGACCGTCGCTTCGGCGGCGCTGCGATTGAGGGTCTCGGTCGCCGCCATGCTCGCCGCGGCGCTCTTGCCGAGCGCTTCGGTGGTGTTGGCCGCCAGTTGCGTGAGAGCGCGCTCGGCACTGGTCGAATTCGACTTGATCGATTCCGACAGTTGCTCCATGCGCGAATTGAGCAGATCGGCGGCGCTGCGGCTGCTCAGCTCGAGCTGGTGCACGACGGCATCGGCGCGGCCGATCAAAAGCTGCTCCAGCTGGCCGATCCGGCCGTCGAGCGTGTTGGCGACGTCGAGCGCCCCCTTGCCGAGCGTTGAATCGATTGTCGCGATCCGCTCTCCGAGCGTGTCGCTAAGCTTGGCCGCGCGCGCGTCGATCAGCGTCGTGACGTCGCTGATGCGCTTGTCGACGGCGGCGGCGACTTCCTTGCCGCCGTCGGCGAGCGTTTTGGCAATGTCGACCACGCGTGCCGACATTGCTTCGGTGAGGGTCTGCGAGCGGCTGTCCAGCGCCTCCTGGAAGCGCCCAAGGCGCTGATCGAGAGCGGTAGTGACCTCGTTGGCCTTCGCAGTAACGCGATTGTCGAAGCTGTCGACATAAGTGCGCATCGACTCGGAGACATCCTGCGTGCGTGCACCGAGCCGTTCGACGAGCTCGGAGCCGTAGGTCTTCACCGTGCGATCAAACTCGGCGAGATGTCGGGTGATCAGATTGCCGAGCGTCGAGGAATCGCGGGCGATCCGTTCGCCGAGCTCCGCGCCGGTGTGATTGAACATTTCCTCGAAGGCGGCGAGGCGCGTCGCCAGCATTTCCTTTACTGCGTCGTTGCGCGTGGCAATGACGCCGGCGACATGATCGGCGCTTTCGCGGACCTGATCGGTCATCGCGGTGCTGCGGGAAATCAGCGTCTCGGCGATGTGGCTGCCGGTCTCTTGCAGCTTGTTCGCCACCTCGCTGCCGCGCAGATCGAGATCGACGATGAGCGATTCGCCCGAAGATTTAAGCGTGCTGTTGACCTCTTCGGCGCGGATCGCGATCGTCTCCGCGAGTTGGTTCGAAGTTTCGACGATGGCTTCGGTCAGTTCCTGCGATCGTCCGACCATGAGGTCGACGACGGCGAGCGATTTTTCGGAGAATGATTCGGCGACCCGGTCGAGCCGTGCATTCATCATGTCTTCCAGGCCGGTCGCGATCTCCGCGAATTCCTCGCCGATGTGATTGGTCTTGAAATCGAGGCTCGAACTGAGCCGCTCGCTTGCGGAAGAAATCGCCTGTGAGGTTTCGTTGCTTGCCGCCTCGAGGCGATCCAGCAGATCGCCGCCGCGCTCGCTCAATTCCGCGACCATGCCGTCGCCGATCTGGCCGAGCGTCAGCGTGATGTGCTCGCCGCGCTCCGCCAGCGCCTGCGTGATACGTTGCGCCGCCTCGTTGACCTGTTGACCGACCAAGTCACTGATCGTGGACAGATCCTGGGTGAGGTCGACATGGACATTGTTGATCGCGGAGCGAACCTGCTCGGCTTGGCCGACCAGCGTGTCGCGCTGGCTGGCGAGATCCTGCAACAGCCCGCGTATCCGTACTTCATTGTCGCTATAGGTGCGTTCGAGCGCCGCCACCTCGTTCTGCACCAGAGCTTCGAGCTCGCTCGCCCGCGCCAGCGCCCGCTCGACGCCGTCGCCCATGGCGGCGACCTCGCGGCGGATGGCTTGGCCGACAGTGACGATGGAATCCCGCGCCACGCTCTCGGGCTCGGCAAGCCGCATGGCGACCCGCGCCATCGACTGGGCGATCAAGCGCAGTTCCTGGGCGCGCCAGGCCATGTGCGCCACACCGAAAAAGAAAATGATCGGTAATAGCGCCGCGGCGCCAAGGCCGATCATCAGCGCGATCGGCGAGCGGCCGGGCCCGAGCGCGGCATTGATATCCGACAGATAGGCAAACGACAGCGACAGACAGCCGACAATCCAGGCGACGGAAAACGCAGTGGCGACGAAATAGGACGAGCGCGCCGGCCGGCGTTGCAGCGCATGCAGGATCTGGCCGATCGATTGCTGGTCGTCATTGGCGGCGCGCGCCGTGGGTCCGGCGAGATCGCGGCTACCCACCGCATCGGGCTCGAACGGCTCGTCGCTTGCGGGTGCGACCGGAGCGCCGGGCGCGCGGCCTTGGGCGGGGCCGGACAGAAGATCGGCCATGCCCTCGGGCTGGCTCGCGGCCTGCTCTTCATCCTGTTGGAGATTGAGGGCTTCCTGAATCGCCGACAGCGCCGCTTCGGTCGGATCCTTCATCTTCTTCGGGTAGTTGGCCATATCGGTCGTCGCCTCGCGTGTTACGCTTGACTAGGACGGCCTAAAAGCGCCGAGTTCCGCGCTCGGCATGACGTTCAGGCCGCGCCACGAGCGCGTGATCGTTGAATCCTCGCCAGTTCCAGGGCGTGCCCAGCAAGCCCTCATGTCGTACTAGGACCACCCATCCTATCGATCTGGCAGATCGAAGAAAACCGGTTCGGTAACGTCCCTTTAATCATCGTTAACGGGTTGTTCACCCTAGTCATTGTTGTGCCAACAATGCGGCCGCCGTTAGGCCAAGCGCCGGTCGGATGCGTGCCGTGGGCCGGCCCCGGGTAAGAGTTTGCTTACTCTCGGTATGGAAAGAACGCGGCTCACTTCCCTGTTTCGTAAGCCATTTGTGCTGTTGTCGTCGCGTGTGAAAAATCGGACCGGACCCGGCAATGCAGGTTCGGCGGGAGAGGGCCATGACTGCGACGCGTTTGATGGCCGTGGTTGGGGACGACCGCAAGATCGGCGCCCTTGATGAGACCCATCTTGATCGCATGACGCTCGGCGATCGCCGGCTGGAACGGGAAGTCCTCGAGTTGTTCCTGCGGCAGACGACCATCATGCTCGATCGCATCGTCAATGCTCCCCCGCCATTGGCCGCCGCAGCCGCTCATACGCTCAAGGGCTCGGCGCGCGGCATCGGCGCATGGCGCGTGGCGCGGGCGGCCGAGCTTCTGGAACAGGCAGCAGAGGAGGACGGCGGTGAAGACGCATCCCGGCACGATCCCGGACGCGATTTGGCTGATGCCATCGACGAACTTAAGGCCGCAAGCCTCGAGGCTGGCGCCGCAATCGGCGGGCGGCTGACGGCGCTATTGGCCGATCTCACCCGCGGTCGCTGATCCGGCCGCCAAATTCCCGTACTGGCGCGCCGCGGCGCGAGCCGATAGAAGAGAGCGGCAGAACGCTTACCAGCGGTCTGTCCGACTACGCCGATTCCCTTCTTTCACGCATCCCGACATGGTCCAGATCACATATATCGACTCCCGTGGCACGGCTCGCACGGTTGAAGCCGAGGCCGGTTCCACGGTCATGGAAACCGCGATTAAAAACGCGGTGCCAGAGATCGAGGCGGAATGCGGCGGCGCCTGCGCCTGTTCGACCTGTCATGTCTATATCGAAGAAGCCTGGCGCGAAAAGGTCGGCGAGCCTTCGCCGATGGAAGAGGACATGCTCGATTTCGCCTACAATGTGCAGCCGAATTCACGCCTGTCCTGCCAGATCAAGGTCCGCGAGGACTTTGACGGGCTCACCGTGCGCACGCCGGATCGACAAGCTTAACTGGAACAATCCAGACGCGCGCGGCCGGCATTCCGGACCGCGGAATTGAGCCTTCCCCTGCCGCTTGGCGCAGGCTAGACACTCGCCATCCCATCAACCCCTCGATTAAGCGAGACTACGGATACGCTATGAGTGAACCTATCAAGACCGACGTTGTCATTATCGGCGCCGGACCAATCGGCTTGTTCGCGGTATTCGAGCTTGGCCTGCTCGATATGAAATGTCACCTCATCGACATTCTCGACAAGATTGGCGGTCAATGCGCCGAGCTCTATCCGGAGAAGCCGATCTACGACATTCCCGGCATTCCCTTTACCAGTGCGCACGGCCTCGTCGACGGGCTATTGCAGCAGATCAAGCCATTCAACCCGCAATTTCATTTGAACGAAATGGTGGAGACAGTGGAAAGGATCGGCGATCCGCTGTTTCGCGTGACGACCGACCAAGGCAAGGTCTTCGAGAGCAAGATTGTCGTCATCGCTGCCGGCGGCGGTTCGTTCCAGCCCAAGCGTCCGCCGATTCCCGGAATCGAGGCCTATGAAGGCAAGTCCGTGCATTATGCAGTGCGTAAGATGGAGGCGTTCCGCGACAAGCGCGTTCTCATCGTCGGTGGCGGCGACAGTGCGCTTGACTGGACGCTCAATCTCGCCCCGCTCGCCAGTCATCTCACGCTGTTGCACCGGCGCAATGACTTCCGTGCCGCGCCCGATAGCGTCAACAAGATGATGGCACTGGTCGGCGACGGCAAAATCGATTTCGTCGTTGGCCAGGTGACTGCGCTGGTTGGCGGCGACGGTCAAATCAGCAAGGCCATGGTCAAGACCAGCGATGGCTCCGCTTTCGAAATCGCCTGCGACGCGCTGCTGCCGTTCTTCGGCCTGACGATGAAGCTCGGGCCGGTCGCCAATTGGGGATTTGAGCTCAAGAATAACGAATTGATTCCCGTCGACACCGCGGCGTTCGAGACTTCTATCCCTGGCATTTTC
>Ga0210398_10007350_pt1 | contig 10019 bp, 6 predicted proteins | sample IncBWC4OmetaG_FD_161047 | JGI IMG/M metagenome (GOLD analysis project Ga0210398, IMG submission 161047) | Forest soil microbial communities from Barre Woods Harvard Forest LTER site, Petersham, Massachusetts, United States - Inc-BW-C-4-O | ecosystem: Environmental > Terrestrial > Soil >...
CCGCGGCAATCCGCGCCGCCCCGACCAGCCCGCCCATTTTTCCAAGAAAATGCAAAACCAATACGACCACCGCCGCCATCCCCGCAATGAGCGCCCCGGTTCCCGCCGGATACGCCGCCCAAAATGATTTAATCTGCATCTGTTCCAGCGTCCAGGGCAGCGCCGCCAGAATGCAAAGCAGCAACAACAGCCCTGGCGGCAGAAAACTGAATATCAACGGCAGCGGCAATTTCCGAAAACGTTCCAGTTCCGTGCGGCCCTCCTTGAGCAGCCCGCGAATATCGTCAACGAGCCTGGTACCGTCGGGCATCGCCTCCGTCCCGGTTCTTTTGCCCGCGCGCGCAAGCTGCCTTCTAAATTTCCCGTAACCGCGGAACGCCCCGCGGGCGGCTTTTTCCAGTCCGACCAGATTCTCGTGCTCCACGGCGAGATCGTTCTTGAACTGGTCGCGCGTGGCGGCCGCATGGGCCAGGGCACCGTCCCGTTCGCGCTCCGCCTGCATGAGCTGCTTTTGCAATTCGTATTTCTGCGCCCCGGTCCTGCCCTCGATTCGTTTCAGCGTCTGCTCCTTGCTCGTCGTGCGGGCGCGGGTGATGAGGGCCTTCCGCCGCTCGTGCAATGTTTCCGCCGCCAATTTTGCCGTCTGGAAGCCGGCCTCCGCCTGTTCCCGCTGCTCCTCCAGCCGCTTCAATTCGCCGGATGCCGCCTCCTCCTGCCGCAGACGTTCGCGGGCGAGTTTGACGCGGAACTCCTGGTTCAACTGCGCCTCGCGCGCGGCGAACTCCTGGACCGTCCCCTTGAGACGGTTGGCCAGTTCCAGCGTTTCTTCGACCCCCGGGTTGCTACTCACAATCATGCTTTATTTGGGACAGGAGTTTATCCAGTTGCTCCATAAGCGCAACCGTGCGATCCACCGTCGGAATCAGCTCCTCCAGGTATTTCTTCTCAAACTCCCGGCTTTTCAGGTCATGCCAGAAATTCTTCGTCTGTCCCCAATGGCTCGACAGCTCGCGGGTCACAGCCGTCAGCCTGGTTGCCGCAGGACGCAGACTCATGCTTTCTCCTTCCCGGCTTCCGGCACTCCGGTTTCCGCCGTCTCTGATCCGGAGGGCGCCGACCCATTGATTGAGCCGGATGGAACTTCCAGATCGGCGTATTTTTGCAGAGTGTCAATCGCCTCGTTGAGATAGGCCACGGCGTTGGGAATGTCCAGGGCCAGCAGGTTGTCCAGCTTCTCCAACTGCTTCAGCAGCGGGCCGGTGCTCTTCTCATAGTCGCGCTGCCACCGCCCGAGGCCCCGCAGTTTCTCCTCGGCCTCCGTCACCGCTGCACGCGCCTTCTGAACGGCGCCCTGTTGTGCGGCGGACACCTTTCCCACACTGGACAGTCTGGCGGCAAACAAGACCGACTCCGCTTCCTCCAATCTCTGGCTGCGTACCAGGAATTGTTTCATCCAGTAGGGCCGCTTTTCCATCTCCATCCACACCCGGACACGCATCACCTCGCTGGACGCCTCCTCCAGCGCCGGCCGCGCCTTGCTGAGGTAGATCAGCAGTTTTGTGCGGAACGCCTGGATGGCCTCCACGGATGTGATTTTCGCGCGTTGCGACATGTGGACAGCAGAACGGCTTAATGCTGGTTCAGATATTCTTCGATGCGCTGGGCCTTCCGCAGCAGGAAGGGCGAATGCTGGTTCGACACCTCGATAAATTTCTTCAGCGCCTTCATCGTTTGCTTGAATTCCTCCGCAAACTTCTGGTGCTCCTGGTCCTGCCAGGTGTCGCTCAGCGCCGCGAACCGCGCCTGCAATGACGCCATCCCGTTTTGCAGATCGGCGTTGAATTTCTTCAATTCCTGCGCGAAGCGCCGCACTTCCTCGGGATCCATGATTGCCTGGGCCATAATATCTCTTTCCCTTTGATCGGTTGGCCTGCCGAACATCCGTTGCTCGAAACAGGCTGTTTGCTCTGCTTGAAATTTGCCCTCATTCCCGCCCGTACGCAAACGGTTAATTTGGCCGGCGGCGGCGCAAATTGCGCCTGTTGCTGCCACGCACCAGCCCGTCCCCCTCCGTCCCACAAAGATTTTCCGTACTTGTTCCGACCTGCGCTCCGTATTGATTCGATTTTCCTCCGCACCGGGGACATGGGAAGGTTTTCGTCAATGAATTGCAATTTATCTGCGACCCGCGCGATAACCCCTCTTCCGCTCACTGCCCCTCTCACCGCCCGTCGCGCATTCCTCCTTTGCGCGCTTGCTTTGTGCGCCTTTGCCTCAAGACCGGCCTCCGCGCTTAACCTTTCCTGCGATCCGTCCGTCAACAACGCCGCCGCCGTCGCGGAGTTGGTTAATGCCATCAAGTCCGCCAATGCTTGCGGCTCGCCCAGCACCATCAATCTGTTTTCGAATGGCATTTACATGCTCACCAAACCGGACAACTGGGAGTACGGGCCGAACGGACTGCCCCAAATCAGCGGCAGCCTCACCATCAACGGCCAGGGCGCAACCATTCAACGCGGATCCAATTCGCCTGATTTCCGGTTCTTCTACATTTCCGGCGGCCTCTCATACAACGCGAAAGCCGGCGCGGGCCTGCCTGCCGGCGCTTTGGCGCTGGTGAATCTCACCCTCAGCGGCGGCGCGATCCAAGGCGGTAACGGCGTCGGGCAGGGCGGCGGCGGCGCGGGAATGGGCGGCGCTCTCTTCAACCAAGGAGTGCTCGTATTGACGAACGTGACCATCACCGGCAGCACCGCGATAGGTGGCAGTTGCCTTACCAACAGCACGGCGGGAGGCGGCGGTGGCATGGGTCAGGACGCCAGCGGCTTCCAAGGCGGCGGTTTCGGTGGGTCCTTTGTTGGAGTCGGCGGTCATGGTGGCAACGGCGCGGCCACCGGTGGTGGTGGCGGCGGCGGCTTTCTGCCGGGTGACAACGGCTTGGCGGCCACATCCTCCGTCGGCGGCCTCGGCGGCGGCCTGGGACAACTCGCCCGTTCCGGCGACGGCGGCAACGGTGGTTATCTCGGCAACGCGGGCAGCGGCGGCAAGGGCGGCGCCTATGGTTTCGGCGGCAAAAACGGTGGCGCTGGTGGCGGCGGCATCGGCGGCGGCGGCGCACATGGCAGTTACAATGGCACCGACGGCAGCGGCGGCTTTGGCGGCGGCGGTGGTGGTGGCGGTAATTCCGGCGGAGCGGGCGGCTTTGCCGCCGGTGGCGGCAGTGGCAATGGCGGCAGCATGGGTGGCTTTGCCGCCGGAAATGGCAATCCCGAAGACCAGGGCGGCGGCGGCGGCGGCGGCCTGGGGGGCGCGATCTTCAATCATCGCGGTTCACTCACCCTCGTCAATTGCACCTTGACCGCAAATGCCGCGCAGGGCGGGAACGGTTTTGATGCCCAAGGCATCTCCATCCTTTACGGTGGCGTGAGCGGCAGCGCCTATGGCGGTGCTATTTTCAATCTAAATGGCTCCGTATCGCTCACCAGTTCCACCATCATTTCCAATTATACCATTCCCGGGTCAACCGCCACCGTTACCTTCGATTCCCAGGACAACCCTGTCCTGACCGAGGTGCCGACGGGCGGCGCCAATGGCGGCGCGCTTTACAATCTGGCCTACGGCAACAAGATTGAGGACGGCTCCGCGTCCATCGCCACGGTTTGCGTGGCCAACACCCTTCTGGCTGATTCCTTCGGGAGCAGCAGCGATCTGGCCAACAACGAAATCGATGGCAGCCACGCAAACATTGCGACCGTAAGCTTCTCCACCAACAATCTGGTGATGGCCTCCGGCAATCTGCACAATGCCGCCTGCACCGGCGCGTCATGTGGCGCCTTGTGCGCGCTTCCGCCCTGTGGCCCTTCCCCCGCAGTAAGCATTACCCTCGTGGCAAATCATCCCGTGCTTTTCTGGTCCACCAATTTTGACGGCTGCACCCTCCAGTCCACCACCGCCTTTCCCGCCGCTCCCGGCTCATGGACGCCCATGTCCTGCAACCCGGGTGTCGCCGCCGGCCAATACGTCATCCCGGACCCGGCCGCCACCGGCAACAAGTTTTATCGGCTGGCCCTCCCGTAACAAAAGTCCGGCAAGTTCTGTTACTCCACTTCGATAGTGGTTTTTAAACGCTCGTCAGCGGACGACGCGCCCACCCGCAGTTCCAACTTGCCGGCCTCCACCACAAATGCATGCGCGGCCGTGTCCCAGTAAGCCAGCGAAGCCGCCGGCAATCGCATGTCCACCGTCTTGGTTTCACCGGGCGCCAGCGCGATGCGCTTGAATCCGCGCAATTCCTGAGCCGGATGTTCCAGCGCCGATTTCTCATGCCTAACATACAACTGCACCACTTCCTCGCCTGCCCGCGTCCCCGTGTTTTGCACATCCACGCTGACATTGATCTCGCCGTCCTTCGCCAGCGTCGGTGAACTCGTTTTTAAGTCTGAATACTTGAAGGTCGTGTAGCTCAGGCCAAAACCGAATGGATAAAGCGGCTCGCCCTTGAAATACATGTAGGTGCGTCCGTCACGAATGTCGTAATCCATCATCGGCGGCAGTTGCTTGTCGGACTTCAGCCAGGTTTCAACCAGCCGCCCCGCCGGATTGTAATCGCCGAACAGCACATCCGCGAGCGCGTTGCCCAGTTCCTCGCTGCATTGCGTGAGATGCACGATCGCCGGCACATGCACCTGCGTCCAGTTGATGGCGTAGGGAAAACTTGAAATGAGGACGACGACCGTTTTCGGGTTCGCCGCATAAACTCGTTTGATTAAACCTTCCTGTTCGAGGGCGATGGTTTTCCGGTCCACGGCCTCGCGCCCTTCGCTGGGCTCCGAAACTTTTCCCCACGCACCATCCGGCACGCCGATGGGATTGTTCCCCACGCAAAGAATCACGACGTCGGACAGTTTGGCCAGGCGCACCGTCTCGGCGCTGTCGTAGTTCGTGGTGAAATTCACCGTGACCCCGGCGCCCACCTTGTTGCTGATGCCTTCCAGCGGCGAAATCTTGTATGGCGGCGTGCCGCTGTACCAGTCGAGCAACACCTCGTTCGCCCGCGGACCAATGACCGCGATGGATTTCAACTTCATTTTGTCGAGCGGCAGGAAATTGTCCGTGTTCTTCAGGAGTACGATGGATTTTTGCGTCACCAGCCGGGCAAGCGATTGATGCTTCTCTGAAAGCCAGGGCTCGGGCTCGCCCGCCGCGCCAATGCCCGAGTAGGGATTATTGGTGACCGCATCCAGCAGCCCCAGCCGGATGAAAACGCGCAACGTGCCCTTGATGTTTTGATCCAGATCAGTTTCGGTCAGAAGATTTTGTTCCAACGCCTTGCGGACGCCGTTCGTGGAAATGCCGTCGAGAAACTGATTGATGCCGGCCTTCACCTGCCCGGCCGCCGCCTCAACGCTGTTCGTGTAATAATGCTGGCGCGCGGGGTTGGTCAAATTGGTGGCGGCGCCACCATCAGTGCAAATGATCCCGTCCACGCCCCATTCGTTGATGGCCACACTCCGGATCACCGGTTGCACGGTGCAGGGAATGTGGTTCCATTCATTATACGACGTCATGAAACATTTTGCGCCCCCGTCTTCAAATCCCATGCGGAATGGCACCGAATAATACTCGCGAAACAACTGTTCATCGAAATCAGACGACGTGCTTTCCCGTTTGTTCTCGTTGCTGTTCGCGAAGAAATGTTTCAGCAATGCCGCCGTCAGCCAGTATTTCGAATCGTCGCCCTGCAATCCCTTCACGTACGCCGTCACCATCGTGCCGTTGAAGAACGGGTCTTCGCCGTAACATTCCTCCGTCCGGCCCCAGCGCGGGTCCCGGCCCAAATCCGCGTTCGGCGCCCGCACGACCAATGCACCCCGGCCCCGGAATTTTTCGCTCTGAAAAAGATACCGTGCTTCATAACCCTCCACCGCCCCCGCCTCGCGCAGAATCTCCGGGTCCCATGTCTCCCCCAGTCCTATCTCCTGCGGGAAAATCGTGGTGGGCACCGGATTGCGCCGGCCCCAGTTGCTCGGGCCGCCGCGGGCCACCCCGTGCAACCCCTCGATGTGGCCCATCGCCCGGATGCCCAGCCGCGGCACGCCCGGACGCGCACTGAAAAACGCCACCTTCTCGGGCAGCGTCATCAGGGAAATGACATTATTGACGCGCTCCTCCAGTGGCAGGCTGGCGTCTTGAAACGGATATCGGTTGGTTTGTGCCGATGCAGCCGCGCCGATGAACAACATGAACGCCGCGCAAAGCGATGTGATTTTCAATTTCACGGAACAGACGGGCGCCATGCGGCCTGTTCCGCCTGCAGCTTCAAAATACCGTCCGCCAGGCCCTGCGATTTGGCCGTGAGTGTGATTTCCCCCGGCTGTCCGGTGGATTGCACAATCACCTGCGCCAGCCCGCTGAAAAGGCTTCGTTTCCAGTCGGCCGCCGGCGTCGTGACCCGAACAAGCCCGGGACTGCCCTGGTTGGCGTTGCGTCCACGGCGGTTGCCCTGCCCGCCCGTCCGCAATTCGTCCACAATCGCGATGATATTCTTGCCGGGCCGCAGCGCGCCGGCCGGCAGATTGAATTCGTGGTCCGCCGTCGTGCTCGAAACATTTTCCGCCACCGGCTGGCCGTTGAGATAAACCGATTGCGCCCCGCCCAGGCTGCGCAACTCGAGCGTGCACGTTGTTCCGTCGGCGTTTTGCGGCGATTCAAAACTTCCCCGATATACCGTCGTTCGCGCGGTTGGGCCGTTGTTGCCGCGGCGGCCCCCGCCGCTTTCGCCGAACGCCGTCCGCCAGCTGGAATCATCAAAATCAAATCCCACCTCCGGGACGTTGGTCGCGTTTTCCACCGCCTGCATGCGCCAGCCGGTGATGAGAATGGAATTCACCTTCTCCACGAACTGATCTGGTTCGTGCGATGATGGATCACCATTGCCAACGCCGATGATTTTTCCCGGTCCCGCGATCGCGAATATGATTTCATTGCCCGCGGTCGGCACCATGCGTCCCTGCGCGTCGTTGACCTGCACGGTGATGACGGAAAGGTCCTCGCGGTCGGCCCGGATGCTGGCGCGATGGGGCGTGAGTTGCACCGCCGACGCGTCGCCGGTGGTTTCGACCTTGTCGGTCAAAACTTCCTTGCCGCCGTTGTAACCACGCGCCAGCAGCGTGCCGGGCGCGTATTTCACCTTCCACTCCAGATGCGAGTTTCGGGTCATCGTCTTTCGGCCCTGGCTTTGGCCGTTGAGAAACAATTCCACTTCCTCGCAATTGCTATGGACCCACACGTCAACGTCCTGGCCCTCCCGGCCCGCCCAATTCCAGTGGGGAAACAAATGCAACACCGGCTGCTCCGACCACCAGGCCTGGTAATAATAGAAATTGTCCTTCGGAAATCCGCAGGTGTCGAGAATGCCAAATTGCGAACTGACGGCCGGCCAGTAAAATGGCGTTTCCTCGCCGCGATAATCAAACCCCGTCCACTGAAACAGTCCCGCCACGTATGGCCGCGCGGCGTAGTGCGACCATGATTCCTCCGCCGTGATGCCCCAATCCGGCTTGTTGGTGTCGTAGGCCGTCAGGTGCTGATGTTCGCGGTCCTCCACGTAAATGCCCCGCGTGGAAAACGTGCTCGCGTCCTCGGTCGCCACGGAGGGTTTTCCGGGAAACTGCCGGTGATATCGGTCGTTATCCCCATGCGTAAAATAATTGAATCCCATCACATCAATGCTGATCGAAGTCCCGTAACCCCAGCCGCCGCTGATGGCAAACGTGTCCCTGCGCGTCGGGTCCAGCCGTTGCGCCAATGTCTGCATCGTTTGTGTGATGCGCGTGCCCTTCTCGTTCCCTTCAATCTGCCACTCCTCGTTGCCGAGCGACCAGATGACGACGCAGGGATGATTGCGGTCGCGTACAATCAGCCGCCCCAACTGGCCCAGCTCCTGCGGGTTGATGCCGGTCTCGCGATTCTCATCCATCACGAGCATTCCGACGCGGTCGCACACGTCCAGCAGTTCCGGCGCCGGCGGATTGTGGCTCGTGCGAATGGCGTTTGAACCCATCTTCTTTAATTGGCCAACGCGAAACGCGTCCAGTTCATCCGGCACCGCCACGCCGACGCCCGCGTGGTCCTGGTGATCACAAGTCCCCTTCAACTCCACGCGCTTGCCGTTTAGAAAGAATCCCTCGTTCGCATCCCAACGCAGCGTGCGGACGCCGAATGGCGTTTCGTAATGATCCACTATCGTCTCGCCCTGGCGGATGGTGGTGATGAGCTTGTACAGATAAGGCGATTCGAGCGACCAGAGTTTCGCATCGGCCACCTTGAGCGGTGAGGAAAACTCGGAAAATGCGCCCGGCCCGAGGGCAAGGTCCTTGGATTCCTCATGATCGACTGCATGCCCGTCGGCGTCCAGAATGGTCTGCTCGATTTTGAACGCAGCCTGGTTGGTTGAATCATTGTTCACCATGACCCGCGCCGTCACCTCGGCGGAATCATCCTTCACTTCCGTCGTGACATACGTGCCCCACTGCGCCACATGCAACGGCGCGGTCTTGCTCAACCAGACGTGGCGATAAATCCCCGCCCCCTCGTAAAACCAGCCTTCCTCCAGCGAGGCATCCACGCGCACGACTATGACATTGTCGCCCCCGTAATTGAGGTAATCCGTCAGGTCATAGGCAAATCCGCTGTAACCGCTCGACTCGCGCCCCAGGTAAAATCCATTGACCCAGACCTGGGAATCACGAAACACGCCGTCAAACTCAACCGTAATGTGCCGTCCCAAATCGGAGGCCGGAACATTGAAGGTTTTGCGGTACCAGCCGACGCTGGTCTCCGGAAATTTCTTCCCGATGGCCTTGTAACCGTGGCTGCCGCTGCCGCTCTGGCTGAAGGGCATCTCCGCGGCCCAATCGTGCGGGAGGTCGAGCAACCGCCAGCCGCGGTCGTCAAAATCAGCCGCCGCCGCTCCACCGGCCGTGCCCGCCTTCGCAAAATAACTGAAGACCGTGCCGTTTGGGTCGGGATCAAAATCCTTGGCGGCATCTGTCGCGTGACCAAAGGCAAAACGCCAGCCGAAATCCATCAGCAACCGCTCGCGTGGACTGTCCGCGGCGGGTGCGGTCGATTCCTGGGCCACGGCAGGCCGCGACGCAATCATGGTCAGGAACAAGGCGGCAAGGGCGGGCAACAGATTGATGCGGTTCTTCATTTGATTGGTTTCAAGGCAGGTCATCCCATTCATGGAGGCGTGGATGCCGGCATTATCTCCCATGGTGATGGGTTTCTTTTGGTTCTGTATGCCGCTCATGCTACTCCGGCGGCCGGAAAATGGTTGTCACGAATTTTCCGGACAATAGGCCAAGCGCAGCATTGAGCAAAGCCTCATTTCACCCGACAAATGCCGGCCCTCTTACAGCACCCCACCATTTGCAATCGCTTTCAGATCGGCCAGCCAGGCTTTCAGTAAGGCCAGCTCTTTTCCGGGGAAAATATCATGTTTGACCAGTGCTTCGTAGCATTTAAACAAGTTTTCGGAAACCGCCTTCTTGCCGGGTTTGAGGCGCAACTGGCCAAGCACGTTGCAGATTTTGGCATTGTTGAGATAGCCGGGAACTTCGTCGCGAAAATCATGCAGCAGATTATGCTGGTTGCGATCTTGCACCACTTCAGAAGGATGGAAAACGACAGCGCCGCCGAATTCCCAAAGGCAGCGCTGGGCGACGAAGCTGCGCCAGATGTCGGTCAAGCGGAAGCTGCAATAGCTGGGCAGATAAAGAAGCGGATAGGCCTCCGGCCACCACCAAGTGCTTTGGCTGTTGAAAGGGCACCAGGCTCCGCGCTGCAATGCCAGACTGTGCCGGGATTGGAAGCGCACATCGGCCGTGAACAGCAGCCGCCAAATCGCATCCACGTCAGGATTGCCATCAGCCAAACCTTGCTGGATGGGGCTGACGGTCATCCGGGCCCGTGCACGGGCGGCAGGCTTCCATTGGCGCGAAGGCGTGATTGCTTCC
>Ga0210398_10007353_pt1 | contig 10014 bp, 12 predicted proteins | sample IncBWC4OmetaG_FD_161047 | JGI IMG/M metagenome (GOLD analysis project Ga0210398, IMG submission 161047) | Forest soil microbial communities from Barre Woods Harvard Forest LTER site, Petersham, Massachusetts, United States - Inc-BW-C-4-O | ecosystem: Environmental > Terrestrial > Soil >...
TTTGGATACAAACTTTTTGGATTTATTGGGTGACTACGTCGTCGAAGGCTGTTCGCCTCGCGCGAGTTCCAACAAACGAATCAGTTCTTCGATCTCGGATTCATCCAGCCGATGCAACGCTTGGTTTACCTTGTTCTCAACGGGGATGTCGAGTTCTTGTAAGAGATCGAGCCCAGGCTTGGTAATGTAACAAAGAACCTGTCGGCGGTTATCGGAGGGGCGTTCCCGGCGCACGAGCTTCTTCCGTTCCAGGCGATCCAGCAAGCGGGTTATACCCGGTGCCTGTTCGATCATCTTCTCTGCGATGTCCAGTGTCGGAAGCCCCCCCAGGCCTGCGCCTCGCAGGATGCGCAGGACGTTGTATTGTTGCGAGGTGATGCCATGTTGATCGAACACCGGTGAACAAAAACGGCCAAAATAATCGGCGGTGCGCAGGATGTTTGTCACTGCGCCTTGCTGGCGCGAATGCACGAGGTGTTTCTGTTTTGCTGGGCCGTCCAATTTTGCTTTCACTTGGGCCATGAGGATAATTATGCGTATCAATAGTTGTCCTGTCAAGTGTAGTCAAAACGTCGATGAATCAAGTCACTTCGTGGATGGTCGGCCATCCGGAAGTAATGAGATGAAGAATGGAAGAAACTCATCAAGCAGTTTCAAAGATGGGTCCGATTTCCGACGAACGATTGCTCCGTACCAGCAAGTGACTAGCAGCGACGCGAGCTTTTTGGGATCTTGGGCAGTTGGCGTTCCGTCTTGTATCTGAGCCACTGAGATCAAGTCGCTTACATGAGTGATCCAGATGTCTGTGCCACGAGCTATACGTTGCGCAATCGCGACGGGGATTGCTGGTGCCTCCGCAGCGAGGGTCGCCAGAAGTTGAAGCGGGGCAACTTCAATCATCGGTGGTTCTACGGCCAAGTAGCTGCAGTGCTCTTTCAGTTGATGGCTTGCGCTATGACCGGTTGATCGAGAAAGCGATTCACGAAGAGCCTCGAATTGGCGATCTACCAGTCTCGACGCGAGGTCTTCTTTGCTAGTGAAGTAATTATAGAAAGTTCCCTTAGGCGCGTTCACTGCAGAAGTGATGCGGTAAATGCTCGCTCGGACATAGCCAACGTCCTGAAATAGTTTGCCCGCGGAGCGCAGAAGCATTTCGCCCGGATCGTGCTCCCGATGTGAGATCTCCCCGTGGATCGGAGACATTCTTCGAATCTTCGCAGGCAATTACCCGTCCGTGGCTTGTCGAAAAGAACTGAATTTGTCGATTCCTGCCGGAAGTCTCGCTGTCTTTTTCCCGCTCTTCGAAAAATGCACAGAAAAAGGGTAGTATTCTCCGATAATAAGGCGACCGGTCGTCTTATGTCTGGAGGTTGCCGTGAACAAAACTCGCGCCGGCGAACAGAATCGGGATTCCGCTCACTCGCCCGATGCTTGGTCCGAGAATCCGTTTACGACTCACATTAAATTGGACCGGAACTCCTCGGTCCCCTCGCCGTTTCGAACTCCAGGCACATTTACGGTAACGCGTCTCGAGTCATCAGCTGGACTGCCTGACCGCATCACGAAGCTATCAAGTGTGCCAGCTCTCCTCGTGTCAATCTCCCTCAAGTCTTTGCCGCTACATAGCTACCAAGTGTGGGTAGCAGACAAAGTTATGCCCACACCGATCATTCCGCCGTTTCGGAGTAATGTCATCGATTTCGATTCCGAACCAAGCTGTTGGGCCGGTAAGGCGTTCGATTACGTTCACTATACAGTGCCGCGTGTCGAGCTTGATGATATCGCGGCCGATCTTGGCTTTGGCGTTGTACGAAGTTATAAATTATCAGTTGTTGAAGACGATTTGGTTTTAGCCCAGATCACGAGGAGCATTCTCCCCTTTATTGGGCGCCGCGATGGCCCCTCGCTGCTTGCGCTTGATCAGTTCAGCCTGATCTTGGGGGCGCATTTGCTTCAACGGTACGGTGTATTGCAAAAATTGGGCAAGGTTTCCAAAGGCGGGCTTGCTCCTTGGCAAAAGCGCCGCGCGGCGGAACTACTCCGGGAACATTTGGATGGCCGGATACGGCTGACGGACGTGGCACGTGAGTGCTCGCTTTCCGTGAGTCACTTTGCCCGTTCATTCAAAGCGACCTTCGGTGTGGCACCGCACAGGTGGTTGATCGGGCGTCGGATCGAGCGTGCCAAAGAATTACTTCGGCAGACGACCACGCCGATTGCGGACATAGCAATTCAGTCTGGCTTCGGCGATCAGACCGCCTTCACGCGCACCTTCCGCCAAATGACGGGAATCAGCCCAGGGCAGTGGCGCCGCTACATCGCTGCGAGAGCTATCGAACCTGAGCACCCTGCCTGAGCAATTACGCGCCCGCGGCTTGTCGAAAAAGACTGAAATTGTCCATTCCTGCCGAAAGTTTCGATCTCCTTTCGAGAAATATGCGGAAAGAGGTGTTACCCTTCGACCCTCAATAAGTTGACCGTTCGTCTTCTGTTGGAGATTGCTGTGAATAAAACTCAATCCTGCGAACAGAATCGGAATTCCGCGCACTCGAATGAAGCTCAAGCAAGCGCCCATGGCATGCAAATGGCGAAGTATTTCACGATGAACCAACCACCCACTGTCGCCCTCGATTCCGTGGTTTCCGTTGTCCGGCCCCAACTGGCGATTACCCGACTGATCGCCCGAAGCGGTATACCGGAACGAACTGCGTCCATCCCGTCTGAAAAGGCCTACGTTGTTTCGGTTCATCTTAATCATGCAAACTCCGGCGAATGGGAACTTTGGACCGATGGCAAATACACAAAGACGGGGGCATGGCCAGTGGGCGGAGTCGCAATGTGCGACCTGGAGTCAGATACAAGTATTCGAAACCCGGGGCCGATCGACTGGGTCCACTTCCACGTTCCGCGTGCAACCTTGGACTCCCTCACAGACGATGCCGAAACGGCAAGAGTTAAGCGTCTCCACTGCGTTTATGGAACCCCCGACCCGACCGTCCATCACCTAACGCAGCTGATCCTGCCGTGCCTAAATAGGCCGGAAATGTTCTCTCAGTTGTTTATGGATTCTTTCAGCATGATGATTTGTTCGCACCTTGTCGGACGGTATGGTCGGATTCGCGAGACCGTCCCGCAATTCAAAGGTGGCCTGGCATCGTGGCAAAAGCGCCGCGTTGTGGAATTGTTTCAGGAGCACTTGGACGGCGAATTAAAACTGGCAACACTTGCCGAGGAATGCAGGCTTTCGGTCAGCCATTTTGCTCGATCATTCAGGAGATCGTTTGGAACCTCCGCACATCGGTACCTGATTCTCCACCGTGTTGAGATCGCGAAATCCCTTTTGTCGGAAACGAATAACTCGCTCGTGGAAATTGCCGCGCAGACCGGATTTTCTGATCAAGCCGCACTGACTAGGACGTTTGCAAACGTCGTCGGTGCGACCCCGGCAAAATGGAGGCGCGAACACTCACGCCGCAAGGTTTTTGTTGAATTATCCAAAGGCAAATCCCTTCAACCACGCGAATAGATCCCATCCTGAAGGCCACCATTCCGGTGACTGTGTTGCGCTGAGTCTTTCCGTAGATCCAATATCGCCGCCGATTTGACTTTCCGCTAGAGTCTTCGTGTTGAAGCTCAAGCCGGAAATGACCTTTTCGCCCGCCTGCACTCCACATTTGAAGCAGGAATCTTCAAAAGTGGTCGATGTTTTCAAGAGGGCCGTGCTCGTTTGGGATAGGGTCCATTGCGAGTTCGAGGCTTAATTCACGATTCGCTGAGGCCCAAACTGGAGAGGAGAACGATCATGACAAAGAATATTAAGAATGTGGTTCTGGTGCACGGCGCATTCGCCGATGGCTCCGGCTGGGAACCCGTCGCTAACATCCTCAGGAATGATGGGTACAAGGTATCGGTGGTGCAACACCCCGAGACCTCCTACGCCGAGGACCAAAAGTACACGAAGGCGGCCATTGACGCCATGGGCGGGCCAGTGGTTCTGGTGGGCCACAGTTATGGCGGATCCGTCATCACCGAGGCCGGGAATCATCCCAAGGTTGCGGCGCTTGTCTATATTGCCGCATTTGCGCTCGATGAAGGTGAGAGCTGTGGGTCGATCGAACAGGCCCGGCCGCAAGCCTCCAAGGCATTCAAACCTGACAGCAACGGCAACTGGTGGATAGAACAGGAGCATTTCGCGGCCGACTTCGCAGCGGACATTCCGCCGGAGAAGGCGGCGTTCATGGCTGTGTCGCAGGTGCCGATCTCCACCGATGCGTTCACCCACCAGGTTACGTCGCCCGCCTGGAAGACCAAGCCCACCTGGTACATGGTGGCCACCGCAGACCGATCGATCAATCCGGACCAGGAGCGCATGATGGCGAAGCGCGCGAAGGCCAAGACCATCGAAGTGAATTCCAGCCATGTGGCCTACATGTCTCATCCGAAGGAAACAGCCAAGCTGATCGAAGAGGCTGCCACTTCTGCGGCTGCCATGCATGCCGCCGGCTGAACCTGCCTCGCACGATAGTGGGCCTCCGCCGATCCAGACGACGACATGGGTGGGGGCCTGGATGAGCGTCGTAGTCTGAGGAGAACACAATGAAGGATCACATCACGATAGCAGGACATGACGGCGCGTTCGCGGCCTATATAGCAAGACCGAAAACCGTGCCGGCTGCCGCGGTCATTGTTCTGCAGGAGTTGTTCGGGGTGAACGCCGACATCCGCGAGCATTGCGACGAACTGGCAGAGCAAGGCTTCCTTTCGGTCGCGCCAGACCTATTCTGGCGGCAGGAACCGGGCGTTGACCTCACTGTTACCTCCGAGGCCAACTGGCAACACGGCCTTCGTCTGTACGGGGCTTATGACAGAGACGCGGGCGCAAAGGACGTCAAGGACACCGTCAATGCCGTACGCAACCTCCCGGAGTGCAACGGCAAGGTCGCCATCCTCGGCTATTGCCTTGGCGCGCTGATGGTCTTCCTCACAGCCGTGCGCTGCCACGGTGTCGACGCCGCGGTCGATTATCACGGCGGCGACACCGAGAAATATCTGGGAGAGATCAATGGGCTTCATGCGCCCATGCTGATGCATCTGGCGGAGGAAGACGAGTTCATTTCCAAAGCTGCTCAAGCCGAAATCAAAGCGGCACTTGCCAAAAAACTGAACACTACAGTCTACAGCTATCCGGGCCAGAATCATGCCTTCTCTCGGCATAATGGAGCGCATTACAATGCAGCTGCGGCGACGCTTGCCAACGTGCGGACAAGCGAGTTTTTGCATCAACAGCTGCGGTGACCTTCGGTCGCTCCAGCCGTTTCGGGCGACAGGAGCACCTTCGCGATCGGACAGGGCGGCGCTTCTGCCGCGCTGAAAAACGCAGCCGAGAAAGGCTTGAGTAAGCAGGACTGATTTTGTTCATGCAGCCCGGATCAAGGCGCGGTTGCGTGTAAAGAGGTCCGAGATGATAAGAAAAATCGAGATGGAGCGGTTCAGTCTGACCACTTCCAAGCGGTTTGATGAAGTAATAAGTAGCGTGAACGCCGGGATCGGTCATCCGGATATGGCTGAATTTGGGAGATCAACTCACGAAGCGCACTCTTTTGCCGAACTGAAAAGCGCGGTCGAGAAAGGCTTGAGCGAAGTAGGACTGATGCTGTTCATGGAGCTTGATCACGGCGCGGTTCTGCGGAAAGAAACTGGCCGCGACACGCCCAGGATCGTCCGCTTCATCATTGGCAATCCACTCATCATGAAGGAAATGGCGAAGCACGTCCCGGACGCAGGCTCTTACGCGCCGGTAACAGTGCTCGTCGATGAGCGCGCCGATGGCGTCCATCTGTCGTATGACAAGATGGAGAGCCTCTTAGCCCCTTATGGGAATCGCGACGTGCTAGAGGTCGCCCGCGAGCTGGACAGAAAAATAGAAAAGATATTGCAGCAAGCTGCAGCTTAAGTAAGGTGTGGAATGACCCCTAAAGTGAGACAGGGTCGTTATGCGGAGAGTTCGTGTGATTGAAATCCTTCGTCCCGCACTACTCAAGGGCGTGCGTCGCGAAGGACATACGCAACTTCGCGAGTGCTCCGATGCGATTGCAATTACAATGAGAAGGTCCAAGCCACGTCAACAACGAGGGCCCGTGATGACGAAGGCAGGAAAGGGGTATCAATCCATTGCGTTGCTGCCCCTCGCTTTCTCTATAGCTCCATCGCTCGTCTTTGCCCAAAGCCTCAATGGGCAAGGAAACGTCTACGCTCGTGCGCGGAGCGACAGCCTCGAGGAGGCTGGCATTCTTCGAACAGGAACGATGCTACCTGTCGATACCTCCGCCAGAACCGCTCCCGGCCTTTATCCTTCGCTTGCCGGTTCATACACAAGCTCTGCGCAGCATCCCCGAGTCTTCATGACGCCAACCGACATGAGCGGCTTGGTTACGCGAATCAATTCTTCGGGCTCATTTTCGGCGCAAAGTTTCGCCAAACTCACTAACAAAGTCAAAGCCGATCTCGCCGCCAACGTAGATTGGGACTCCGTATATTCGGGTTGTGATCTTGACATCTATCTGCACGCTTTTTCCTATGAACCGGTAACCGGGTACGCCGACGAGATTCGCACGACGAACCAGCTCGGTTCGGCAATGCACGTGAGGGAAGCAATGGCGCCTCCAACCGGCGCGGCGATTGTCGCTTCGAGGCTATCCCTCTATGCCGCACTGGTAAAGTCGGGAGCAAAGCCACCAGCAGCTGGACCTTCCTCCGGTGAAGCGGCAGCTGTCGCAAAACGCATTCTCCTGGCCTGGGCGAATCGAGGCTTTCGCGATGAGAAAGGGAACGTCCTGAGTAGGGCCGAGCAATTTTGCGACGGTCAACAACATTTCAATGCCGTTGTTCAAAACGGTGTAGGGCTGCAGGTCGGAAGAGGAATTATCTATTCAGTTCACGCTCAAGATTTGTTGCAGTCGATTGGCGCGTTCAATAGTGCGCAGACGAACCAGCTCAATGTATTCCACGCCGCCATCTTTAATTTGATCCGCGAGTCTTCAAACTTCCGCGCCGCGCTGCCGCAGATGAACGGTCCAGCTACGATCTGCGAGCGTTATAGCAATCACGTAGGCGCTCATCTGCTAGGACTTCTGGCGATTGCACGTCTCCTCGATGATGGCCGCAAATTCAATGCGGTTCTCTATGGCAATGACCGCTCCATTCCCGTGGCAATTCCCTGGACGAATTGGTTCAACCATGCAGTCTACGGAGAAAATGATAAGCCCATCGCATGTCACAAAAATACCGGTCCAGATAGCCTCGCGAGCCATCCTTCCTTCCAGACCGCCGTGGTTGCGCCCGGAGAGATCGAGGACCGCTATAGAAATGCAAATGCAGGGCAATCGTTTGGCTACACATTGGGGGTTTTGGCCGGTCTCTTTAACATGGCGGCCCTCATGAAAAACGCGGGGTACGACGCCTTCGAGTATCGAGGAACACACCGCCAATCGATCGAGATGGCAACCCAGTATTATGCTTGCTACGGTAAGAACGCTGGGTTCAAGAAGACCGTCACCGCCGACGATGCTCGTGCTTGCCCCGACTATCAACAATATATCGGACAGATCGTGAATGGCTTGGAACCGGACATCGTAATGGGCGCGTACCGCTTTCCCGGAAACTCTGTGATTACAGAACTGGAACCAGCAGCGAGAGCAGCGGCAGGAGCAGAAGTTCTTGACGCAATCCGGTTCGGACGGTGGCGGGACTAGCCCTGAAGGCGAGCCAAGTCCCGAGAGTCGCCGGAGCGCCTGCTTGGTGAGCGGGGGCTGTTGGACTACTGGAAGTCGTCAGTTCAAATCGGGTCCTGCCAATCAATCGTATTTTCATTTCAAGAGGTTCCCGATACACCACAACCATCGGAATTTGTTCCTGCGATGTCAGGCCCGTGCAGCAATTAACTCCCCGACACAATACTTCAAATAAGTTGTAGTATTGCGTTATGCGAAATGGACGCAAAGCAGCCGCCAAGCGACTCTACGAGATCGTGGAAGACCAGCAAGGCTTCTTCACGGTGAAGCAAGCTAAAACTGCGGGGTTCGCGGAGAATACTCACCCGTACCACGTTTAACGACAACTGATTTGGGAGCGCAAACATGGGACGATTTCGTCGTTCCGAAGCAAGATGGCTGCTTGGCTGTGTGCTCCTCACAGTGTTCCTGCCCCATCAAGGCCTGGCCCAGTCCCACTCGGGCTTTCCTGTGGACATTGTCCCTGGCCCGATGCCACCACAGCCGGTGATAGCTGACGGCCGGACACGTCTGCTCTATGAGCTCCACCTCACCAATGTTGCCCCGATTCCAATTGAAGTCGTTGCGCTCGACGTGTACGGCGACGAAGGCGCGGTGCCCCTGGCCAGTTATCGTGGCGAAGCATTAGGGAAGGTCTTGGTCCCGGCGGAGAACGTGCTAGTTTCCGTGGAGCCGACAGACAGAGGGGATAAACGCGGTCAGATTGGCGAGGGCCACGGGGCGGTGATCTTCGTTGACCTAATGCTAGATGCCGGAGCGCGCGTGCCGATGGAGCTGCGCCACCGGTTTACATTTGACATCAAGGGTAACGCCGCACTCGGCAGGACGATAAACGGCCCCGTTGTTGCAGTTGTGCGGCAGCCGACACCGGTGTTACGTGCCCCGCTGAGTGGGACGGCGTGGATAGCCTTCAATGCGCTAACGAGTTACGACCATCGCCGCGCGTTGCTGGCTGTTGATGGCAGGTTGAGGATAGCGCAGCGCTTTGCTATCGACTGGATGCGCCTCGGCCCTGATGGACGCCTGTTTCATGGCGACGCGAAGTCCAATGACAACTTCTACGGCTATGGCGCGGAGGTGCTCGCGGTGGCTGACGCGCGGGTTTCGGACCTAAGAGATGGCCTTTCCGACAACGACGGCGCTACCGAGCGGAGCAGCCGCGTGGTAACTGTGGATAGTGCGGTTGGCAACTATCTGACTCTCGATCTTGGCAGTGGGCGATTTGCGCTTTATGCGCATCTGCAGCCGGGCAGCTTGAAGGTCAAGCTCGGCGATCATGTGAACGCCGGCCAAGTGCTAGCCCGGCTTGGCAACTCGGGCAACTCCGATGCGCCACACCTGCACTTCCAGTTGACGGACGGCAATTCGCCGATGGGATCGGAGGGAATTCCGTACGAGTTCGAAGTATTCACGCAGCTAGGGGTGTTGGGCGACCAAGAGGCGGTGCCGGACAAGGGACAAGCCTGGCAACCAAAGACTCAGGAGAAGCCGGTGGTTCATCAGGGAGAGTTTCCCATCGACAAAGCTGTCGTTAGCTTCCAATGACCCTAGTTTTCGGATAGGTCCCGGATTGGTGAATGGATGGCGTGCCAGTGTGCCAATTCAAACTGTCTCACTAAGGGGTTCACCCACTGCTACAAAAGCAGGCCCAGTCCCCTGGGAGTTAGCTTTGTGAGCGAAAAGCAGATTCCCCAAATTACTGAAAACACAGAGAAGGCAAGGTAGATGATAATGGAGCTGTTGGAGTCTGTCGGTCCGCGCCCAGGGCAGGCGCGCTTTGCGCGGGCTGGAGTCCAACGTGTTTTCGAGCGGGCCATCTGAGTGCAACACTCGCATACGTATGTCTTGGCAAGACAGAAGCTTCTCGCAACGTCTTTGTATCTCCGACATAGAACAAGTAGGCAGATAGAAATCCCCGCTCGATTCGACCCCACCGTCAAGGCCTAGGCAATTGTGTGAACGAGTTGACACCAACTCTTCAACTCCAGAAATGGCCTCGTTCAAATGCACATTTAGCACGCTTTGCTGGCTCATATTCGTGGAAGCCGAATTGCATCACTCACTGCTGGGGTAACCGTCAAAAGTTAAGGAGACGTTGCGACATGGCAAAGAAAGTCGCGGATCTGTTGGTGGATGTCCTCGCTGAAGCAGGTGTCCGGAGAATCTATGGCGTTGTCGGCGACTCACTGAACGGCATCACGGACTCAATGCGCGTAAAAAAGAG
>Ga0210398_10007354_pt1 | contig 10014 bp, 7 predicted proteins | sample IncBWC4OmetaG_FD_161047 | JGI IMG/M metagenome (GOLD analysis project Ga0210398, IMG submission 161047) | Forest soil microbial communities from Barre Woods Harvard Forest LTER site, Petersham, Massachusetts, United States - Inc-BW-C-4-O | ecosystem: Environmental > Terrestrial > Soil >...
TCTGCAGGTCGTCATGCCCGTTCCTGTCGTTGCCGCTGCCAAGCGAGTTGATGCCGCCATATAGCGAGTTATTGTTATCCTTCGATACCCAGCGCGCCATCAGCAGCCCATTCAACTGAGCGGAATTGCTCCAGGGCGCCATGTCGTTACCGGCATGCGCGCCGACTTCGAGTTGCCAGTAGCTGCCCAGCTTAAAGGTAGCTTGCACGCCGGTAAAAGTATAGGGGTCTACCGTGAACATCAACGAGTGGGAGAACAGATAGTTGTCCGGCGCCCATTGCGCTTCGATATCCGCAGGGGAAATATACCGGCCCACTTTCAGGATCATCCCGTCGGCAACCTTTGGAAAATAAAATAGCCCATACAATTCAGCCGGGTCAAATCCATAGAGGTTGTTGTGCTGCAGCAGCTGATTGCTGAAAATGCCCTTTGCCGTTGTATAACGATAATCCGTGCCGAAGATCGACGTCGAAAGAAAGCCCCAGTCGAAATGATCCGTCTGGGCCGTGTTCGGCTGCCTCGTAACCTGCAGCGCCGCCTGGTCCAGTTGCACCGAATTGGCAACAAGATCATATGACTCCGGAGCATTGGAATTTTTGGAGGTACTCAAATTGCCGCCTATAGATGCCCATCCATAGATTTTTACCTTGCTCTTCGTTAAACCTAGCGCCTTTTGCAACGGGTAATTCTCCGGCGTGGCATCCACGCCTACCAACGGGGCCCCATCCCAGTCCGCAGTCGGAAAAGGAGGTTGGGGGAGAGGCGAAGGAAGCGATCTTAATACGGTATCCTTTTTTAAGTTCTTTACATTTGTATCGGTGACAGCACCCTGGCCAAAAACCATACAGCCAAAGAGCAACATTCCCGAGCTAATCATCATTCTCTTGATCATATACTAAATTTGCAGTTCCATTATCCAATCGACATACCAATGCCGCTGAAATAAAATGCGCATTACGAAAATCTAACAGGGTCAAGGGTTTACCGGCCTTCGCCGTTTAAGCACGACTCGTAACAAGCTGCCCATTCCCCTCCGATTTGAAAATCACCTTTTCAATTTGATAGCCTTCCGGTTCCCACAACATCGCCGTACACAGACAACGCTGCCTGCCCTGCGATTGCAGAATAGGATAGTTGACGCAACTCCGGCACTTGTCCCAGAACCGTTCATCCCGCGTGATCTCTGTATACGTGACCGGCCGAAAACCAAATTCATGGTTCAGCTTCATCACCGCCGCACCCGTCGTAATACTGAATATCTTTGCCGCCGGATAGATGCTCCGGCTCAACCGCACAATCTCTTCCTTGATCCCCCTCGCCACCCCCTTCCCCCGATAGGCCGGATTGACGATCAACCCGCTGTTGGATACAAACTCGCCATTACTCCAGGCCTCGATGTAGGAGAAACCGGCCCAATCCCCATCCTCACCCAACGCAATAACCGCTTTCCCATCATAGATCTTCTGACACAACGCCTGCGGCGATCGCTTCGCAATACCCGTCCCCCTCGCCTTCGCAGAAGCTTCCATCTCTTTCAAAATAGGGTACACGTATTTAATATCGGCCGGTTTGGCAACTCGAATCTCGACCCGACCTTCGGCGACTTCCTGTCGCCCCCCGTCCACCCGACCCTCAGGCTCTTCTTTCATGATTTGATTATTATTTTGGTTTACCAGGGCCAAATAACATTCCAAAAAGCACAACAAATTGAATATCAGTCACATCATCCAAAAGCCTCCCGCCAAACCATACTATTTTGACAAACACCTTCCATTCCGGAATGCTTTCCTCCGACCCTCATCTACGCAACCCTTTGATGATCAGATATACAACAAAATCAGGCATTCCTTTGGCAATAACAGGGTCTACAACACAAAAGGACTATATATGCTACACCAACAAAAAGCCCCCATCACCCTGCCCACCTCCAACGCGCGGCCCGCAGTCTTTAACGCGATCCAGGAGCTGACCGATCAGGCCAAACACTTTGCCCTCCAACATGACTTCGCCGGTCTTAAGAATTGCATGAGCCGCGTCCAAAAGATTTACAGAAGTGGAAATACCGCTGTAAAGAATGCGGTCGAGAATATTTTCATTTTCGCCTTCTCTTCCATCCTGCCTCATTGCAACCAGGTGGAATGGCGCCTCGTCCAATCCTGTATGCCCACCGAACTTTATAGCCTCTATATCCGCCAGGTTACTAAAGCAGGTTGTTAAATAAAAAGCATTATGACAAACTATATTGTATTTGACAACGAAGGGCCCACATCCGATCGCTATACCATTGTCGACCGGGAATCCGGTAATGTTTTTGCCGCTTGCGAGCCTACCAGCGAATCTGCCATCACAGTTAGGTACTGCGGCAACTGCGCTGACCATAGGGTTACCTTATACGGCACCGGCTGGCGTCAGCTGCCTTTGAGCCGCAAAATTATAATTGGGGAAACGGACAATTATATCCGTAATGCTCAGTTGAACCCCGCCTGGTTGGGGAAGGAACTTTCCCGGCGGGATTGGCCTGCGAATCTGCAAGGCAACGTCGACCAGTTGAACAAGTTGCACGCAGAAGGACTTAATCCGACACCGGGCATGCCTTATATAGGTCCGCAGAATGATGGTAACTCCTCCAAAACTGCGATGGCATTTTAGTATGCTTCTGCAAACGATCTCCTGTACACTAATCTTCGTAGTCGCTGTTTTCCTGGCCGCGCCGCTCGGAAGATACCTTAGTAGAATATACAAAGAAGAGAGCTCGCTGTTGGACTTTCTCCAGCCCTTGGAAAACCGACTTTTTAGATTCTGCCGCATCAACGTACAGGCCGGAATGAATTGGAAGCAATACCTCTCGGCTATTTTTATAATCAACGGGATCTGGTTTGCCTGGGCAATGCTCATCCTGCTCTTTCAGGGAAAGTTTTTGCTGAATCCCGCGCATAATCCCTCAATGGACTGGTCGCTGGCGTTGAATTCGGCCATCAGTTTCCTGACCAGCACCAATTTGCAGCATTATGCCGGCGAGTCCGGCGCAACTTACCTTTCACAGATGACGGTCTTTATGTTCCTGCAATTCGTTAGCGCAGCTACCAGCCTCGCCGCCGGCATCGCAGTAGCCCGGGGACTAGGCGCAGGAACGACTTCCGATCTCGGCAATTTCTACAAGGACTTCGTTCGCTCCCTTACCCGGGTTCTGCTGCCCCTTTCTTTAATCGTTGCAATTGTCTTTGCGTTCAATGGCATGCCGATGACATTCCGCGGCCCTGAGAAGATTTACCCGGTGCAGGGGGACTCCGTGCAGGTGGCAACGGGCCCCGTGGCCGCTATGATCCCCATTAAGGAACTCGGCAGCAATGGCGGTGGATTCTTTGCAGCAAACGATGCGCATCCCTTCGAAAACCCTAATTTTGTCACCTTTGCCATTCATATTATTATCGTCTTGCTGCTTCCCATAGCTTTCGTCTTCTGCGTCGGTCAATACTTACAATCCAAACGGTTTAGTCGAATGCTTCTTGTAGCCATGACCGCCGGGTTCCTGCTGGTCACTATTCCGATCGTTGTGCAGGAAATGAAAGGAAACCCAGCTCTGGCCGCCATGGGATTAAATACCAGGGAAGGAAATATGGAAGGAAAGGAGCTGCGTTTCGGTTCTTTTTATTCCGCTTTTTATAGTGGGGTAAATATGGTTGTGCCCGCAGGAACACTCGTAGGCAGTCATGACAGTTATATGCCCCTGGGGGGCGTCACAATGCTGGCAGGCATGCACATCGATGCTTTTTACGGCGGCCTGGGCACCGGTTGGATCAACATATTTCTTTATCTGATCATCGCCGTATTTATTGCCACGCTGATGATCGGCAGAACCCCCGAACTTTTGGGCAGGAAGATCGAGCTCCGGGAAATGCAGGTGGCCTCTTTGGTCAGCGTTGGGCAAATGCTGTTTCCGGCAATGTTCACCGCGATTGCCTGTTTTGTCTACATGCACTTTCCCGGCGGTAACGAAGCTTTGCAATGGCTGACCAATAAGGGGGCCCATGGCTTTACTACTTTCTTATATGAATTCGTGTCCTCCATGGCCGGCAACGGGTCTGAATTCAGCGGACTCGGTAACAACACTGTCTTTTGGAATCTTACCACCTCGGTGGTCATGCTTTGCGGCAGGTTTCTCCCGATTGCCGGCGCCCTTGTCATTGCCGGAGGGTTACGGGAAAAAAAAGCCACCCCTTCCACCAGCGGCAGTCTTTCCGTCAATTCCATGACTTTTGGCGTGTTCCTGTTCATCGTCATCATTTTTCTAAATGCTCTTTCCTTCTTACCTGCTTTCATGCTAGGCCCGTTAACGGAGCACTTATCGTTGCACTGAGGAAAGAGCAATTTCACCCTGATCCACTTGGCACGTGCGAATGATATAAGACTCTGTCGGAATTGTGTAAGACTCGCGATCAAAAATGTAGATATATTCAATCATGAAATGGATCAAAGCGGCTTCCGCATCTCCAAGGGGGAGGTTCATTGGAGTGATTTATTTGTCGTATTTTTTGCTGGCGATACTTGCTCAGGTTCTCGGTCAACATCGTTTCAGTGCATTCAGCGATGCTACGAATCTGATATCCAATATAGTATATCTCACCCTTGCATTTCTTTTCTTTTTTCTGTTCAGGCCGGTTAACAGAATTATCTCCTTGATTGCCGCCATTGTCAGCGCCGCCGGATGCGTTATCGGAACCATCGCGATTTTTGATACGGTTACCCCTCTGATCAGCCCGCTTTGGTTTTTCGGGCCTTATTGCGTGCTGCTCGGCTACTTGATTTTCAAATCGACATTTCTGCCGCGAATTCTCGGCGTGCTGATGGCGCTGGCTGGTGTAGGTTGGCTGATTTATCTCTCACCTTTGGAAAAATATTCTGTATTGTACATCGAAATTGTCGGGATTCTTGCAGAGGCGTCGCTTATGTTATGGCTGATCGTAAAGGGTGTGAATAAGCTGAAATGGGAAGAAGCGCTTAGGCTCATGCCGGGATCAACTTAACCAAAAAAGCAATTTTCGATAAATGCTTTTCTGATTAATTGAGGATTTTTGTATTCAAATAAACACGAATATGAAAATCAATGGATTAGCACTTATTTCGATCCCTGTTAACGATCAGGAAATCGCGAAAAGATTTTACCATGATGTTTTGGGCTTTGAGATCGCAAGGGAAAGTCCCTTCAAACCCGATGCAAAATGGATTGAGTTAAGTATTCCAGGATCAAATACGAGGATCACCTTAGTTAACTGGTTTCCATCTATGCCGCCTGGCTGTATGCGAGGGATTGTTTTGTTGTGCAAAGACGTAAATGCCGCACACCAAATACTACAGGAGAAAGTACCCGACGTTGCCCAAATACAATCCGCTCCGTGGGGGCAGTATTTCACTCTAAATGACCCGGACGGAAATGGATGGGTAATACAACAAATGCGGTAGCCTGCGGCCGCCTTATCTCTAAACCTTCTAATTATGGCGAATTCGCCGCAATTAAAACTTTCGTCAAATCCGGCACACTCGCCACCCGCGCCGCAGTCCCCCTACGCGCTATTCCGCGCCGCATTGATGATCCCAAATGAACTCCGCATAATCAACTTCTCATATACCTCCTTCATCGCCTTATTCTCCCCGCTCTTCTCGATCGCCCGGAACTTCGTCAAAGCATACTGCTGGATAGTGCTCAACGGCAGCACGATCCGCTCCCGCATCTGTATAGACAACGCATCAACCGGGTAGTCCGCCATCAATTCACTCCTGCCCGATAGCCTCAGGATATATTTCTTCGTCAGCTCGAACTCATCATAGATCATCCTCCAGATCTCACCATACACCGGATGCTGGGAGAAATGTTCCGTCAGCGGGAAAAAACATTTCTTCATCGCCATCTCACAATTATCCAGCAGCGTCCGGAAAAATAGCGAGTTCTCATACAAATGCTTCACCGCTGCCCATTTTCCCCGCTTGTCCATCTCCTGTAACGCGACCCCCACCCCATAATACCCCGTCACATTCTGCTTCAACTGACTCCACGCGCCAACAAACGGAATGGCCCTGAGATCGGTCAGCTCCAACCGCCCGCCCTTCCGCCGCGTAGGCCGGCTGGCGATATTCGTCTCACTATAGAAGCGCAACGGACTGACCTCATTTAAATATTGCAGAAAATAAGGATGCCCCTTCAGCTTCGAATAAGCCGTATAGCTATCCGCCGCCAGCGCCGCCAGCAGCGCCTCCTCACCAGCCTGCAACGTTACCTCCTTCGAAGAGAACAGATCATTCGAGATCCCCGCATGCAGCAGCTGCTCGATATTGTATTGCGCCGTATCCACCGTTCCGAAATTGGAGCTGACCGTCTGCCCCTGTATCGTCAGCTGGATCTCCTTGTTGGCAATATTCTTCCCCATCGACGCATAGAAGCGATGGGTCTTGCCCCCGCCCCTCGCCGGCGGCCCGCCGCGCCCGTCGAAGAATACCGCGTCGATGCCATATTTCCGCGAGACCGAAGTCAACTCCTCTTTCGCCTTATAGATTCCCCAATTGGCCATCAGGTATCCGCCATCCTTCGTTCCATCAGAGAAACCCAGCATGATCGTCTGTGTATTCCCGCGATACTTCAGATGTTTCCGGTAAACAGGATTGCTATACAGCTCCTCCATTACCGAAGCCGCCGCCTGCAAGTCCTCTACCGTCTCGAACAACGGCACGATATCCACCGCAAGCGCCTCCGCCTTCCAGCCGCTCAACACGAACAACTTAAAGACCTCCAAAACATTCCCCGCGCTACTACAGTGGCTGATCACATATCGGTTACACCCTTCTTCGCCGTTCATCTGCTGGATGACCCGTATCGTTCTTATTACTTCCAGTGTATCTTTAACCAGAGGGTCCTCATATAACGCCGGATCAGCCTGACCATCCCGTTCCGCAATAGCCGCCAGCACCGCCGTGTGTATACTGCTGTCCTGCCGGATATCCAGCGTCGCGAAATAGAGTCCGAATATCATCACCTTCCCGATCAGGTTGTCCACCTGGTGCAGGAACAGGCTGTTATGCTGATAGATGATTATTTCCCGGATCTTCGCCAGGTCCTCCAGGATCTCTTCCTTCGACAGATCCGTTCGCTGATTGGGAATGAAAATATTATTGTACAGCTTATCCTCCAGCTCCGCAATCAACACATCCACCCCCTTGAATGTAAGTCTTCTTTTCAGCCGCCGCACGTCGAGGTAATAACACTTGATGATCGCCCCCCGCAACGCCTCCGCCACCCGCAGTGTCGTTTCCGCCTTGACGAACGGATTGCCGTCCCGGTCACCACCTGGCCAGAACCCCATCTTGATCACCGCATTCTTATTGTCCAGCGCGTCCGGAAAAAAATCCCGCAACGTCGATATGATCTTACCACACGCCGAATAAAAAACATTTTCGAGGTACCAGATCAAACTGATCGCTTCATCATACGGCGTCGGTTTCTGCTTTTTCAGAAACGGCGTTTTCCCCAGCTGCTGCATATATAGGTTGATCTCCCCCGCATTGTTCTCGATCACCGCCCTCGATAGATCATTGATGATGCCCAGGACGGTGCCCGGATAGAATTGCGTAGGATGCGCCGTCAGCACCAGCCGCACCGAATAATCCTTCAGCTTTTCCGTCAGCTCCTCCTCCTTGTTCGTCTGGATCACCTCCGACAACAAATGCTTCAACGTCCCCTGACCACCCATATCCGTGACATGCCGGAAAGCCGCATCCTCCAACGCATCGAACAGCACGATCTGCCGCTCAACATATTGTACAAAACGGAATAGGATGTCCGCCCGCTCCCGCTCACCCGCGAGCGCCGTCTGCTTCAGGAAGAACTCCTCCAGGATCTGCTCCGGGCTCTGCTTCTTCAAATACCCCTCCTCACAGACCGTCAACAGCAACGACAACAGGATACCCGTTTTCTCGATCCGATGAAAAGGCAGTGACGTAAACAGACTATTGTAAAGCTGAAACTTGATCCCGACCAGGTTCTTGAATTGCGGCAACCCCTGGGATGGTTGATAATTCATAACTAAAATTTAATGCCTTTCAAAGAATAGGCGAATACTGCAGAATAATTTCAATGGAGCGCCAAATTTACTTTATTCCCATTAAAGAAATGGTCTTTTTTTGTTTTTCCATTCAATTACCCTACCTTAGCACCCTCGTGATCTCCATCAAAGCACATAGCGCCCCGGGTTCGCAAAATACAACGATTATCTCCATTACAACCCGTTAAGGGTTGCCACATTCCATATTACCCCATTTCATTCCCTTCCCGGGCCTTTTCACTAAATTTTCGATTATGCAAGTTTTAAAATTCGGCGGCACTTCCGTAGCCAACGCAGATAATATCTCCAAAGTCATCAACCTAACACTCGAAGCATTACAAAAGGACAGGACAATCCTCATCGTCTCCGCGCTGGGCGGCATCACGGACATGCTTATCCAAACGGCGGCTTCAGCAGCCGCAGGGGACGAGTCCTACAAAGACAAATTGCAGGAGATAGAACACCGCCATCTCAAGACCGTCAGGACACTGCTCCCCATCACCCGCCAGTCCGCCGCCCTTAGCGCTGTCAAGACCCGTTGCAACGAGCTCGAAGACATCTGCAGCGGCGTCTTTCTGTTGGGCGAGCTTTCACTGCGCACCCAGGACAAGATCGTCAGCTATGGTGAACTAATGTCTTCATATATCATTGCCGCCCGATTCGCCGCCCTGGACCTTGACCACTCGTGGAAAGACACTCGCGAGCTCATCGTCACGGACTCCCACTATGGTCACGCCGCCGTCGATTTCCCGGAAACGAATAGAAGAATAAAGGACTACATCGACCATTCACTCGCTCCACTCTTCATCCTCCCCGGCTTCGTCGCCGCCGATGCAAAAGGCATTACGACCACGCTTGGCCGCGGCGGCTCCGACTATACCGCAGCCATCGTGGCCGCCGCCGTCGACGCCCGCACTCTGGACATCTGGACCGATGTCTCCGGTATGATGACCGCCGACCCCCGCCTCGTAACAAATGTCAAACTGATCCCCCGCATCTCCTATCAGGAAGCGATGGAACTCTCCCACTTCGGCGCCAAAGTCATCTACCCACCCACTATCCAACCCGTCATGCGGAAGAACATCCCCGTCCGGATCAAGAATACCTTTGCCCCCGAAGACGCCGGCACCGTCATCGAACTCGAGGCCATCCACAATGGCGACAGCATCCGCGGCATCTCCAGCATCCCCCGGATCGCCCTGCTCAGCCTCGAAGGCAGCGGCATGGTCGGCATCCCCGGCTTCTCCAAACGGCTTTTCGAAGCCCTTTCCAGCCACCAGATCAACGTCATTCTCATCACTCAGGGCTCTTCCGAACATTCCATCTGCGTCGGTATCGACGAGACAAACGCCGCCACCGCCAAACACGCCATCGACCATAGCTTCCACCCGGAGATCGCCGCCGGGACCGTCGACCCCCTCATCGTCGAAACCGGCCTCTCCGTAATCGCACTCGTTGGAGATCACATGAAAAGCCATCCCGGCATCAGCGGAAAGATGTTTGGCGCCCTTGGTCGCAACGGTGTGAACGTTCGCGCCATTGCCCAGGGCTCGTCGGAAAGAAATATAACTGCCGTGATCGCCGCCGGCGACGTCAAAAAAGCCATCAATGTCCTCCATGAAGAATTTTTTGAGACATCCTATCGCCAGCTCAACCTGTTCATCACCGGTACCGGTAACGTCGGCCGCCGCCTCATCGACCAGCTGAAGCAGCAACAGGACTGGCTCCAGCAACAGCTACGCGTTCAACTCCGCATCGTCGGTATCGCCAACAGCCGCAAGATGGTCTTCGACAGCGAAGGAATCGATCTCCATACCTGGCGCAACCTCCTCGAAGAAGGCGAGCCGATGGCTCTGAATAAATGGACAACAGAAATTACTACCCGCAACTTGCGCAACTCGGTCTTTGCCGACGTCACCGCCAA
>Ga0210398_10007355_pt1 | contig 10013 bp, 7 predicted proteins | sample IncBWC4OmetaG_FD_161047 | JGI IMG/M metagenome (GOLD analysis project Ga0210398, IMG submission 161047) | Forest soil microbial communities from Barre Woods Harvard Forest LTER site, Petersham, Massachusetts, United States - Inc-BW-C-4-O | ecosystem: Environmental > Terrestrial > Soil >...
AAATGAGACACCACTGAATCGATTTTCACGTCGAGCTCGTCCATCCAAACGGAGGAGACTGTAGTCATTAGGCGAAGTCTATCGTGGGAATGCCTATCACTAGACCTCAATTCCCGCAAAGTCCGGCGGTCTCAACTGGTCGATGCAACACTGGCTTGCAGTTTACTCGCCGGCTGTGCGGTGATTATCGGCGCTGCCCCTGGTGCCATTGCCGGCGATCCTCCGCTACCACACCCGGTTATCGCAAGCATCGCACCAGAAGCCATGTCCAAGTCATAGGCGAGACACACGGCGAACAAACGCAGCAATCAAAAGCACGCATAGGACGGTGTGTGTAAATGAAGAACATAAAAGAGTGATGGCGAGGGGGCAGAAACGGCGCAGCAGACAAACAGAGCATCTCACGTTCGAAAAACTTTAGGGAACCGAAAATTGAAACGGATGGCGTGGTGTGTGAGTAGGAGGCGCGATTTGATTGGGTTTGGCGGTATGCTGCTGGAACTATGAAAAAACTTTTTTGTGGGATCGTTGTTGGACTGACAGCGGCGTCTGGTATGGCGCAGGATGCGGGTGCACCGAAGCGTGAAATGGTGTTGCATGCAGCGCGGATGCTAGATGTTGCGGTGGGGAAGGTTGTGGCTCCGGGCGAGGTGCTTGTGGAGGGGGAGAAGATTGTGGCGGTGGGGGCGCATGTGGAGCGGCCAGCCGGGGCGGAGGTGATCGACTTGGGAGATACGACGTTGATGCCTGGATTGATCGATGCGCATGTGCACTTGTTTCTGCATCCGGGAGCGGAGGATCTGCAGACTGTGCAGGAGAGTGTGGCGGAGAGGACGCTGGTCGCGGCTGGAGCGGCGAAGGCGGATTTGATGGCGGGATTTACGGCTGAGCGCGATATGGGGAGCGAGGGCGCGGGCTGCGCTGATGTTGCGGTGAGGAATGCGATCAACTCGGGGTTGATCCCCGGGCCTCGGATGCGGATGAGTTGCAATGCGATTGATCTGACGGGAGGCCATGAGGATGCAATCGGGTATAACCCAGCGCAGAAGGTGCTGTCGAACGCGGACTATGCCGACTCGAGTGAGGAGATCGTAAAGGTGATGCGGGAGCAGCGCAAGGGCGGGGCGGATTTTACGAAGATCTATGAGACGGGGCCGGATTCATTCCGGGATGGCGTGTTCAAGACGCCGTATCAGTACACGGAAGCGGAGTTGGCGGCTGCTGTGAAGGAGGCTGAGAGGCTTGGCGGCGGGGTGGGCTCGGGGCGTGGAGTGGCAGTACACGCGACAGGAGAGCCGGGTACGGGGTTTGCCGTGGCTGCTGGTGTGGCGTCGGTGGATCATGCGTATCAGTTGAGTGATGCGACGATGAGGATGATGAAAGAGAAGCAGATCTATGCGGTCCCGACATTTGCAATTGCAGAGTACTTTGCGGACCATGCGGCTACACCGGCGCGGGCTGAATGGGAGCGGAAGGAGCAGGCTTATCACAAGGCGGAGTTCAAGAAACAGCTGGCAGCAGAGGTTCCGATGGCCGTGGGAAGCGATGTTGGGCCATTTCCGCACGGGACCCAGGCGCGAGAGTTGGAGTTAATGGTGGAGTATGGGATGAAGCCGGTGGCGACGCTGCAGGCTGATCTCTTAAATGGAGCGAAGCTGCTGGGTTGGGGAGGGATGATTGGGGAGCTGAAGGTGGGGTATTATGCGGATGTCATTGCGGTACCGGGCAATCCGCTGGAGGATATTTCGGTAATGAAAAAGGTTGTGTTTGTGATGAAAGATGGGGTTGTCTATAAGCATTAGTAGGTTCCATCCGCGATGCAGAGCTTAACTAACTACATACGGGCAAGATGCTTACGCGATGTTGTAGTGTTGTATTCTCCGTGGAGCTAGTATTTTTGTGAGTTCTCGCTAGAAGCCGGTTCCTAGATACTGATTCCATTCAAGTCGATCCGCTCGCTGTAGTTACGAGCTAAGATCAGACGCCACAATTCTTCGTACCTCAAGGATTCCAAAGTGTCTAAAGAGCGACCAGTAACTGGAGTTGATGGAGTTCCGCTTCCAATCCTGCCACCGGATCGTGATGCGCGCGTTTGGGCCCGACTGGTGCGCGTCATGTTTTATCTACCCGGTTTTATGGCGTTGCTTCTGATCAAAGCGGGTGAGCCTGCGAGCTTTGGGATTACGGTAGAGCTGCTAATGTTGTCGAGCGGGGCAGCCATTGTTGGGGGTTTGTTTATAGGCGCGCAATCAACTGGTGCGGGCGCTGATCCCGCGTCCCAGGTTGGTGCCTGGAGCGGGGCGCTTGTGCTCGAACTGCTCGCGGTAGTGCCGTTCTTATGCGCGGTACCGCCTTTGTTTCATGAGTTGGCGCACAGCAGGTTGCTGCATGTTACCGGACCCGCGACCATTGACGCTTCTTTGGGCGCCTCTGAGTTACTGCCGGCGGTAGCGATCCTGCCATTCATGATCTATGAGCTTGCTGGCTTTGGCACCTTACACTTCGTTGTGTCGAAGGCGGTGAACTGGATCCTCAACATCGGTATCCTCTGCTTGATCGTCGCCGCCTACATAGCGAATAGGGAGGAATCCTATGATCTCGAAAGAAAGTTTGTGGGAGTCCTGGTCGTTGCCATGGCGATAACACTGTTCTACGGGGTACTGAAGCTAAAACGAATGCAGATTACCTACGACGCGTGTTGCCCGCCAAAGGCTCCAAAGTAATCAGTTGAGCGGTTTGCGTACGCGACTTCGGGACAGGCTTCTGCTATCCAACACACGAGAGCGCTCCTCCAGAGTGGCACTCCCGCAGGGGATGCATGTAATCAAACGGTAATCGCAGCAGAGTGTTTTGCACTCTGCTGCGATTGGATCATTCCAAGACCCCTGTTTCTCTATTTGATTTGCTTTCGTGCAGGGTACTTCCTAAGGGATAATGACTAACTCGGCGTTTGTCTCTCCACACATGCCGTAGATAGCCCCGGACATGCAGGCGCCCGCGGAGTACTTATAACATCCCGGCGTTTTTGCGACGACGGAAATCGCGCGCTCAGTGCCACCCATAATGGCTCCCCCCGGATCAAAGGGTGACGTAGCGCCCAGGTCGACGACGAAACCTATGTTTCTTCCAGTACTTTTCCACTGTACTGTCGTGCCGACTTTCACGCAAAAGAGCGCGCCGTTCTTAGCGTTCGGTATGCTAGGAGTCGATGAAGCCGCATTAGCGGTTCGTTTGACGTCGACGCTACAAGGGGTGGAAGCTGAGCCACATGTGTTGGCTGCAGTGCAAAGTTCCGCTGGCTTTGCCTCAGAGCAAGCGTACTTGCTGCTCTTCGATTGGGCTGTCGCGTAGGCGGAGAATATAAGGATCGGTAACAATAGCGCAGTACACTTGGTTCCAAAGCGTCGATTTGTAGTCATAATTCGCCTCAAAGGTGGACTCAGACCGCTTGTTAGTAGGCGGGTTGGTGATTTTGATCAGAGATAATTTGCGCTTCAGTTTGTGGCATTAGTTGACGCCGGCAGTTCCTGCCCAATCCAGGACGTCGGAGAGCCTCCAGGGGTTTTGAGTCAAGTCCAACTGCAGTTGGCCCTCTTTATCAAGAATCAATTGGGCCGCGGGATAGAGGGTCCCCGTGCTCTTGCTTTTGTCCTGATCGTTGAGTTCCAAGACGCCAGCGGTCAAATTGAAGGACTGCGACTGAGTATCAAAAAAGGCTTCACCGAAGCGGATCAGTCGATTGGTGACGAAGACGATCTTGCGACCCGTTGGCGTTGGAGTCATTTTGATATAAGCACAGTCGTAGCCAAGGGTGCCTGTGATCTCGACGTGGCCGACAGCCCTCATCTTCGTCAAGGCGTTGACCAGTCCCTGATTCTGGCCCTTCTCGAAGGCCTGGACCAAGGTGACTCGATCGGCGGGCGTCGAGAATTCGTAGATGTTCAAGGTAACACCTATGTTTTGGCCTAACTGGGTGCCGGTGCCGAAGGCCTGAGCCTCGATGGTTTCGTATTTGTCACGAGCGAACCCGGGATGGGCTGCGAGCATTACGATGGCGAAGACCAGGAGGCTTTTTGCGATGATTCTGAAAAATTTTGAGTAAACCGACATATCTCTTCTCCGATTGCCGCAATTTGGTGGCGGTACTGTTTCTCGGAAGAATACGGCGATAGCTATGCGGAGCATAATTAGCAAAACTACTTGTTTCTGAAAAAAATTGCGCTAGGGTAGTGCCTCCCAAAAGCAGCATTCAAACCGTTTTACGGTCTTACTTCGCCGACAAAAATATATTTAACTTCAACCCGATGCCTTGCAGCTGGCTATTGGGGCTCTTGCCGGTATTGTTTTGGTGCTCATAGTAGGGATCGAGTTCAAAGTGGTGCCCGATTGGGAATAAACATCCAGCGTAGATTTCGGTGGTGCTCCACTTTTCATATTGGCTTTCGTAGTACACCTCGACACTCGAGTAGGGTGCGGGGTGATAGGAGCGGACTACTAGAGACTTTTCAACTTGGAGTTTGTTGCGATAGCGCCACGTGAATTTTCCGTTGCTCCAGTCAAGATCTGACCGGTTTCTGTCAGAGATTAGCAACCCTAGTTTTGCCGGAACATGGGACGTCGCGATCAAGACCATTCGATTTGTCGAAGGTGAATTCGGCGCGGCCAGGTAGCGGTATCCGACAGAAAGTAGTAAAGGTCGCGTCTTGGCATCGTCCAGGTCGAATGCAGCAACATTTTTCAACCTGACCAAGGGTTTCAGGTAGAACTCGAGACTGGGGCCGAACGATGCCTGTGTGGGATCGCCTCCATCTCTTGTATCCGACGCTTGTGTCCAGAGCCGAACACTTGAATTTAGCTTCCAATACAAATCTACTTCCGGCAGAAACTGTGTTTCCTGTGCGGCCGCAATGTTGCAGCTGCAAATCAGAAGAACCAAGAGCGGCAAGAATCTTTGAAAAGCCATAATAGTCGCGGATTCGCCAACAGATATAAAGCGCTCGTATTCATATAAAGCTAAAACTTGATATCGACGCCTTGACGTGAGGTAGGCTCCACTCATAGAGGGAAGAACATGACGCCCGATCAAGCGTACGGCTTGCTGGGTACTAACGCTGCTGGTATATCTGCCAGTACCCAGCCGAATAGTTACTAGAAATAGAAGCTAAGTCTCCCTGTGCGCTAGTGCTGATGGAGGTTCGAAGGGGTAGGTAGCGCACTATGAAACATTAGATATTGGCACCACAGAGAACGTAGTTCCATCAGATCATCTATTCCGGGCTAGTAGTTTTACTAGTTTTTTCCTGGGTGAAGGGATGATTAGCCTATAAAAGTAGACCTCGCAATGAACAGAGCTTGCCGGAACGCAAATGTAATGCTCCTGCTCTAGATCGGAATAGAGCGAGAAATTGTGAGAGATGAATGATCGGTAACAAATTGAATTCGCTCTACCAAAGTGTTGACACCGCCAATAAGCGCGAGTATAAATCTAGTCTCACCAGGGCCCAACCAGTAGGCAACACTCGACCTAATATTCGAGATACCACTTAGCGTCGGTAGGATTTTTTATTAGTTAGACCGCTGCGCTGAGGGACTAATTGCAGGATGCACTATAGGAGATCAGCTTTGAGAGAACAACGACCAGCTGCACGTATTCTGATCGCCGATGATCATCAGCTCTTGGCAGACGCATGTAAGAATCTCTTGGAGCCAGAGTTCTCAGTGGTTGGCATAGTTAACGACGGCCGTGATTTAGGGGACGCAGTAGCCGCATTGAAACCGGATATTATCCTCCTGGATATCTATATGCCGCGTTTGAACGGACTCGATGCGGGCGAGCAAGTTAAGAAGAAGAATCCCGGGATCAAATTGGTATTCCTCACGATGACACTTGCCGCGGATGTGGCGGCAGAAGCATTCCGCCGTGGCGCTTCGGGCTATGTTCTGAAGCAGTCGGCCGGGACTGAACTGCTGCTTGCAGTCCGTAAGGTTAACCGAGGGGAGTCTTATCTTTCGCCGCTCGTTGCGAAGGAGACAGTCACATTTCTTCTTAACAAGAAGGAACCGTTCACGGACGAGAAGCGAATCACGAAGAGACAAAGCGAAATCTTACAGTTGCTGGCCGAAGGCTTGTCGATGAAGCAGGTAGCTAGTGTGATTGACGTGAAACCGGGTACGGTTGCCTTTCACAAGTATCGGATGATGGAGACACTTAACATCAGCACCAACGCTGAACTTCTGGGGTATGCGATCAAACACCAGATGATCGCTTCCTAGATTGTAGCTATCTTTGTGGGTCTAATAAGGATCTCCGAGCCTGTGGCTTCCTAGGCCGCTAAACTCTTCTGCTCCCGAGGAGAGTCTCGCGTTAAATCTTTCTTCATTCATAGCAGACGTCCTGATGTGACCCAAAGCCAAGAGGCTGAGGGAGTAAGGTGTCTATTGGATGCTGCTAACTTTCGCTGCTCCCCTAATACATTTGATAGTTACGGCACGCAGCGGATGCTTGAATAATGTAGACGTGACCCTGATTCGTCAGGACATGAGGATGTCTCCAAACTCAGCAACAGCAGCGAGGCGCAGCGCAGAGCCGACAGTTCTCTCAAGAGCGGACTAGCGGCGGCTTGCAACAATTTGACGTGACCTTATTAGGAGCTTGCGTGCGGCTCCCGATGTGCGGTCAGAAATGTGATGCAAATTTAGAGAGGCCATGATGAAGATCCGCGCTGTGCAATCCCTGCTTTTGCTTTGTTTCCTAACGGTTGGTCGAGATGGCTATTCTCAAGAGTCTCCTAAGTACGAGAAGACGGATCACCCGAAGCTTGGCCTGGTCCTCGAAGGCGGCGGTGCGTTAGGGCTTGCGCATATTGGAGTTATCACATGGATGGAGGAGCACCACATTCCTATCAGTTATGTAGTAGGGACCAGTATGGGTGGCCTGGTCGGTGGAATATACGCAACGGGGCGCACTCCTGCCGAGGTTAGGGAACTCATCAACGGCATCGACTGGGATCAGGTGTTGAGTGGTCAGATACCGTATCGGGACCTTTCCTTTCGACGCAAGGAGGATGCTCACCAAGTACCGGGTGAGCTTGAATTTGGCTTGCGTGATGGACTGCGGTTCCCCTCGGGGTTCAACACGGGGCAGGAAGTTAATCTGGTTCTAGATCGTGTTGCACTTCCGTACTCGGAGATTCAAAGCTTCAACGATCTCCCGATACCGTTTGCTTGTGTGGCCACCGATCTTATCTCAGGAAAGCCGCATGTCTTCCGCAACGGCCCTCTTGCACTGGCTCTGCGATCCACCATGTCGTTACCGGGCATCTTCACGCCGGTCCGATCTGGAAAACGCCTCTACGCAGATGGTTTCCTGCTCGACAATCTCCCGATAGACGTTGGCAAAGAGATGGGACCAGAGGTGACACTGGGAATCCATCTGGAGACTGCTCCGCTGGATCCAAAGACGGACCTGTCAAGTTTCGGTGTGCTGGGTCAATCTATATCCGTCATGTCCGCAGTGAACGAAATTCGATCGATGGAAATGGCGGACATCCTCGTAACCGTTCCGCTGCAGAAGTACACCTCTCTGGACTATGGCAAGGCCGATGCGATTATCAAACTCGGATACGACGCGGCCGCCGCTAAAGCTTCAGTTCTATCTGCTTATTCGGTGAGCGATGGCGAGTGGGAGGAGTATATTGCCAAGCGAAATGCGCGGCGGAAAACTACGCCAATACCAGAGTTTGTCCAGGTCGAGGGCGCCACGTCTCCTGCGATGGCAAAGGCAATGGAAAAGCAGCTGTCCCCGCTGATTGGAAGGCCCATAGACACGAAAGAGGTGGGCCAGGACATGATGTACATCGTGGGCCAAGGTCGCTTTTCAACTTCCACTTATTCGATGGTCCAGAAGAGCGGCGAGCAAGGCCTACAGGTTCAGACGGAACAAAAGTCTTACGCACCACCTATCGTTCGACCTCTTATTTTGATCGATGGTTCGGATTACAACAACGTCCTTTTCAGCATCGGGGCTAGAATTACTCTTCTGGATGTTGGGAGCTATCGGTCAGAGTTGCGTAATGACGTGGTCGTCGGATCGACCTACCTTTTGTCGAGCGAGTATTATCATCCGTTTACGACAACGAGTAATTGGTTTATCTCCCCCCGACTTGGAGCAGACAGCCAGCAATTTAATATCTATTCGGGAAGTACTTTGGAGGCTAGCTACCGTATACGCCAGGTGCTCGGCGGCCTCGATACCGGGTATGCGTTCGGAAGAACGGGAGAATTTCGGTTTGGTTATGAAGGTGGCTATGAGCGAGCCTCTCCAGAGATTGGCGTCGCGCCAACAATTCCGACTACTTCTGGCGCAACCGGTGATATCAGGATCCAGTATCAACTGAATACACTCGACAATGCCGTTATTCCTCGCGCCGGCGCTAGCCTGCTGATGTACACCAAAGGGTACAACACGAACCCCGCCGCGCCGGGAGCCTTTCCACTTTCTGAGGTACAGGCTGAATACTTTTTCCGCTTGAATGACCCATCGTCTATTTTTGTCAGTGCGGCTGGCGGAAGCAGCTATGGTTATAAGACTGGTATACCAACATTCTCCCTCGGTGGTTCGAGGCAGTTAGTTGCGTGGGGCACAAATGAATTACTTACAGATCAATACTTTCTGGGACAACTAGGTTATATTCGGGAGTTGGCAAAACTTCCGCCATTTTTGGGCAGTTCGGTGAATCTTCTCGGGGTGTTGGAGCTGGGGAAGACCTACAAGTTACCCAATGCACCCAGCCCACCGAATCTCCCAATGGATGTTGCAGGGGGGCTGCTTGTGAACACGATATTCGGTCCGGTTTTAGTTGCCGGTGCGGTGGGTGATTATGGTCATGCACGGTTCTATTTTCGAATTGGGCGGGTTTTTTAAAAGTTTGAGGCATTGCACCTAAAATCGATGTTGCGTTGCCTGGAGAAGCTCACGAACGATGTGGCCTCGGATGCCAAAGTCCAGAAACGGCATGGAGACCGAATTCTCTATGATTATTAGAGCCATCATTCTCAGCTTCGTCCTCTATCTTCCTCTGCCTATTTTTGCTCAGGGAAACACCGATACTCTTGTGATGAAAAATGGTGATCGATTTACCTGTGAAATCAAGGGACTGAGTGACGGGGTGCTCTCGGTCAAGCTGAGTTACGTAGATGGGACGATCTCGGTGCAGTGGTCGCAGGTAGAGCACCTGGAGAGTAGCCGACTGTTCCTGGTGCAGACTGAGAGCGGTGCGGTGTATACCGGTAAGTTGTCGACGACAGGCGAATCCAAGGACCCGCCGATAAAGATACAGATCGCAGAAGCGCCAAATAGGGAAGTGGAAGTTCCACGGCGGCAAATCGTTGGCTTGAGCCAAACCTCCGAAGGATTTTGGCGTCGATTCAATGGAGGGATTAACACAGGGTTGCTCTACTCCAAAGGAAACGAGTCATTCCAGTACAACCTGAGTTCCGAGTTGGATTATGAGAGGGAGCGCTGGACAAGTGGTGCCAGTTTCAACTCATCTTTTACATCGAATAGCGGTGCCTCCATCTCCACCCGCAATCAGACCGATTTGGACACCTTACGGCTTTTGCGTTGGAATAATTGGTTTTATGCAGGTAACGCATCTTTCCTGCAAAGCTCGGTGCAGGAGATTACGCGACAAACGACTCTGGGAGCTGGAATTGGGCGCTTCTTAAAAAAGACCAACCGAGCAAAGATATACGTGCTTGGAGGCTTTGGCTGGCAAAATACTGTGTATCAGCAACACACTGCAGATGAAGCTACACAAAATAGCGCAGTCGGTTTCGTAGGTACCGAGATCAAAGCGTTCAAATTCAAAAAGACGAATGTGGATATCACTGCCACTTTGCTCCCCGTACTCTCCCAACCAGGTCGCGTTCGGTTTAATACGAACGCAGCCTACTACATCAAAATTGCCGGCGATCTGTCATGGAACGTTTCGTTTTACGGAAACTGGGACAAT
>Ga0210398_10007356_pt1 | contig 10012 bp, 6 predicted proteins | sample IncBWC4OmetaG_FD_161047 | JGI IMG/M metagenome (GOLD analysis project Ga0210398, IMG submission 161047) | Forest soil microbial communities from Barre Woods Harvard Forest LTER site, Petersham, Massachusetts, United States - Inc-BW-C-4-O | ecosystem: Environmental > Terrestrial > Soil >...
GGTTTCCCAACCCGCGCTCTCATTGTCCCGCGCACATGGTGGCGAAAAGCTCGGGATTCGGCCATACAGTAAATACCTTAATTTCAGGGTGGGGAATCCCCGGGGGACGCTGTTTTAGCGATGTGCTGCCCAGTAACGCGGCGAGTCGCAGGCCGAACGCCGCTGAGGGCGCGCGTTGGTGCAACGTGCCACGTAACCAGCGCAGGGTTCGCCGCTTTAGCGCACTTTCAGGCCGTGCTGTTGCGTCGGCGGGGGGACGATGCCGTTCAGGCGCAAGTAATAAACGACCTGGCCATAGTGATCGGTGATGTGCCAGACGGCGATGACCGCGAGGCCCAGCTTGGTGTTTGGTCCGCCGTAGCGGCCTTCAACGCGGTCCATCGCATTCTGCGCGTTGATGGTGGCCAGGACTTTGTTGCCGTAGGCGAAGGAATCGCGCAGGTATTGCAGCAGTTCGGCTTTAGTCGTCGCCGGCGCGTGTCCGCCTTTTTCGCAATCGGCCGGTGGAGTTTTTCCTTCGATTTCGTTGAAGAAGGCGAAATTGCCGCAGGCCACGTGCTTCACTTGTTCGGCGAAGGTGCGCACGCCATCGAAATTGCCGCCCGGCGCGCTGGGAATATACGAATATTTTTCGGCGGGCATGGCTTCGGCGACGGAGAGGAATTGATCTTCCGCATAACTAAGGATGCCGCCGACGCTTTCGGCAGTGGTCTTGGGGATTTCCGGCTGTTGAGCATTCGCGGGAGCGGCGAGCGGCGCAAGGGACACGAGAGTGGCGGCTGCGCCCAACAGGAATCGTGCGGACAGGAATGCGAATTTCATGGTGAATACCTCCCGAAGCTGAGCACGAGAATACCGGAGCGACGGCGGAAATTGAAGCGTGCATGCGGTCCACGAGACCCGGCGTGGGCGGGCGATTTCTTGCGGTGATTCAGTGCAGACATAAATCCGCACAGGGGTTGGCGGCGGCGCAACGCTTTAGAAATTGTCGGTCAAGCGGAAACGGCCGCGGCGGATTTGAGCCAACGTTCCATCTGGCTGTGGTCCACTACGCCGGCTTGCTGCGTCACCATGCGGCCGCCGGAGAGCACCACGAAGTTGGGAATGCTGCTGACGTTGAAACGCCCCGCGAGCTGCGGATGTTTCTCGGTGTCCACTTTCAACACCACTGCTTTGCCCGCCATGTTCGCGGCGGTGCGCGCCACTTCCGGCGCGGCGGCAAGACACGGCCTGCACCAGCCCGCCCAGAAATCCACGAGGACCGGCACGGGGCTGGTCTTCACAATTTCATCGAATAATTGTTCGTCCGCCGCGAGCGGTTCCGCGATCGGCGGCAGCGGCGATTTGCAGGAGCCGCAGCGGCCCGTGCTGGCGAGAAATTTCGCCGGGATGCGGTTCTGCGTTCCGCAATGGCTGCAGGTGCGAATGACTGGCAAGCGAGACCTCCGTACGGACGCGCGAAACTTACTGAGGCATAGAATGCCACGGAGCAGGCCAGAATTTGTCTTGAATCTCGCAGAGGCGGCGAGCGGGTGCGAGAAGCCGTTTTTAACTTATTTAAAGCGGTCTGGGCCCGGATAGCCTACGGCTACGGAACCGAGAACGTCCAGCAAAGAATCGACAGAAGGCTGGCTCCCGCCATCAAAGCTTTCAATCCTCGGGTACCTAGAAAAGAACAAGCGAAGGTGATCAGTGATAATAACACTGCTGGTCTACGCCACCCTGCACATAGTCGTAACCTAGAACTTTTTCGGGAGTGATGATGACAGCGAGCAGCAGGAGTGCGGCGCAGCAGGTGGCGAGTACGAGATTAATCAAACTAGCTTTGCTTCTCCAGTCGGAGCGGCGCCCCTCCAGCGAAGTAAAATAAATCCACCAGGCAAAGCCCAATATGAGGTTTTGGAGGATGTATAACACCGTCCGATATTAATCCATCAGCTTGGCCCACGTACGCTGACTTTGATTGAGAACCGTCGACAGGCGGTGAAGAATTAATGTCGGGCCCCGACGAGATAAGTCTACTTGCCTGATCAACGCCCTAATCGAAAGCTGATCTATCAGGCGTAAATAGCAGGCATTGACTTTCGCTTTTTCTTCGCCTAGACTTTCCGGCGTGGTGACCCCAACACGCTAGTCACTTTGGAGGAATTTATGGCATTGAACGAAGCGCTGTTACCCGAATTCGACGCCGAGATGGCCAATACGCGCAAGACCCTGGAGCGCGTGCCGACCGAAAAATTTTCCTGGAAGCCGCACGAGAAGTCCGGAACGATGGGCTGGCTCGCCAATCATCTCGCGGACGTCCCGGAGTGGGCGGTGTACACCCTGCAGCAAGAGTCGCTGGACATGGCTCCCAACGGAGTCGCGCCCACCCCGCCTCCACCGCCCAAAACCACCCAGGAGTTGCTGGCGAAATTTGACAAGAATGTATCAGCCGCGCGGGCATTGCTGACGAAAGCCAGCGACGCGGAGATGCACAAGAACTGGTCACTTCTGAGCAACGGCGCGACGATCATCAGCATGCCGCGCAGCGAGTGCCTGCGCACGTGGGTGATGAATCACGGGATCCATCATCGGGCGCAACTGGGGGTGTATCTGCGGCTGAACAGCATTCCAGTGCCGGCGATTTACGGGCCATCCGCGGACGAAGGAGCTATGTAGCGTAGCTGCAGCGCCCCGGATGGATGAATGCCTTCCCTCCCTGCCCGCAAGAGGTGGGCGGCGGAACTGCCTGTGACCTCCCGCGTTCAAGGTTGTACGTGGGAGACGGGACAGGCGTTCCGCCGTCCGCCACTGTTCTCGCGCGCGCTTACGGGGCCTTAGTACGAAACCCTTAGGCCCGCACACGTGCGAACTTCGGTACCAATGGCCCATTTCCCTGGAGCCACTCTGGTGGCTATGCTTCCCGTGGATGAGGCTACCCTCCGCGCAGGTAGGGGTATGGGCGACCGATTCGCTTCGACATTTCTTCGCTGGCTAAACGCACCGGATGCCCCGTTAGCGAAGGCGCGCCTGCGCACAAAATTTCTCCTCTCGCTTACCTTGCTCATCGCCGCGCTCACGTTTGCCACTTTGGCCGTCGTGCGCCACGCCGCTGAAGAACAGGTGCGCGGAGTCGTCGAGCAAAATGCGCGCAATTCCGTATTGACCTTCCAAAACCTGCACGCGGAGCGGCAGATACAACTGGAGCGCACCGCCGAATTGTTGGCCACGCGTCCCGAGCTGAAGGCCATGATGGCGGACGATCAAGTGGGAGTAATTCAGGATGCTTCCGAACAAATGTGGAGTTCGGGCGATGCGGAACTTTTTGCGCTGGCGGATTGGACGGGAAAAATCGTCGCGCTGCACACGCTGGTTCCGGGATTTCCGAGGGACGTCGCGGAAAAAGCTCTGGCTCACTCCTCCGCTGCGAATGGTGAAGGTGGCTGGTGGTTCGGAGGCGGCCATCTTTATCAGGTTGCTCTGCGCCCGGTTCAACTGGGCGGATCGTCATCCAAAATGTACCTGGGCACGGTGATCGTCGGGCGCGAAATTGATTCCCGCGTGGCGGCCGAGGTGGGCCGAATCGCATTGTGCCAGGTGGCTTTCCGCTACGGCGACGAACCAGTGATCAGCTCGCTTTCGATGATGGACGACGCGATGGTAGCGCCCGGACTGAAGTCGGCCACCGGTCAAGACAGGCTAGAAATTGGCGGCAAAAGTTATCTGGTCAGTTCAATGAATCTGACGCCCGGGGCTTCCCCGCCGCTGACTCTGACGGTGCTGAAACCATATGACGACGCGATGGCGGTGCTCACGCGCTTGAATCACACGCTGATGACGCTGGGATTTCTGGCCGTTTTCGCCGGCGGTGCGCTGGTATTCGTGCTTTCGCGGACTTTCACGCAGCCGCTGGAGACGCTGGTGCAGGGCGTGCGCGCGCTAGAGCAGGGCAATTATCATTACCCACTCAGTCCGGACAGCGGTGACGAGGTATCGGAAGTAACTGCGGCTTTTGAGCGCATGCGCGGCACTCTGCAGAAAAACGAGGAGGAACGCCAGACACTGGAAAACCAGTTGCGGCAAGCGCAAAAAATGGAAGCGGTGGGCAGGCTGGCCGGCGGCGTGGCGCACGATTTTAATAACCTGCTGACGGTGATCAAGGGCCACAGCGATCTGCTGGAAATGAAATTGGGAACGTTGAGCCCAGCGCAATCGAGCATCGCGCAGGTGCGCAAAGCTGCGGACCGCGCGACAACGTTGACGCGGCAGCTTCTGGCGTTTAGCCGCATGCAAGTGCTGCAGCCCCGCGTGCTTGATCTAAACTCGCTGATTTCCGACGTGGGCAAAATGCTGCCGATGTTGATCGGCGAAGAAATCGAATACACATTCCGCGCGGGCGAATCGCTGGCGCGGGTGAAGGCCGACCCTTCGCAGATCGAGCAGGTGCTGGTGAACCTGGCAGTGAACGCGCACGATGCGATGCCCAAGGGTGGCAAGCTAACGATTACGACGCAAAATGTGGTGCTGGATCCAGCGTACGCGCGCAGCCACCCACCTACGGTTCCGGGGCGTTATGTGCTGCTGACGGTGGCGGACACTGGCACCGGCATGGACGAAGTTACCAGGGCGAAAATCTTCGAGCCGTTTTTCACCACGAAGGAATTGGGTAAAGGCACGGGACTGGGCCTGGCGACTGTGTACGGCGTGGTGAAGCAAAGCGGCGGATACATCTGGGTAGATAGCGCGCCGGGCCAGGGTACGCGGTTTGAAATTTTCTTGCCGCAAACCGCGGCTGCGCCGCAGCTTCCCTCTGAAGATGAGCCGGCGGCCAAATATTCGCGCGGTAATGGAACTGTACTGCTGGTGGAAGATGAGGAGGCGGTGCGCGAACTAGCCAGCGAGTTCCTGCGCTCGAGCGGATACCGGGTGATTACGGGAAAAGACGGATTGGATGCGCTAGAAAAGGCGGAGCAGGAAGCCGGAACGATCGACGTGCTGGTGACCGACGTGAAAATGCCGCGCATGCGGGGCACGGAGCTGGCGCAACGGCTGAAGCGTGCGCGTCCACGGGTGAAAATTGTGTATATGTCCGGATATCTGGAGCACGACTCCGAAGAAGACTTCCTGCCGAATGCCGCGCATTTGCAGAAGCCGTTTTCGCGCGAATCGCTATTGAAGAAAATGCGCGAGGCGCTGGGACTGGAAGCGGAACAACCACTGCAGACGATCTAGTCGATTCTTGTTCCACGAACATGCTGCTAGGGATTGCGTCCGCCGTGTTTCACGCCTGTGCCGTTCGTGCTGTAGTCTGGGTGGCAGCGCTAATCTTTTTTCTTTACGGGTTTCTTCACGGGTTGCAGCAGCGGTTTGAACGAGGAAACGTGCCCTGGTCCCTTGATCATGGACATCGTTCCTACGCTGGGGAGCTTCTTGCCGCGTAGCCGGGGCTTTGTGGACTTGCTCTTATCAGTTCCCAGTGTTTTCCCTCGCGATACTGAAAGGCCGTCTCAATCCATGCAAAGGCCTGAGTTCGGGCGTCCGAGTCCGCAGGAATATACGCGACTGCTCGCGACAGTTCACCGCGATTGTGCGAATTCTGCGTTAATGCTTTGAGAACTTCGGCACCGCCGCCGCGGTCGAGCTGGCCATGGCGCGATTCACGCCGCGGTTCCCGTTAGGCGTCCAATTAGCAGACGGAAGAAGCGGTCGGGATCGACGCCTACTGCCACTTGGGCATTGGCCTTGAAGGGTATTTCCGCGGGCGGCGGTTCGGGAGCACTGGTGTCCATTTGTGCCGATTTGCGGATGGGGCCGTGGCCATCGTAGCCGATCGTTTGACCCGCGGTCCATTCACCGGCGGTTTCCACCTCTACGTAATAATCTTTGCGCGTGATCACGTCGTGGTCAATCAGCGAGGCTACCGCTAACGCGTCGTGTAGAACGATGTCCGTCACTTCTCCGCCGTGGCGCATGCGTTCGTAGGTGGCGCGCAGGATTTTGCCCGCCGCCTGGCTTACCGGAGTCTTCGTGGCTTCCAGCCGTTTGATGTGTTCCTCGCTCACCTTGCATTTGCGGGTCACGTCCAGGCCGACCATGGTGAGCGGAATATTCGCATCGAAAACGATGCGCGCCGCTTCCGGATCCACGTACAAATTAAATTCAGCCGCGGGCGTCATATTGCCCCCGGAAAGCGAGCCGCCCATGATGACAATCGCGGGAATCATGCTGGCGATTTCAGGATCTGCGCGCAAAGCGAGCGCGACATTGGTCAGTGGACCGATGGCAACGATGGTGATCTCGTGGGGATCTTCACGCACGATGTGGCGAATCAGTTCGGGAGCAGTGTCGTGCACCGGCTTTATTCTTGGCTCGGGAAATTCCACCCCGGCCAGGCCGTTTACGCCGTGAACATGCCCTGCCGTCGCCAGGCGCCGCACTAGCGGATGGCTGGCGCCTGCCGCCACCGGAATATCTCTGTGTTTGGCAATTTCCAGCAGGCGCAGCGCGTTGGGCAGAGTCAAATCCAGCGGCACATTGCCTGCGACCGGCGTGATCGCTTCCACCTTCAACTCCGGCGAACGCAACGCGAGGAAGATCGCCATCGCGTCGTCAATACCCGGATCCGTATCGATAATGATGCGCCGCACTTTTCGCGGAGTGGACGCGACCGCGGATGATTGTGGCTTGGCCGCATTCGCCGACGCCGATTCCTGAGCCGAAAGCGAAACATTCTCCGTCAGTCCGCCAAACGCGCCAGCAACCGCGGCGCCGGCGGAGTTTGTGAGGAACTCGCGGCGACTCCACCCCGCTGGTTCATGATCGGTCGAATTCCCTGCCCTCCGCTTCGTCTCGAATTCCATCCGCTTATCTGACCTTGGGTCCCAATGCATGGCGATCTGGCCTCCGGTGGCGAAAAATCATGCCGCGGATTCTAGCAAGGTGCGTGAGCCGCCAGATATAGATTTTGTCCGCCAGCACGCGGTGTCCGGGTGGCCTCCGGCGCCACGATTGACGCGGGTGGAAGGGGCGAGTAGACTTCGGTGCAAGAGTAACTGAGTCGCAAACGGACGGAGCAGCGGTTTCCGCACAGAAGCGGCGGGCAGGAGTGGCCGAATGAGTACCGTTGCGGGCAAATGTGCGGCGCGTGTCCGGCCCTATCGGCGGTTGGCCCGCTGGTGCGGAGTTCTGGCATGTAGCGCAGCTGTGGCATTTTCTGTGCTATTAGTCGAGCAGCCCTGCCAGGCGCAAGCGGCGCCTTCGCAGAATGCCACGCCTCCCGAAGCACCACCCGACCCTCCGCCGTCGTTGATCAAACATCCGAAACCGGCGCCGGCGCCGGCCCAATCGAATTCGACGCCCGCGGCACAGCCCAATTCCACGCCCGCGCCCGGGCAACAAACCTCTGCACCACAATCGGGCACAACGAATGATGCGGCGACGCCGGCTGGGTCTGCGCCCGCGCAGCCTGCGGTACAGGGTGCCGCGGCCACGCAAACCGGCGCGCAAGGTGCTGCACAGTCAACTGGAGCGACCGTTGCGGCTGCCAGTCCGACAATGACAAGTTCAACCCCCGCGTCGCCCGCGGCCGGAGGAGACGCATCAACGAGCGCTGCGCCACCGATTGCAGCGCCATCGCCGGAGTCGCAGCCTACTGCGGCTGCATCCGCCGCTCCATCCCCTGCTCCGGCAGCAAGCTCGCCAGACGCCACGTCGGCGGCTTCCACTGCTTCGACGCCGGAAATCAACACGCGCACTTCGACAGTGCCGTTGGAATCGCACGCGAACCTGGTGCCGGTGCGGGTAGTGGTTCACGATTCAACCGGCCACGCGGTGGAAAATCTGCAGAAGGAAGATTTCCAGGTGAAGCAGGACGGCAAACTGCAATTCATTACGCACTTTTCCGTGGAGACACCTGGCAGCGCCCAAAACCAGGTGGCGCGCGGTGAAGCGATCGCGCTGCCTCCGGACCCTACGTCATATTCGCTCACAGATTCCGCGGCGGGAGGTGCAGGAAAATCCGGACCGGGCGCGCTGACGATGCCGTCGCGTTTTGTGGCGCTGTTGTTTGACGACGCGCATCTCGATGTCGGTGACTTGACCCGATCGAAACTGGCGGCGTTGCGATTTATCGATTCCTCAGTGAAGCCGAACCAGCGCCTGGCAGTTTTCACCGTTTCCGGACACAACCAGGTGGATTTTACCGATGATCATGCGAAAATCCGCGATGCCATTACTCACATGATCGCCATGCCTGTGGGGGCGTATGATCCCAGATCGCAACAGGATTGCCCGCAGATTACGTACTACCAGGCGGATTTGATCCAGAACAAGAACGATTCGCAAGCCCTCGGTGCCGCCACTGCAGATGCCGTGGCCTGCGCCGAAGCCGCGGGCGCGTCGCCAACTCAAGCGCAACTGGATGCCCCAGGGATGGTGACATCCACAGTCGCAATAGTTCTCAGCGCGGGCGAGATTAATACGCAGTATGTGGTGCGCTGTCTGACGGAGGTAGTGCGCCGCGTCTCCGCGCTGCCGGGCCAACGCAGCATCGTGCTGGTTTCACCCGGATTCCTTACTTCGACGTATGAGTACCAAGTGTCCGAGGTGATCGACAAGGCCAACCGCTCGAACATTTTCATCAATACGCTGGACGGGCGCGGGCTTTACACAGTGGATCCCCTAGGCGACATTTCCCAGCCCGTACCGGTGCGCGCGAATTCCGCCACTGCCGGACTTTCGCTGCAATACCGGATCACAGAACAACAAGTGCAGTCCGAAGTGCTGGCGGATTTGGCCTACGGAACGGGCGGCTTTTATTTTCGAAATAACAACGACCTGGATGCGGGCTTTCGCACCACCGCCGCCGAACCGGAAGTTTCCTACCTGCTCGCGTTTGTTCCTTCCGATCTGAAGAACGACGGAAAATTTCACAGTATTAACGTGAAATTGGCGACCAAGGAAAAATATACAGTGCAGGCCCGGCGGGGATTTTTCGCCCCCAAGCGCGGCGAGACGCCGGAGCAGCTGGCCAAGCAGGACATCGAGGATGCTTTGTTCTCGCAGGATGAGCAACAAAGCTTGCCCATTCAGATGCATCTGCAGTATTACAAGTCCGACGCGCAGAACGCGAAGCTTTCGGTATTGTCGCACGTGGATTTGACTCACGTGAGCTTCGAGAAATCGCAAGGGCGCAATTGGGACGATCTGACGATCGTGGCCGCGCTTTTCGATCGCAACGGCAATTTCATTACCGGCACGGAACAGACGCTGGAGCTGCGATTGAAGGATGCGACGCTAGCGCGGCTGGACCAGACCGGCGTTACGGTGAAGACTAATTTTGACGTAAAGCCCGGCGGCTATCTGGTGCGTCTGGTGGTGCGCGATAGCAAGGCCGCGCAGCTTTCGGCGCGTAATGGCGTCGTGGAAATTCCGTAGCGATCGGCTGAGCAGATGTTGAAATGCACACGTTCGATGCAGGAAGGTGAAAAATGTACCGCAGACGCCTAGCGACTACTTTGACGATGCTGCTTTTGTTTTTTGCTGCCGGCGCACTAAGCTGGCGCGCTATTCAATCGCCTGGGATTGTGCGCGCGCAGCAAGCACCGTCCGCACCAGCGGCGCAAGCGCAGACACCTCCGCCGCAACAGGGAGCGACTCCGGCCGCCCCCACGCAAACCGCGCCAACGACTTCCGACGCACAGCAAGCGCAAACCCCGGCTGGAGGCTCGATCAAAGCGGAAACCCGCGAAGTGCGCGTGGACGTGGTGGTGACGGACAAGAAGGGCAACTACGTTCAGGACCTGAACACCAACGATTTTCGCGTCTATGAAGACGACAAGCAGCAGACCATCAATTCCTTTTCATTCGGCGCGGACCCCAATATTCCCATCGAGGCGAAACGCCACTATATGGTGCTGTTCTTTGACAATTCTTCGATGGATCTGGGAGACCAGCCGAGCGCGCGGGCGGCGGCCGGCAAATTTATTGACGCCTATGCGGGTCCTGATCGCGTGATGGCCATCGTAAATTT
>Ga0210398_10007357_pt1 | contig 10012 bp, 8 predicted proteins | sample IncBWC4OmetaG_FD_161047 | JGI IMG/M metagenome (GOLD analysis project Ga0210398, IMG submission 161047) | Forest soil microbial communities from Barre Woods Harvard Forest LTER site, Petersham, Massachusetts, United States - Inc-BW-C-4-O | ecosystem: Environmental > Terrestrial > Soil >...
AATCTCGGGGCTTCACCGCATATGGAGCTCGCCATTGTGGCCCGCCACGTTGTGCCCTTTCTTGAAGCTAAGGGATGTACGGTGGAGAGAATCTACGCCGGAACGTTTCTCTCCTCGCTGGACATGGCGGGAATTTCGATCTCGTTACTTGGCGTGGACGATGAGCGGCTTCGGTGGCTCGATGCAATAACGACTGCACCTGCGTGGCCCAATGTACTGAACAAGCGTCCGAGTCAGACGAAGCATTATTCGCCGGAGGTCGGCAATACGAAGTCGTCAATCAGGCAGGGTGCGCTGACCACGCGTGGAGTGCGACTTAAAAGGATCATTGAAGCTGCCTGCGACGCGCTTATCCATGCGGAACGCGAATTGACAGAATTGGACCGGATGACCGGCGACGGAGATCTAGGTACCAACATGAAACGCGCGGCAGAAGTCGTGCTGGCGTCGGCTGACACCTACCCTCTCGAAGACGTCCCGGCCACGTTGATCGCACTCGCTCATACTCTTCGGCGCGAGTTGGGCGGATCATCCGGGCCGCTGTATGGTGTGCTGTTTTTGCGTTGCGGGGTTGTTCTTAGTGAATCCGAGGAAGTCGGTCTGGCGCAATGGGCTAGAGCACTTTATCAGGGGTGTCGCGGTATCAGTGAGCTAGGAGGCGCAAATCCAGGCGATCGGACTATGCTGGATGCTCTCGACCCATTCACCAGATCCTTAGCACGTGCAGAGGGTCCGGTGTCCCGAGAGGTACTCATGGCTGCCGTCGAAAGCGCAGAGCGAGGTGCTGAGAGCACCGCCCGAATGAAAGCTCGTTTGGGGCGTTCAAGTTATCTTGGCGATCGGGTGCTCGGTTATCCAGATCCCGGAGCGAAGGCTGTGGCTATCTGGTTGCGTGCCGCGTACGAATCATTCCCACCGGAATTGCTCTCGTAATGACATCGCTCTTTACGGTACCCGGCGATTTTTGCGCCAGTTGATATGCACACTGGACCTGACGGGCCGCAAACGCCTCGCCCTCACGAGTGCCTCCGCGGTGACGCTCTCATCGAGATTCGCTGTAACTGAAACTTCTCTATGGAGCTGTAAAAAAACTCAGTTTACTGTGGTGACGCAGTAGGGAGTTTCATAGGGACAAGAAAGTCACTGGCGAGAAGATAGGCGAATAGATGTCCGAGAGGTGGCGTGCGACGTAGCTCGCTCGCCGAAACCCATCCGTTCGTCTCACTCCACTCCCAACCGCTAATGGAAGCAGTCCTCAGCCACGCCTTCAGGTCCGCGGCGGTCATCGGATAAAGGTAGATGCGAACATTCTGGGCGAAGAGACGGGAGAGGGCCTCCAGAAGTCTGCCTTCGAGATTGCCGTAAAGGTCTTCAAACACTCGAATCACCAGAGAAAGACCACCGACGACGCGTACGGGCGCCTTCGTATAGCGGTTTACGAGAGCTGTCATGAGGTAGAGCTGGGGTTTATGGAAAAGCAGTACGTCACCTCCAGCGTCTAGAAGCGCATCGATGCGACGAAGCACGTCGGCAGTTTCCGGGGCTGATTCTTCCCGCACGAGCGGAGCAACAGTGAGGCAAAAAAAACCAGCAAGCGTCGATTTTGTTTCGCCAAGGTCTCCCTGAAGCTCTTGAATTGCTGAATCCAATATTTGCAGATGTATGTGCGAGCGAACTGAATCGGTGCGGTCGAAGAACCCCGGTGCAAGCACGACGGCTTTGTTGTGGAGAACCTCCGTAGGGGGAAGAGGGGAGCCCTTGGCGGGGAAACATACTGACTCTGCAAATCCCGCACGGACCAGTTGGACCAGCAGGGCTCGACGATCCCAACTCTCGAATGCTGGCCCAAGAAGGTTCACGTAATCAATCTCGATTCGCTCTGGGACGACGTCTTGTGCCAGGCCTTCCAGGAATGAATCCTTGATCTGCACTTCATAGAACGCGGCATAGATAAGGTTGACTCCCAGGATACCGATAGCTTCCTGCTGGAGGGCATTCGAGGGATCGCGCATATTGATGTGCAGCATGACGTCGTTGGAAGGACCATCGGGCTGCAGCTGGAACCGGAGGCCGATCCAACCATGTGAATCGTTGGTTCCTGCGAAGTTGCGGGCGGAGACGGTGTCAACAAAGCAGAAGAACCGAGTCTGCGGCCCACGGGTTTTGCCTAATTGCGTGAGGAGTTGGGTCCATTCGCTGTCCAGCATCGCCTCGAGTCGCTGTTGGGATACGTAGCGCGATCCGGAGCCGTAGAGATCATCGCTGACTTCCTTGTCGTAAGCGGAAATAGTTTTAGCCACGGTGCCGGAAGCTCCTCCCACGAGAAGGAACCAACGTGCGACTTCCTGTCCGGCGCCGATTTCCGCGAAAGTACCGAAGGCGGTTGCATCAAGATTCAGCGTGAGCGCTTTGTGGTGAGTGTCGAGTTTTTGAGCGGAAGGCATAGCCATCACCTCGTTGAATTTGGTCTACTGAAAGAAATAAAAATGCTTTTGCACATCAATGTCCACACCCGCACCCAAGATACGTGCTTTTTTCATAAAGAACAAAGCGATTGCGCTTGCGAGAGCAATCAACAGCACAGTGCGAGGAAATGTTCCCTTTACTTTTTGGTTAGCTAGACTTCCCTGCTCTCCCCCCGAGTAGCAAACCAAAAATAAGTGGTCCCCGAGAAGTTTCTTCGACGAGCATTCCATCATTCTCAAGCCGGTTCCTGCGACGCCCGGCGAGCAAGTCCTAATCAGCATCAGAGCTTATACCACTCATGCGCTTGCGAACGCTAACAACTCTCGCACCTTGCAATACCGTATGAGCGCGATGCGTTACGAATACAATCGCACCTTCAACCATCACATGGCGAAGTCTCGTGAGAACTTGCTCCTCACTCTCCAGATCCAAGGAGGAAGTCGCTTCATCCAGCAAAAGCAGCTGAGGCTTACGTAAAACCGCTCTAGCAATTCCTAGTCTCTGACGCTGCCCTCCAGAGAACAGGACCCCATTATCGCCGACTCTAGTGTCCAGCCCTGCGGGCAATCCTCTAACGAAATCCAAGAGCTGAGCTACGTCAAGGGCATTAGTTAATTGATCCTCGGCAACATCACGAAGTCCGAACAGTATATTTGCCCTTACCGTGTCGTCTAACAAAATGACATCTTGTGGGACGTAGGCCAGGCGAGACCTGTCGACATAGATGTCACCGGCGTCCTGCTGTAGAAGCCCGGTAATCAGATTTAGTACGGTCGATTTTCCCGCTCCAGAGCCCCCACGCAACATGACAATTTCGCCCCAGCCCACACTGATCGTCATAGCCTCAACTATATTTTTGTCTCTTTCATAACCGAATCTCACATTATTCATCTCCAACACTTTACCGATTGAAGGCTTCACATCCACGCTGGACACTTGTTTTCTTTGACTAGCGTTTGCCAATTCCCTTGAGACAACACTGATGTTGTCGAAAGCACCATCCACCTGTCCCATCGACATGAGCAGTTGACTCACCATGGGCAACATTCTCCTCGCTAAGATGAAATAAAAGACCAGCATCGAAATTAGAGATTGCGCATTCATCTTTCGCAAGTACGCGACTATGGCCACCACAGTAAAAACGACCATCGCTCCATACTCGATATAGGAGCGAGAATTTTGCGGTAAGCTGCTGAGCGTAGAATTGTTTCTGCCCAATTCATTTATCTGCAAGGCCAACCGCTGTCTAAAATATTCAAAGTTTTTATAAGCCCTGATTTCTTTTGCGGACTCGAACATCTCCGCAAAGCCAATTTGTAGCCTGCCTAAGGCAGCTTCCCGAGCCCGAGAAGCAACTTGAAGTTTTTCACGATACACAATTCGATGCAGCAAGGACAGACAGCCTAAAAAAATGAATAGGAATGTAGCCGGAATAACCCCCATGATGAAGCAGCCCATTGCGAGGATCCCAACGATAGCTGTCGCCGTAATCTGTTCAGCAATTAGTTGATATGCATAAGCTCCGTCCTGCGCTGTGATGAGACAGTGTCTAACCAAGTCATTGCGGTTGTATTTTGCATAAGTGATCCAGTCGACGGCCATATAGCCCTCGGTCAGCCTTGTCAAAAACTGCGCATAAAGAGCCTGCCTGCAGTTATTCATCCAGCGAATCGTTATTGTCTCTCCAAACATGCGAACAAGAAAACCTACGAACACTATGAGCGCTATGCTTAGAAAATTCAGATGCATTCTAAAAATGGAAAATTGTAAAGCCTGCGCATTCCCTTGGAGCAGCAAGACAAAGCGATACAGAGCGATTGCCAAAAGCAGATCCAGCGCTCCCAGCATGATTTTCCCTGCCATAATTGCACTTAGCTCCCTGAGGTGATGCGAGCTAATCTGTCTCAATGCCACACTAAGGTTGTTTTGTCTTTGATGCGCGATGAGAATCCTCCCCATAAAAACTATTTAGCGATTTGCGAGCACATACAAAAGTCCCTCGATATATATGTTGAACTCAGCTTCGCTGCACATTTTTCAATTTGCGTCGCGGGATAATAATCTTTTCCAATGGCGAGTGCTAAGAGCATTACGGGCATTCTCCATAACATGGAATTTCACTCTGAATATCTTCCGGCTAGCCTTTAGAAGCGTTATGTGCGACTTGTGTCGCAAGCCCCTGGGCAGGGATATATCATCGGGTCGGAACGAAGAAGGTAGAGGTGGGGCTTTAATACTATCGCTACTTCTCCTCCGTTGGTTTGATGCAAGCACATCCCGTAGATAAAGATAACGTTTTGTGCCCGGATAGCCTGCCAACAACGCTTCTTCCCCATAGTGCCGTATCCATAGATTAATAGAACCGTCCAACTTTAGAATTGTCCACTCTTCCAATGATGGTGGAATGACAGCTCCCAAGATCATTTTGATAAGAGACAGAGCAACACCGATGGCAATTACTCTATCGGGATTATTTTGGGCGCCCTGCTGGACGTTTTTCAGGAAAGTAGCATCATCTCGCCGAAAGTCGACACAGGCTTTATATTCGAGTAGCCACGACAGGCGAGTCCACTCACTGCAGATTCTTCCGAAGATATGAATCGACTGGTTGATAAACGCATCACTGTCAGAGGCGACGGGAAATGTAAATCCATTCCATGTTTGCGACTGTATGCGCAGCAGTTGCTGATAAGCTGTTCTGTGCGAGTCTTTACCCGGTGATACAACATAGATCTTCACGGTCCGCGGAGGAGTAATTTCGTAGATATTAAGTGAACGAAGCGCCTCCGCGCCCACTCCAAATTCCCATACGTCCTCGCTGTAGCTAATTAACGAATAGCTAAGTTCTGCCAAGGCTTTATAACACGACGCTGCATCACTAGCCGATATGACAAAGTCGAGATTGATCTGCACACGTAGCACTGGGTCGGGACATGCTATCGGAACCGAAGCGAAACCTTTTACATTGAAATAGATAATATTAGCGAGTTGAAATTTGCGATTGATTGCGACAAATTCGGCAAAGAGGTTTGCTATTCTCTTCTTGTTCGCGGCCTGATTTTTCTCCAGATGTTCCAATACGGAGACGGGGAGGATATGCGCAATATCGAGTGCCTTAAGCCGATCTAGAAAATAGAGAGCAATACCACTCGAGTCTAACCATCGATAATTGCTAATCCACTCCCGGCGTCCAAATACTGATAGGCAGGCAGCAAGTTCATCCGTCGTTTTTGCGCGAAATGTATTGAGAACGGCCCGTTTCAACATATTGCTCATCAGGACGGCAGATGTCTCAGCGCGGTGTGGCATTCATAGCAAATGTTATGAACATTGTGATTTCTAAGTGGAGTCGCAATGATAGAGACTGTCTGATTTATTGGCACTCGCAAAATTCAATCATACCCGGTCTACACTATGTGTCTTACGCAACACCACCATTGATTATTATGATGTCGGAGACTCGTCATCATAATAATCGGTGCGATTTTGGATTTGCTCTCTAAGAAAAATGCCGTCAAGGCTGTGACGACAACCACTATCTCGCTGCCTAGTAGTTACGACCACATCTAAAATCGCCGATTCAACGAGGTAAAAGCAAAGGGCCTTACATTAGCCCAGTGTTTTTACTATAGAGGGGTCGACATGCGGTAGTTACTCCCTATCGCGCATAGCGCTGGAGTGCCTTTGATGCATCCATCGGATTCAAGAGACGGATCGGAACAGATTGCATTTCATATCATTTGCATCTAGTGCCATTCCTTTATTCGAATTCACTTTCCTGAGATTAGCAGGCGGAAGTAGACAGCTTGTCGATAGTGAATCATCGATGTGTCAATACTTTGTAAAGTTTTGCACGTTTGAATTAGATCGTAGGCCGGGTGTACATCGTCGATTGGCTTAGCCATGATGCGCTCATGACTGAAGCAGTGCTTGCGCTGACGGTCTCTTCCCTTCGTCGAGGGCGGAGTGCATCGGAACGCCGCTTGATCCTTGAAGAGAGCCTGGGTCGACGGCGGTCGCGTCTACAGGGCGTATTGCATCGTCGGCAAGGGTTCGGAGCCGCAGCCGAGGAGCTGCCGGGAAAGGCGTAGACAATCTCACCTTCCACCCATCGACGCCGTCGGCAAGGGCGCGGGCGGCGCCAGATAGGACGCACCGGCACCGGCTTTAAAAGTGCGTTGCGCGTAGCATCCTGGCCTTCGTCGAGAAGGTGTGCGGCATAAGGTTTATTCGTTATTTCGTGAGAGAAGGCGACCGGATACCAGAAGGGTGCGAGCGACCTCCAGTCGGTCTCGGTGAAGGTGCAATCCCGAGGGAGGGCCGCGGTTCTACACATGCCGGAGGCCACGAGTTCCGAGGCCGGAACGAAGGAGGTAGGGGTCGCCATGAATCATTATGAGCGCAGACGGCCCCGAATCAATCGACAACCTACGCAGGCGACGTCTGGTTCCCGCAGCCTGCGCCTAAGATCTCAGTGCGGACAGATCAGTTCCGAAAACAAGGATACGAGGAATCCACCCAATGGCTGACCGCAGATGTTTGCTAACCCGAACGTTGCTTCATAAAACGCCAGGCTCGTGTTTGTTCCGGATTCAAGGAATAGGATGCGAATGGATGGTAGAACCTGCGGGGCCATGAAGTTGCGAAATACACATAGAAGAGAGGCAGCCCCGATGGGAAAAGTTATTTCCATCGGCGACAAAGAGCTTGTTATCCCATTAGGAGCCGAATAGTCGCGGATTTGGCGGAAGTGCGTGTGAGTCGAACACACCGTCGCCCGTTAAGAACGACCACCGGTTTTGAAGACCGGGAGGATCACCGGAGCCTAGGCACTTCCAGTTCCGCAATAACGTGCAGTGCTGCTGCATCGTTGCCAATAGGTATGATCTTATCTGAGAGCGAGGCGGAAAATACCGGATGAGTGATTCTGCAATCGTAAGACTGACACAACAGGTCAAAGCCGGTGGATGTGCGAGCAAGCTGGCACCCGGTTCGCTCGAGGCGGTGCTATCGAGACTTCCGAAGCAAAGCGATTCAAACCTGCTCGTTGGCTTCGATACCTCTGATGACGCAGGCATCTACAGGATCGCGCCTGACCTTGCAGTCGTCCAGACCGTCGATTTCTTTACTCCGCTTGTGGACGACCCTTTTACCTTCGGGCAGATTGCCGCCACGAATGCATTGAGTGACGTCTATGCAATGGGTGGTCGACCGGTAACGGCTCTTTCGATCGTGTGCTTCCCGCAAGACGGCGGACTCGACGTTCTCGAACAGATTATGCGTGGCGGCATGTCGAAGATGGGCGAGGCCGAATGTGTTGTAGTCGGTGGGCACAGCGTCCGCGATACGGAGATCAAATCCGGATACGCCGTTACCGGGCTGATTCATCCAGATCGCGTCTATATAAACGCGGGCGCGGTTCCTGGTGATGTCCTAATTCTCACAAAGCCTATCGGAACAGGTGTAATCACAACCGCACTGAAGCGCGGACTCGCGCAACCAAGTTGGGTGGAGAACGCGGTGCGGTCTATGACCACTCTCAATCGCGCAGCTTGTGTGGCCGTCACGAGTACGACCGGCGTCCATGCAATGACCGACGTTACGGGTTTCGGTTTGATGGGGCACGGTCGCGAGCTTGCACTGGGCAGCGGGGTGACGATAGAGATTGTAGTGGACCAGGTGCCGCGCATTGAGGGGGCCCTCGATGCAATCCATCTCGGCGCGATCCCTGCCGGGCTACTGTCAAATCGCGACTTCGCAGAATGCATCAGTGCAGATGCGCCCGGCGCTCAGATTCCTGATGATTTGCGAACATTGCTCTATGATCCGCAAACCGCAGGCGGCCTGTTGATCTCAGTTGCTCAAGAAAACGCAGACGCCCTGCTCAGCTCGTTGCAGGGTGCAGGCTTGAACGCCGCCAGGATCGGCTCTGTTCTAAGGCCCTATACTGTGGGACAGGGTACACCTGCCATTCTTTTACGATAGCGGGGATGATCACGGGCAACATATTTCAGGTGACAGAAATCGGCTCATGAAACGTAGCGAGAACACAACAAGCGATCCCGATGCTCAGAGTCTGTACAGCCTCTTGCCCTCGATCAATGATCTTTTGCTCACTCCCCAATTCGCCGTAATTCTTCAATTCGAATCACACAGCACTGTGGTCCGTTCCACGCGATCCGTTATTTTTCGCGTTAGGCAGGAGATAGCCGAGGGACTACATACGTCTGCCAGTCTGAACAGTCGTCTTGTTGGACTCCATCTCGCAGTTGCCCACGAGATCAGACAGAACAAACGCTACTCACTGCGACGCGTCATCAACGCGACCGGCGTCATCCTTCATACAAATTTAGGTCGAGCTCCTCTCAGCGCTTCGGCACTCTCACACATAGTTGAAATTGCTGCGGGCTATTCCAACCTCGAACTCGATCTCGAAACCGGAGAACGGAGTCGCCGAGACGTCCACGCCGAAGAGTTACTCCTGCGGCTTCTCAATATCAGGGCCGGTAAAATCGATGAAGACTCAACGGCTGCGCCGCGAGCCGCGGTTATCGTAAATAACTGTGCGGCTGCTACGTTCCTCGCGCTCAACTCTCTGGCCGATGGAGCAGAAGTTATCGTCTCTCGTGGGGAACTCGTCGAAATTGGTGGCGGTTTCCGTATTCCTGAGATCCTTGCTAAGTCGGGGGCGCGCCTACGAGAAGTCGGCACGACCAACCGAACCAAGTTGGCGGACTATGAGAATTCCATCTCGCCCAGTACCAGCCTAATCCTGCGCGTCCACCAATCTAACTTTAGTATGGAGGGCTTCACCGAGAGGCCAACACTGCAGGATCTCGTCTCCCTGGGACGCCGCAGAGGCATCCCTGTATTCGAAGACCAGGGCACAGGCCTGGTCTTTTCTTTAGAAGATCTGGGAATTCATGGGGAGCCGACGTTGCTGGACAGTTTTAGCTCTAGCACCGACCTGATCGCCGCAAGCGGAGATAAGTTGCTGGGTGGGCCGCAGTGCGGTCTCCTTGTCGGCAGAGTTGATCTGATCGACCGCATCCGCAAAAACCCATTGCTCCGAACGTTCCGCGTCGACAAGCTTACTTATGCCGCGCTCGAAGCAACGCTCATTGATTACTTATCGGAGAAGGTGGATTCAGTTCCCGTCGTAAACATGGTTCGTTTATCTCCGGTGGAAATTCTGAGACGGTGCGAATGGGTTGCCAATCAGGTGCGCTCAGACACTCTTTTCGCAGAAGCGGTTCCAGTCCTCAGCCTCATCGGGGGGGGAACCGCGCCTGCGGCTCGCCTGCAGAGCTCCGCCGTGTCTCTTCGCCATTCGACGCTCCAAGCTCAGACGCTGTTGCATACTCTGAGGCAACTTGATCCACCAGTGGTTGGCCGCGTCAACGGTGACACTGTCCTCCTGGACCTTCGGACTGTTGAACCTGAATTCGATGCCATCCTCGCATCACTGCTGCATCCAGCAATCGGTGCGGAATTACACTCGTTCGCCCATGAGTGATTCGCTTGTATCACTGCCCAGAAAAGGTTC
>Ga0210398_10007358_pt1 | contig 10011 bp, 8 predicted proteins | sample IncBWC4OmetaG_FD_161047 | JGI IMG/M metagenome (GOLD analysis project Ga0210398, IMG submission 161047) | Forest soil microbial communities from Barre Woods Harvard Forest LTER site, Petersham, Massachusetts, United States - Inc-BW-C-4-O | ecosystem: Environmental > Terrestrial > Soil >...
TCATGAAAAGTGCAAATGCAACTGGGTCCGATCAGGACATTGCAGGCCTGATGCTCCGTTGTGGCGAGGGTGCCACCACACAAGTCCTGGTCGTTCTGACCGAACCACTGCCACTGCGGGCGCACCCCAAAGTGACTGTCGTAGCGGGCGCAACGACCACAGAACTCACTGCAAGCGTAGTGACACCTGGAGCTTTGGTGCTTCTCCCAGAGAAAGCATCTGCGCTAGTCGAGGACGCTTGGCAGTCCGTGCCTGAGCTTGCGGTATCGATCTCGGATAACCGCCGCTCACTGCATGGTGTGGTTTTGCTGGCCGACATCAGTACCGCGTTGCAGACGCTGCAGTCGAATTGTCCAACGGCCGTCCCTGGCCGGTAATCGGTAGTGCCACCCTCGCGGCTCCGCCAGCGAGTGCTGCCAGCACTCTGCGGAGTTGCTCCTGGCCCCTAACGCCGCTTGCCGTGACGCTGCATCGCGGTCGCTATTGGAGTAGAAGCGGACATGGAGCGGACAATGCCAATCGGTCGTTCCTGACCCTCTCCAGACTTCGGCGATCAATATTTGCTGCACCGCAGCGGCCGCAAGCATTGAGGACTCGACGAGGAAAACGGCATACCGCTTGAAAGTCAAATCGCCGTGTACGGCCCCGCAACGGACAATGGAGCCTCTCTATTACACCGCATTACACCGTCAATCGGTTGTACTAACGGCGCCTAACGCCTGAATTCGGAGTGCCGTTGCCGCCTTTGCGAAGAAGGGGACTTGCAGCAGTTTCCTTCGCATTGATCCTATTGCCCGTTAGTCTGCGTTCCCCGGAGTGAGGCTCAACTTTCCATAGAACCTAGAGTAAGTTCCTCTCGTATAAGTACTGCTATAATATTGCTTATAATGCTGCAGCTTTGCAGTAGGCGTTGCTGGCGGCCCCGCACTCCGGCTTTCCTGAAGCTGCCCACGGATAGGCACCAACAAATCTTCAATTCCCTTGTTGTCGCTAGTGATTGTCGCGCCGGCGCCGTGCATTTGCAGCACGCTTGCCAAAGCGGCTAAAGTCAAGGGCATGACTGTCACTCCTTTCGGATAGATTTGCTGTTTCGGCCGCGATGTCGAGCTAGCCCCAGTCAAGCACCTTGTGCCTGTAGAGGAGATTGCTCGGTACTCTCGATCACCTCGCCAATCGCAATTTTCTTTCCAGATGGCTCGCTCACATACACCTGCTTTTCAAGTACCGACTGGATGTGGCTCAAAGTCCCATACAAGTCCTCGCAGTAGACGGAAGGATTATCGTGACCGTTCTCCTCCGAGAACCGATGCGGCAGGTAGCCTCCACCACAAGCTTGCATGTATCGGCATTGTTTGCATTTGTCGGAGAGGTTCAACGATGCGTCACGCGCTGCTTTCCAGCGCGGTTCGTCTTTGATCTCCTCGATAGCGTTTTCAAAGATATTGAAGCTTGTCCTCGTCGATCCATCGCCCGCGATCCGTAACACGTCCAATGGCTCCATACCGCCGTCCGTCATGATGGTACAGATTTCCTGAGGGGCGTAGCCGATTTCTTCTGATTTCGACTGACCGCCGAGCAATGCTGCCACCATGTTTTCGACCGAACGAATGTTGAGCCCCCGCTTTTCCCGGTTGCCATCGAGCCAGAGATCAAAAAGGTCACAATAAAACTTGCCAATAGAAGGCGGACTGTCATCAAAGGTAGCATCAGGAAGCAAAACGTCGAACTCGTCGATCCCCACAGCTGCAAAATATTCGACATATTCCTTCGGATGATATGCCGGGTTGCAGACCGCTAGTACGCCGAAGTGAGTCCCGCGGTGCTGCAGGAGGCGGATAGCCCTCTCGACGAGAGCGTGCGTCGGGCCACCCTGAAAAGTGCGGCGGTGCAGGTCGTGAATGTGCGCTGGCCCATCGATGCTGAGCGTCACGTGAATGGTATTTTGCTCGAAACAGTCCAACCATCCGTCATCAAGCAATACACCATTTGTCGTTAGTGAAAAGGCGAAGCTACAGCCCGTTCTATCCGAAATGGAGCGGCAGTCTTCGGCCAAATGACAAACGTTTCCGATGCCCCATAAAAGCGGCTCACCGCCATGTAGCAGCAGTGAGAATTCCTCAAGTGAGTATCGTACAATTTGCTCCTCAACGCGCCTCAAGAGCTGATCACGAACTGCTGGACTCATCAATTTGGGTTTTGCATAGACCGACTTGTCACGAAACCAATAGCAATAGGAGCAATCGATGTTGCACCTCGCCGCCACTTTTACGAGCAAGTAATTGATCGGCGCATTAACGAACTCGGGCAGCATGGCGACCATCGCGTCCTCTCAATCAAACGCAAGGTAACTACCTTGTACTAACGATGAGTGCCGCCTTCTGGCGGCTTAGCGGTCTCGCCCCCGGATTGACCAAGAGCCGGGCGAACAGAGGGGGTGGCTCCGACGCTCTTCATATACGAAGCCTTGAAAAAGCCTCCTTTCGTATAAAACCCTTTAGCATAAAATCCTTTGGTGTGATTATTCAATGCGATCTTTACCGAGGGCGCATTAGACTCGACGCCTTCCTGAAGCTGCGCACGGATAGGCGCCAACAAATCTTCAATGCCCTTGTTGCCGCTAGTGATTGTCGCGCCGGCGCCGTGCATTTGCAGCACGCTTGCCAAAACAGTCAAAGTCAGGGGCGGCATGTGGTGTTCTCCGATCCCAACAATTTGCGCACGGGACTTCTTGGCGGCGATTCCATCAAAATTGATTATATTGTTCGATTACTGCGCCAAAATCCGGGAAACGTAGTATCACGTTAAGGGCGGCCAACAGACCGATCGCACAAAAAGCGACGACCGCAATAAAATCGGGTTTCGAAATCAGGGCGAGCAACCCGAACCATACGGTTCCCGCGGTTTTGAGGTGAGTCAGAGGCGGAATGCCATGCGCCTTTGGTGACGGGTTCATTGGAAACTCCATTTTCATGCCTCCCAGATGGGCGGAAGCATGCCGACGCCCTGGCGCCATACGGATTCGGCCGTTTGCCTCTCCCAACCGTCGCGCATCACTGGAATTGAAGATTCAGCTCTCGTAGGCATCACCGATCTCCTCTGGTGCTACCCTGCATCGACAATGTCGGGGTGGAGGCGACCGCGCTTTGAGCCCGTCTTGATTTTTCCTTGAGACGGTCTTGATTTCTTTTCATTGGGTCGTGGGCTACCATCGCCATAGGGTAAATGGCAGATGAGGCGCAATCCGCGCTTGGCTGAAAATGCTTTTTATTTTCAGTAGTTACGTCCTCGACACGGGTCGGCGTGAGCTCCGCCGCGGGGAAACCGTTCTGTCCGTCCAGCCCCAGGTCTTCGACCTTTTGGAATACCTAATCCGCAGTCGCGGCCGCGTCGTCAGCAAGGACGATATGCTCAATGCGGTCTGGGGCGGCCGCATCGTCTCGGAATCGACGTTGGCTACCCGTATCAACGCGGCCCGGAGCGCGATCGGCGATGATGGCGAAAATCAGCATCTGATCCGCACACTGTCCCGCAAGGGTGTCCGCTTCGTCGGCGAGGTGCGGGAGGCGGAGGACGAGTCGCAGGCGCCCCGCGCGGGCCCTTCGCCATCAGGCGCCGCCGCGTGGGTCGAGGCCGAGCGCCGTCAGCTGACCGTAATGTCGTGCGATTTCGCCGGAGTGCGAGAGCTTGCGACACGGCTCGATCCGGAGGAACTGCGCGGCGTGATCGGCGCCTGCCAAGCCTGCTGCGCGCAGGTGGCCGCGCGCTGGGACGGGACGGTGGCGCAGTTTGCGGCGGATGGCGCGACTATTCACTTCTCTTATCCCCAGGCGCATGAGGATGACGCAGAGCGCGCGGTCCGCGCCGGGCTTGAACTACTTGCGCGGATCACGCGGCCGGAGACCGGCCGGGCCAATTCGCTATCGGCACGCATCGGCATCGCTACCGGTCTGGTGGTTGTCGGCAGTCACGCCGTCGGCGAGGCGCCCAAGGACGTCGTAGTCGGGGAGGCGCCGATGGTGGCAGCCGCGCTGCGCTCGGTCGCGCCACTCGGCGGCGTGATGATTGCGGCCAGCACCAAAGGTCTGCTCGGCGGGCTGTTCGAGTATGAGGCGGTTGGACCGTTTTCGCTCGACGGGTTTCCGAACCCGATTGCCGCTTGGCGGGTGACCAGTCCAAGTGAAATCGAAAGCCGCTTCGAAGCGCTGCACGCGAGCGGCCTGACCGCCCTCGTCGGGCGGGAAGAAGAATCCGAATTGCTGCTGCGGCGCTGGTCGAGGGCGAAGAGCGGTGCAGGCCAGGTGGTGTTGCTCTCCGGCGAGGCCGGCATCGGCAAATCGCGGCTCGCGGCCACGCTACTGGAACACCTCGCCGGTGAGCCGCATACGCGCTTGCGCTATTTCTGTTCGCCGCAGCATACGGACAGCGCACTTTATCCGATCATCGGCCAGATCGAACATGCCGCCAGACTGGCGCGCGACGACACCCCGCAAGCCAAACTCGACAAGCTCGCTGCGCTGCTCGCCAAGACCTCGACCTCGACAGGGGACGCGGCGCTCATTGCCGAGATGCTGTCGCTGCCGAACGACGGACGCTATCCCGCACACGAGCTGACCCCGGAACAGCGCCGGCAAGGAACGCTGGAAGCGCTCATTTTGCAAATGCAGGCCCCGGCACGCCAAAATCCGGTGCTGATGATCTTCGAGGATGCGCATTGGACGGACCCCACGAGCTTGGAAGCGTTCGGCCGCGTCGTTGACCGGATCGTAGGCCTTCGGATGCTGCTGATCGTGACGTTCCGGCCGGAATTCGAGCCACCCTGGATCGGACGGCCGCATGTTACCGCCCTCACCATCAATCGGCTGACAGAGAGCGAAGTCGACGCCATGATCGACCGCATCGTCGGCAACAAGCTCATCCCAGTGAGCGTCCGGCCGGACATCATCGAGCGCAGCGACGGCATTCCTCTGTTCGTGGAGGAGATGACCAAGGCGGTGCTGGAGGCGGAGGGCGAGAGCGCGGCCCAGCGCATTGCTGCGGCGGTTCCGTCGCCGACCCTGGCCGTTCCGGCAAGCTTGCACGCCTCGCTGATGGCGCGGCTCGACCGGCTCGGCCCGGCCAAGGAAGTAGCGCAGATCGGGGCGGCGATCGGACGGGAGTTCTCCCATGCCCTGCTGGCTGCGGTGGTGCGCCAGCCGGAGGCGGAGCTGAGATCGGCGCTCGACCGCCTCATTGCGGCCGGTTTACTTTTCCGGCATGGCGCGCCGCCGCATGCGGCGTATTTGTTCAAGCATGCCCTGGTGCAGGACGCCGCCTATGGCACGCTACTGCGCGAGCCGCGACGCGCGCTTCATGCCCGTATCGCCGAAATCCTCGAGCGCCAATTCGTCGAGATCGCAGAGAATCAGCCGGAGCTGGTGGCGCGCCATTGCACCGAGGCCGGGCTGATCAAAAAGGCGGCTGCGCTTTGGGGCAACGCCGGACAGCGGTCGCTGAAGCGATCGGCGCTTGTCGAGGCCATCGAGCAGCTCACGCAGGCAATTGATCTGATAGCCGCGTTGCCCGCAACACCAACGCTGCGCCAACAACACATCGAGCTTCAGGTCGCCGTCATAAGCCCACTCCTTCATGTCAAAGGATATGCTACGCCGGAAGCCAAGGCAGCTGCGGATCGCGCACGTCTATTGATCGAAGAAGCTCAAGCACTGGGCGAGCCTCTCAAAGATCCTGTGCTGCTGTTCTCGGTCCTCTTCAGCTTATTTATCATCAACTTTAATGCGTTCGATGGCGACGCAATGCGTAAGCTTGCGCCGCAGTTCCTGGCGCTCGCCGAGAGGCAAGGTACGACAGCCCCCATTACAATCGGGCATAGCATCATGGGAATTTGCTTAACATTTACGGGAGAGTTGGTGGAAGGCCAAGCGCATTTCGATCGCGCACTCAAGCTCTACGATCCTCAGGCACATCGTCCGCTGGCGACGCGTTTTACCGTAGACAGCAAGGTGCGGACGTTAGGCTTTCGTTCGCCCGCTTCATGGTTCCTTGGCTATCCTGAAGCCGCACTTGCGGACAGCAAGCATGCGCTCGAGCATGCGCGTGAGATCGGCCAAGCCGGTAACTTGATGTTCATTCTGTATTGGGCATGTCTTACTAAAACCTTATGTGGAAACTATGCGTCGGGCGACACCTTGAGCAATGAACTTATCACTTTGGCGGGCGAAAAAGGTAGTCCGTTCTGGAAGGCGATGGGAGTGACGATCCGAGGTTGCATCTTTGCGCTGGCCGGCGGAGCTGCGGATGCAGCCCAAGTGATCACTTCGGGCCTCACCGCATATCGGTCACTGGGTACAACATTAATGGTGCCGTTCTACTCGTTATGCCTTGCGACAGCCCATGCGGATCTTCGCCAATTTGACGATTCTTGGCGCTGCATAGGCGATGCGATAGCGGCGGCGGAAACAGCCAATAAGTGGTTCGAGGCCGAGGTCCACCGGACTGCTGGGGAAATCGCGCTTAGATCGCCCGAGCTGGATGCGGCGAAAGCGGAAGCGTATTTCGAGCGCGCGCTCGCGGTTGCGCGCGCGCAGAAAACGAGGTCATGGGAGCTGCGGGCGGCGATGAGCATGGCGCGGCTCTGGCGCGATCGAGGTAAGCGGGATGAGGCCCGCGATCTTCTCGCTCCGATCTATGGCTGGTTCACCGAGGGCTTCGACACGCTCGACTTGAAGCAGGCTAAGGCCTTGCTCGACGAGTTGACCTCATGAGGGGTGCCCGTGGTTCGCTCCGCAAACAAGCGGAGAAAGTGACAGCAGGAGGTACCAATGTTGCCCACGCAGACAGCGCCGAAGCTCTACCAAGTCGCCGCAGCCGTCGTCGGCAACGCGCTGGAATGGTATGACTTCCTGGTCTTCGGCTTCTTCGCGGTGATCATCGCGAAATTGTTTTTTCCCACCGACAGCCAATACGCCTCGCTGCTGCTCACGTTTGCGACATTCGGCGTTGGCTTTTTCATGCGCCCCGTCGGCGGCATCGTGCTCGGCATCTATGCCGATCGCAAAGGGCGCAAGGCCGCGTTGCTGATGGTCATCGCTTTGATGACAGTGGCCATCGCCATGATCGGGTTCGCGCCGACCTATTCTGCCATCGGCGTTGCGGCGCCGGCGATCATCGTGCTGGCCCGGCTGTTGCAGGGGTTCGCGACCGGCGGCGAATTCGCCAGCGCCACGTCGTTCCTGATCGAAACCGCACCAGCGCAACGCCGAGGCCTCTTTGGCTCCTGGCAGATGGTCGGCCAGGGCTTGGCCGTGCTCACAGGTGCATTGCTGGGCGCCTTCCTGACGCGCGCGCTGACGCCCGCGGCGCTCGACGCCTGGGGCTGGCGCGTGCCGTTTCTGTTCGGTCTCGTGATCGGGCCGCTCGGTCTTTATATCCGGCGCAATCTTGACGAGACCGAAACATTTCTTGCGGCGCGCCGGCGAGCTGACCAGCGGCAGTCCCTCGGCTCAACGCTTGCTACGCACACCAAGGCTACGCTGGCATGCATGGGCATCGTGGTGTCAGGGACGATCTCATTCTATGTGATCCTGCTGTACATGCCGACTTTCGCCCGCATCCAGCTGCATCTGCCGCTCGACCAGGCGTTCACCGCGCAGGCGGTGAGCCTCGCCTGCATGGTCGTGCTCATTCCCCTGTTCGGCGCGCTGTCGGATCGCGTCGGACGCAAACCGATCATTTTCGGGGCGCTGCTGGTTTATCTTGCGGTGACCTATCCGCTGTTTTCCTGGCTGCACGACAGTCCGTCGTATCTCAATCTGATGATCACGCAGGTCGCGCTGTGCTGCGTGCTGGGCGCGTTCTACGGTCCCATGTCGACGGCGCTCGCGGAGCAGTTTCCGGCGCATGTGCGCTCGACGGGACTTGCGGTCGCCTACAATTTCGCCGTCATGATCTTCGGCGGCTTCGCGCAGTTCTTCGTCACCTGGCTCATTCAGATCACCGGCACGCCAGTCGCCCCCGCTTTTTACGTGATGTTCGGCGCCGCCGTCGGGCTCTTGGCCGCGCTCTGCCTTTCGGAGCGGGCACGCGAGGCGGACCTTGCGGTGACGGACATCGCCGAGCCGACGGCGGGGTGGGCAAAGAGCGCGCTTATCACAAATACAGGCAACGGTTCGGAATTCAGTGGGTGAACTTCGGAGTATCGCCACCACGATTGTACAAATGCAATCCATCGCGGGTAAGATCAGCGGGTCGGTGCAACAGCAAACCACAGCGACGCACGGGATAGCGCGTAACGCACAATTAGTGGCAGACAGCACGCGAGAGGTCACGCAAACAGTCGCGGCCATCGAGGAAGCTTCGAATCGGAGCGGCGATGTCGCAAGCCAGGTGCTTGAAGCCGCCGTTGTACTCTCTCGGCACGCCGATAAACTCGCCACCGAAGTCGGCCAATTTATTGCGGGTATGCGATCCGCGTAACGCCAAAACTAGGTAACTGCAGCCAACCGCCTGCATCGTGTCGCCCAATGGCCATTGGAATCTTCCCGAATTGCCGCGGCGCGAAAACGTCGCTATTGGCCGATATTGTTGAAAAAGTAGATTTTCGGTTGAGGTTACGTTGTTGGGTGGTTTTTAAGGCACTTGATTGCGCTCGACTTTGATACGGACGCTACAGCGACAACGGTTGGTGGTCTCAGGCGAACGCCAGGTGCGGCTGGATGGGTGGTGGCTTCAGGGTTCGGAACACCAAGGTCTTGAGGTTCTGCACGGTAGCGGCGAGGACGAACTCGTCACGCGCGCCGGATAGCCCCCGCAGCCGCATGCGCTCGAAGCGATGGTGAATCTTCAATTGGGCAAAGCGCATCTCGACGCGTTTGCGCTGGTTGCGCGATACGCCGTATGCCTTTGTCCGCATCAGCCGACGTGTCACGTCGCGGGCATATTCATGGACATCGCGGGGCACTTCTCGCGATGGCGTCTTGGGGCAGCACTGCATCTTGAGGGCACAGACCTCACAGTCGAGCTTGGAAGCGCGATAGCGAAGCTTGTAACCCTCGTGCACAGTGCCGCTGGTGTGCAGCACCTTGCCGTTTGGGCAGATGTAGACGCCTTGCCGCCGATCCCAGCGAAAGTCGCTACGCGAGAATGTGCCATCGTCGCGTTCGCTGGCATCGCGGACTGGAATGTGCGGGACAATCCTGACGTTTACGAGCCAGTCCAGGAAGCGGCTAATCCCATAAGCTGTATCGGCCGCGAGCCGCTTCGGCTTGAGGCCAAAGCGTCGCTCAGTGCGATCGAGCATGATCTTGGTTGACTCAACCTCATCATAGGTGCGAGCCGGCGTGGGCTCAACATCGACGATGATCGCGTGCGCGATGTCGATGAGATAGTTGAGCCCGTAGCCGAACTGCACCCGTTTGTTGGCCTTGGCGGTCCAGGCCGAGCAGGGATCGCTGGGCGAGATCACCTTCGGCGGCTTGCGGGTGGCGTCCGGATCGTCATCGAGCCCGGCCAGGAACTCAGCCGCGGCGCGGGTCTGCCGCTCCGGCACCGACCAGTCGATCTCATCGGGCGCCTTGCCGTGATAGCGGCTGGCGTTGGCTTCAATAACGCTGGCATCAACGGCGAAGCCTTCCCCCTTGACCAGGCCGGCATCCATGCAGGCCCGCACCACAGCCTCGAACACCTGGCGCAGGATGTCGCTGTCCCGGAAGCGGCCATGCCGATTGACCGAGAACGTCGAGTGATCCGGCACCGGGTCGTCGAGATCGAGGCGGCAAAACCAGCGGTACGCAAGGTGAAGGTCGACCTCCTCGCACAACCGCCGCTCGGAGCGAATGCCATAGCAATAGCCGATGATCAGCATCCGGATCATGAGCTCCGGGTCGATCGAGGGCCGGCCGATGTCGCTGTAGAAGACCGCTAGATTGTCGCGAAGCTCAACCAATATCCGGGTCACCACCGGATTGATCCGCCGCAACAGGTTGCCCGCGGGGATGCGTCGTTCGAGGTTGAACA
>Ga0210398_10007360_pt1 | contig 10010 bp, 9 predicted proteins | sample IncBWC4OmetaG_FD_161047 | JGI IMG/M metagenome (GOLD analysis project Ga0210398, IMG submission 161047) | Forest soil microbial communities from Barre Woods Harvard Forest LTER site, Petersham, Massachusetts, United States - Inc-BW-C-4-O | ecosystem: Environmental > Terrestrial > Soil >...
TTATTTGATGAAACAGGCCGACGCCGCCGAGAGCAATGACGAAGCCAATCACCTGAACGATCAAGCAGTGGCGCTGAAAGTCACCAACAGCAAGCTGGACCTTCGGCTTGTGCAGCTCGATCGCAGCACCAAAAGCTTGCTACAGGACATGAAGAAGATCGGCCCGAATCTGAAGGATGCTCGTCTGAAGCTAAACAAGAATTGGATCCCAGTTTGGCTGAAGAAGCCCAGCGATTTTCGCGCCACCACCAAGATGCCGAACTTCCGGTTGAGCGACGAACAGATTCAATCCATCTCCGCTTACCTGTGGCAATCGGGGCTGACCGATGCGTTGCCCAAACATAAGCCCGGCAGCGCGGCGCATGGAAAAGAATTGTTTGAGACGCGCGGTTGCCTGGCGTGCCACTCCATGGGTGAGGGCGATCAGTTGGTGGGCGGCAGCTTTGCGGCGAACCTCACGCGCGTCGGCGAGAAAGACAATTACGACTATCTGGTGCGCTGGGTGCATAACGCGCGCGAACGCACTCGTCCGTACTGCATGTACGAGAAGAAGGACATTGGTCCGGAGGACTACCGACGGAAGGGTTTGCCATACGTTTTTGATTTGGAGCACACGCGGTGCCCGAACGACGGACACGAGCTTCAAGTGCAGAACATGACGGTCATGCCCAGCTTGCGGCTTTCTCCCGAAGATGCGGAAGACGTGGCCAGCTATCTCGTCACGTTAAAGAAGCAAGAGCCTTCCGCTTATCCCGACGCAGCGTTTATGGACGATCCCAAGCGCAAGGAAGAGGGCAAGAAGTGGATTCGCCACTACGGCTGCTCAGGCTGCCACGAAATATCCGGGATGGAGGAGGAAGGCCGCATCGGCACGGAGCTGACGTTTGAAGGCAGCAAACCGATTGAACGCCTCGACTTTGCGTTGTTGACCGAAGTAGCGCAGCGCGGCGGCAGCGAACCCATCGTCGATCAGGACGATTTGGCGCGCTTGCCGGAAGGTCCGGCGAAAAGCCCGTGGTATGACCACAAAGGCTTCTTCGAACACAAACTCGCGGAACCGAATATCTGGGACAAAGGCAAGATCAAGCCTGAACTAGAAAAACTGCGGATGCCCAATCTGCACTTGACGAAGGAACAAGTACAGGCACTGACCACGTTTCTGATGGGCAGCGAAGAGAGCGCGCTCCCTGCCAGCTACCAGTACCGGCCATTGGACTATCGCCGCGATATTCAGGAAGGCTGGTGGGTGGTCAAGAAATATAACTGCATGGGCTGCCACCAGCTTATTGCTGGGCAGAAAACGTCGTTGATGGCCATGGCTCGTTACCAGGGACCTGACGGACAAGAGCAACTGCCGCCCAAACTGTTGACGGAAGGCGCGCGCGTCGAGCCCGAATGGCTGCTGCACTTTTTGACGAACCCCGCGCTGAACGATCGGGACACCAACCGCAACGGTGTCCGGCCCTATCTCCAGGTTCGCATGCCCACCTTCTCTTTTTCCGAGAATGAACTCGGCAAATTAGTGAGATTTTTCCAGGCGCTCGCTCGTCAACCCTTCCCGTACATTCCAGATCAAGCGCCGGTGCTGACCGCCAAGGAAACAGAAATGGCGCGCAGCCTCTTCAGCAGTCCTGCCGCACCTTGCTTGAAGTGCCACGCGACGGGCGATCCCGCCCACGATCGCACCGCTACCGCGCCCAACTTTCTCCAGGCTAAGGGTCGCTTGAAGGCGGATTGGGTGGAACGCTGGATTATCGACCCGCAGGCGATCAGCCCGGGCACCTCGATGCCGTCCGGGCTTTTCAAGCGGGAGAACAACCACTGGGTTTTTTCGGGGCCGACGCCGGCTTCGTTCCAGGGTTACGATAAGGACCATACGAAGCTGCTGGTGGACTACATTTTCCAACTCACCGCAGAGGAGCAGCGCCGCGTCAGTGCTTCGATGGGGCATGCGCGGGCTGCCAGTGGCGCCGCGCCAGCCGGAGACGGAGACAATACGGCCGGCGGTCGTGGTGGTCAGAAGTAAGACTTTGCGAGTTTCTAAATTTGAAGCGAGGTGCGGTGACATCATGAAAACCAAAAAATGGATAGCGATCTGTGTCCTGCCTGGACTTGCCCTGTTGGCGGGATGCGGTAAGAAGGAAGCAGAGGAGCAGCCTGCTGCGCCCGTTGCGTCCACACCTGGGCCAGCGGCTACGCCCATCGATCCCGCGACCGCGGCATCGGTCAGCGGCACGGTGAAGTTTGATGGAGCGGCGCCAAAGGCCGCGAAGATTGACATGAGCCAGGACCCCAATTGCGCTGGTTCGAATACAGCGGAAAATGTGGTGGTTGCCGATGGCCGAGTCGCCAATGTTTTTGTTTACGTGAAGGAAGGCTTGGGCAATCGGACCTTCGACGTTCCGAAGGATGCCGTGACGCTGACGCAAGTGGGTTGCAAGTACAAGCCGCATGTGCTGGGCGTGATGGCCGGGCAGACGATCAAGATCGTCAATGGCGACCCCACAACCCACAACATTCATCCCACGCCAAAGGACAACCGCGAATGGAACGAATCCCAGGCTCCGCAGGCCCCGGCGCTCGAAAAGGTGTTCGCGCGAGAAGAAATGTTGCTGCCGGTAAAATGCAACCAGCACCCGTGGATGAGAATGTTTGTGAATGTGGTGAAGAATCCCTTCTTCGCTGTGACCGGGCCGGATGGCAAATTTGAAATTGCCGGACTTCCGCCCGGAGACTATACGATTGCTTTCGTCCAGGAAAAATTAGGCGAGCAGGATCAAAAGGTGACCCTGGCTGCTAAAGACAGCAAGACGGTTGAGGTGACCTTTAAGGCCCAGCCCTAGGACGGTCTGGACGGCTCGACGACAGATTGCGGGCAGGCCGAGCCTCTCCGAAAACGGTTCGTTCGGCTGAGGAAGATTCTAGGAGGTGTGTTACTTGCCGTGATGCTCCTGATTTCCATCTTGCTTGCGATGATCCCTTTGGCCGGGATTGCATGGATTGTCGTCACGAGGTCGCTCACATCCGTTGACGGGCTGTTCATGAGCCTCATTCTTTTGACTTTGTCCGGCGTTTTCTTTTTGAATGTTTTGCTCGAGATGGATGCTCGCGGCTGGCTGCCTTTTTTGCACAAGAAGAAGACGGTCTTGCCTAAAGAGCCGCCGGCTCAGAAGGTCGGCTAGGGTGTGAGAGAAAATGGCGGCTAGTCAAGCTACCTCCGGGTTACCAGCTGTTCAGCTCGAGGAACAAGTAGGTGTTGCAGGTCGGAATGACGGTCCGGGCGAGCCTGTGCGTGTGCGGCACCGCATGTCCACACGGAATCGGCTGCTTTTCTTTGCTACCGCGTGGTTGATTGTGCTGATGCCATTCCTGTTTTGGTGGAACACCTGGTTCGGCAGGCACCTGTCGGACCAGCAACTCAGTGAATTCCTCAACGATCAGAAGCACCCGAGACATATCCAGCACGCGCTGGTGCAGTTGGGCGAGCGCTTGACGGTGCATGACGCCAGCGCGGCGCGTTGGTATCCCGACCTGGAGCGCCTCGCCTCGTATCCCGTGGAGGAAGTGCGCAACACGGATGCCTGGGTGATGGGGCAGGACACGACCGAGGCTGGATTTCACCGAGCGCTACTGAAAATGCTTGAGGATTCCTCGCCGATGGTCAGGGGAAACGCGGCGTTGTCGCTCGTTCGCTTTGGCGATGCCGCTGGCCGGTTGCAGATTGTAGTGCTACTCGAGCCTGCGAGGATCGTGGCCCCTGTTGCTGGCCGCGTGATCGCCACCGACCACGTTGGCACGGCAGTCCATCAGGGCGGCTTGATTGCCAAACTACAAAATGGGCAGCAGATTGCGGAAGTGCGCTCTCCTTTCAGCGGTCGGATCCGTACACTCTCTGCGGTCGCGGGCACGGAAGTTCTTTCTGGCACGGAACTGGCTACTGTGGATCCTGGCGCAGAGCAAGTTTGGGAGGCACTGCGAGCACTTTATTTGGTGGGCCAACCTGAGGATTTGCCGGCTATCCGCATCTACCAGAGGGACCTGCCGGAGATTCCCAATCGAGTTAAGGAGCAGGCCGTGCTTACCGAGCAGGCGATTCGGGAAAGAGCAAGGCGTCAGCCGTAGATTCCAGCCTGCGGCTGGCTCCTAGAAGGTCATTATTCCTACGACTTTCTCGACTTCGGCGATATCCAGCATGACGATTGCATCCCACGGGCATCCATCCAGAAACGCGCCGTCCGGACCCTTGCTGGTGCACTTCTTGCAACCGATGCACAGAACAGAGTCTACTTGGATACGCCCGAACGGTGGATGATCCTCATCCGGCACCCAGAACATGCAATCTTCGACGGGGCAGTACTCCACACAGGCCGGGGAGCCCGCGCAGCCCGTGCAGCACTCGGTAATGACCGCGAGTTCTTTTGGTTTTTTCTTGCGAGGCGTGGTGATCCCCTTCGAGCGCGGTTCTTGCTTCAGCTCGATGGGAATGATCTCCGCGGTCTTAAGTACTTCCGGCTCGCTAGCCATATGCACCGACTAAATCTCAATGGATATTACTGAACCGGGCTGCTCGACGCGTTACAGCCCGCGCCCGAGGGGTCATCACGGATCACGCCCGTTTGATCGGTGCAGAACATGCGTTGGCCCGACCCTCCGACAACCAGCGGTGTGGCGGTGAGCGAATAGGTAGTCGACGGGATGGCGCCATCACCAGTCCAAACGAACGAGTAGCCGCTTTTCGTACCTTGGGACAGCGTATCTTCGAGGATGCAGGCCGTGGTCGAAGTCGCCGAGCACGGGTTCGCACCGCCCAGGTCCGCCAGATTTGCAGGGAATCCGATAGTCAAATACGTGGAGGAATAGGTTATGGCCGAGGTGTTAATCATGCGAACAGAGCCAACGGCTGAGGCTTCGTTGGCCTGCATCCGCGACCGCAGATAGCTTGGGATGGCGATGGCTGAAATGATCAAAAAAATGGCCACGACGATGAGCAACTCAATCAGTGAGAAACCCTTCTGGTTCTTCACGAGTACCCCCGGGAGTTCTAGAATAGTGCGCACATCCCCAAGTAACGGGCGCTTCGATCCCTAAGACGGCTGAACTGTATCACCATAAGTCTTTTACTTTCAAGCAATTTAGTTGTCGCTGGACGGGGGAAGCCCCCGCGGCATTGTCCGGATTTCGCCTGCCATGCTAATCGAAGCGTAATTGCAGTTTTAGATACACCCAAGGTGCAATCAGATAGCCCCCGAACAGCGAGACTGTTACCGTTTTTCGAGATGCCGAAGATTCCCGGCGGCAATCCCTGTGACGGAGACTTTATGCGAAAGCTTCACTTGTTGGTGCGGTGTGTCGTGATCGCGACCTTTGCGATTCTTGCGGCCAGGGCGACCTCGGCGCAGTGCGACAATCCCAAGACGGATGCGGCACGCGGGGAGTGCATCAAGGCAGAACTAAAAGGTTCAGATAGCACCATCAACCGGACTTATGTTGAGCTTATGAAGTCTCTTTCGCCGGAAGATAGGACCACGCTGCGAAGCGAACAGCGCGCCTGGCTGAAGACCCGCGACCAGACGTGCGGGATCACCTGGAGCAAGGGGGACCGCGAAGCATGGTTCCGAGACCTGCTGCTGGACTATCAAAAGACGGTTTGCGTCGTGAGGCTCACCAACGCGCGCGTCCTAGCGCTGGGAAGTTACCAGACTTCGAATAGCGTTGCGCCTGCTGCTAACTCCGCTCCCGCGGCCGGTTCGGACGGGGAAATGGTTTACGACATGCAAAGCAACGAACCGAAGACCAGGGGAAAGTGGTATTTCGAGGTCAAAGTAGACGGCGCGGCCATTCAGAAGCTGGCGGAAGTCACCCTTTTCATCGGCGTAGAGCAATCTCAGCCGGAGCAAGGCGCGGCCAACGAGAACGGCCAGGCCACAGGCTCGTTTGTGATGATTCGGCGAAACAACAAGACTCCGGATTCCGGCACGCTCGGCTTCGCCGTGGATTTGGACAACGGAAAGCTGTACACCAGCCAGGACGGCGCTTGGGAAGGAGGCGGTCCGGGCACCGCTGGAGGGGCGGATCTCTTAAAGGGCCGGACCTACAAGGCCTATCTGAGCTCAAGCTCCGCGGTTAACCCATTCCTGAAGGCGCATGCGCTGGATCTCAATTATGGCGACCGCACTTTCCTCTACCACCTGCCGGACGGATATAAACCGCTCGAGGCGCGCTAGAGACTCGGCACCGATCGCTGGTCTCTACCCGGAGTTTTTCTTTTTGGCTGCCGGCCAATCGTAGATCGTAAAATCCAATCCGTCTTGCAATCAGGATTCCGAGCGTGTGTCCGCTGGGACCTCGTAACTCCCCGGCTGGTGAGGAACGTGGCTGGCTGAGGTAGGATAGTGGCTGAACGCGATATGATAGAGGCCTCCTGGCTTGGGGGGCAAGGCAATGGCGGTCCGAACTGTTCTGCAACTTGGCGATCCTGGCTTGCGTGAAATTGCAAAGCGCGTGGAAGATCCCTGCGCCGCGGAAATCCGTGCGCTGGTCGAAGACCTCGCCGATACGCTCGCGTACTGGAAAAAGACGACCGGCTACGGTCGTGCCATTGCCGCTCCACAAATTGGGTCTGCCTTGCGAGTCATTTTTCTCGAGCTTCCGGGCGCTCGGCCGTGGCCGTTTGTGAATCCGGAAATCACCGAGCGCAGCGAAGAAAAAATTGTGGTATGGGATGCCTGTTTGAGCTTCCTTTCTATTTTTATGCAGGTGCAACGGCATCGGGAGATCGTCGTGCGATACCAGGATTTGCGAGGGGAGTGGCAAACGCTTCGGGCTCGTGAAGAGCGCAATTTGTCGGAATTATTGCAGCATGAGATCGATCATCTCGATGGAATACTTGCAGTCGATCGCATCACCGACATACGGACGATGTGCACGCGCGAGGAGTTCGAGAAGCGCTACCGTGGCGACAGTCCGTATGCCGCGGCAACTTCCGAGAGCAGTTCCGGTTAACAAGGAATTTCGAATGAGTCGGGTGTCTTACACCACGATGAAGAGTCCCATCGGGCCGCTGATGCTGGCTGGCGACGAAGGCGGTCTGCGCTTGGTGCACTTCGCGACTGGGCGGCGACCCGCCTTACCGCGCCGCGAATGGATAGAAGACCGGACGCCATTCAAAGAAGTGATTCGTCAACTGGATTCCTACTTCCTAGGAAAGCTACAAGACTTCGATTTGCCTCTGGTCCTTGATGGCACGGAGTTTCAACTTCTTGTCTGGCGCAACCTGCAGAAGATTCCCTACGGAGAGACCGTCAGCTACGGACAGCTGGCGCGGCGAATCGGAAGCCCTGATGCTGCCCGCGCAGTGGGCCTCGCGAATGGTTCGAACCCTATACCCATCATCATTCCGTGCCACCGGGTCATCGGGAGCAATGGCCATCTGACCGGATTTGGCGGCGGCCTTCCGGTCAAGAAAAAACTACTGGCGCTCGAGAGCAGACAGCTGAGTTTTCTCTAGCTGTCAAGATAAGCGCTCGCGCATCCTGCCTGGTCAACCATCTCTCGAATAGGCAATAAAGGACTTCCGTGTTACTCCTTGCAATCAACCACAATGAGGGTCATGTCATCTTCCTGTAGGCCGACAGAACGTTGCGCCGTCCAGCTGGAAATTTCGCTGAGCAACTGATCCGCGAAAGCGGCTGCCGGGAGACGCGGATGGGAATCCAGAACCTTCAGGCAACGCCTGAGACCAAACTCCTCGCCCGTCGCGTTTTTGGATTCGGGCAGGCCGTCCGTATAGAGTACGTAGCGATCCCCGGGATGCAACGGCATTTCGAGATATGAGTACGCGGCTTCGGGAAACATGCCAAGGAACAATCCGTTCTGCTCAATCCCGCGTGCGTCGCCAAGCGAGTGGTTGCTGAACAGAACCGGCGGGTGCCCGGCGCCGGCGTAGCGGATAATCTTCGCATCAAGGTCCGCGTACAAATAGGCTGCGGTGACGAAGTGATCTTCAAACTTTCCGCAGAGAGCCTGGTTCAGGCCGGTGAGGACGCGAGCTGGATCGTGTGCGTGAACGGACTGGCTCGCGAAGGCGACTTTGAGCATGGAAGCGATAAGCGCAGCAGGAACGCCGTGCCCAGTGACGTCGGCGATGAGAATGCCAAGATGATTCCGTTCGAATGTTAGGAAATCGTAGAAATCGCCCGCGACGGCGCTCATGGGGAGATAGCGCGCCGCGATTACGATCCCGGCGCGGCGAGGAACATCGCGCGGTAGGATGGATGCTTGGATTTGCTCGGCAATTTCAAGTTCCTTTTGAATGGCGAAGAGGCTTTCCTCTTTGGCGAAAATGCGTTGGGCCACGAGATAGCCGAGGGTGCAAACCAAAAAAAGAAAGCCAGCCGGCTCCAGGTCGCGTCCGCGAATCAGGTGGAGCCCGGTGAGATTCGCATGAAGAACGAAGAGCGCAAAAACACCCAGACCCGCAGCAACCACGCGGAGGTCGTGAGGAAGGCGGCCAGGGGGGCGGAGGAAAAATAGGAAGACGGTCAGAAGAATCCAGGAGGCCAGGACGAGAAGGCTGTTGATGATATCGACTTCTCGGTGCGCAATGCCCAAGAAGTCGCACAGAATCGCGAACAAGGCGAAAACTAATTGCACGCCCAGGGCCCACAAGATGATGCGGCGCCAGCGGGCTTCCACTATTTCGAGAAACAGGAACAAAGTCGGCAGTACGATGGTGAAAGTGATGACTCGCTCGATGTGGCCGGCAACCGCAGGCGGAATGGCAAACACAGAAAACAGCGGGTGCTCGCGCATGAACATGCGGACGGCGTAAAGGATCACAAAGACGCCGAAATACGGAAGAGCGCGGTCTGTGTTTTCTTTGCGAAAAAGAAAAACTCCCATGGCTAGGAGGCCGATGGTCAGGAGAATCGCACAGATTCCGAGCGAGAGAATGGCCCAGCGCCATTCGGAAATCGAAGCGGAGCCTGCGTCTGCTAAGGTAGCCATCGGCAGCCGCTGGAGCATGGCAATTCTTATACGCGGTCGGAGGCGGTAAGACAAATCGAGACCGGGCGGCAGCATTTTGCCGATGCCGGGAGGCGTGATAGAACGGGGTGGCGGGATCGAGGAGGCGAGTAGTGGGCAATAAAAAGGTCAGCTGGGGCGTGCTGAGCACGGCGGCGATCGGAGTTCAGAAGGTGCTTCCGGCGATGCAGTTGGGGGCATGGAGCGAGATCGCCGCCATCGCTTCGCGCGACGGCAAGAAGGCTGAGAGCGTTGCAAAGAAACTGCGCATCCCCAAAGCGTATTGGTCTTACGAAGAACTCCTGGCCGACCCGAAGATCGAGGCCGTCTACAATCCATTGCCGAATCATCTGCACGTGCCGTGGTCTATCAAGGCTGCGGAAGCGGGCAAGCACGTGCTTTGCGAAAAGCCGATCGCCCTGAATGTTCGGGAAGCGAAGGCGCTGCTCAATGCGCGCGACAGGACCGGAGTAAAAATTGGCGAAGCGTTCATGGTGCGAACGCATCCGCAATGGCTCAGGACGCGGGAGCTTGTTCGCTCCGGCCGAATCGGCGAATTGCGGTCGATTTTAGGAGTTTTCAGCTATTTCAATCGCGACGCCGCGAACATACGAAACGTGCTGGATTGGGGTGGAGGCGGCTTGTACGACATCGGCTGCTACCCCATCACCACGTCGCGGTTCATCTTTGGTGATGAGCCATCGCGCGTGATGGGACGGGTTGAAAGAGACCCGGAGTTTCAAACCGATCGGCTGGCCTCCGTGATGCTCGATTTCCCCACAGGCCAGGCCATTTTCACGTGCAGCACGCAACTGGTTCCCTACCAGCGCATGCAGTTCCTGGGCACCAAGGGGCGGATTGAAATCGAAATACCATTCAACGCGCCGAACGACCGGCCTTGCCGAATATTTATAGATGACGGGCGCGACGTTTTCGGCGGCGGCGTGAGCACGGAAACTTTCCCGACCTGCGATCAATACACCATT
>Ga0210398_10007361_pt1 | contig 10010 bp, 4 predicted proteins | sample IncBWC4OmetaG_FD_161047 | JGI IMG/M metagenome (GOLD analysis project Ga0210398, IMG submission 161047) | Forest soil microbial communities from Barre Woods Harvard Forest LTER site, Petersham, Massachusetts, United States - Inc-BW-C-4-O | ecosystem: Environmental > Terrestrial > Soil >...
CAAGACGCGAACAGGGCCAAGATTGCTCGGAAACCAAAGCTCGCCACTCGATGTGAGAGTTCCGGCGGGCTGAGTGCCTCCATGCATCTGAGTCGCTTCTACGCCGTCGGAGAGACCGTAAAGTGTGATGGCAGGACGAAACTCGGGGTGGTCCGCCAATTTATCCAAATCGCGTCGCGACACCGACGAAATCCCGTTCGGACCGCTCATCCAAAACGTCTCGTGCGAATCTTCGAGTATCTGATAAATGCTATTGCTTGAGAGTCCTTGCTCGCTTCCAAACGGCGCCAACACGCCGTTGCGCCAACGGAATAGTCCTCCGCCGCGCGTGCCGAACCACAACCCGCCGTCGGCGTCTTCGTGAATGGACCAAACTTTCTCCGTGCTAAGACGGTTCACCACAGCATCGTGCACAAATTCGCCGTCTTGCCAGTGACTCACGCCTCGGTCGGTGCCGATCCAGATGCCGCCGCGGTCATCCTCTAGGAGTGCGCGAGTGCTGAAATAGCACAGGCCGTCGGTCATACGGTAGTTGGTCAAAACACCGTCGCGCCAGCGATTGATGCCTTCATCCGCCGCGATCCAGATGCTCCCGTCGCGACTCTCAAGGAATGCCCTGACAAAATCATTCGTCAGGCCATTGTGCGTGGTGTAGTGAATCGTGTCCGAACCTTTTGACCGATATGCTCCATGGCCGTCCGTGCCAACCCACAATGCGCCTGAGTGATCGCGAAGCACATTACGGACGCGGATTCCTGGTTCTGGCGCCGGAATCAACTCGGAATCATCGCGTCGAGCGTTGATCCGGTAGAGATGCGTGCTGGCCGCCCACAGTGATCCGTCACCATCGGCATAGACCGTTCCGAAATCCGCGTTCGGGGCGTCCGGAAGAGGGAACGTACTCATGGCCGTGCGGCTCATGCGAAGCAGCCCCGTCTGCATGCCCACCCAGATGTTCTGTTCGTTGTCTTCAAACAAGGCAAGCACGGTGCTGCCCGGAGGATTGTCGGGCGTCTGGACCCGCAAAAAGTGTCCGTCGCGAAAACGAATGAGTCCCCCACCAATGCTGCCGATCCACAACGTGCCGCTTCTATCTTCACGAAGTACACGCACCGTGCTGGATACTTCGGAAATCTTCTCGAAGCGCCCGCTTTCGAGCGAACCGCTTGGGCGCTGAAGACCCGAAACGGTTCCCACCCAAATTGTTCCGTCGCTGGTTTCGAGAATGGACTTAACCCGAGTCGCGCTTGGATACCCTTCGAGCTGGAACTCTTTGCATTCGCCGCCTTGAATCATCACCAGCCTCGAGCCACCAACCCACAATTGTCCGGCATGGTTCTCGCGGATGTCGTGCACGGCGAGTGCGGGGAACTTGTCGCTGCCATCTATACGGACAAAGCGCTCACCCGCGAGCTGAAATAATCCGTCGTCTGTTCCGACCCACAACCTTTGCTCGCGGTCTTCATAGACGGCCCTCACGAAACCGTTGGTCAGTCCTTCTTTTGCTGAATAGACACGGAAAACGCCGTCCTTGTAACGGAGCAAACTCCCGCCGTCTGTTCCTGCCCACAGGCTCCCGTCATGCGAAACCGCTAGGCAGAAGATACTGTTCTCGCGTATCGCAGGCGTGTTTTCGCGGTCAAAAACAACGAACTTCGCGCCGTCAAATCGCACCAGCCCGCCACTCGTTCCGATCCAGAGGTAGTGGTCCGGCGTCTGTGCAAACGCTTGCACCGTGTTTTCCGGGAGCCCGTCCTGGGTCTGCCACACACGTCTGGTATAACCATCCGGCAGATCGCGCGGTGAGACTGCGTCCAACCGGACTGCAATTAGCAGACAGAATGCGCACAACCAAATACGGCGATGCATGGCGCTTGCGCACATCCTATCATTTCAAATCACACGAGCAACCGCTTCTCTCTATCACCAGCGGACGTGATGGAACGATGGCGTATCGCGTATCACGGCGCGACTCCTTCGAACAACCACTGTACTTAGATATTCGCGGTAGGCCGCGAGTCTGTCGCGTTCGGTGGCGGCCCTTTGCTCCCGTTGCAGGCGCTGGCTGCAACCCAGGGTTCACGGATTCTTAACAAAGCAGCAAAGCTGCAGTTGTTTGGGTGTGGGAGGATTTCTGCGCCTTGGAGGGCAACATTCGTGAAAAAGCGGCGTACATTGGCAGTTTTGACAGTGGCAACAGCGGTTGCGTTGGCGGGAGGAGCGTTTGTCAAGAAGATGGCTGCGGATGACGACGATCATCAGGCGAACCATTTTCGGTTTGCACCGGATAGTTTGGTGCTGAGCAAGAGCGTGTATGCGGGGAATGCTTCGACTGTGATCGCAGGCGAGGCTTTGCCGCCGGGATGCATGGGGGGTGCAACGGGATTGACAGTCCAAGTGCCATTAATAGCGGGAGGAACGGTGGGCGTGGCGGTTCCGTGCGGGTTCGCGAGCGATAACGGCGAATTTCCCAACGATCAGGACTCCCACAACGTCTGGAATAACTCCGGCACCGATGGCAGCTTTGGAATCACTTCGCCGATTTTTCTAGAGAACATTACTGAGGATGGCTGGGTGCTGGGTACGTTGCCGATCCCAAGCGACCGGATGGTGACGAGCTTCAGCTCGAAGTCGGAGCTGGCGCTGAACCGCTCCGTGGACGGCAAATCACTGACATTTATGGGCTATCACGGCGGAGTGGGATGCGGCGGCGATGCCGTTTCTCCGACGGCACCAAATCTGATTGACGTTTCGGCTTCCAATACCCCGGCGATATGCGATCCGACAAATCCGGTTACCTCGAGTTTGCAGAATACGCCGAATATCCTCACAGGTTACTATCGAGCCGTGGCGGAAGTGGATGCGGATGGCCACCTCAGCATCACCGATGGAAATGCGTACAGCGGGGACAACGGGCGTGCCGCGATCAAGGCCAGCAACGGCATCTACTACATGGTGGGCAACGACAACAGCGGGAATATCGGGAAGAACCAGCTTCCACTTACTGTCGCGGGATTTGAACTAATCAACGCCACGGGAGCGGAACTGTTGATTCCCGGCCTCACACCGCCTGTACCCCCGAACGTCGGCATGATTGGAAGACTGGAGTTCCTAACCAGCGACAAGCAGGGCAAGGACACAAATTTCCGCGGCATAACCATTTTTGACAACACGGTGTACGTCAGCAAAGGCAGCGGAGGCAACGGAATCAACTCGGTGTTCCAGGAGGGAACCCAAGGCACCTTGCCGACGGGCACGGCAGCGGAATTGGCGAATGTGCCGCTGACGATTCTACCCGGCTTCCCGAACACGGAAGCAAGCACGGGCACGAATTTTCCATTCGGGATGTTCTTTGCCAATGCGAACACGTTGTATGTGTGCGATGAGGGCGACGGGACGTTTGTGACGCCGCCAGTGAACGGCAATGTCGCGGACCCGCAGTCGCAGGCGACCGCGGGCTTGCAGAAATGGGTGCTGCAAAATGGTGTCTGGAACATGGTCTACGTACTGCAGAATGGCCTGAACATCGGTGTGCCATACAGTGTGGACCACTACCCAGCTTCGATTGATCCGGCGACGGGCGGTTGCCGGAATATCGTGGGACGGGTAAATCGCGACGGCACAGCGACGATTTGGGCCATCACTTCGACGGTCAGCGCCAACGGCGACAATGGGGCCGATCCGAACAAGCTGGTGAAGGTGACCGACCTGATCTCCGCAACCACGCTGCCCGCCGGCGGCGGGTGGCTGGGAACTTTCCAGACCGTGCGTTCTGCGCGTGCGGGAGAGGTGTTCCGAGGAATAGCGTTTGCACCGAAGAGTGGCGACGACCGACGATAGAGACCATCAGTTCTAAAACTAACAAAGCACGCAAGAGCGAAGACCTCCTCGAGCCGCCCGGCCCGAGGAGGTTTTTATTTTGGCGGAGATTGCCAGAGATGTGGAGCCGTCGCTGGAACTTTCCGAGTAACGCCAATGAGCGAAACTAACGTAAGATGCGTGGCGCACTGCGAGTTCAGTGGAGGAGTTGGAGCGAATGACGACAGTTGACGACAAGCAGTCGGTTTTTGGTGTGCACTTGGATACTGCTCGATTTTTGTTGATTGCGGCGGCGATGTTGATGCTGACAGTGGGTGCCGAAGGGCAGGACCGCGGGCAGACGCGGTCGATGGTGATTTCGAAGGGCGGAATTGTGGCTTCGGAGTCGCCGTTGGCGTCGCAGGCAGGCGTGCGAATTTTGGAAAATGGAGGGAACGCGGTGGACGCGGCGATTGCTGCGAACGCGATGATGGGTGTGGTTGAGCCGATGATGAATGGGATCGGCGGGGATCTGTTTGTGATTGTGTATGACGCCAAGGCCAACAAACTTTATGGATTGAATGCTAGCGGTTGGGCGCCTAAGGGGTTGACGATCGAGTTTTTGCACAAGCAGGGACTGAGGGATATGCCGCAGACGGGGGTGCACTCGATTACCGTGCCGGGTGTGGTCGACGGATGGCAGAAACTGGCAGACAGGTTTGGAAGAAGGAAATTGAAAGAAGATTTGGCGGCGGCGATTCGAACGGCGCAAGATGGCTTCCCCGTGCCGGAGTGGGATGCGGCGTATTGGGCGGCAGAAGTGGATCTCTTGCGCACGGATGATGCGGCGACGAGTCTTTATTTGCCGGGGGATCATGCGCCGAAGGTTGGGGAAGTGTTTCGGAACCCGGACTTGGCGGCGTCTTTGGGGCAGATCGCAGAGCGGGGAAGGGACGCGTTTTATAAGGGAGAGATTTCGAAAAAGATTTTGGACGCGATGAAGCGGCACAACGGGACGATGACAGAGAAGGATTTGGCGGAGTATTCAAGCGAGTGGGTCGAGCCGATTTCGACGACGTATCGTGATTGGACGGTGTACGAGATGCCCCCGAATGGGCAAGGGATGGCGGTGCTTGAGATGCTGAATATTATGGAGACGGTTCCTTTGGGGCAGAAAGATACCGGGTTCGGTTCGACGAAGGCGCTGCACACCATGATTGAGGCTAAGAAATTGGCTTACGCGGATGTGGCCAGGTATTTGGCTGATCCGCGGGGACAGAAGATTCCGGTGGCCACGCTGGTTTCGAAACCGTGGGCGGTGGAGCGGGCGAAATTGATTGATCCGGACAAGGCGGCGTGCGAAATCGCAGCGGGAGAGATTGCCGGCGGTAGTGATACGACTTACTTGAGTGTGGTGGACCGAGACGGGAACATGGTGTCCTTGATCCAGAGCAATTACGCGGCGTTTGGATCGGGGATTGTTCCGGCAACGGCGGGATTTGTGATGCACAATCGTGGCGGATTGTTCACGCTTGATCCTGCCTCGCCGAATGCGCTGGCGGGACATAAGCGGCCGCGACATACGATTATTCCGGGGTTTGCCGAGAAGGGGGATACGCGCATGGCGTTTGGCATTATGGGAGGGTGGAATCAGGCGCAGGCGCACGCGCAGTTCATGGCGAATATTGCGGATTTCAAGATGAACATTCAGGCTGCGGTGGAGGCGGCGCGGTTCACGAAATATACGTTTACCGGCTGCGATGTGGAAATGGAGAATCGCTTCAACGGAAAAGTACGAGACGAATTGACGGCCAAGGGACACCAGATCAAGGTTCTGGGGACTTTTTCGAGCAGGGTGGGGGGCGGGCAAGCTGTGTTGCGGGATTTTGCGACGGGTGTGAACTACGGAGCGTCGGACCCGCGTAAGGACGGGCAGGCGGCGGTGGAGTTACCAGCTCCGTGAACCAACTGGGCCGCGAGCGGTGGCTCGCGGTTGGGGAGCAAGTCCTACCTACGGACGGTGACAAATGGGAAGGAATCTTCCCGGCGAGCCCTGAGGTACAGGTCCGGCAGTTTTCTAAATTGTTTGTTATGAGTAGATTAGAAGGTTAAGGCTTGGCTGATGAGTTGCACCTGTACCAATGGCCAGGGACGGTGCCCCGCAGCTACCCTCCTCGGCAACGGAGAGCCCCATGGGACTAGAACGGGTAGCACAAAGCTTCTTGCGGTACGTGGCGTTCTCGGCGTTGTGTTTCGCGTTAAATCCTTCCGCCAAAGCGCAGGATGTGGATGTTTCTGGGAGTTACCAGTGCACGCTTTCGAAGGTGCAGGGAAAGGTCAAGCCTTGCACGGCGGCGCCCTTGATCCTTAAGAATGATGGACGGTTTGAGTTGCGGGGTTGGGAAGGTAGCTACCTCGTGGATGGGCAGTGGGTGACACTGTCGGATTCCTTGACGAAGGCTCGGGCGAAGATTGTGCCGGGGCATAAGATTGTCCTGCGGTATTACGGGCGGCATGGTTGGGCAGAGATGACCTATGAGCGACGGGTGGCGGAGATGGGGAAGACGTCGTTGGGTTGAGCGAGTGGGTAGCGAATCGTGCGCAGTGCACAGTGGAGTAGAGATCGGCGCAGAGCAACTTCTGCGCCGAGTGTTTTTGCCTAGTAGGCTTCCTGCCGATTCGACAGCCTAACCAAAAATATTCGCGCTCTTTGAGCTATAGCGGCGGATAAGGCTCGCCCTCGAGAGTGTTTGCGGCTCCCAAGCACGCGCTCAAATCTGGGTGAGTTGGAATCATCAATGCGTGTCGGAGTGCCAGCCGCGGCCGCGGAGCACTTTGCCGGCTGTGGCGCCGGTGAGTTTGCCGTGATCGTATTCGATTTGGCCGTTGACGATGGTGTAGGCGATACCTTCGGAGAGCTGCGCTGGACTGACGAAAGTTGCGCGATCGATGATGGTCGCGGGATCGAAGATGGTTACGTCGGCGAAATAGCCGGGTTTGAGGAGGCCGCGGTTTTCGAGGTGTTCGCGCTGAGCGGGCCAGGAAGTGATTTTGCGGATGGCCGTTTCGAGGGGCATGAGCTGCTGGTCGCGAACGTAATGGCCTAGGAAGCGGGGCATGGAGCCGAAGGCGCGGGGATGGGTGTGCGCTTCGAAGATGGGGCCGTCGAGAGACATTTCATTAGCGTCCAGGCCGATGCTGGTCCAGCGTTGTTCGAGGCCGGTTTTGATGTCTTCCTCGCTGGCCATGAAATAGAGGGCGCCGGTTTGGGCGGAATCGGCAATCACGAAATCCATCAGCGCGTCTTCGGGGGATTTTTTCCACGCTTTGGCGAGGTCTTCAACGGTTTTGCCTTCGAATTGCTTCAGTTCGGGCTTTCCTACCGATGCGAGAAGAACGCCGGCGCCGCCGCCGCAATCATAATAGAGGTTTTCCCAGTCGGGATGGTCCCCGGCCAATTCTTTTTTGATGCGGACGCGAACTTCGGGATCTTTTAGACGGGCGAGAAGTTTTTGGACACCGCCATCCGCGGCCCAGGGCGGGAGGGCGGAGGCCAGCGCCGTACCACCCGCGGGATATGGATACATACTGGCGGCGATGTCGAGGCCGGAATCGCGTGCCGCCTCGATCGTTGCGACTACGATTTTCATGTTGCCCCAGCGCGCTTTGCCGCTGACTTTCAGATGGAAGACTTCGACCGGGAGATTGGCTTCGCGGCCGATGCGGATGGCTTCGGCGAGCGCTTCGATTTCCGAGGCGCCTTCGCTGCGCATGTGCGTGGCATACAGGCCGCCGTATTTTGCGGCGACTTTGGCTAGGGCGATAAGTTCGTCGGTTTTCGCGTAGATATTTGGCGGATAGATCAGCGCGCTGGAGACACCGAGGGCGCCGTCTTTCATGGCTTGCTCGACGAGAGATTCCATTTCGGTGAGCTCGGCGGTAGTGGGGGCGCGGTCGTCGTCGCCGATGATGGCTTCGCGGACTTGTGCGGAGCCGACGTAGGTGCCGATGTTGATGGGAGTGCCCTGTTTTTCGAGACGGCGGAAATAGCCGTCGAGGGTGGTCCAGTCTACGGTGAATTTGAATTGGTCGAGGAAGGGTTTGAGCGGCGCGAGAGTTTTTTCGTTCTGCGGGGCGATGGAGCCACCTTCGCCGGTAATTTCGGAAGTGATTCCTTGGGAGAGTTTGCTGAGGGAGCGATTGTCGAGAAGAAGAGCGGATTCGGATTGTCCGAGCATGTCGATGAAGCCCGGGGAGACGATTTGGCCTTTGGCATCGATTTCACGCTTGGCGTGTCGGTCGCCGAGGTTGCCGATGGCGGCGATGCGCTCGCCCTGGATGGCGACGTCGGCGGCGTACCAGGGGTTACCGGCGCCGTCGACGACGTGCCCATGCCGAATGATGATGTCGTAGGTTTCGGGGACGGAAGAGTCGGCGGCAGAAGTTGAAGGGGTATCAAGCGAGGCGTCGTAAGCGGCGGCAGCGATTTCGCCGAGGGCTTGGCCGCCGACGGATTGCGCGGCATCGGGATCGGGCGGGAGGGCGACATGATTGACGTAGGCGGCGAAGGCCAGTTTCTGGCCGCTTGCGGTGAAGACAAAGCCCGCGAGGCCCTTGCCGTTGAGCATCATTTTGCCGTTGAGCTTGTCTTCGGAGCCAAAGGTGCCGGTTTTTGCGAAGACGTGGCCGGCGCCGGGATTGTCAACTTGGATTTTGGCGAGCGTTCCGTCCTTGCCAAGAATGGGAAGCGCTTTGAAGAAGACGGGAAAATCGGGACGCGTGCTCCAATAGGCCATGTAGTGGGCGATGAAGTCTGGGCTAAAGAGGTCCGCCCAATCGCCGCCTTCGCCGTCGCCTTGCGAGATGCCTGAGAGGTCAAGATTGGCTTCCTGCAGAAAGGCGCGCTCGACTTTGAAGCCTGCGTGGACAGGATCGCGGAGATCTTTTGCGACAAGCGTTCCGAGAAGAGAGGGACCCATGCCGGCGTGAAGATTCTGGCTTACCTTGAGGGTCACTTTGACCTCTTCGGCGAGGGGAAGCGAAACGTGCTCGGCGACTTGGTTGTCGCTGGTGTAGAGGTGAGAAAGCGCCTTGAAGTCTGGCGGTCGAGTTTTAGATGGGGTTTTGATCTGGATTCCTGTAGAGAGGAGGGACTCGGCTAGGACGGTTTCCGCAAACTTCGTAGGGGAGGGGACTGCATAGGGCGCGGTTAAGGGGTGTGCGCCGAGTGGAAGAGTGCCGGTTAGCGTGACGGTAACCGTGCCGTCGGCGTTTGTGACCGTCGCCGGGTCCTCGATAACGGGCGAACCGCCGGTGGCGGATGTGCTGAGGTGGTTGACGAAACTTGCGTAGCGGGTATTTGGTGAGACGTCCAGAGTAACGGGATCGCCTGCTTTCGCACCCGGAGTGGCGACCAGATCAATCACATTGTCGTTGACCACCATGCTCGAGACGACCACGCCGGTGCCGCCTTCGCGGCCGCCGTCGGGAAAGAGGCTGGCGTCGACGAGGACGCGGCCTTCGATTTTGTGGATGCCTTTCGCCGCGACGGCTTTGGCTAGCTCCTTGATGACGGCCAGGGGATCACCAGCGACCGCGGGGCCGCCGTAGGCGTGGTCTTCATCAACGAAAGAGAGCGTGCCGTCGGGTTGGATGCGATTCGAGAGATTGGGGTCGCCGCTGGCGACCAGAACTAAGTCGCCCTTCAGAGTTCCTTTTTTGTCGAGGGGGCCGGTGCGATAGATGACCGTGTGGAAGCGGTAGTTGGCGCCAAGCTTTGCGAGGACGGTGCCTTCGGTGAGAGTTTTAGTCGTCGAAGCCGGGACAAATAATTTGTTGGCGTTGCGGGAGTAGACCACTCGGCCGGTCTCGAGCGAATAAAACTCGATGCCGAAGTTGGCGTGGACGAATTCGGGTCGGTCCATTATTTTTTGAATGCGGTCGGCCAGAGAAGCCGTCGACTGAGAGCGGAGATCTGACGGCGCTAGAAAGAGTGAGATGGCGAAACAGAGTGCGGCCAAGAGATGGAAAGAACGGCTTCTGCTGAGCAAGGTAGAACCCTCCCGAAAAATCGGCCAGGACGTGTGCGCGCTATTGGGCGCTCGGGAGTCCTTGGCCGGAATGCAATTCTTCAAACTTGATGTTCAAAATTGGGTATGCGCGCCAGTCCTTGTAATCGAAGTGCCACCATTCGTGCTCGTAGACGGTGAAGC
>Ga0210398_10007364_pt1 | contig 10009 bp, 8 predicted proteins | sample IncBWC4OmetaG_FD_161047 | JGI IMG/M metagenome (GOLD analysis project Ga0210398, IMG submission 161047) | Forest soil microbial communities from Barre Woods Harvard Forest LTER site, Petersham, Massachusetts, United States - Inc-BW-C-4-O | ecosystem: Environmental > Terrestrial > Soil >...
CAACTGGTCTGAACAACGGAGCCCGCGGTCGGGCTGAGCGCCGCTCACACTCTAGACACATGCTGTAAAATCTGATACAAAATCAATGATATTTGACGAAGGGATGCTGCCAACCTAACTTGGGAGGGACTCGCCCGAGCATGATCGACTTACACCGGGCCTCTCGTGCGAGGAGGAAGGAACTCAGGACGACCTGACAAAGGACGTCGCTGTTTCCCATCAGCGTGGCCGTACAGCAGCCTCGGATCGCAGAAGCTCAAGTCTGACGCGTCGACCTTGATATGAAGACCAATGGTTCGGGAGCCAGAGCATAGGGAGCTCATGTATGTCGTCTAACTAGCCCTGTCTACGCCATGGCCGACGTAACCGTCTTATCGGGCTCAACGGATATCGGAGCGCTTTCGAGAAGCGGTGGACTGTAGCCTCATGCCTTAGTGGGTATCGGAAAGGCCGAACCAGAATAAAGTGACTGCAGGCTCGCGCTACTACCGCGCCGAGACCGCGCTTCTGTAATAGCTAGGGATAGCAGGATGAACGAAGGTCCACCTACCTCGGTGAGCACCACGACTAAGCAGGCCAATACCAGCCGGAAAGTCAAGAACCCCAGCGGGGCGGGCGGTAAAACGACGGTACGGACGGTATCCGGGCAACTACTCGCCCGGTACGCAATGGTCATAGTCTTCGGCGTAGTATTTGCCTCCTTCGCACTCACCCTACCCGGCCTCTTCTTGACCGTCGGCAATTTCAAGTCAATGCTCAGCTCGCAGGTAGTCCCACTGCTGCTGTGCGTTGGCGTGACGATGACGCTCCGGCTCGGAGATCTAGATCTGTCATTTGCCGCCAATGCGAACTTCTGCGCGATGATACTGGCGATTCTGACGACACGTAGCCACGCCAACATTGTAGTCGCGCTTATAATAGCTGCGGCCGTCGGCTGTGCTGTGGGCCTCGTCAACGCGCTTTTCATTGTCGGGTTCGGGTTGAATGGCTTTATCGTAACACTCGGGACCATGACTGTCTTGACCGGCGTGACAGCCGGCTTGGCCGACAACCAGGTTGTCACCAACATCCCAACGGCGGTGACGAACTTCGCCACGTCGCAGTTGTTCGGGCTCCCGCTTGACGTCTATTACGGCTGGATCGTGGCTCTTGCGGTGTGGATCGTATATGACCTAACCCCATTTGGCCGATACCTGCTCTTCGCTGGCGGGAATCGTGATGGAGCGCGGCTCATCGGAATACGCGTGGCTCGCATAAGGGTAATCTGCTACGCAGTCTCCGGGCTGATCTTCGGCTTGGCCGGTATAACACTGCTCGGCAGCCTCGGGGCTGCTGACCCGTCGGTAGCAAATCAATACCTACTGCCGCCACTTGCGGGCGCATTCGTCGGCCTTACCACCATTCAGATCGGTCGGTTCAATATCCCGGGCAGCATTCTCGGCCTTTATCTCCTCCTTCTGATCAGTACGGGGATCCAGCTGGCCGGCGCCGCTTCCTGGCTGGGCACCGTGCTCGACGGCGCTGCCCTAGTCGCCGCGATTGGGTTCGCGCGCCTGATCCAAGGGAGCGGCGGCGCAAACCACGTGCGGAACCCAGGCATATGAACGACAACGTGAACCACAAGCCGGCATCGCACGAACCTTCTGCTCGCGATGCCGTGCTCCTCAAGGCGATGACGAAGAGCTTCAGTGGCGTCACAGTCCTTGATAAGGTTGACCTCGCGGTCAGGGCTGGCAGCGTCCATGCCGTGCTTGGAGCTAATGGCGCAGGCAAATCAACGCTCGTCAAGATCCTTGGTGGCTACCATCATCCCGATCGCGGAAGCCAGGCATGGCTTTGGGGCGATGAAGTCCGGTGGCCCATGACTGACCCGGAAGCGCACGGGATCGGCATCGTTCATCAGGACCTCGGCCTGGCCGTAAACCTCAGCATCACAGAGAATCTGGCGGCTGGCCGAACCTGGCGAGGCGCATCCGGGCGAACTGCACTAATAAGCTGGCGCCGGGAACACCAGGAGGCGGCACGCTGGCTCGATCTATTCGGATTGCAGGTCAGCCCGCGTACACCCGTGAGTGCCCTCTCACCGCCCGAACGCGCATTGGTCGCCATCCTGAGGGTCCTCCGCAGGCTACGGGCACTTGGGCATGAGGATGTCGTCCTGGTATTGGACGAGCCGACGGCGTACCTGCCAACGCGGGATGCGTCTATGTTGCTGCATTCGCTCCGGAACTGGATAAGCGAAAGAGGTAGGTCAGCTATTATCGTCATCAGCCATCGAGTGCAGGAGGTACTTGATCACGCGGACTTTATCACCGTCTTGCGCAACGGGAGAGTCGCAGCAGAGTTCGGTACGAATGCAGTCACGAATGAGCAGGTCGTATCCGCGATGATCGGCGAGATGCCAGTATCCTCGGATGACATCGCCGCAGCGCCAATCACAGTGCGGGCAGCCAATCCGATATTGGATGTCCGTCAGCTAGCAGGCTCGAAAGTACACGACGTCACATTCGAGGTGCGTCCCGGCGAAGTGGTTGGTATGACTGCGCTCGTCGGCATGGGATACGACGAACTACCTTATCTGCTCACCGGTATGAGGCGACGAGTCTCCGGCAGCGTGCGCGTAGACGCCGGCGAGGTCAATTCACCGCCGGCAGCCATTCGCGCAGGGCTCCTGCTCGTACCCGGAGATCGTGACCGCGATGCGCTTTGGACGGGCGGGACGGCGCGCGAGAATATTACGATCGGACACCTTGGTAGGTACAGGCGCCATGGCGTCATGCGACGCGGCATAGAGATTAAAGGCGCGGAACAGCTAATGGCCAAGGCCAAGGTGACCCCCATTAAGCCAGAAATGCCGATCATGGCGTTTAGCGGCGGTAATCGCCAGAAGATCAGCATAGCGCGAACAGTGGCCTGCCAGCCCAAGGTGCTGCTACTGCACGAGCCAGCCCAGGGAATCGATGCGTACGCCCGCGTGCAGGTGGCCGAAGTCGTTGCCGAGCTCGCCGCAGGCGGCTGTGCGGTAGTCATGTTCACAGGTGATCACGAGTTCATCGCGCAGACCTGCAGCCGTGTCCTCGTACTCGTCGACGGTACTATTCGTTCTGAGCTTAGGAGCGGGCAGATCACTTTGGAGCGAATCATACTGGAATGTGAAGCAGGCCGTACGTATACGCATTTCGCGGCGGCACTTGATGTATGAAGCAGAGCTGATGAGTGGTTTCATAGAAGTAGAGGTCGGCTCCGGCGGGATAGCCATTGTTTCTCTTAACAGGCCGGCCAAGCTCAATGCTATCACCCACAACATGCGACATGACCTGGCGAAGGTCTTCGCTCGTCTGGATGTGGATGACTCAGTAAAAGTCATTGTGATACGAGGGCTGGGAAAATGCTTCTCAGTGGGCAGCGATCTCTATGATCTGCGGCAAACGCCCAAGTCGGATGTCCTAGGCGCTAGCCAGCGCGGGCGCAAGACCCGGCCACCCTGGTTCGAAATGATCTGGGACAATGATAAGCCCGTGATCGCGCAGGTTCATTCGTACTGTCTTGGCGCAGCCACGGAAATCGCTAGCGTGAGTGACCTGACGATCTGTGCCAGCGACTCAGTGTTCGGCTGGCCGGAGATCGAGCCTGGAGGGACGCCCGCCACCGTATGGCCCTACCTGCTCGGCTACAAGCGATCAAGCGCCCTTCTCCACCAATACGTCAAATTCGGCGCATCCGAGGCGGAACAGTATGGCCTAGTAAGCCAGATCGTGTCGCCGGAGGATCTGGAAGCGGCCGTGTCTGAGGCAGCAAAACGGATCGCGGCGCGTCCGCTGAGTTCCATCGTCTTTACCAAGATGTCCATCCACCGGGCATTCGAGGAGATGGGCATACGTGACGCGCTCTCAGCATCCCGGCAGCTGAATGTCATGTCCAATGCTGACAATTACACACCCGTGTAGCCGAAAGAAGCAGGCCCGGGCTACGACCCGCAGTAACGGGTACCTTGTCATGGCCGCCGGGAAGCTCAGTAACAATTAAACGTTGAAGCCCGAAACGAAGAATGGAGTGAGATCGCATGGCGGATGGCGCGAATCGGAACGGCCGGACGGTGGTCCCGACCCCTGATTACCAGAACATCGAGGTTCAGGTAGAAGGCGACATAGCCGTGGTGACCTTGGCGTCACAGACGGGTCGGGGGAATCCGAGTAATAGGATCGGCCCGGAGCTCGCGGAGTTCTTCCGGCTGACGATGCTCGACCGGCGCGCATTCGAAGGACCGTACGAGGATATACGCGCCATAGTCCTGCGGGGCCGGGGGAACAGTTTCTGCACCGGCGGGGACGTTGACGCCATGCGGGTGCAGGCGGGCTCCATGGTGGACCTGCGCTCGAACCCGCGGTGGGTGGACCGGCTGCCGATGGAACGCTTCTGGGAACTCAGGTCGGCGGCTCTCAAGTGCGATATCCCGGTGGTAGCGGCGGTCAATGGCCACGCTATAGGCGCGGGCATGGAGTTCGCGCTGCTCGCAGACATCACGATCATATCGGAGACTGCCAAGATCGGTGACCCTCATATCCGCAGAGGCCTGACTTCGCCTGGGATGGCTTTTCTCCTCAGCTGGTACGTGGGCATACCCAGAGCGAAATCCATGATCATGAAGAGCCAGTACATCACCGGCCGGGAGGCCGCGGATATCGGACTGGTCAGCAGGGCGGTACCCGCCGAGGACGTTATTAAGGAGGCGATGGCGGAGGCTCAGGAGCTGGCGTCGATGCCGCCGCTGGCGATCGGCTGGGCGAAACGGTCGCTGAACGCGATCTTGATGCGCGAGCTCGCCGCATTTGCCGACCAGGATGCTGCGCTGGAGGCACTTACGATGCTGAGCAGCGACCATGCCGAGGCGGTGAATGCTTTCCTGGATAAGCGGGAGCACGGGCGTTACACGCGTTCCTGAATCCGGATGGATGTCTGGGCCGTGATGCGGCGCGTGCCGGTGATCGCGCCGTATCACGGCGGTGCATCGCGGCACGGCCGCACCTTGCCTCGGATCGGACGTGCCGGTTGCGAATCCTCAGCGCGAGGCGGTGGCAGCGCTCCCCAAGATCAATGTGGCCGCGCTCATGAATAGCCCGCCGACGCCCTGAACGAGGCTGACGTCGGCCCCAGGGACCTGCGCCTCGGCCTCTCCCCTCAGCTGGCGAACCGATTCCTGGATGGCGAACATCCCGTACATTCCCGTGTGCGTGTACGACAGCCCGCCGCCGTTGGTGTTCATCGGAAGGTCACCGCCCGGGGATGTGTGCCCTTCCGCAATGAACGCGCCGGCCTCGCCTCGGTCCACGAATCCTAGATCCTCGAGTCCGTAGATCGGTAGGTGGGCGAACGCGTCGTAGATCATGAGGTGGTCGATATCGGCCGGCCCGAGCCGGGCCTGAGCAAAGGCGGCCTGGGATGACAACCGGAAGGCCTTCGACGTAGTGAAGTCTTCCGACAGTGAGATCATCGGAGCCTCACACGACTCTCCTGCGCCAAGCAGGTAAACCAGCGGCTTGGTCAGATTCATCTGTTGCGCGCGCTCCTCTGACGTAACGATCAGCGCGCCTCCTCCGTCCGTGACCAGGCAGCACTCGAGCCGGTGCATCGGGTAGGCGACAAGCGGTGACGCGAGCACGTCGTCCACCGATATCAGGTCACGCATCAAGGCTCTGGAGTTGGAACTCGCCCACCGCCGCTGAGCGACCGCAACCTCGGCCAGCTGCTCGTGGGCGAGGCCGAATTCCTTCATGTACCGGAGCACGCCAATCGGGAATCCGCTGGGTGGGCCGTCCATGCCGTAGACCGTCTCGAACTGCGTCCGCATGCTCTGCCTCTCGACAGCGGGAGAGGGCTCCCCGACACGCGATCGGCCGGACTGCCCATGCGTGACCAGAACAGTCGAGCACAGCCCTGCGTCTATGGCCCCAGCGGCATGCCTGACATGGGCTAGGAACGAGCAGCCGCCGATCGCTGTCCCGTCCATCCATGTCGGCTGAATCCCGAGATAATGCGCAATCTCAACGGGCGTCTGCCGAGCCGTCGCCAGGCCATCGATGTCGGCAGGGCCGAGCCCGCAGTCCTTCAGCGCCCGGCGTGCGGCGTCTGCATGCAGTTGGATCGCAGACATCTCGGGAACGACGCCCACCCGCTCTGTCTCGGCAGCGCCGACAATGACACTAGCCTTCACTATGTACCTCCGCGGTACGCGAATCAGACTCCGCTGGCCTGAACACCGGGACGCGCCACTCGCCTCGATCTTCGAATTCGACCTGCAATTCCATATCGAGCTGCAGATTCTCCGGCGCCGGCTCGACATTGACCAGGTTGGTCATCATCTTGAAGCCCTCGGCAAGCGCCACGATGGCAATAATGTATGGTCCGGCAGAGCCGTAGCCAAGCGGTGGCCGGTGATTTATGACGTAGGAATGCAGCGTAGCCCTGCCGCTGAGCGGAGTCCAGACCGGGTCGGCGGCTCCGCACTTCGGGCAGAACGGCCGCGGGTAGAACACCCAGGTGAGGCATTTCTCGCAGCGGGGAACACGCAAGACTCTGTCTCTTGCCGCCTCCCAGAAAAGCCGCGTTTCCGGAGTGGGGATCGGAGCTGGCCGAATGATTTCATCCATAGTTCTCACCACGCTCGGGCTTATCAGTTGCTTGGGCGCCCACGAGTTCGGGCCAGTAAACCCGTGCAGCGTTGAACCAGAAAAAGTCCTGCCAGGAATCTTTTCGGACGCCTGCCTCGTCCAGCTCTGTCATGACCCGTCGGTAGGGTAGCGCCGGATAGAAGCCGGCGTACATCACCTTCTGCCGGCCACGAGTATTCAGCAGATGCACGATCTCAGGAAGATAATGCTTCGGAGTATGCGCGTCCATACTATAGTGCAGATTCGGCCATTTCAGCAGCAGCCTTACGCACATTAGGCCCCACGGATCGCCGCCGTGCCGCATGACGATGGGCAACTCTGGGAAATCGTGGCATACCTGGTCCAAATACAGTGGATCCTGCACGGCGCTAGGTACCCGCGGACCCGGCACGCCAACGTTCACGTTCACTGGCAGGCTGAGTTCGCAGCATTTTGCGTATATGGGGTAGCACAGTCGGTCGTCGGGCCGAATCTGAGGCATCAGCATGGACGGCACTATTGTGACGGAAGTGAGACTCGAGCCGAATCGGGCCTTGGCGTCCCTTAGCCGTCGCAGCTCGTCCATCCGGTTATGGGGGTTGACGCGCACCGCGATGCTGAACATGTCCCAGTGGCCCTCGAGCAGCCTGGATGCCTGATCCAGCATTTCAAGCGCGTGCACATTGACCTGCGCACGCCGGATACTGCAGCCGGCCAGGGCCTGGAGCGTCTCCTCTAGGTCGTCATGCCTCGCGACACTCCCGAAGATGTACTCGATCGAGCTCTGGGATTCGGCCCCACGAGGCCCGGGTAGCCCAGGCAAGTTCAGGTACGGCTCAAGCTTGGGCACGTCGACTGCAGATGTCATAAGGTGATCGCGCTTCAGTCGGCTGGTTGGTCTACGACGGGGCGGAAGCACCTCTCCATCGCCGCGGCAAGGTCATCCGGGTCCCATGGACCCGGGGAAAGAATCTGCCTGATGGGCTCGGGATTCGAGTACAGCGTCACCTGGTAGGCGCGTACGTCGAGCACGTGCCCGTTCAGCCACTGTGACGCATCGCTAGCTAGATAGGCAACGGCGGGCGCGACGTTGTCGGGAGATCGCTCGGGTGTACCTTTCGGATTCCGCCGTCGTTCGTCTGGTACGGAAGCGACCATCCTGGTCTCTGCACCCGGGGACACCGCATTCGATGTCACACCGTAGCGTTTCAGCGCGTTGGCGCATGAGAGCGTGAATCCTAGCACCCCCATCTTGGCTGCCGCATAGTTAGGCTGCCCGGGCGCCCCATGAAGACCTGACTGCGAGGTGAAATTTATCAGCCGGTATCCGGCGCCCCGCGGATTCTCTCGCCAGTACGCCGATGCGTGCCTCGTTGTGTTGAACGTCCCGCGAAGATGCACAGCGATAACGTCGTCCCATTCTGCGGTATTCATGTTGAAGATCATCCGGTCGCGCAATATGCCTGCGGCGTTCACCAGGATGTCCAAGCCGCCGTAGCGCGACAACGCGGTGTCGATGATCCGGCCGGCGTCGTCGTAGTCCACGACGTCACGCACGGCCGCGACAGCAGTCCCGCCCGAGGCTTCGACTTCTTTCGCGACCTCGGTGGCGGGTCCGTGATCGACTCCGGAGCCGTCAAGCTCGACGCCAAGATCGGCCACCACGACCGCCGCGCCTTCGCGTGCCAGCCGCCGCGCGATCGAGGCTCCGACGCCGCGTCCTCCACCTGTCACTACCGCTACCTTTCCGTTCAGAGTCGGCATCACGAAGTCCATCCTTCTTGTTCCCGTCTCGTCTCGGCCGTCGGCACCTTCCGCTCCCCGAGGAGCGGTGGCGCTCCGAGGCTGATCGGGGGCTCTCCCGAGAACCGCCACGGCATACCGACGAGTCGGCGTTCACCCCAGACCGGATGGTCGACCGGCGCGAAGAACCCACGCGCCCTAAGATGAGGGTCCTCTATTAGCTCAGCCACGGTGAGGACCCTGCTTGCCGCCACATCGGCGCGGCGGAATGAGTCGAGTAGCACTGCCGTGTCGCTGCTGCGAACCAATGCCGCCATGAAGTTCGCGAGGACGCGCCGATTCTCATGCCGGTGTTCTGGCGAGTTGAACATCGGTACCGCCAGCTCGCTGGGGTTGCCGAGGACGCCCTGAATTTCCCGCCAGTCGCGATCAGAAGCGATCGTCACCGCGAGCCACGCGCCGTCACCCGCCGTCGGAAGCACCAGGCTCACTGCACCGCAGGATTCATCGGCCGGATCATCGTCATCCTGGCCCAAGCTCGCCAGCCCGAGGTACTGATTGAACCGGCTTACTGCGAGATCCAGCATCGACAGGTCAAGCGCGACTCCCGAAGTGCAGCCGGTGCCTACTGTCCACGCGGCGACGATGGTCGCCAGAGTGTAGCCAGTGATCAGGTCGGCCCATGGCGTACCGAATTCCATCACCGGATGGTCCTCGGAGTCGCGCGTAACAAAACACGCGCCGCACATGGCATGGATGTTGTAGGCATATGCCTTGTACTCGGCCCAAGGTCCGGTATACCCGAAGCCAGACGAGCTCAAGGCCAACAGATGCGGGTGGCTGCGCGCGAGGATCTCGGCCGAGATCCCGATCCTGCTGGCGCGCCTGCGTCCGAAGTTCTCCACCACGACATCTGCCGCGTTAAGCAGGTCAGCCAGCGCCTCAGGGTTCTCTTCGAAACCAGCGGTCATGCTGGATTTCGAATGGTTCCCCGAAGCGAAATATGCCCCTCGCTCGTCGCCTTCCTCTCCGCCGACAAATGGAGCGCGGCGGCGGTAGAGGTCAAGACGCTTGGGATCCTCTATCTTGATCACGTCGGCCCCCATCGCGCCGAGTATCGATCCGGCCAGTGGTACCGCTAGAACGTGACTGAACTCCGCCACCCGGAGGCCGCGCAGCGATCTGGGCTTCTTCCGGGCCGTGCCCTCCGGAGGACGCGCGACCACGGTATATGGGGTGTTGATGACCCGGATCGTTCCTTCCGCCGTGTGCTGGGAGCGGAGCGTGCCGCGTTCTGCAAGCTGCCTCGACTCAAGCAGGTCCTGCGGCGACCGCACCGCCGTGGCCGGGACACCGTGCGACTGAAGCATGGCTTCGCTCTCGAACTTGCTGTGTTGCGCGGTCCAGGCCGCCATGCCGTGTTCGATTTGTGCCGCGTGGGTAAGCCGTTCCTGGAAGGAAACGATCCCGGCCGCCCAGTCCGGTCCTCCCATGGCGGTCGTGAGTGCTGTCCACTGGTGCTCTTCCATGACAGAGATGCGGATGAGCCCGTCCGCACACGGATACCAACCCATCGGCCCGGCGAAGCGACCTGCTCCCACCTCGCCGTTGCCTTCGAG
>Ga0210398_10007366_pt1 | contig 10007 bp, 8 predicted proteins | sample IncBWC4OmetaG_FD_161047 | JGI IMG/M metagenome (GOLD analysis project Ga0210398, IMG submission 161047) | Forest soil microbial communities from Barre Woods Harvard Forest LTER site, Petersham, Massachusetts, United States - Inc-BW-C-4-O | ecosystem: Environmental > Terrestrial > Soil >...
CCGCAATGGCGGCGCCGCCTCCATCAGGAAGGCGGTGCTCGGGCCCACTTCGCCGCCGAGGGCGAAGCCTTGCACCAGGCGGAATGCAACCGCGAGTATCGGCGCCAGAATGCCGATGGAAGAGTACGGAGGTATGAGCGGCAAACCGATCACCCCGACGCCAATCAGAGCAAAGGACGCGAGCATGGCCGGCTTTCTGCCGATGCGATCGCCGAGCCTTCCTAATACGAGCGCGCCGAGAGGCCGCGTCAAGAATCCGGCGCCGAAGGTGGCCAGCGATGCCAGCAAGCTGGTCGTGGGGGTATCTGAAGGAAAAAATGCGCGGCCGATTTGAGCGGCAAAAAAAGCGTAGGTGACGAAGTCGTAGAATTCGAGGGCATTGCCGACGGCGACGGCCAGCACATGCCGGGCGGGCAAACCAAGCGCTGCAGACTTGCTGATGCGGTTCTCGGCGCAATCCCTTGATGGCGCCACTATACCTGGTCTACTGAACCGCCACCGAGCCGCGCATGCCGGCTTGCAAATGCCCGCTTTGCAGGCAGGCAAAGGTGACGATCCCGGTACGCGTGAATTTCCAGATCAACTGGCCGCGCTCGCCGGGCGCAAGGCTCGCCATGTTGGGCCCGCTGTGCTGCATGTCGGGCATCATCTGCATCATCGCCGCGTGCCGCCGCAATGCCTCCGGCTCGCCCAAGACCAGTTCATGGCGCAGCTGTCCCTCGTTGTGAAGCACGAAGCGAATGGTCTCGCCCTGGTGCACCTCGATGCGGTCGGGCGTGAATCGCATGGTGTCGTTCATCGACATCTGCACGGTCCGCGACACCTCGCGTGGATTGCCCGGTTGGCCAATGCGGCTGGCGTTCACCGGTCCGTGGCTTTCGCGCATATTCCCTTGGATGTCCTGACACACCGGCAGGTCGAAGTAGTCGTCGTCATCTTCGTCGTCTTGCTGGCGGCAGATGGCGGGCGCCCAGGCATTGAAGCGCCGTTCCAGCGCGTCTCCGTGTTCGATCCAGAATGCGGTGTCGATGCGCAGCGCACCGGCCAGATTCGGCGGCGCGGACGGCAGATCGCCGGCGAGGCGTGCCGGCAGCAATTCAACCGCGTTGCGGTTGGTCGGTCCGTAGGTGATCTGTTCGGACAGCGCTTTCTGCGGTTCCGCTGTGCTCGCGAAGGCGATGAATCGGTAGGCATCATCCCGCTTCGGTGAGCCTTTCGGGATCGCCCAGCTGTCGATGTCGTAGAGGCTTTGGCGCCAGACAATCCGCGTGTGACGGTTGCGTTCCTGCTCAGGATCGAACCACAGGGTGTAGCCGGAGCTCATGCTCACCGTGCCGGCTGCCAGCAGCGCGGCCGGCTGCGCCGCCGCCTCCCACCAGACCGTGTTCTTGCGGATCTGATCGAGCTTGCGGAACGCGCGCGCCACGCCGGCTTCGGTCGAGAGCGTGCGGTACACGTCCTTCGGATCCACGCCATCTGCCAGCAAGGCGATTTCCAAAGTGTACTTGGCGCTGCGCCTAAGTCCGCGTTTGCCGGGAAATTTGCGGATATTCCAGAAGTCGGCCCAAGAACGCGGCGGATCGCGCAGCCGGTCGGAATAGACCAAGGCTTGCGCCCAGGTGAAAATCCCCACGCCGCACGCCGATATCGCGCCGGGAATGAGATCCGCGGCAGGCGGAACACGCGCGGGATCGAGCTTTTCGAACAAGCCTTGTTGGCAACCTTGTGCCAGCGTCCGGGACTCGACCTGCATCACATCCCACACCGGCGCGCCGGCGTGCACCATCTGCGTGAGTTCAGTTACTTGGCCATCGTAGGACAGGGAATTGACGGCGATGCCGGTCGCCTTGGCAAAGGGATCGATGTACGCGGCGGCGATGGCCGCCCGGTCGGCCCGGCCGAAGGAGATCACCGTCATCTGGTCACCCGCCGCGGCGGCGGGAAGTGCCAGGCAGAGCAAAGCGGCGCCCAACCATCGGGCGCCGCTTGCACATCGTAGAGCCGAGAGCTTCTTCAATCGTCTCTGTCGTCGCCGTCGTGATCCCCATCGCGTCCGGCAATTTCAGCCGCTTCGCCGGTCAAGCGCACGATATCCAGTCCGCCGCCCACTCGATCGCCGCAGTAGCGGAAGCCGCGATTGTCGACGTCGGTGTTGTCGCAGGACACGTCCAAGGCCGTATAGGTGACTCCATTGATCACCGCGGAGCTGGGTTGCGTGAACTTATTGATCGGCGCAATGAAATGCGCCACTTCCCTGGGGTGGTAGGGATCGCGGATATCGGTCACGCGGATGCCGGCGTCAAACCAGGCGCTGGTGAGCAGCCGAGCATACGTGGGATCCTCGAAGTTCTCCGCCGGCGAGTGAACGCCGAAACGCGTACCGCGCGAACAGAAGTTCGGACGGCCGGAGAAGTCATCGACGGTCACGGTCGAGATCGGCCACGGGTGCTGTTCCGCACTGGTGTTCCCGCCCTGACCGATCTTATTCGTAATATCCAGCAGGTACATAAGATGCGGCGATCCGGTGCAGCGGTTGTCGGTCTCCTCGGAACTCACGGCCATGATGTCGCGAACATTGTTGTTCGTGAAATTTTGGTACTGCTGCAACTTGATGCCGTAGAGCGGCATGGCCGAGTGGCCGCCCTCGGCACCGGGCATGTAGATGACGCCAATCTGGCCCTGCAGCAGTTCTGCGTCGGTGGGCTTCCTCACGTTCGCGTAGACGCCGGTGCCATAGGGCGGCGGCAATACCTTGGTGAGGTCGTTGATCTGGATGATGCCGTTGGAGCCGACGCCGTACGGCATATACAGCCGGTTGACGGCCTGCCCTCTGAAAGTGCTCACCACGATCGGACCATGCACGCCGGGCGGCACGATCTTGCTGGTCGTCTCGGTTCCCGGCATGAGGAAGGTCGAGCCGGGATTTTGACCCGGATAGCCGAAGTCCATGATGTATTTCGGAGCCGCCGGATTGCTGAGATCGAATATCTTGAGGTGTTGATTCGGGCTGCTATTGGCGTTCCAGCCGTCGAAGCCCGCATCTTTCGGGTTCGTTGCGCCCCCGACGATGTAGGCGATACCCGTCTTGCAGTCCCACCAATTGCGATGGGTGACATCCAGGCCGGTCACCGGTGTCGATACCAGCGTCGGATCGGACGGATCAGTGACATCCCAAACCTCGTGGGATAACGAGCCGTTCTCACGCAACATATACGTGTGATTGGGTATCCCGTGCGGCAGATCGTTGCCGCTGCACAGCTTCACCATGCGCGAACCGCCGTTATTGGCGACCAGGTGCTTGAGGTACTTCGGATGGTAGGGATCGGTCACATCGACGATGGACGTCCCGTTCTCTTCCACCACACCGGTCATCGGATTCAACATCTTTCCGGCGAAATGCCCGGCATATGCGATGACCCGGTAGCCCTGCGTCTGGACCGTCGTCTGATACACGGTGCGGCCCTGCAGGTCATTGTGGCCGATCCATTCCGTATTAAATGTGTTCGACCCGTCCGGATGCGTCGTGCCCCGTGGATTCGGCGTATCGAGATCGTTGGCGGACCAGGCGGCGCCGGCTGCGATCAGCAAGGCCAAGCCTGCGGGTTGCGCGATGCGACTCCAGCGCATCCGAATCAAATGCGTACTCTTATTTCTCTTCATGGTGAGTCCCCTTGATGGCTATCCGAACGTTCGCCGGCCAGGCCGGTCGTGTCGATGTGATAAGCGCGTGGGGGGACAAGATGCGAGGATTCTCGCAAAGAGAAATGAAAAATGAAGGCGCCAGCCAATCCCGTGTGCGACACATTGCACCACTCCCCCGAAATACGCTCTTCGGCTCCACGTGTCCAAACGGAAGTAACTCGAAGCCGATCAATGGCGCACTGACGTGGGGCCAGTTTTTATATCAACTGGAATATCTAATATTTGGCATACCAAGTATTTACCAAAGCAACAGCCGTTGCAATGAGTTTTCAGATGCCGGCGGGGGGACCCCGCCTGATCTGCGGCTCGGGGGATTGCTGACGCTCAGCTCGAACGCCTCAAGATGACGGCGCGACCGGCAGATCAATAAAGCTGGCCGCGTCGGGCTTATGGAACACGCGCTGGGTGGCTTTCACGTAGTCGGCGGGCTTGGCGAAGAAGATGTTGGGCACGAAGGTCTGGGGGTTGCGGTCGTACAGGGGGAACCAACTCGACTGCACCTGGACCATGATCCGGTGGCCTGGCAGGAACACATGATCGGCATTGGGCAGCTTCAGGGTATAGGCCACGACCTTTCCTGCCGGAATGGCCGATGGGTTGGCCGGATCATCGCGGTAGCGGCCGCGCAGGATGTCCATGGCAATCGGCAGCTGATAGCTCCCCATTTCCACATTGCCGGGGACCTCGTCCGGATACACATCAATGAGCTTGACCACCCAGTCGCCGTCCGTGCCGCTGGTGGAGGCGAATAAATGCGCCACCGGCTGCCCGGCGATGCGCAGCGGCGCCTTCAGCACTTCCGAGGTGTAGGTCAGTACGTCGGTGCGGTCCGAGGCGAAGCGCTGGTCATCGACCAGCCAGCGTCGCCAGGTCGAGTCCGACGCATAGGTCGGACGGATCGGCCGCGGCCGGTAGGTCACGGGTTTGGCCGGATCGGAGACATATTCGTCGAATGCCGGCGAGGCCCCCGGCTGCTTGTCGAAGGACAGCTTCGCGCCGGCAGACAGATATAGCGGTGCGGACTTGAAGGGGCAACCGCTCGCGCAGGATTGAGGCCACTGATCGTAGCGCCGCCAGACATTGGCGCCGGTCTCAAAGGCCGTGACCGTCGCAATGTCCGCCTTGGCAGCGCCATCCTTCAGGTGAGAATCGAAGAACGGCAGCAAGACGTTGAGGCGAAACCAATGCCCTGTGTCGCCGTCGAACTTGATGGCCCCCAAGGACGACCCGTCGCCGTTGCCCCCGCCATGGCGCCACGGTCCGATCACGAGAAATGAGTTGTCGTGGCCGGCGCCTGCCTGCGCCCGGGTCGCGGCGAACGCCGCCGTCGCCCCATAGATGTCTTCTTGATCCCACTGGCTATGGACATACAGGGTGGGCACTGTCAAAGGCCTTGCGGCCAGGATCTTGTCCACGGCCTGCCCGCGCCAGTACGCATCGTAGGCGGGGTGTGCGCTGAGCCGCTGCCAGAAGGGCAGTTGGTCCATGCCGAGAGTCTTCCCCAGCGTGCCGGCCGAGCCGATGGCGAGCCACGTACCGTAGGCGTCGTAGCGCGGGGCGATCCATTTGTCGTCGGAGGACTTGTCCGCCGTCTGTTCGAAAATATAGTCGGCGTAGGTTTGACGAAGCGCGCCGTTGTGAAACCAATCATCACCGATCCAGGTATCGACCATCGGGTTGAACGGCGCGGCAGCCTTCAAAGCCGGATGAGGGTTGACCAGGCTCATCAGTACCGTAAAGCCGTCATAGCTCGTGCCCATGGTCCCGACCTTGCCGTTGGACTCCGGCACGTTCTTCACCAGCCAATCGATGGTGTCCCAGGCGTCGGTGGAATGATCCACGGGCGTGTGGTTCAGATCGCCCGACAGGGGCCGGTTCATCACATAGTCGCCCTCGGATTTGTATTTGCCGCGGACATCCTGGGCGACGATGATGTAGCCGGCTTCGGCGAGTTCCCCGTAGCTCAAGGGCAACACCAGCGCACGCCGCGGGCTCGCGGTGCTCGCCGTGAATTTATTGGCGCTGTAGGGCGTGCGGTCGAGGATCATGGGTGCATGAGCGGCACCCTTCGGGATGATGATGACGGTGTGCAGCTTGACCCCGTCGCGCATCGGGATCATCTCGTCGCGTTTGAGGTAATCATCCGCCTCCGTGACAATCTTGAAGTCCTGAGGAATATCGCCGCCCGCCGGCGTCGGGTCCGCGAGCGCTCTTGACCCGCCGATGAGCACCCAGGCTGCGGCGGCGAGCACGGTAAAGCAGGCGGGGGATCTGAAGCTCATGATGCGTTCCTATGGTTAAGACTGGCGTAGTCCCGGCGACACCGCCGGCGTTGAGGTATCGGATGCATACGCAGTCTTGATGCCGATGAAGGTGCTGCGCCCCGAAGTCCGATAGCTTCCCTGGGTCATCTCGAATGCGATGTTCGGGCCCAGGCTGTCGAATTGCTCGAGCACCAAGTCGAAGCCGGCATCGCGCAGCGACTGAAGAATATATTCGCGTTGGATCCAGAAGGACTGTTTGTTGTTCCAGGATGCCCAGCGGCGATTTTCGCGATCCAAGAAAGCCCGTTTGCTGCGAAACTCAGGTAACCAGCGGCCCGGCAAGCCTTCGTTCTCGCTCAAGAACGAGAGCTTGTGAGTGGTCGTTCCCGTGTTCTTGAGGGGGAATATCCGCGCCAGTGCCCGCCGGAATCGCCGCGGCCGGATGAAGCTGGGTGAATCCTTGGCCTCGGAAAAATGCGTCTGCAAAATCAACAACCGCTTGGTCACTTGCGACAGCAAATTCAAGAATTCGCGCGGCTTGTCCAGGTGGTAGAAAAGACCGCAGCAAAACACGGCATCGAAGGTCCCGTGGGCTGCGATGTTCCAGACATCGTCGCGCACGAATTCCAAGTTCGGCAGGTTGACTTTCGATTGAACATATCGGCATGCCTCGATATTCAATTCCCGGACATCGAGCCCCAGCGCATTTAGGCCAAGCCGTGCAAATTCGACCGTGTAGCCACCCTCGAGGCAGCCCAAATCGGCGATGCGCAGATGCGTCTTATCGCCGGGAAATGTCGCGTCCAAGATGCGTTTGGCGGCCAGAAACCAAGGATGCACGTCCATCGAATATCCGACGTCCGGTTTGGTGAATGAGCCATCGTCTAGTCTGATGTTGTGAGAGGTAAAACTGACCGGCATTCGCACTCCAAGCGATGACTGGCCGCGAATCTTAACCCCTTTTTGCCCGATGCATCGATTCAGGTGGAACAAGCAACACCGGAGATCTTCATGAAACTTGCATGCTTAGGGATGTTACTCATGGGTATCGCGATGGATTCGCAGGCGACCGGCAGCCTCGCCGATATTCAAATCATCGACCGCGATACGGGGGGCGTATTGCCGACGTATCGATGCCGCGGAGAGTATTGGGTCGCCGGCCGGCCCGGCGCACGCTATTCGATCATGATCCAGAATCACCGCGGGCAGCGCCTGCTGGCCGTGACCGCCGTTGACGGCATCAACGTGATCAGCGGCGAAACCGGCGCGTGGGGCCAGAGCGGCTACGTGCTCGGCGCCGGCGAAAGCTACGAAATCGCCGGCTGGCGCAAGAGCGATGCGGAAATCGCGGCCTTCAATTTCACCAACGCCGGCCGATCCTATGCCGAACGCACGGGACGCCCGGCCAACATCGGCGTCATCGGCGTGGCCTTGTTTCTCGAACGTCCCGTGCGGGTGCCGATGTATGTGCCCGTCGATCCGAGATCCGAGGACTCATCCCGGGAACGAAGCGAGGGTGCGGCGCGCGCGGCGCCGCAGAGTCCGAGCGCATCGGCGGGTTCCCCGTCGCCGAAATCAGAATCCCTCCAAGCGCAGTCGAACATGGCGCCGGCCGAAAAACTCGGCACGGGACACGGGGCGCGCGAGGCATCCTATGTCCAAAATACGCAGTTTGACCGTTTGTCGAGCACACCCAACGAAGTCATCAGGATTCGCTACGACAGCTTCGAGAACCTGGTGGCGATGGGGGTGGTGCCCGCGAGGCCGGTGTGGCCGCCGGCGCCGAATCCGTTTCCCGGTTCGATGGCGCCGAAGTATGTACCGGATCCGCCGGCCGGCTGATAATGCGATGAATGAGCCTGTCGCAGGAGAGTGATGAGGATCTGATGGCGCGCTTTGCGCGCGGCGATGCCGCTGCGTTTGAAAGTCTGTATCGGCGGCACGAGTCGCGCGTGTTTCGTTATCTGCATCGCAATTTACGCAATGAGGCCGGTGCCAATGATTTGATGCAGGAGGTCTGGTTCGCCGTGGTGCGCAACGCGGTGAGCTATCAACCGACCGCCAAATTCACCACATGGCTATTCACGATCGCCCATCACCGCATGGTCGACATGATTCGCGCGACCAGCCGGCTGCAAAGCTTGGACGCGGACGATGCCGCCGACACCGAAGGCGCGAGTTTATTGGACAGACTCGCGGCCGATCCGAAACTCGAGCCGCCGGCCGAAGTCCAATCGCAACATGAGGCCGCGGCTTTGCTGAATGCCGTGGCGCAGCTGCCGCCCGAGCAGCGCTCGGCGTTTCTGCTGCAAGCGGAAGGCGAACTCAGCGTCGAGGAAATTGCCGCCGCTACCGGGTCCAGCTTCGAGACGGTCAAGAGCCGGCTGCGCTACGCCCGGGCGAAACTCCGTCAGTTATTGTGGGAATACGCATGACGCCGGAAGAGAACACACAAGATCGAGAATTGCTGGAGCGCTACCGGCGGGCCAGCGATACGCTCGATGCCGCGCCCAGCGATGCGGTGCGGGCGGCGATTCTCGCCGAGGGCCGCCGCGCTGCCGAAGAGCGGTCAGCTGAACGGCGGGCAGCCGAATCGGCGCGGCCGGCATTCGATGCATCCCGCCCCGCGGCCAACGATTCGCGCTGGAAAATTACGGCGTTTGGAACCGCGGGCGCCGCGCTGGTGGCGGCCCTGCTCTTTGCGCCGCGCTGGTGGGAAAGCGGACCGAGTGTACCCGCCACCTCGAGCGGTGCGCCCGCCGCCGCGGTGCCCCGAAATCCATCCTCCGAGGAAAAAGCCGGCGTACCCCAGCTTGAATCGGTGGCGCCGCCATCGCCCACACCTTTTGTACCTCCGCAGGCGCCTGCGCCGGCGGCGCAAACGCCGCGCGCCGGGATGACGTCACCGCGAGCGACTGCGCTTCAGTCGCGAAGCGATTGGCCCGCACCGCCGCAGCGTCAACAAGCCGATGCCACAGCCCAATCGGCGGCGCCTGCGGAAAGGAGCGCTTCGGCCAATGCTGCAGCGGCGGCAGCTCCAGCCGCCAGTGCGGCGCCGCGTGCCGCCGCCCGGGCGGCCAGGTTCGCATCCGTGAGCGATCCCGCGGCATTGCTGTCGGCGGCGGCCGCGGGGGATGTGGCACGAGCCACGGTGCTGCTGGATGAGGGCGGGGCGGCGGATGCGCGCGATGAACGGGGCCGCACGCCGCTCATGCTGGCAGTTATGCAGAACCGACCGGAGGTCGTGCGGCTGCTGCTCGATCGCGGCGCCGATCCGAACGCTGCCGACAGCCGCGGGCGCACGCCGCTGCAGCAGGCGAAGCAGGACAACTTGCGTGAGATCGCCGAGCAGCTGGAGCGGGCGGGGGCGCGCTAGTATTTCCCAATCCGGCCCTCGGCTACACTATCGCGCATGATCGGAAAGTTACCGCGATTCGCATCCCTGGGATTTCTCGCGCTGCTCTACGGATTGGCCCTGGCGGACACTCCCGCGCCCCATCCGCGGCCGCTGCCCATCAGCCTGGTCGACGTGATGCGCGCATCGGTGGAAATTCCGGCCGACGGCATCTGGGCCGCCGAAGGCGCCGATAAAATGTCGGATGAGGATTGGCAATTGGCCGATCAAGATGCGGTCAATCTCATTGCCGCCGCTACCTTGATTGCAACCGCCGGCACCGGCAAGAACGACGTCCAGTGGGTGGCGAATGCGGATTGGCAGGCATGGGTCCGCGACATGCAGAAGACCGCGTTGCAAATTCGCAGTGCCGTCAAGATCATGGATCAAAAGAATATGGCGACGGCCGCGGATCATTTGCAGGAGGTCTGCGAGGGATGCCATAAGAAGTATCGGCCGCAAGCGTCCTCGGACGGCGTGAGCCGATATCCCTTCTATCCGAAAAGAGAACTGGCTAGATAGCTGCGCGGCAGCCTTCGCGGTTTACTTAGTCTGCACGAAGTTTGGCGTCGAAGCGCACCGTGACGTTTTGAGGTTCTATGGCCACCTCCGCGATCGCCACGGAAGTCACGCTGACTTTGATGTCG
>Ga0210398_10007367_pt1 | contig 10006 bp, 8 predicted proteins | sample IncBWC4OmetaG_FD_161047 | JGI IMG/M metagenome (GOLD analysis project Ga0210398, IMG submission 161047) | Forest soil microbial communities from Barre Woods Harvard Forest LTER site, Petersham, Massachusetts, United States - Inc-BW-C-4-O | ecosystem: Environmental > Terrestrial > Soil >...
AGATCGAAGACACCCCCGGCAAGGTAGATGCCGTTAAAGAATCTGATCGTCCCGAACGGCGGCAACCCGGCCTTGCCACCGCGACCACCATTGACGGCAGCGCGGGCAAAGGATGCGGTGCACGACGAGCATAGCGAGAAGCGCGAATCACGCGCCTCGTACAGGTAGATGAGGCTCATCTGCAAGCCGTTGCCGATTGGCAGCAGCGAGGAATAACGGGCGCCGAATTCGCTGTTCAGGATCGAATTGACCGGCGGCCCATTCGCCGCGTAGACGTTCTTTTGGTACCACTGATTGGAACCGAGGGCGGTGAGAGGCTCCATCGCGACGTACTGCAGGTCGGCCAGAGTCTTGTACCCGACTGGCTGACCCTCGAGGTTATAAGTGGACGCGACGTTGGTGCTCGACCCTGCGGTTTCCGCCGCGGTGCTGCCGGGAGTCTGCCACGAGTTCAGTGGCAGGCGCAGGCAGTAGGGATTACGGATGTCAGTGGAGACCACCGCGCCGTTACCTTCGTAATCGCCGGGGATCCAGAAACCTTCCGCCTCGTTGTTCGCGGTCTTCAGAAAGTCCGGCAGGATGTAGTTGAGCTTCACCATGCGGACGTTCTTGCGCAGGTTTTCCGCCGATTCGAAATGGGTCCAGTGATACGAGAGATCCGATGAGTTGGTCAGCTCGGTGCCGGACAGCGCATCGGCTTCCGACCAGATGACCTGCTGCTTGCCGACGCGCATCGAGAAATTGTCGGTAAAGTTGAGCTGCGCGTAGAACTCACGCAGGTCGTTGCGGACGTATTCCTGTTGAATCGAGCTCGACGTGTATTTGTCCAGGCCAAAGTCGCGATCCGGCTGCGCGGTGCCGATGCCCTTCAGGCTCCCTTCCGCATCGTACCAGGGACGATAGAACGCGAAAAAGTCGGCATCCTTCAGTACCAGGGTGTCGAGCCGTCCCATGAACTTGTAGTTCTTGACCATGTGGTAGTCGGGGCGGATATCGGCGAGTTGCCGCATCTCGACCAGATCCCAATGGTTGAAGTCGAAGCTGCCGCCGGTATGGCTGGCAGCGAACCCGTAGCTGGTGACCGGATTTTTCAGGCTACCGCCGGCAAAGGTCGTCGGGAAATTGGCGCCATTGGAACCGCCCTCGCCCCATCGACCGGCCTCTCTGGTTTCGAAGAAACCAAACACCGAGAAGTCGCCCTGAGTGATTGTTGCGTTTGCTGCGGAGGTCCACAGCGTTGCGATCCCGGCGCATGCGGCAATTAACAGATTTCGCCAGCACACCCCGCGACCAACTCCCGTTTTGCTTTTCACCATATGCTCCCCAAAGCCGACTGCGATTTTCGGAGAATCAGCTAAGCCCCGATTAAAACAACCCTTTTGATGAAATCTGATCCATTACCGCCACGTTAACGCGGGCAAATAGCATTGGAACTGAGAAGTTGTCAATCCGTTGAGATTAATCACCATCGATATTGCGTAAAGCACCTAGGATATGAGGATTAAGCGATATAATTGTCGACAGAGTTGGAAATCCGGCCAGCACGGTCAGAATCGATCCGATGGACTTCAAGGCGGTTCCATTTTCGTTGGAGCGCGCTGCGAAAAACAGCCTCGATTTCCGACTGCGAACGTCCTTCTTTCATAAGCGCCTGCATCAGTTCTTTTCGAATCGACTGGATCGAACGATCGGTCCGATTGGGGCAGTATGCGGATTTCAACTGCTCCAGCTTGCGCGTCCATTTGGCTACTAATTTCTCGATTTTGGGAGCGACGAATTGCTCGATCGGGATTTGTGCCATCATGATTTCCGGGAGGTTTTGTCCCCTGATGCGCACCGTTCCGACCTTTCTCAAGAGCCCCCGTCTGCGGAGCCGCGACAATAATTGGGGTAAGTGCGACTGCTCAGATAGACAGGCAAAATCGCCCACCAGGCTTGAGAAACTGAACGGCCTTAGTTCGTAACGCTCGATTAAGGGCCATACCTTCCAGAAAAGGGTGGACTCGGCGTCTTTCCCACGCGCATGTGATTTCTGCCGGTTGTATCCGCTGCGCAGAATGTGGTGAAGCTGCTTCTCATAGCCGCCGTTGATAGCGTCGAGCCGTCTCATGAAATCGTCGACTGCGATTCCACGTACGCGCCGGTTTCCCGTCCGGCGGAGGGTCTTGGACGGGCTATTCGATAGCCGTTCCCGGTTCGATTTCGAGGCTGCTGCGCGCAGAATCAATTCGCGTTCAATCTGACTCGCCCGTTGCTTCGTCATCCCCAGGACGTTCGCGATTTCCCGGTGACGGTATCCCTCTTCCCGGAGATCCCAGACCACCCGCTCCCGAAGGGTTTTGGCTTCGTTTCGTACTTCCGACGAGGTCAACGGTGGCTGCGTTCCGAGCCTCACCGATGAAGCGATGCCTGCCGCGCCTCGTTGGTCTATTGCGGCGGGAATGACCTCCCGCCCGTGATGGGAGTTGGAACGTATTGTCGATTCGCTGGAGCGGTGGAGTTCGAGGTTTGCCATTGAAGCCCAAAATGCGCATATGAATTGCGCATTGCGCATATGACTTCACCGAATTTGGTTGAAATGTCAATACCGCTGGTCTCTCCTGCCATCGAGAGCCTTGGGGATGTTGATTGCTGGGCCTGAATCACCCGATTTAATGGAATGGCGGTAAGCGAAAGCGTCTCGCAAAGCCCGCAGGGCCCGAGAACCTGCCCCGTAGAGCCCCTTCATCAGGGCGTCGGGTGTTGGGCGCGCGGCGGCCGGTCGATTTGTCGTGGAGCGGAGTCGTTCGCATACGTCGCCTGAGGATCGCGCGGGGTATGCGGAAGCACAGACGCTATTCGGCCGCTACTTTTTGGGATCCAGCTTCAACGATGCCGAGTTGATGCAATAGCGGAGACCGGTTGGTTCTGGCCCGTCGTCGAAAACATGCCCCAGATGAGCGTCGCACTTGGCGCACATGACCTCGGTGCGGACCATACCGTGAGTGTGGTCTGCTTCTTCGGCGATCTGTCCTTCTGCGGCGGGTTTGGTAAAGCTCGGCCAACCGCATCCGGCGTCGAATTTCGTGTCTGACTCGAAAAGGATCTCGCCGCAACAGATACATCGATAGAGTCCCGGCGTCTTGGTTTTGTCGTACTCGCCGGTATAGGGCGCCTCAGTAGCCTTCTCGCGCGTCACCGAGAACTGGAGAGGGGTCAGATCTTTTCGCCATTGCTCGTTCGTTTTCCGGATTTTGTCGGCCACGTTTCTCTCCCTCCGCTTCCGCTAGCGCGCAGAAGGGGTTGTGCCTTTTCGTCAATCGGTCCCGTCAGGGAACCTTCGGCAATTGCCAAGGCACTATGAAAGCGAAGATCAGACCCCCTGGCAAGGAATCACGCTCGCATCGACTACACCGGTGATGGAGGAGGGTTCGGCCATCCTGGAGGATGGTGCGGGGAGGAGGGCTTCAGACCAGGAATGCGTCCGCATGGCGTTGGTCTGGTTCATCGCTTACCTCAGATGCTGTACGCGGATCTCACTCGGAAGCGCGGTGGCGGGCGAGGCCTCGCTTCACCGCCTCGATGAATTCCGGAAGATTGACTGGCTTGGAGAAGACCGCCTCGGCATCTTCATCGATGACGTTGGCGCTGAAGGCACTGACCACGACGATCGGAATTGCGGCGAGCTTGGGATCGCGGCGCTGATGCATACGGAAGGTCCAGCCATCCATCTTGGGCATCATGAGATCCAGCACGACGAGATCTGGAGTGGGTTCGCGATGCATAAGCTCCCACGCTTCCTGTCCGTCGAGGGCACAAGCGGTATCGAATCCCTCCGATTCTAAAATTTCGCTCATAGAATTCAGCGCATCGACGTTATCGTCCACGACTAAAATACGGGATCGGGGGTCTTCCAAATTCACGGGAGGAGAGCCTTGGCAAAAAAGGGGCCCGCGGGCCAGCTTAACTATTCGACGTTCCGGTTGCGCGTTTGTTCGATTTTTTAATAAGGAAGGAAAATCGGCTCGGTCGAAAACCCGGTGGACAGCGCCGCCCGAGGGGGCTTAGTCTGGGATTGTTTCGAGAAGGGTCTTTTAACATTCAACCTATATGGAGCTCGAACGCTGTGAGCGACGCATCTGGCTACACCCCACCCAAAGTCTGGACCTGGAACAAAGACGGCACCGGTAATTTTGCAAATATCAATCGACCGATCGCGGGGCCGACCCACGATAAAGAGCTGCCCGTCGGACGCCATCCGCTGCAGCTCTATTCGTTAGGTACCCCGAACGGAGTCAAGGTTACGGTGATGCTCGAGGAGCTGCTGGCCCTCGGGCATAAGGGCGCGGAATATGACGCCTGGCTGATTCAGATCATGCGCGGCGACCAGTTCGGCAGCGGCTTCGTCGACATCAATCCGAATTCGAAAATTCCGGCGCTGGCGGACCGAAGCGGGCCGGAGCCGATTCGGGTCTTCGAGTCCGGTGCGATCTTGCTGTACCTCGCCGAAAAGTTCGACGCGTTTCTGCCCCACGACGCCAAGCCGCGCGCCGAGTGCCTCTCCTGGCTTTTCTGGCAGATGGGGAGCACTCCGTACCTCGGCGGTGGATTCGGCCACTTTTACGCCTACGCTCCGCTCAAAATCGAATATGCGATTGACCGCTACGCGATGGAGGTCAAGCGGCAGTTGGACGTCCTCGATCGGCGTTTGGCGCAGGCCGAGTTTCTGGCTGGGAAAGACTACACCATCGCCGACATGGCGGTGTGGCCGTGGTATGGCGCATTGGCCAAGGGTGCAGTTTATGGCGCCGGCGAGTTTCTGGAGGTGCAAAGTTACCAGCACGTCCAGCGATGGACCGAAGCCATCGCTCATCGGTCTGCGGTCCAGCGTGGGCGCAAGGTCAACTGCACCTTTGGGAAGCCCTCCGACCAGCTCCACGAGCGCCACGACGCCAGTGACTTTGAGACTAAGACCCAGGACAAGTTAAGCCCCCCTGCGTCGTGATTGCGAAGGTCGTCGGTGTTCGGCACGTGTCCGGCCGCTGCCTATGCGGTGCGGTTGAGATAGAGATCGACTTTCCCGCTTTCTGGGCGTGGCACGATCACTCTGCGGCGAGCCGTCGCGCACACGGCGCCGCCTATGCGACCTACATCGGCTGCTGGCGCAAGCATGCCCGCGTGGTGAAGGGCCAAAGAAGTATCGCGCGCTTCGAAGACGCGCACACCGAGTCAACCCGAAGCTTTTGCTCGCGATGCGGGACGCCGCTGCTTTACGAGCGCAAGCGCTCGCCACACATGGTCAATATTCCGCGGGCACTTTTCTCCGGTCGCACTGGCCGCGAGCCCCGTTATCACGTCGGCATCGAGGAGCTGCAGGACTGGACCTACACCGGGAACCGCTTGGTCCCCCTAAAGGGCTATCCCGGCATCGTCTGGGAACGCCCGAAATCGCGCCGGCGGCCGCGCGACGCCGAGGTCATGGGGTTCCTCGAACGGGACTTGTCGCGATGAATCCCTTGATGAATCGGCATTTCACATTCGGCTTGCGATGATCGCATGGTTTGCCGGTACTATCATTCGCTCGGAGAGTTTGAATTCTAATCTCGACGGAAGTAAACATGGCTTTTTCGATAACTAGAAGCATCGGTGTTGACTATGGACATCGGGTCATGACTCATGGCTCAAAATGCCGATCCATCCACGGCCATCGCGGAACCATCGAAGTCACTTGCGCAGGTTCCGGTCTGCATCAGTCCGGCGAGCAATCCGAAATGGTCATTGATTTCGGATTCTTGAAGGACGTGATGATGAAAGTGGTCGACCACGCGATCGATCACGGCTTTGTCGCTTGTGTCGATGATCATGAACTACTGCGCCATTTCATTCCTGACCAGCGAGATCCCGGGCAGTGCACCGCCCTCATAAAATCCAGCCTCGATGAAAAGGGTTACTGGCTCTCGACCGAAGATGATTCCGGCCACCTGAAGACTTTGCTGAATACCAAGCTCTATATCATTCCGCATATCCCTACCTCAGAGCGTTTAGCTGAGCACTTTTTTGAACGCCTGAAACTACCGGTTCGGCAACAGAGCGGCGCTATCGGCGAGCTGACCAATCTGAGATTTTGGGAGACTCCGAACTGTTACTGCGACTATCCGGGCTTCCCTCGTTGAAGCGAGTTTGGGCCGACTGAGATTTGCCGCCCATGGTTTGTCGGGCAGACCGATTGTGTGATAGCAAGCGGAAAAATCCGCATGCGGTGACCTGCACGCGCCTAAGGCTCGGAGATCTTCTTGGATCTTCTTATGGTGGGGGAGAAACGCATGATGGCTCGGGTCCGGGCAAAAAAGAAAGACCGTGGATTTAGAAGACGCGCTCTGCGATGGCGGTTGGTTTGCGTCCTCGCCAGCGTTCTTTCAGCTCTCACGTTCGGTGTGAGCGGTTGCACCGGCGAGTTCAGCTTTGGGTATGCGATCAGTCTTCCGACATTCATCTTCTATCTTGCCGTTTTCGGAGTTAACCATCCGGCGCCGCCGCCTTCGCCGCCGGCAGGGGCGATCCTCGCTTCGCCTGCTTTAAGCGGAATGCCACCCTATTCCTCCTTTCTAATGCGGGCCGACCATTGCTCGCTGACGCGCGTAGTCCTCGATTCGAACCACGACGTAGTCGAGGAGGATGCGAACTACCAGGACTCTCTCCATCAGGCACTCCAGATCCCTACGACTGGCGATCAATTTCCGGTTGGATGTAATGATCCGACCACCGGCATTGCCATGGAGCAGGGCGCGGTGGTGGGCAAGTTTTCGAATGGTAACACTGCAATAGCAGTTGCAAGTGCGGACGGTGTAACGAGCTACGTGATTAGCGGAGCGGGTAAGCTCATCTCGCAGCAAGACTATCCAACTGTTCCAGCCACCAACCCCGTCTCCGTGGTTTTCGGCATTGCTTCCGCGGACCTTAACAGCGACGGCATCCCCGACCTTGTGGTGGCGAGCGAAGTATTCGGCGAGAGCGCCGGGACGCTCAGTGTCTTGCTGGGGAACGGCGACGGTACCTTCACCGCCGGTCAAGTTGTGACGGTGCCGCTGGCGTCGTCCGCATCACTGGGATTTACCATCGATGATGTCAACCGCGATGGCAAGCTTGATCTGGTCGCCGTAGCCGAGGTTTCCTCCGGCCCCGCTATCGAGGTTTTCCCTGGCAACGGCAATGGAACGTTTGCCGCCACGGGGGTGAATGGTCCCTCGGTCGTCAACGCAAACATCATCGTTAGCGCCGACTTCAACGGCGATGGAAAGAAAGATCTCGCCACCAACACCGGTCGGATTCTGCTGGGCAATGGCGACGGAACCTACACGCTGCTCTCCCAGACCGTCGGCTCGGGCGAGTTTGTCGGGCTTGCGGCGGCGGACTACAACAAAGACGGAAAGGTAGACTTGGCCTTCACCAATCAGAACTCCGGCACGGTGGACCTTTACTACGGCAAGGGCGATGGCACCTTTACCTTTTCCGAGTCGTATCCCGCAATTGCGGGTTTGCAGAATATCGACGCCAGCGACCTCGACGGCGACGGCTTTCCGGATCTTTTTGTAGGTACGGCTCACGGCGGCGTCTACACCCTGGACAGCGGCACCGGAAATTTTTTCCAATCGCTGCTGAACTACGGCGATGGCACATTCGGCAAGTCCCGTGCTTATCTGCCGTCGAACTACGTGCTCCAGAACTACAGCGAAGTAGGAGCAAATGCCGTATATGATGTCGCGGATTTCACCGGCGATGGTAAGCCCGACCTCGTGACCCTGGACTTCACCGCCGGTGGGCCTTCGCTTTCCGTGCTCAAGGGCAATGGCGATGGAACCTTTCAGCAACCGGGAATCGAAACTTCCATCACCGGGCTACCCTCGGCGATGCAAGCGGCAGCGTTGGCCGCGGCTGACCTCAACGATGACGGCAAGATGGATGTGGTTTTCGCGTGGAGCGACAACGGCGGCAACGGTCACGTTTCCGTCGCACTCGGAAATGGTAACGGGACATTTCAAACCCAAAAGGATTACTCGGTTCCAGGCGCCGGGATGGGCGTGTTGAACGGAGCACTGGTCCTGGGAAATGACGCCGCGAATGGCCTGGCGTTGGCCGACATCAAAGGCGACCAACAGCCAGCCATCGTTTTCATCGCCAGTTCCGGCGCCAACCGCAGTTCAAGCAGCGAACTTTACGCCATGGTGAATAACGGCAACGGAACGTTTCAGAATCCTCAGCTGATCGATACCAAGCCATACCTGAAATATCTCGCCGTGCAGGACGTCAATGGCGATGGAAAGGCGGATATCCTGGCGGCGGCCGGCGACATGAACAATCAGGTTGCCGCAACCGGCTATCTGTACTTGTCCAAGGGCGATGGAACATTCCAACCTCCTGCGACGCTCGCCTTCGGATCGGATTATCCGGGCCCGGTCGCGATCGCAGACGTGAACGGCGACCAGAAGCCCGATCTAATTCTCGTCGGAGAAAACCAGAACTTCACCGGGGGCAATGTGGAGGTCATGCTGGGCAACGGCAATGGAACCTTCCAGAGCCCGGTCTCCACCGCGCATCCGATTTTTTACCCTTCGTCGATCGCGGTGGCTGACGTAACTGGAGATGGCAAATCCGACGTCGTGCTGGGCGCCTGTTGCGGGTTTGACTATTCCTTCCTGCTATCGGGAAACGGCGACGGCACCTTCAATGCCACCAACTCCGGGTACCTGCCCCTCGGGCCTTCTTCCGCGTATCTGAAATTGATGGATGTGAATGGCGATGGGCTGCCGGAGCTTTTCGAGGCCAGCTCGGGCGAAGGAAGTCCGCTGGCGATTGACGTGTTGGTGACCAGTCCGCATGCGCTATCGCCATCGCCTACCCCGACGCCGACGCCCACCGTCAGCGCGACACCTACGGCAACGCCGAGCGGGAAACCAACCACTACTCCGACGCCAACGCCCACTGGCAAGGCGACCTCCACCGCTACCCGGACCCCAACAATCACTCCGACGCCCACTCGCACCATCAGCGCGACACCCACGGCGACGCCGACCGGGAAACCAACTACCACTCCGACGCGGACGCCAACCGCCACCGCAACCATTACTCCAACCCCGACGCCGTTGGGGACTGCGTCCCTCAAAGCAGCGCCGGATGCGATTAATTTCGGCGACGTTGATGCAACCGGCGTCAGCAAACCGCGGGAAGTCACCGTCACCAATGGGTCAAAGAGCGCATCGGCGAGTATCGGCACGATCGCGCCGCCCCCACCCTTCGCGATCGTTTCCGGCTCCGATGGTTGCTCCCGAGAAAATCTTGCGGCAAAGAAGCACTGCACCTTCGAGTTGAGCTTTCAACCTACGAACCCCCATCCTTCAACCGCAACCCTCGCGATTCCATATAACGGCAATCCTTCGCCGCTTATCTCTCTGTCGGGCACCGGACTAGGCGTGAACCTCAAGGGCCCGAAGGCGGAGAATCTCGGAACCGCCGCAGCAGGTTCGATTGGTAAGGCGGAGAATTTGTCACTCAGCAATCCCGCGGCGGTGAGCATAACAACCGGTGCCCTTTCAATCACGGGGCCGTTTGTGAAGACCGGGGATAACTGCTCGGGCAGGCAGCTCGCGCCGAAGGGTAAGTGTGTCATCTCGCTGAAGTTCGCGCCTCCGGCGGGCGCTACGGGGAACCTGTCCGGCGGTTTATCGCTTCCATACTCTTTTGGGTCGAATATGGGCGTCTACGGGGTCGCACTTTCCGGCCGTATCAAATGAGCGGCGATCACGGTAAAGCAACCGGCAAACGGAAATAATCGGATCTAGTGTGGTCTCGCCTGAAGGCCGGGTGTTTGAATGACCTGGGAACCGGCCGGTACTGAATCTCTCGATCCAGTGCTTCATGAGGAATTGTGAAGACCGCGTCCCGGAGGTTAGGTGTCAGATTGTCGGGCAGACCGGCAATATGATACCGATCGGAAAAATCCGCCTGCCGCTAGCGCGAGATCGCAACGGTC
>Ga0210398_10007368_pt1 | contig 10006 bp, 6 predicted proteins | sample IncBWC4OmetaG_FD_161047 | JGI IMG/M metagenome (GOLD analysis project Ga0210398, IMG submission 161047) | Forest soil microbial communities from Barre Woods Harvard Forest LTER site, Petersham, Massachusetts, United States - Inc-BW-C-4-O | ecosystem: Environmental > Terrestrial > Soil >...
GGCTGCGAATAAGACGATCGTTACCGATGCGCCGCTCATCGCAATCCCTCGCGCACGCGACTGCACGGCGCCGTCGGTCCTCAGCGTGAGATAGATTGCGCCATGAGTGGCGAGCATCGCAGCGGAAACCAGACCGCACAACAGGCCGAACGGATTGAGCAGTTCGAACAATCCGCTGCCTTCGTACAGAATGCGCAGGTCGTTATCGATACGGAATGGTACGCCCTGCAACAGATTGCCGAACGCCACACCGAAAACCAGGCTCGGGACAAGGCCGCCAGCGCATAGTGCGCAATCCCAGAATGAACGCCAGCGCGTATCGGCGAATGCATTGCGGAACTTAAATCCGACCGGCCGTAATATAAGTGTCGCGAGGACCAGGAACATCGCGATGTAAAAGCCCGAGAAGGACGCCGCGTAGACAGGCGGCCATGCCGCGAATACGGCGCCTGCGCCGAGTATCAGCCACACCTGATTGCCTTCCCAGAACGGGCCGATAGCGTTGATCGTGACGCGTCGTTCCACGTCGTTTCGCGCCACATAGGGCAGGATCATCGCTACGCCGAGATCGTACCCACCCATGATGGCAAAGCCGATCAGCAGCACGCCGAGAAACAGCCACCAGATGAGGCGCAGGATTTCATAATCGAGCGGGATCGTCATGATGGGCCTCATTCCGCCGGCATCGTCGAAGGCTTCAGTGCCGGCGCCACTAGACCCAACGCTTCCGGCGGTCCCATCCGGATGTATTTGCGCATCAGAACGATGTCGATGACGAGAAGCGCGGAATAGAACAGAATAAAGCCTACCAGCGTAAACAGAACTTGGCCGGCCGACACCGAAGACGCGGCAAGAAACGTCGGCAGAACGCCGTCGATCGCCCACGGCTGCCGCCCATATTCGGCGACGACCCAGCCGAGTTCCGCCGCGACCCAAGGCAGCGGCAGCGACCACAACGTCAGGCGCAACAGCCACCGGCGTGAAAAACGCCGATGCGACGCATCCCAAAATATGGCCGCAAACAGAGCGATGAAATAGAAACCCAATCCCACCATGACGCGGAAGCTCCAGAACAGCGGTCCGATGTTTGGGACTGTATCTGCGGCGGCTTTGGCGATAGTCGCGGCGGTGGCGATGCGCGGGTCGGCAACATAGCGCTTGAGCAGCAGCGCATACCCTAGATCGGCGGCATGGTTTCGAAGCTGCGCCGCCGCTTGACCGTCGTTGCGGTTTTGTTTGAGTCGATCGAGCGCGTCGTAGGCAATCAGCCCATTACGGATTCGTCCTTCGTTTTGCGCAACGAGGTCGTTAATCCCAGGAATCTGCTGATCGAACGAACGCGTAGCAATAATGCCGAGAGCCCATGGAATCTTTATTCCATAGTTGACACGATGCGCCGAAGTATCGGGAATCCCGAAAGCATAAAAACCGGCCGGTGCAGGTTCTGTTTCCCACATGCCTTCGATGGCCGCGAGCTTCATCTTTTGATCTTCAGACACCGTGTAGCCACTTTCATCACCAAGAACGACTACGCATAGGGCCGACGCTATACCGAATGCCGACGCCACGATGATCGATCGCTTGGCGAATGCCTGCAAGCGGCCACCGAGCAGATAGTAAGCCGAGATCGCCACGACGAACATCGAGCCGGTGACATAACCAGCACCGACGGTGTGGACGAACTTTGCCTGGGCGACCGAATTGAAGATCAGATCCCAGAACGAGGTGAGTTCCATCCGCATGGTATCGGGGTTGAAAACGGCGCCAACCGGATTCTGCATCCATCCATTGGCTATGAGTATCCACATCGCCGAAAGGTTCGAGCCGATCGCGACCAGCCACGTCACCGTGAGATGGCCGAGTTTCGGCAGGCGATCCCAGCCAAAAAAGAACAGACCGACGAAAGTCGCTTCGAGGAAAAAGGCCATCAAGCCCTCGATCGCGAGTGGTGCTCCAAATATATCCCCAACGTAGTGCGAGTAATACGCCCAGTTGGTACCGAACTGAAATTCCATAGTAATGCCGGTCGCCACCCCCATGGCGAAATTGATGCCGAACAGCTTGCCCCAGAATTTAGTCGTCTCACGCCAGATTTCCCGGCCCGTCATCACGTAGGCGCTTTCCATGATGGCGAGCAGCAACGAAAGTCCGAGCGTCAACGGCACAAATAAAAAATGATAAAGAGCAGTCGTTCCAAATTGCAGTCGCGCAAGACTTACGGGATCAATATCGAACATTGTCGATGTCCCTGGCTTGTTACCGCGGAAACGTGGACGGACCTATCAAACGCATCATGGCGCTCGCGTCAACGACCGGCGTCGTGCTGTCGGGAAATATTAAAATCTTCATTCCGAAGAGTCCGATTGCCTTGATGACGAGGACGATCACAATCGCCCTCGCGAACGGACTTCGTTGCCACATGGCGGTGAATAAGGTGTTCAGTGACGACTTAATTTCGCTCAACTCGTTGCCCTCGTGCGGAGTAAGTTGATCGACATTTTCATCTTTCTTCGAACCGCGGCATAATTCCACCCTAAGCCCCGAGCCGATGGGTTGGAGATCGATGGCCTGGCAGGTCAGTCATAATACCCGGCCAAGCAATCGCGATACACCTGATGATAGACGTGTGAAGTGTTGTGCGCACGGCGCACGCCGCCGCCTATTGCACCTATTCCAGCGCCGATAGCGGCGCCTCGTCCCGCTCTGCCTGAAAATGCGCCTATCCCAGCGCCTAACAAGGCGCCCCTGGCCGCGCCACGAACCACCTGGCCGTTTGCGCCATATTGCTGCGCATAGCTTCGAGCATATTGATCGCAATAAGCAGTCGATGACTGAGCCTCAAGGACTGGCGCTACTGAAAGAAGGAAAACGGCCAAAAGCGGCAGCAGCATAGCGTGCCGCATTGAGATAAAGCCCAACCGCTCCGAATGAGCGTGCCTCATGTTGCTCTCCCATGTATAACCATTTCACGACGCGAACTAATGGGGCGTCGCGTTCGATCGATAAGAGCCATCATTTCTCCCGACCGGTCAACGTCCCAGATGCGGGTTTCGACTTAGCCGAGATACGAGCCTCGAAGTGTGGTAACGCTTGGCTGGATGGCCTTATCTAAGAGAGTAGACGAGACCGGGCGATAGCCTGATCAGCATGGTGTGACCGATAAGCCTTGAGATTATCTGTGTTCTCAACGCCTCGCGTGCGTCGTTTGAGGGTCAAATGGCCAGTACGGTTTCGGGTAGTCCGCTGTTAGTGCGCCGACAAGGCCAATCTCTGTGGTGCCATCGCCCTCGGCCTTGCCACGCTCGCCGCACTCTTTACTGCGAACTCGCCGCTTGGCTCAAATACAGCCTTCCAGACCGAGAACATGGGGCACTCCGATGACAGCCATCACTGAGGACGAGGTGAATGCCGCTCAGCAGGCCTGGTGCGACGCCCTGGTGCGCATCGGCGCCGTGCATGCCGAAGGCGGCGACTTCCGTGCCGTGGCCAGCGGGCTGATCGACGGCCTGTACGACTACGCCGAGGGAACAGTTTTCTTCAAGCCGACACTCGCGTTCGGCAAGAACACCTTCCGCAGCACAAAGCGGGGTGCGTTGTCATATTTCGTCGGAGGCGACTCCGACTTCCCGGAAGATACAGGATTCGCACTGAAGCACTGGGTGAAAGTCTGGTACGACAACAACGCTGCTGAGAACGGGATCCAGATACACGGCAACCTCGCCATTACAATGGGCAACGTCTACCTGCGGAACGCGGCCGGCGAGGAGGTGATTGTGGACAAGACCTTCGTTTTCCGCCGCTGCGCCGACAGCCGCTTGCGGCTCTGCGTGCACAAATCTGCGCTGCCTTACTCGCCGGACCGCTGAGACACGAGCGAAACTTTCGACCGGATCGACAATAATGCCCGTCAGATTTATTCCGAGCCGTGGCGACCTGTTCGGCGGGCTTTCCGCGGGCGTCGTCGCTCTGCCGTTGTGCCTCGCGCTCGGCGCCCTCTCGGGTCTTGGGCCGGAAGCCGGTCTCTATGGTGCCATCGTGCTCGGGATACTCGCCGCGCTATTCGGTGGTACGCCCGTGCTTGTGTCTGGCCCGACCGCGCCGATGACGCTCGTCTCGGCGGGCGTCGTCGCCGCGAGCATGCTCCCCAACGGCCAAGTGAATCTCGCTTTCGTTGTCGTCATCTTTTTGCTGACGGGCGCGCTCCAGGTGCTGATGGGGCTGCTGCGCCTCGGCAGCTACATCCGCTACGTGCCGTATCCGGTGATTTCCGGATTTATGAGCGGCATCGGCATCTTGATTGTCATCCAGCAGATTTTTCCGATGGCCGGAATGACAGCGCCTTCCTCGGATTCCGCAACGATCCTTGCCCGGCTGCATACGCTGCCCGCGGGGTTCGCCTGGCCTGTCGCGCTGCTGGCCGCGGCAACGCTTGCGATCATCTACCTCCTGCCGCGCGTTACGCGGGCGGTACCCTCATCCGTCGTCGCCCTGGTGCTGGTGACCGGGGGCTCGCTCTTGTTCGGCGTGAACGCGCCGCGCATTGGCGCCATCCCGTCCGGGCTGCCGGCGTTCATCGTGCCCAAACTCGACTTTACGCAGGTGAGGTTCATCGTGCTCGTAGCGGCAGAACTCGCGCTGCTCGGTGCCATCGATTCGCTGCTCAGCGCCTTGCTGGCCGACAATATCACGAAGACCCATCACGCCAGCAACCGCGAACTGATCGGACAGGGCATCGGCAACATGGCTGCGGCGCTCGTCGGCGGGCTGCCCGGCGCTGGCGCCAGCATCCGCACCATCGTCAATATCGAGGCTGGCGGTAGGACACGTTTATCGGGCGTCATTCACGGCCTATTCCTGGTGGCGGTGCTGCTCGGCCTCTCAGGCGTGGTGCAATACATCCCGAGTGCAGTGCTGGCCGGCATCCTTGTCGCAGCTGGCCTGAGCTGCATCGACAGACGTGGCCTGAGCCACATAACAAAGGTGCCGCGGGCCGACGCGGCACTGATGTTCCTGGTCTTAGTGCTGACGGTTTTCTCCGGCGTGATCATCGCCGTCGCCATCGGTCTGATCGTTGCCTCCTTCGTCTTCATGAAGAAGGTAGCCGATCTCTCCGAACAGCAGACCACGATCGGGCTGATGGCAAACGAACCCTGGGCCGACGAGCTTGCCCTCCCCACGGCGGACCGCGAGCACCTGCTCATCAAGCATGTCGAAGGTCCGCTGTTCTTCGGCTTCGCCCGCGGTTTCGCCGACATCGCCCCGCTCGCGCGGAGCGGCAAGGTGCTGGTGCTCCGCATGGACCGGGTCCGCTTCATGGACCAGTCCGGCGCCTACGCACTTCAGGATGCGTTGGCTGACCTGAAGGCGGTGGGCCTGCGCATTCTCATCGTCGGGCTGCCGGTGGCGCAACGTGACGTCCTGGAGGCGCTTCACCTCATCCCGGACGTCGTGCCGGAAAAGGACCTGTTTGACGATTTCCCCTCACTAAAGAACGCCCTGCCACGTGTACTGGCGGAGATCGGTACGATGAGACACTAAACTTTATTCGCGGCGATCTTGATAACCGACGACCAAGCCGAATGTCGCCAATGAGGAACGTTGGGAGTATGCTACGGGACATTATCCACACAATTCGGTGGCAGACCATGAAGCGCGTCAGACCACTTATTGGATTTTTAACGTGCCTCAGCCTGTTATTCCTTTTGTCCAATTGCTCCCAAAAACAGGACAGCTCCAGCGAGCAAATGGTTCGCGGGTTGCGCGCGTACAAGGTCGCTGCCAGCGCGGAGAGTCGCGTCCGCCGGTTCCCAAGCGTCCTGCAGCCAGCGGACGTAAGCCGTTTATCATTTGAGATTGCGGGACAATTGCAAGCCATCACCCTTGAGGCTGGTCAAAAGGTTAAATTGGGCGATGTCCTGGCGGAAATCGACCCGCGATCACTGCAGACACAGGTCGAACAAGCCGGTGCCGGCGTAAAGCAGGCTCAAGCACAGCTCGATAATGCCAATGGGGACTTCCAACGAAAACAGGAGCTCTTGAGGAAAGGGTTTGCAACACAAGCCGCATTCGATCAGTCGAATGCGACTTTACTCACCGCAAAGGCGCAACTCGAACAAGCACAACATCAGCTAGACCTCGCCAATCAAAATCTCGATCGGAGCAAGCTGCTGGCTCCCTTCAGCGGTACAATTGCTGGTGTCGAGGTGAAGTCGTTCGCGCAGGTCGCAGCCGGTCAGCCGATCGTCACCCTTTATAGTGACGACCGCTTTGAAATTTCCTTCTTGGTACCGTCGGCCACTTTCCAGAGCCTCAAGCTTGGACAGGCGGTCGACGTGAGGGTTGCAGACCGGCCGGACCTTTCCCTGAAGGGTGAGATCAAGGAACTCGGTTCGAAGGCGGAGCAAGTGTCAGCATTTCCCGTGGTGGTGAGGCTCGACAACAGTGCCGCTGGGCTGAACGCCGGTATGTCAGTGGAAGTATCACTGGAGGAGCCCTTGATCGGCCGTGGCAAGGGCTTTTTGGTTCCTCTCACCGTACTGGCCCCCGAAGGCGAGAAGGATCTGCAGGGCAGCGCGACCGTCTTTCTCTATGATAAGGCCTCATCGACCGTCAAAAAGCACAAGATTACCATTGGCGGCATTCGCGACAATCAGTTGGTTGTCACGGATGGTCTGAATGTCGGTGACCTCGTTGCCTCCGCCGGGGTGTCATACCTAGTCGATGGTCAGAAAGTGAACCTTCTTCCGCTGTCGGAGTAAGTCATCTTGAATTTTTTGACGCGGTTCGGCCTCGCGCGCTCGCGGTTCACCATCACCATCATGGCCGGCCTGCTTGCAGCGGGCATCGCGTTCTATCCCAATTTTCCAAAACGCGAAGATCCGGTTGTCGTCATCCGCACTGCAGTTGTTACCGCACAATTTCCTGGATTGGCGCCGGAACGCATAGAGAATTTAGTTGCCGTTCCCATCGAACGAAAGATTCGAGAGCTTGCCGAAGTCAAGGATATTCGGACGCTGGCGACCGAGGGATCTCTGATTATTTACGTCGACTTGAAGGACGAGGTCGGCAACGTCACCGCAGCATGGCAACGGCTGCGCGACAAGATGGATGACGTCAAAGTTGATCTGCCGAACGGCGTTATCGGACCATTCGTCAACAGCGACTTCGGCGATGTTTCGATTGCGACGATTGCGATAACGGCTGAAGGGTTTTCGCCACGGCAGATGAAAGACGCTGCAGACCACTTTCAAAAGAAGCTTTATCGAATAGACGGTGTTGCCAAGGTTGAACTTCTCGGCGTTCAGGACGAACGGGTCTGGTTGGAAATTGATACCCGAAAATTGGCCTCGGTGGGCGTTCAAGTCGACACTCTTATCAAGGATCTGCAGGCGCAAAACATCATTTTGCCGGCTGGGGCCATTGACGCGGATGGCACGCGCATTCTGCTGGAGACGTCCGGCGACTTCCCGGATGTGCAGGCCATCGAGACGATGCTGACGCGGGTCGGCACGACCGACAGCTTGGTGCGGCTTGCCGATCTCGTGACAGTACGGCGGGGCTACGTATCACCCAAGGTCAAGCCAGTATACTTCGATGGACGACCAGCTGTTGTTCTAAGTGTGGTGATGCAACCCGATCAGGACGTCACACAGCTCGGCAAAAGGCTTCGCACCGCCGCAAGTACCTACGAGGCCAGTTTGCCGATCGGCTACAAGATCGATTTTGCGTCCTATCAGGCGGAACAGGTCAATGCCGCCGTCAACTCGGCGCTGCTTAACGTTGCACAGACCTTCGTTGTCGTAGGTGTGCTTGTTGTCGTTTTCCTCGGCCTGCGGGCCGGATTGGTCGCGGCGATGATTGTTCCATTTGCCGTGATGTTTTCCTTCATTGGCATGCGTTTTTTCGGCATCGCGCTCGAACAGGTGTCAATCGCAGCAATCATCATTGCTCTTGGTCTTCTGGTCGACAACGGCGTCGTCATTGTCGAAGACATCGTGACTAGGATGGGGCAGGGCATTCCAGCCGAGGAGGCAGCACTGGCGTCGGGCCAGCAGTATGCCTTTCCCCTATTGATTTCGTCGGTCACCACCGTCGCTGCCTTTCTGCCGCTGTTCCTGCTCAAAGGGTCATCCGGCGAATATGCATTTTCGCTGGGGGCGGTCGTCGCGCTGACGCTGGCAGGCTCGTGGATCGCGGCCCTGTATATCCTGCCGCCGTTGACGGTCTGGTTCATCGGCGGCAACGCCCGCAGCCGGAGTGAAGACCAATCCGAATCGCGTTTCCAAGTGGCTTACGGTTCCGTCTTGCGCATAGCCATCCGCTTGTCACCGATCGTATTGGGAGCTTGTTTCATACTCGTTGCGCTCTCCCTCGTGCAGTTCGGTCGGGTGCCGAAACAGATGTTTCCGCTCAGCGAACGTAACCAGTTCCTGATCTACATGAACATGCCGGACGGCACGGACATATCCCAAACGGAAGCCAGCGCTTTGTCAGTTTTCAAATGGCTCGCAAATCCGACAGAAAACCCCGAGCTAACAAGCCAGATTCTCTATGTCGGCAGCGGCGGACCGCGGTTTTATCTCACCTTGACGCCAGTTGATGCGGATCCTGCGACCGCTTTTTTTCTCGTCAATACGAAGGACTATCAGGGTGCTGTCCGTGCTGCCGATCGTGCATCGAGATATTTATACGAAAATCACCCAGAGGCTCGCTTCAAGGTTAGGCGATTGGCGATGGGTTCGGTCGAATCTGGAATCGTGGAAGTCGAAATCTCTGGGCCCGACGCCGATCGTCTGCTCGCGCTTGGCGAACGAGTACGATCCTTGTTCCGAAACGCGCCGGGAATTCAGGATAATGAAGATGACTGGGGCAACAAGGTCCTCAAGGCTACGATCGACATTAATCAGGATCGGGCCAGGCAGCTGGGATTGACGTCAGAAGACATAACGCAGCTGTTGAAGACCTATTTCAGCGGCACTACCGTTTCGACCTATCGAGAGGGCGACAACTCGATCCCGATTGTGCTGCGCGCTGGAGCGGAAACTCACACCAGCATTGAAGGTCTCACCAGTGCCACCTTCGCCCACAATGGAAGCTTGATTCCGCTGGCGCAGATCGCCACGTTGAAAACCGGTCTCGATTTCTCCAAAATACGCCGAAAAAACCAGGAAAGAACAATTACGGTCAGCGGCCGTAGCGCGTCGCTGACGGCGGGAGAATTGCTTGCGGCGATTCAGCCTGGTTTGAACAAGCTCGATTTGTCTGGTGGATATAAAATTAATATCGGCGGCGAAATCGAAAAAAGCGCCGAGACCAATGCGAAACTCGCGGCAGGCATACCGGCCGCGCTCGTTATCATGGTGATTGCGATCATCCTCCAATTCAATTCATTCCGCCGCACATTCCTGACGTTCATGACCATACCGTTGATCTTCGTCGGCATCCCCTATGGGTTGCTGGCCACGGGGCAGCCGTTGTCGTTCTTCGGCACGCTCGGCATCATCAGCCTCGCAGGCATCATCATCAACAACGCCATCGTGCTGATCGACCAGATCGACATCGAACGGCTGACGTTGAGTTTGCACGATGCGATTGTCGCTGCCTCGCAGAAGCGCCTGCGTCCAATTCTGCTGACATCGGCGACGACCGTTCTTGGCCTGGCGCCGATGGCAATAGCCGGCGGCGCTCTGTGGCAGCCGATGGCTGTGCTGATGATGTCGGGGCTTGCGATCGCTTCATTGCTGACTCTGGTCTTTGTACCTTCCGGTTATTTCTTGTTGTTTCGCCTCGACGAGAAGAAATCGGGCGCGACATGATATTGATCGATGACCTGCAGCGGCGTGAAGACGCCAGACTAATGGGTACTAGGGTCCGGACCCAATAAAACAGTTGTGGTTTGAATCGGTTGTTGATTCGCTCTGGATGTTGATTCGGAGCGAGGGCTTACGATGCGATCCAACCTTTTCTGGCTGAGCGATGAACAGTGGGGCTCGATACAGCCGCTTCT